>Ga0182738_1000547_pt1 | contig 52027 bp, 24 predicted proteins | sample eDN5th30CBELigMG_FD_128876 | JGI IMG/M metagenome (GOLD analysis project Ga0182738, IMG submission 128876) | Enriched Miracle-Growth compost microbial communities from Emeryville, California, USA - eDNA 5th pass 30_C BE-Lig MG (version 2)... ... | reverse complement strand
ATTTTGATATTAATGATAATATTATATTGATATACATAATTTAGTCTTAGGACTTTAATTTCCCTTTTAAAGAAAACCTCTCAATCTCAGTCTTTATTATAAATAAAACTCCTTTTCTTTTATACAAAAACCTCATTCTTAGACGAAGCATTATTGGAAAATCTCTATTGAAGAAGAATAAGAGATCTCTGTTTTGTTCATAAAATATCCAATTTCAACTCCAATGGATCAAGAAAGGGAACTAGCTGGGAAGCTCAGGGCTACCGTATATATGAGGTTTAAATAATTATATTTATGAGAATTGAGTAATAATGCTTTTACCAAAGGGGAGAATTTTGGAGCATTATTATGGCCAAAGGCCGTCTTTGTGGGAAGACTGAGACTATGAAGCTCAGTTTTCTATTCAAATTTTATCAGAAATATACTCAAAGAGTGGACTGAAAAAATCATTTTCGTATCATAACAACAAAGAAGGAACCAAAAAGATATTTGAAAAAGTTGAAAGGAGAGATTTAGGCTGAGGTTTTTTTCTTTCGGTTTCCACCGGAAAAGGTCCATTTGGACGTAGTTTTGGATCCAACATAAACAAAAAAAAGAGAGGGAAAACACAAAAAAATTTTATGAGTTGGCTCTTTGCCACCAAAAACTTGATACAGAAAATCCCAAGCCCAATTTCACCTCTCAATAAATCTTTTTGGCATGATCTTAGCTCTTTATAATACACCATAAGCAGATTTATGAGAGGCTCAGAGTTCATTTCATTAAATAGAAGTCAATTAGCGCTATGGAGAGAAAAGGGGCAAGCTCAAAGGATTTATCAATCAATCAATTAATAAGAGAAGTGATTAAAAATTTAATTTCTTTGGAATTCTAAAAAGTCCGAAAAGCTTTTTAAACTTTAACCTTTGAACAAATCAACTTTAATCCTTTAATCTCCATTCTCTCTCAAACTCTCTCCTTTCTTCCCTTTCTCTGGGGTCTCGTGGCTTCTGAGATCATCTCTAAAGAGAAAATCAAAGACTTTCCTTTATAGTTTATTAACAAAAGAAAAATCCCCGGCAAAAAGTTTTTACAGAGAATCTGCAGGATCTGCTGAAAATCCTTCCTAAAGAAAGATCCTTGAAATCTCCCTTATCTTCTAAAAAACCTCCCAATCATCTCTATTCTCTTTTCGTTTTCCTCTCTCTATTCCCAAAGCTTCTCAGCTAGTCCTTATTTTTGTGGCTCTTCACAGGCGAACATTCTAAAGAAATTGTAAAAGGGCGTCTCATCGATCACAGTCAGCAAAGAAAGAGTCTAAATACTCGAGGGTTTTGACTCAATGAAAGGGTTTTTTTGGAAGAAGAAAGACGGGTGTTGAGCAAGTCGAAAATTTTAATTCAAATGATTTTTGAAAAGTACTCAAATTAAACCTCAAGATATTATCTCTCCCATCAAAAACTCTTTGGTCACAATTCAAGGGTTCTTTTTATTCGACTCTTCCTTTTGTTAATTCTTTTCACAAACTAAGGCTTCTGGCCTCTCTTTTATAAATGACAAACTGGCTTCTCTCAAAAAGGGAGCGCAAAATCTTTTTTATAAGAAAAATCAAAGGGTACAAACTGTATCAAAAAACTTCCGGGTTTAATCTTTTTGTATATATCCTCGAAAATCTCAACTACTAAGAATAGACCCACGAATCTTTCAACCCCCCCCATCACCCTCTCTTCTCTTATGTGAAAATTCTCTTCCTTTTGGCCCCGGAAATTCAAAAGCTTGCTCCATAGAGCCTCATATGGAGTTTAAATTTATAAAGTTTTTTTGGTTTTCCAAAAGGGAAAAATTAGTCTGAAAGTCTGTCATTATTGCAGATATTTAGAAGACAAATATTCTTCATTGCCCCGAAATAGCTTCTATTTGCCAACAAAAAACTTCACTGGGGATGGGCCCAAGACCTTCTCTTCACAAGTTTTTCTTCAGGAAATTTGTTCCCGTCTCCAAAATGACCAGTTCTTTTACCAGGACTTTTATCTATTTTTTCAAAAAAATCCCTTCGCTTTAATATGATTCAAAATACATAGGGTTTAAAATTCAATGCACCAGAGGGTTTTATTTAAGTATTACCACTTTCGAATCAAATAATAAATCTTTAAAAAACCATTTCCAAAACAACAACACCACAACACAACCCTATTCTCTCATGAGTTTAACCCTTACTCCTCCTAAAAAGAGCCACGTCCACAAAAACTCCAACCAATCCACTGCTGTCAAGTCCGCCAACATCTCCCCTGAAAAATCCAACAAATTCACTTCAGCTGTCAAGGAAATCCCTCTTGACCCCCAATCCCGCTATTCCATCTCCTATGTCCCCGGAATGGTCGAACATGAGTACGTTTTCCCCTTTATTTATAGCCCTAAGCCTCCAATAGAATTGACACTGGCAAGACCCATGAAGATGCCAAGATGAAGATTGTCTTATTGACTTGTGAATTAGAAAGAGTCAACACTTACAACTACTCCTTGGTCAGAGAAAATGAAGTCCTCAGAGTCCAAGCCAACAAGTCCGAAAGAGAAAAGGACTTGGAAACCAAGCTTGCTATTGTCTTGGCTGAAAACGAAAAGTTGAACCAAGTCATTGAAGAACTTTACGAAGTGTACATGAGCCAAAGAAACTTCGGTTCTAACGAAGAATATGAACACAAATTGAACGAGCTTTACCACGATTTGGAAGAATGGAAGCAAAAGTACAACGTCCTCGAAAGCCAAAACAACGTTGTCCACCTTCAAAATGAACTCAAGGAACTCCACCACGACAAGGAACACCTTGAAGAAGTCCTTGCTAGAAAGGACCGTGATCTTGAAGCTTTGAGAAGCAGACTTCACGCTCTTGAAGAAAGCGGTGAACACCACGGAGAATTAGCCCACAAGAACGCTGATTTGGCCGCTGAAAACGCCGCCCTTCACAAGGAACTCGAAGCTATCAAGCTTAAGTACGGAAAGGCTGATAGTCTTCAATTGAAGCTTGCTGACTATGACAGCAAGATCAGAACTATCCTTGCTGAAAACGAAAGATTGAACGAATTGGTCCTCATCAAGAACGAAGAAGTCAAGACCTTGAAGGCCAAGCTTGATGCCCAACACAAGGATAAGAAGAAGGACGGAGAAATCCATGCTCTTCTTGACGAAAACGACAAGCTTAACGAATCTTTGTTGGCCAAGAACGAAGAAAACAAGCACCTTAAGGCCCTTTTGGAAGAAAAGGATCACGAATTCCACCTCAGAATCTCTCAAGAAAAGCAAGCTAATGAGCATACTAAGAGAGCTGCTGTCCCCAACAAGGAAGCCCAAACCAAGATCCACCAACTCATCCACGAAAACGAAGAACTTCAAAACCAAATTGAAGCTCTTAGAAACCAAAAGCCTGTTGTTCAAGTCCAAAACAACGACGCCGCTATTCAAAAGGCCATTGAAGAAAACAAGAAATTGACCACTTTGTTGGCTGAAAGTGAAAAGGAATTGAGAGCCTGCCGTGAAGCTGCTGCTCAAGCCAGAGAAAACAAGGCTGCTTTGGAGAGATTATCCGGAAAGATCAAGGAATTAATCGCTGAAAACGAAACCCTTAACAACTTGGTCCTCAGATCTGAGAACGCTTCTGGTAATGAAGTCGCTGTCTTAAGAGACGAAATCAAGAAATTGAGAGCTGCTCTTGCTGAAAAGCAACACGAAATCGAAGACTTGAAGGCTGGAGCTCATTTGGCTCACGAATATAAGGATAAGATTATTCTTATTACCAATGAAAACGAAAGATTGAACAACATCATTGGTGCCAAGCTTGACGAAATCGAAGCTTTGAGAAGAAAGATGGCCACTCTTGAAGCCGGCGCTTTGAGAAACAGCCACCATGATGTCCATGAAGAAAGAATCAGAGCTCTTTTGGCTGAAAACGCTAGACTTAACGATACCTGCAGAGACCAACTCAGAGAAATTGAACACTTGAGACATCATGCTGGAAACTCCGCTCAAATCTCTGACCTTCTCTCTAAGATCTCTTTGATTTCCGCTGAAAACGAAAGACTTAATGCTGATGTTAACCTCCTCAGAGCTAAGCTCGCTGAAAAGGAACGTGAACTTTCTCACCACAATAGCATAATCGTCAACACTAACCACGTTGATTCTGCTGAATTGGAACACCACAAGAGAGCTGGCGTTGCCCAACAAAAGAAGATCGGCGAATTGGAAGGAAGATTGGGACAATTGTTGGTCCTTGAAACCAGAGTTGCTCACTTGAACCTTGAATCTGAAAGACTTAACCACCAACTTGCTGATAAGGACAACTTGATCCACAGTCTTTCTCAAAGATTGGCTCAAACTGAACACGAATTGGCCCAAGTCAGACAAAGATTGGCCGCCGCTGAAGCTGGTAACTTCGCTGAACAAGTAATTTTTCTTTGAAAAAGAATTTTTCTAATACATTTTGATAGGAAAGAAAATTGTTGGCTATTAAGGAAGAAATGGAAGCCAAGATCAGACAATTGGTTGCTGAAAAGATCCAAGCTGAAGAAAAGCAAAGATTGGCTGAAAACGAAGCTCAAAGATTGAAGGCTGAAATCGAAATGTGGAAGAGAAGATGCGCTGACCTCGAAGCCAGCCAAGCCAACGAGAACGAATTGAGAGAAATCAGAGAACAATTCGAATCCCTCAAGCACTTGAACATGGAAATCAAGGACTTACAACACCAATTCAACGCTGAAAGAACCGCTTATGAGACCCAAATCCTTCAATTGGAACAATCTGTTAGCGATTTGGAAACCGCCAACACCAACTTGAGAGCTGAAAACGAAAGAGTCACCAAGCTCAGCATCTCCAGATTGAGCACTATTGAAGAGCTCAAGAGATCCACCAACGAAGAAGCCCATAAATTGGAAGTCTATGAGCTCAGAAACCAAATCGGTGCCCTTAAGTCCAACACTAACGTAAGAAATCTTTTCAAAAGAACTTTTGGCTTAAGTTTTGTTTAGGATGTTAAGGAACTCGCTATTAAGTATAGCTCTGAAAAGGCTGCTGATCAAGCCAAGATCAACGAATTGTCTCAATTGAACGCCAACAACAGAGTTGAGATTGAAAAGTTGAGAGAATTGATCGAACAAAGAAAAGCTGATATTGAAAACTTGACTGCTCAAAATGAAGACTTGAGAAAGTTCTGCGAAACCCTCAGCAAGAAGTCCTCTGCTGAAGGTGGAGTTTCCCACGCTGGTGAAATCGAACAATTAGAGACTAAGGTCGCTGAATTGTAACACTAAAAGCTTTTTCTTTTGCTAAAAATTTTCAATAGGGAAGTTTCAAGAAACGAATTCAAGAGACAAGCTGAAAGAAACGCTATGGATTTGACCAGAAAGAACAGAGAACTTGTTGACAAGATCCAAGAACTCGATGTTCTTAAACTTAAGTACGAAGAAGCTGTTGCTAATTACCAAGCTCTTAACGGACAAGTAAATTTCTTCAATAGAAAGTTTTGTTCTAATATAAATTTTTAGCTCTTCACCAGATTGTCTGTTGGCAAGAAGTTCTAAGCAGCGGAACTAGGTTAGTTTTTCATCTACATCGTGGTTGTGAGTGTGTGTTGTGTTAAGTGTTTTTAAAATTGAAAAGAAATAATGATAATATATAGAAAAAATAATATGGTTTTTATGAATTTTTTCATTGCTTTTCTTTAGTATATGCATCGAAATACTTCTATTCAACTTATCAAAAGAAGAATCTAATTCTCACTCTCCCTTGGTTTTTAAAGAAACTTTTTAATGAGAATTCTATATAAATCTCACTCTGAAAGAAATTTTCTTTACAGAAAAAACCTTTTTCTCAGATTTTAAGTGAAACTTTCTTTGATGAGAAATTTTTTATTCAGGCCTAAGCTCTTCACTTTATCTTGAACTCTCAAGGAAAACTCCTTGGCTTCATTTCCTATTTCTCATTGACCATAATCCTTTCCTTTTTCTTTCAAAAATCTTCTCGAAAAAATTATCATTCTTTCTTTACATAAAAATCTATTTCTTACATAAAAACCATACAGTATCAATCTTCTCAAATACTCTTCCCATTGAATCCCTCTCAAGCAAGCCATCTTTCTATTGAAATATTTTCCTAGGCCTATTCTCAAGATTTTTTGAATTTTCTTGGTAACACAATCCCCAGCACACCCCCATTTCGCAGCAGATTTTCAACATATCCCCAAGAATTCCATTGGTTAATTCCATAATAAATTCTGATTAGATAATTATATAAGCAATATATTATACAAAACCCAACCAAAATTACTCACATAAACCCTATCTATCTCGATGGAAACACCAACACCAACCCCAACTCCCTCTCTCAACAACCATCTCACCTCAAAATGTCCCCAACACAATGTCAAAATCACCAGTATCTCCAAATTCCCTGACGGTTCCACTCAATTCCTCTGCAAACTCTGCAAGCCAAAATTACCCAACGATAAAACCTATCATCTTGCTGACATCCTCGATGATGAAATCCTCGCTCTTCTCAATGAAAAGATCGACCAACAGATCAAAGACTCTGGCTCCTCGGAAGAAAAACAGGCCGCTTTATTCCAATTTCTTGACCGAACATTTGCTGGCATCAAAGAAGAACTCGAGTCCATTCTCAACACCGCTCAAGACAAGCTTCGCAAGAAATACTCTGCCTACATCCACGAGAAAAAGGCCCAGGAGACCAACTGGGTCGACGTGAAGCAAGCCTTTGAAGCCAGACGCTCAAACTTCATCAACACAGAGCCAGCAAAGGAGTCTGAGGAGCTCGATAAGTACCTGAAAACCTACACAGAGGTCATGGATCACCTCTCCAAGACTATTGAGGACCAGAAAGCCCAAGACTACGACGTCAACCACGATGAAATCACACGCTTTAGAAAGCAGTTCCAAGCCCAAACTGATGTCCTTACTGAGAAACTCCTCAAGTTTAACCTTGGACATTTAAGCATCAAGATCGACGCTATCAAGGAAGAATCCTGTATAAACACGGGACATAAGGGCGTTTTCAAGGCCCTCACGGTATTGGAAGACCTTAATATGTTTGCTACAGGAAGTACTGATGGTGAATTAGGACTCTGGGACAGCGAGAATTTGACTCAAATCCATAAGTCAAAGGTCCATAAGACGTATATCACGTCGATTTTGTATATTCCTACAAGGAAGGTTTTGGTGACAGCTTCATTGGATCGCACGATAAAAGTGTTTGAAGTGGCCCAGAGAAAGATAAATACAGAGAATTGCACGACGTTGACTGGTCACAAGAGCTTTATTTATGGGCTTTGTTACTTGCCAGATAAGAACCAGTTCGCAAGTGTGGGACAAGATCCTGATATAAAGATTTGGAATATTGACACATTGAAGTTAGATTTCACCATTTCGACAAATGGCTGGGGCTCTGACAGCTACGAGATGGTTTATATCCAAGACGAAGGCCTGATTGGTGTAGTTGGTAAGGATATTATCAGGCTTTATAATTACCAGACAAAGCAATTGGCCCAAGAGATCAAAACAGGAGGACTTTCTATGCAATCTTTGCAATATTTAAAGAAGCAAAGAGCGTTGGTGGCAGCTGTAGAGAAAGGGAAAATTAGCGTGTGGACTGTGGAAACAGGAGGCAATGTGAAACATGATAGAGATATTACGTTTGAGGCCATTGGAGATACGCCCTATACGATTTTGGCATTGGAGGAGCAGAATGTTTTGGCTGTGACGACGAGAAGTAAATTCGTGTGCTTTATTAATTTGAATAATGGAAATTTGGTAAAGAAAGGAACGGCATTGAAGGATGGCATTGCCATTGCGTTCTTGAAGAACCAAGGAAAGATGATCTTGGCAGATAATGGCTCGGAAAAATTGACTGTGTTTACTATTTAAAAATTGTTGTCTGTATATAAATTTTTAAATATTTGATATAAGGTAAGCTTATGACTGGTATCAAGCCTTTCTATAGAATTTCACAGGGATTAGGAAGGTTTTCTTCATACAGTAAAAATTTCAACAAGTTTCAAGAAAAAATGACATACTTCTAAAAAAAAGCTTGATATTTTCCTTGAGCGCATTTGTTATGAAAGCTTGCACACTTGGAAAAAAATATTGTTAGTTTATTTTTCGATGAAGAGTCTCAGTAGATCATTGATTTAAATAAACAAATCATCAGTTGACAGAGATAACCCCAAAAAAAGACACACATAATGAAAATAAGTCAGGATAAATTCAAAAAAAGCTCCAAAAAAATAATTCCATTAACATCTCCTTTTTGTTTCTCAACCAAATTTTCCTCTCAAAAAGATCTTTTCATTCAGGAGGGAATCTGCTATATCCAAAAGATATATCATAATTGAAGGTCTTTCAGCTCCTCAATAGTAGCCTGAATGTTATGTGATTAATATCGAAGTCATGTTTGCAGAATAAGAATATCAGTTCTTTATGATTTCTTAGGACTCGCCCAAGCGCACTTCCCGGCCTGAAAAGGCTAAGGTGGTTAAATCAAAAAGATTCGATTGCTTTATTTCCTTTTTAAAGAAAAGCGTTGCTTTGAACCGAAATCCAAAGTCACAGTGAATTTCATCGATCTTGTGAGATGAATTAAATTTTATCAATCCTCTTGGCCATTTAACCTATACAAACATAACCAAAACAACCCAGGAAAACTCCAGAGTTCACTTCACTTTATCTTGCTTTCCAAGTTTTTCTCTCATAAACTTCAAGTCAGCTTTCATAACCTCTATTTCTCATCAATATAGATTCCATAATAATAGGATATTATCCTTTCCAAAACTTTAAAGCTATCCAATCCACTTCTTTATAAAGATAGCAAACTTAACTCAGGCCTCGGAAAAGTCATGTGCTACTTTCAGAGGCAAGGTTTTTCAAAAGGGATATCAAACAATACAAGTTCATAAAAACCCTCCAAAATCAAGCCTGCGTAACAAAAATCCAAGGCCCAGACTGGTCCTATGGCTGTACTCCACATGCGAGGATCTCGCATATGCCGTGAAATCAACCTTTGGGAAAGCTTTATTCTTGAAACTTATGAAAAAGCAATAATTAGAGTTGAACGATCGTCTTATTGAGAAAGCTTGGCCTGATTTTTATAGAAATGTAGCCTGATAAAAATGAGTTGGGAAGGTCCAAGGTCCAATTGGAATGGTGCTTTTACGATCAAGTTGCTCGATAAATGTTCTGAGCAAATAAAGATTGCTTCAAAAGTTCAGTTCACCATCAATTGATTTCTTTCGAAGATGCAGTCTACCAGAAAATTAATGAAACTCTTAACAAGGTTTGAACGAGTTGAGGTTGGGTTGGGCTTCTTTTCTAATGAACCTCTTCTCTTGTCTATTCTCGAATTTACGAAATATTGAACCATTGCCAAAAGGTCAAGGCCTAAGGTTCCTGAATATTATCAGAGCGCGACTATTAAAAAACACAATTTGAGCGGTTTCACCAATGATCAGTTTTTGATTATCCTCTTCTCGTTTGTTTCCATTTATTGGATTAATCCTCCAAATTCATGAAACCAACTAGAAAACCACGAAATTTTATTATTTAAGCACCTCATATCATTAAATTATAATTATTAAACAACAATTTCTCTTATTCAAATATTTTCATGGATGAATATCAAGCTGAATATTTCGTTATCTGGACCCAAGACAGATCAAAAGCTTTTGGGATGAGCAGTTTGTCAAGATTAGATCGTTTCATGGTGGAATATCCCTATCAAGATGATCCGAATACTGACCGTAAATTTATTGCGGTCGCAGGACAAGAAAGCCATGTGCTTCAAGAAGGAATGAGATATTGGGGTAGTAATGTGTCATTAGTATGCGTTCTGCGCATAAAAACGAGCAACTCTAAGCACTTACTCAGAGCATTAAAAAAAATTTATGGCCCAGCGGATTCTACGAAAGCCCCGAGAATTACTATTTCAGGCCAAGAAATGACAATATATAGAGGAACTTCATTTGATGAAGTGGAGTCTGTTGCAACAATGCTTGGTGAAAAGCTTACGAATCATGATAATGCCTTTCAAAATTATTACGATTCAATATATGCCGTTGTGAACACACGCGAAATAGATTCGGAACATGAGAGAAAACACCGAGCATTTGAGAGAGAAGATAGAGTTTTGTGGCGAAAAGTCAAAAGTTTAGGATTAGGCGATTCCAAGGGAGGTACTTTTTTATCATTTTTAAAAAAGATAATGACGGTTGTATATGTTTGTTTGATCTTGTATTTTGTATTTCTGCGCCCTGGAACTCCTGAAAAAAATCAGCAGTTTTAACTCTGGGGACTCTGGGACACAATATCATTATCGCTCTTAAAAAAAATTTATATTATAAAGAAGAAGGATAGTTGTCTTTCCTGCCATGCTTCTAATGAAAAAGCTTCTCTAAAAAAGTTTGCGAACACAGAAAGGTCTTGAAATATGTCAGGAAATAGACTAGAGTCTTAATTAGAGAGTTTCAGTTCAAAGATTTTTGCAAAGGGTTTTTTGGGATCCTTCATCAAAAGAGGGACCTTGCGCTGTTGAGAGTCCATCGGAACGGGAAAAGGGTTTTTAATTTTTGGATAAGATGTTACACGGATGGAAAAAAACTTAGGAAAAAAAAGGTCCCTTAATCGAGGTCTCCTAGATTTAAAAAAAAATCTAAATGGCCCTTTGAAATTTAGGCCTCCTTCTACTGTCAGTCTTTTCTCAAGAAGTATGTGCTTTTCAGATAAAGGATATTTAAATATAGATAGAACAAAGCATAAAAATTACAGGAAAAATTCTTATGTATCTTTTACAAAGACTAGATAACTCAAGATGTTCTCCAGTAATTTCTAAAGATTTCCCTTCACAATGATACGACTTAATTTTGAGCAAAGCAGCGACTGTGCTGACATCAAGACAGTTTCTTAGACTATTTTTATTCATCTTCCTCATTGAAAACATCCTTTCAATACAAGGAGGGAGAAGAGGAAGATGGGAATATTTATATCACAAAACTTTCAATATAAATTCTCAAGTTCTAAACTTGGATGACAATATACAGAATTGTGACGTTTTTCACTTAAAAACAATTTTTGAAAAAAGAAATTTGCATATCATTTACATTAGAAACAATTCTCTATCCTAGTTGGGTGTTTCTAGACATTTTCCCTAAAATCAGGGGTCCCAGACAAAAATGAGGTTTTCCCCACTCCTGCCTCAAATTTCTTTTGAAAATTTTTGTAAAAGACATTTCCCAAATCAAAAAAGCTCCTTAGGAAAATTTGGTTTAATTATTTTTCATCTAGAGTTCCAAGAGATTAATTTTTTGCGACCAAAATTACTTTCAGAGAATCAATCGAAATACTGAGGAATTCATTTATTTGCAAAGACTAAGAACCATTCTTTCATTTTAAACATTTTCCCTTCTTTACTTTTATGAGCCCGAGACTTCAAAATTTCGGCTGAAAGAAGTCCAAGAAGACAACAAAGTTTTTTGAAAAGCTTTTGAGTGGAGAATTTAAAGAGGGCCATGACTTCGCTGGTTCAACCATAATGGTGCTACCCTCCCTTTGTAGAAATACTGAAATTTGAGGCCTCGGGAATCTTGTGATAAACATTTCGGTAGTTGTCGCTGGGTTTTGACTATAGAAAGTTAAACTATTTAAAAGTGATTTATATTCCATCTCTTCATGGCAACTTTGTCTGAAGCGGACTATTCCCTAGTCTTGGACTACCCCCTTCCCCAAGAACAACAGGTTCTTTCTCCTCAAGAGCAGAGCTCAAGGCCAATTTCTCGAGGAAATAGCTCGGAGGACTCAGATTCTATTGTCCTGTACCAACGAAATTACTCGTCTAAGAATAACTCAGATGTTCCAAATCATCAGGATCAAGGACAAATTGGAGACTTTGAGGTGGATATGTACACATCAAGCTTCCAATTAGGAATGTTTTTGAGATCTTTTCTTATATCATTTCTCTATTCTTCTGGAATTGGAGTGCCTATCTTGCTGATTCTTCGGCCTTGTTATTCAAATTTCTATCGGAATTACTTCCACTATAGTGGTAATAATTTCCTTCTGACGAGCTTTGGCTGGCTCAGCTTCCTGTTTTTGGTGGCAAAGATGATGAACACAAAATCAAATCCGATTCAAGCTGATGAGCTTAATGATTGGATAAACCAATTTATTGCCAACCTGATATTTTCTTTTACATCTGCAGCAGTAGAAGCATACTGCCATCAGAAACTTGTGGTGATACTAAACACAATAAGATTGAAAGAGGACAGCTTGAATGTGACAAGATTTAGGATCGAATATTTCTGGAGATCAGATATATCATCGAGAATTAAGGAGTTGGAAACTAAAAGAATAAGAGAAGGAGCTTCAAAGGAAGTAATTACGAAAGAGAAGGAAAATTTATTGAAAGAGTTGGATGAATATGAGAAAACTGGTGCAATTCAAACGACAATCTCTCGGTTAAACCTTGATATGTCTCTGCACTATATCACCTTCTTTGAAAAAACCCCTGAAAACCTCCTTCGAAAACTCAACAATAGACAAGACTTAGCTCTCATTGAAAAGGGAGACTGGCTTGTATCTGATCAGAAGTTCGCAGGGCATAATTTACTCAAGGGAATCACGATCTTCGAGCGGGCTGTTTTCAATTACAAATACTGTACAAAGCCAAATCAATACGATGATAAAAAGGCCTATGCTTACACACTGGCTGTTGACCTCTTGCTCAAGAAAAAGCACAAGATTTACGCTACTTTTATCATAATTGGGGCCTTATACACTACGATTCTTCTCTACAAAGCAGGTCCATATGTAGAAGACGTTATCAGTGCTTCGATAAAATGGTACAAGCAGCAATCTTCCGACCTCAAAATTATTGCCTTCTTACCCATACTGTGTAACTATTTCCTTGCCCTGCTTTTCTACTCTCTCAAAATTTTTATCTATTGTCTTCCATACTTTAACATTGGTCTCTTCATATTCCAAGCTATCCAGATTATGAGCTCCAAGTACTTTTATATGGAAGAGCTGAAGGAGCTGATCTCAACTGAACGACAAAGACTTGATAACCAAGGAGAAAAATCTTATCCTACATTAAATATTCTGGACTCAAAGAGCTTAGAAGCCTGGATCCGTCTGCGCAAGATCTTTATGTGTCTATATGATGAGAAACTACAAGGGATTATCTTGGCTGTGACTATCGTTTTGATAATGAGGCTGATCATTTTGATTTATGTGGGACTTGCGTATTTTAAGGTTCTGGAGACAAGAACTGATTACACAAAGCGCTTAACTGAGGCTGGACTTCATTCTGTCGTTTACTTTGCAGCGCTCTTCATCTTTGTGTTTTATGCAGCCAAGGTTAATGCACAGTTTCGAGTGCATCGTAATATAATCCGAAATAATCAACAGGTCGCAGCCTCATTATTCAAATATTACTCAGATTTTATTGGAGAAAATCCTATCGAACCTGGCACTTACATTTATAATGAAGGACTGAAATTCATGAAGAAAGAATATGGAGAGAATCTTTCTGCTGAAACTGAAAAAAGAATTAAGAAAGATTACAAAAAGCTTGCTGAAACTTATGAGAGTGTTTTGCAAGAATTACATCATGAAGAGGCTGAGAACCCTATCAAATTCCTTGGAATCCCTATGACAAAAACTATTGTAAAAACCCTTGGTACTGCATTAGTTTCTATGTCAGCACCTTTGCTTAAAGAGGGATGGAATTATCTTTCAAAGAAAATAAAGCAAGAGTAAAGGATATGCTGAGATATGACCAAAACTTAAGAAAGTATATTGAATGAAATTTTTTCTTTCGACAAAGGTAATAGATTTTGAGCTGACAAAACATCTGTTATATTCATGCATTTTTGATTATTAGTGGTCTTTTGTCTTTTCTCTCGAAAAATTCTTTTTTATTTTATTGATTTATAAAATTACAAAATTCATCTAAAAATCAATTCCCATAGATTTTATCTGGGTCACACCATCCTTTGCGATCATTTTGATTGCAGCCTTTATCTTGGCAAAAACAAAATTCAGAAGGACACATCTCAATCGCTTTGCGTTTTTTTTTTTTTAATTGCCAAAACTTCAAAATCCTTCTTCATTCTCCTCAATATCTGTAGTCGGGATATTTTTCTATTCACATACACACATATACACTTTTTACATACAAATTTTTCACCTTAAAAAAATTTCAATTCCCAGCAGCAATCCTTACCGATAAATTTTTATTTAAGATACACCAAACCTTTCCCCAACAATGCAGTTCCTCAAAACAATCCCTCGCCTCTTCACTCCCCAAATCCCTCGTTCCTTCTACTTCCCCCTTGTCACCTACAACTTCGCTTCCACCGACAAAAACAAACAGATCGTCAGCAAAAACGAACGTAAAACCACTCCAATTCCCGACTACAACCCTGCTGACTTCCAGCCCATCGAACCCACCCAAAACACCTCAGATTTCATCCCTTCTAGCCTCGTCGAAACTCGCTATGTCTATTCTGAAAAGGAAGGAAAATTAAAAGAAGTCCCTGTTGTCCCAAGCCTCAAGAACAAAAATGAGCTTCTCAAAGAAAAAAAGGCCCTTGAGAAATCCCTTAAAGAAGCCCAGGCCCTCGAAAACCTCCCAGAAGCTCAACCTGAAGAACAAACAGAACGTCTCTCTAAGCGTATGAGCAGATTGGGAGTCTGTTCTAGAAGACAAGCTGAGAGAATGATCGCCTTGGGATTGGTTCGTGTGAATGGAAAGAAAGTCGAAAGCAATGTTCCTGTTGTTCAAGATGATAAGATCACAATCTTCACGCCACATGGTGAGAGAATGCCAATGAAGGAAGATACGAAACTCTGGATCTTTAATAAGCCTAAAGGGCTGATTTGTACTCATGATGATCCTATGAATAGACATACGATCTTTGATTATTTGAGGGCTAAAGGATTTTCTGATGATCATTTTATCAGTGTGGTAAGTTCAATATGAAGAAGGTTTTTATTGATTTTTTGAAAGGGACGTTTGGATTATTTATCTGAAGGACTGATCCTGTTGACCAATGATGGTGAATTGGCTCAAGCTATGGAACAACCTAGCTCCCAAATCGAAAGAGTATAACAAGCATTTCTCGAGAATTCTTAGGCTTATCTTTTTATTTAGACATACAGAGTCAGAGTCTTTGGTCTTCTTGACGCCGAAAAACTTCAAAAAATCAGGTAAAAATCTCGCCTTTCCTCTTTCTAATTGTCCCTTTACAGACGTGGAGCTATTATAAACGGCGTGAAATATGGCCCATATTTCGTCGAAGTCGAAAAGAAACAGTCAAGGAACACATGGTTAAGGATGAGATTAAGCACAGGAAAGAACAGAGAAATCCGTAGAATAATGCAGAAATTCAGTCTTCGTGTCAACCGTCTTCAAAGAGTCTCTTACGGCCCTTACACCCTCGGCAGAGTAATATTAAAAACTTTCTTTTGTTAAGTTTCTTTAAAGGTGGAAAGTGGAGACTTTGTTGAAGTTAAGATTACAAACGAAGTGAAGCGAGTCTTATACATGAGAATGCATCACAAAACCGAGCAAAAACAACAGGAAGAGCAAGCTCTTCTCGAAGCTGCCAAGCAAGAGCAACTTCAACTTGGTGCCTCAGGATCCCATCAACAGCTTCCCTTCCATGCTAAAAGGCTTGCTACTGGCAGCCAGGAGACTTCCGTTGTTCCCAAGGCGGTCATGACGACAAGAAGGATTGAAGAAGGTATCAAGCAGGCTCAAGATGAGACCAGTAAAACGGCAAAGAAGACTAAGCCTAGAGGGAATAAAGGAAAGAAGAATAATCCTTTTGATTTGTCAGAAGCACAGGCAGAGTTTGCGGCAAAGGAAAGAAAGAAGTCCCGTTCTCAATACATCAGAAGAAAGAGAGCCCTTAGAGCTGCTGAAAAAGAAAAGCAAAAAGAAAAAGAAGCAAAGAGATCTCGCTCAGAGACTCCCAAAAGAGAGGGTAGAGATGGTGAAAAGAGAGGATCTTCTCATAAAAGATCTGCTTCTGCGCCTGCTGGTGAAAAGAGCTCCTCAAAGCCAAAGAGAAATTATCAAGAAAGAAACGGTTCAAAGAAGGCTGAAGGTGGTTCTAAGATGAATAGAACTGAGAAGAAAGGAGGTCAAGGTCAAGATCAAGGAAGAGGAAGAAAAGGAAGAGTGTCGTCTGGACAGAATAAGAAGATAGTCACAAAGAAAATCAAGGCGTAAATGAATTTTTTGAAAGGAAAATGATGATTTGTATTATTAGTATATTGAATAAATATGGTGTTTATAGAATGAATGTACTGATTTATTACGAAAAACCTCACATAAAGCCAAAATTTCTTATTGAATATAAGCATATTATAAAAGGATACAGACTAATAAAAAGCATCTTCTTCATAATTGATATTAAAAAACGGCGTTTTCTTTTGAGTTTTAAGCTTTGTTGCGGGCAAAGAAAATTGAAGGTTCACCGTATTTATAAGGATTTTTTCTTTTACTAAAAAAAGTAATCAGCAAAAAAATACTCTAACGCTTTCTTCTCTCTTCCTTTTTCCCCATATGTCCCCTTCCAAATCCCCGAAACCATTAAACCCTGCTTCCTATTCACAAGATCCCTTATACCCAAACAAGAATCCGGCTTATCTTCTTATATATCCTCCCGCGTTAATCCAAGATATTTCCCAATAAAAATTCCTTTGATCAAACTCCCAGCGCTCTAAACGGGCCAAATATAAAACTTTCTAATTCTATATTTTCCATACTTATAAAATCCATAACCCCCAAAACACCTTCTAATGGGAGCCTGTGCCGGAAAATCCAATAGACCAGCCGTCGTTGTCATCAAAACAAAGAATAAACCTTCCAAGCAAACCAACCCCGAGAACAACACTGCATTTGATGAATATGATGAACCCCAAATTTCACAGATAAACCAGTCGGATCCTCAGCAAAAACCTCAAAGTCCTCATCCTCCCCAACAAGATCTTCATCCTGAAGTCCAGGATAATCCCCCAGAAGAGCGCCCAGTACAAAAGAGCCCAGAAAAAATATTTGTAAGTCCCGCTCATCATGAAGAAAAACATGTTAAAGACCATGCCCTTGATGATGCTGACGTAAAATTTAAAGGCTTGAAAGGGGCTCTTATACTTAATAGGAAGAGGAATTTGCGAATAAATTCAATAAGAAAGAGAGTCCTCAGATGCATAATAAAGGGAATTATCATGAACAAAGTGGAGGGTTTATGATAAACTTAGTAAGAACCCTTCCAAAAAGATTGTATTAATAAAGTAATAGCCAGGAAGTCAAGTGGGAAATCAACAAAGACCTGAAGAAAACTACGTAGAAGGTAAATAAGTCTCAGGGTATATGTCCTAAACAACTAAAATTTTCTATAGAGAACAAGAAGTATGAAAGCAGGAATAAAGACAAAAACGTGAGAGACATCATCAATAATCCTGACGCTTTGGAACAAAGCATGTCTTCCCCAGGAACTGGGCTCAAGAAAGCTCTCGAGAAAAAGCCCCAAGATGATTTTGATGCCTTTAATGAACACCAAGAAACTCACCCTCATCATGGCCAAAGTACCTGGAAAACATAGAAACCACCTAAATAAAAGTAGATCACCAGCAAAGACAATCGCAATTCAGCACAGGAAGCCAAGAGAATATTAATAAAGGAGGAGTAATTAAGATAGATTCGGCTTCGCCAATGAGTGGTGTGATACAAAATAGAGGCAGTATAACCGAAAAAGAAAAGCCTATACATCACGGTAATTTAATATAACATCAAAGAAAGCTTATTTATGTGATGGTAGAGAGCCCAGTAAAAGTGAATAAGGAAGAGATGAGAATGAGTGAAAGTGTCGAGAACAAAGAAAGCCCGGAAAAGATTCAGATGATGAGACAAAGTCTGGAGAAGATGCCTTGGGAAAAAACATCAGTGGTCCGTCAGGAAGATGAGAATGAGATTGAATTCTTTGATGATGAGCTAGAAGCTTCTAAAGAATAATTTTTTGAGTCTTGTTGTATGATTATTAAGTGGTTTTAATATGTAATAATTTCAGTTTATTGTGAATAGAGCCATATATTGCTATTGTTTTTCGATTTTATTAAAACATTGAAAGTTCCTTTTTCAAAACAAAGAACCTGAGAAACTGAGCTTCTAATAGAAGCATTTTATAGTAGTTGGTAAAAAGAGTCCCAAGAAGGTTCGAGCAACAATGAAGGAGTTTGAGTGATCTCTTACAGGGACAAAAATTGACCAGAGAAATTTTAATGAAACGGCCAAATCTCCTCCTTCTTCTTCTTTTCAATCTTCTTCAAAGTGTTCTCTCTTTCTCAAAACTTTTATCTTCTCTAAGGATCATCTCTGAAACGACCAAATAAAACCATGCCAACCATTTCTAATCAGAAAAGATATTATCTCCAAATAAGCAAATTAACCAATTTTACGCTGGTACATTAATAGCCTTCCATTAGCATCTTATCTCACCAGAAATCTCTTATTAAAACCAGAACTTACCCTGTATAAAAACCCTTAAATCTAACTCATCTTAATAATATTTCATATAAAAAACCTCAAAATAAATTCCTCACCCCCATATCCACTATGGAGCCCAAGCCCCAATTAGACCCCAAAACCAACAAGACCCTCTACTATCTCCTCACTTTCGGCCGTTCCAAAGAAAGTCTCCCAACAACTCCTGATGGCTTCTACAATCTTGACAATCTCCTTCAAAGCCCTCTCTTCAAACCCAAAAAGCCAACTCCCAATGAGATTGTGGCCTCAGATCTGGCTTCCTTATATGAGCTGAAGACCGAGAATGAAGCCCATTATATCAGAATAAAGCAAAACTCTCCTGTGAATAATAACCCCTTAAGCTCTTCAGAAATCCCTTTGTGTATCTACAGAACTAATGTTGACACATGGAAACACATCAAGAAAGAAGGAATAAAGGCGATTTCCGGGGACTTTATACCCTTTATCACGAGCTATGAGACCCCCAGTCACGCTCTTCTGGATACATTGATTGAGATAAATGCCCAAAAAGCTATAGAAGATGGCATGGAATTTTATAAAGGAGAGGATGGTGTGATATATTCGAAAGGGAAGAATGGTGAGATTCCTGCTGAATACTTCGTGAAGGCTTCTATCACAATCAAGGGAAAGCTTCAAGAAGTCGATATAAAAGAACGTGAGAAAAAAGAAGGCGCATCCTACAAAGAACAAAAAGAGAAAGAGAAAGAGCTTGAGAAGCAGAGACAAGAAGAAGAGATAATGGGATTTGCTGTTGATGATATCAAAGGAAATCATTTCAAATACATTTGCGTGCTGGATTTCGAAGCACAATGTGACGAGAACGAGAAGCTTAAAGTGCAAGAAATCATCGAATTCCCTGTTGTGGTTATCGATGTTGAACAAAGAGAGATCGTAGAGACTTTCCATCACTACATTAAGCCAACAAGTTACCCACAATTGTTCCCTTTTTGCACAGACCTCACTGGGATTACACAAGACAAAGTCGAAAATGCAAAGACTTTACCAGAGGTCCTTGAAGAATTAGGCCAGTTCTTGGAAGAAAAAGAAATTTTAAAAGGAAGTTTCTGCTTTATGACATGCGGAGATTGGGATTTGGCTATTTGCTTAAGAAAAGAAACTCAAATAAAGAGTCTCCCTGTAAAGAGCTATCTTAAAAGATGGATAAATATCAAGAAGGTGTATCCTATGCCACCTGATTGTGCTGAAAAGAAGTACGGAATGGTGGGGTTATTAAAGTTGTCGCACTTGGAATTGATCGGAAGACATCATTCGGGAATCGACGATGCCATGAATATTGCAAGAGTCGCCATATATCTGTTGAAGAAGGACTTTAAATTCGTTAAATCTATGGTCAATTCTGTTACTTATTAATAAGTGCTCAATGTATAAGAAGGTTCTTTTTTGTATGAATAAGTAATTTTCTTAATAATAATGTAAAAGCTATTACTTTAGCTTATTGAAAACAAAGCTTCCCTTGTTAACTTGCTAAACTTGTTAGACTCTCCTTTCTTTCTCTGAGTCTCTCAAAAAGAGTGAGACTCGCCTGGTAAGTCTTAGAGATATGATAAATAATAGGATCAAAATTTGCCAAAAAATTATAGAAGGTTCGCTGATCGAACTTCCTTACAAAATAACTCTTTTTAATTTTCGCTTACCTTTCTCATCTTCAATATCCCTATAATGATGCCCTCAAGGAATGCTTGCTCTCCTACCTCATATTTCTGACCTTGATTTCCTAAATTTACAAATAAAATGCACCCTTATAGACCAATTATAATTACGCGTAATTTGATCAGATTTCTTGCGATGTTAGAAAAACAATTATTTCTCAAGAGAAACCTTCATCATAATCCCTCGTCTTTACATTTACGTTGTCATCAGAAGATGCTTTCGCCCTCAAAATATAGATAGGCATAATCAAGCTCCATAAAAAATATAGCGCAAAAGCGAAATATAAAAATTTATACATATATCAGCCAAAAATTACACACTCACACACAAGTCTAAACTTACTACATCGCATCGCTTTATAAATTTATATATTATTCTGGCAAATTTTATTCTTTTATTAGCATGACAGATTTCTCACAAACCAAACCAAAAGAATCCACCGCACCTGACTCTCTCGACAAGTCTCGAAAAGTCAAGTACTTGGGCCTTTCTAACCAAGGTGCCACCTGTTACATGAACAGTCTTTTACAATCTCTTTTCATGACTCCTGAATTCAGAAATGGCCTTTATAGTTGGGAGTAATCCTTTGTCTTTTATCTTCTCCCCCTCATTTTCTTTTCTTTTAAGATATCAGGAAAAAGAACAACAAGTCAAATCTGAAGACTGTATTCCTCTTCAGCTTCAATATCTCTTTGCAAAACTCCAATCTTTCAAGGATCAAGATTATCTTGACACCAAAAATCTCATCAAAAGCTTCCAATGGGATCCTGAAGAATCCTTCAAACAACACGACGTCCAAGTAAAGCTTTCCTCTCTTGAGATTTTTCTTTAAGGTTTTTACAGGAATTTTCCGCTGTTTTATTTGATGCCATTGAAGAAAGCTTCAGAGGAAGTGACCAAGAATTCTTCATTAGAGATCTTTACCAAGGTAAGGGCTCTCTTTAACGAGAAATAATAAAGAAATTTCTCAGGAACATCGTTGAGTTATGTCAAATGTAGAAAGTGTAATAATGAATCATTGAACCCAGATATGTTCTTATACCTCTCTCTTACCGTCAAAAATGACTTTGAAAAAGTGTGCCAAGTTTCTTTACTATTCCACAATAACCGTTTACAGGTGTATAACCCATCAGTTGATAAAGGATTAGAGAACTATCTCAAGCCATTTATCTTAGAAGGGGACAACAAGTATTACTGTGAAAAATGTCAAGACAAAGTGAATAAAAACTTCATAAAACATCCTCTAACCTTTCTTAGGTAGAAGCAGAGAAGGGGGTTAAGCTGGCCTCTTTGCCAAAAATCTTGACGATTCACCTCAATAGATTCGACCTAGACTACGAAACAATGAACAGAAAGAAGCTCAACAACAGAGTGACATTCCCCTTTATTCTGAATATGAACAAATTCCTGAAACCATACGAAGAAATTGAGAAGGAAAACTCCAAAGATCCATCTAATAAGAGCATAGAAATCTCTTCAAATCCTGCTGATGAAGAAAGCTGGCTTAATTACCAAGCAGAAGCTTTGAAGCTTTCTGAGAAAAAAGCAAAGAAAAAGGCTGCTGTCACATATGAAGACTATGAGGATTTCCTTTCAAAAAAGGTCATCTCACCAGAAAAGCGTGATCATTCTGGGCTGAACCTCATGGTTCCCAGTCGTATTGATGCAGTGAGCGTGGGAGATAACTCACAAAGTAAGCCAGAAAAGAAGGAATTAGCTTTGGAAACGTTGGCTTCTTTGAAGGAATCACAGAAGGAATTGGATAAAAAATTGAATAAATTGCAAAAGCCAAAGAGTGATATTCCAGAACCAAAGGCTCAAATTGACATGGACGAGTTGACTGGGCTTGAGATGTTGATTTTAAGTCAACAAAATGAAGATTCTGGACCCAAGTCTACTGATGATACCTCGAAGTCTAGGTCTAATATGGAGTTCTCAGAAAAAGTAAGAAGCCTTTTTGAAATTTTGAAAAGGAAGCAGGGAATAATAATCTTTAATGGTTTCCTCTGTAAAAGTCGAGGTTTTGCTGGGAGAATTTTCCCACCAAAACCAGTTTTTGTTCAGTTTTCCCAAAGGATTATCAAGCCAAACTTCTCAAAGACTAATGGAAAACGACCAAATTTTCTATGGAAAAACCTTCAAATAGGCAATTCCCAGCTTTGAGCATAAAAACTTGAAATTTTCCTGTTCATTCTACTGCTATCCATTCCATTCTTTCTTCTCATTTCCACGGCTCTAATTTTTGACTAGGACAATTCACCACAAAAGAGTTTCAACGAAGAGACAGACTACCTGACCCGCGAGCTTCGCCAACACGAAAAAGAGCAAAAGGCCATATTCGAGCAATACATCAAAGAAGGAAGTCACGTTTACGAGCTCTATTCAATCATGATCCACAGTGGATCAGCTTGGGGAGGCCACTATTACACTTATATAAAATCATTTGAGGACGGCCAATGGTATAATTTTGATGATAGAAGTGTGATCAGAATCTCTGTAAAAGAGATCGAAAAGGTCTTTGGTGATGATATCCCCAATAAAAGTAGCACTTTAAAGAGACGCTAGAGTGCTTATTCTGTATAGATAATGGATCTAGTGCATATATGCTGATGTACAGATTACAAGAAAAGGTCTTCCAAGAAGAGGAGGTGACTATTCAAGACTTTCCTCAAAGTACAAAGGAAGTTATTGAAATAGAAAAACAGGAAGAAATCAAGCGTCTTGAAGTAAAAGGATTGGTTTTAATGGAGATCTAAATCAACTTCTTTTCACAGGAAGAGAGACGAAAGAAGGAGGAGAAAGAGAAAGAACTCTTGTTAAGAGTGTTTTATAAAGGGGCTGAACAAATGGTGTTGGCAAAGAAGGACCAAACTCTTGAAGAGTTGATGCTGATTGTAAGAGATATAATGCAAAGGGAATAGTTGGGTTAATGGTGATCATTTTAGGTGCAAAGTGAATTCGAAATCACTGAAGAATTTGGCAATTTTAGACTGAGAAACTATTCAATGAATGATGGAATCCTCCAAGAAACCTATGAAGGCAAAGAACAAAAGGTTTTTTTCCTTCAGAAAGAAATCTCTTTATCTTTTCATAGACATTGGAAGAGCTGAAATTTAAGGCACATAAGGTTTTGGCAGTGGAGACAAAGGATTCAAATGAGAAGTGGATGGAATATGATCCTAATAAAATCGTCATTAAAATCAACATCTGGAGACCTAATCTCTTTGAGCTTGAAGAAAGTGCCTTGAAGCCTCACAGGTAATTTGATGTCTTCTTTCACAGAGAATAATTTGAAAGGATCTATTTGAATAATGATAGTACTCTGAGGATGTTGATGAAGGAAATTGAAGAGAAATTCAATATCCCAATTGACCGACAAATGTAAAGAAGTTTGTATAGAAACATGAGGTTAATCGTTATCAATAGAGTTATGAGAAGAAATGCATATGGAAGTCGTGGATATACTGAGACCATGAATAAAGATGAAGCCTCTCTTGAGAAAAATTTCTCTGCCCTCAGAATTTTCAATGGTAATCCTTCTCAAAATTCCATCCATCATCTCTCATAGGACTGAATCTTTACGTTGAAGAAGGAGTTCGTCAAGAAGGCGAATCAACCAAATGGGACAAAGTAACCCGAGGCACTTTCTCTTCCCCTCCCCTCACCTGCCACATAGGAATTTGAGTCAGAAAAGCATAGATGCACCATAAAATTCAACAACCCAGCCAAAGATATGGAAGGCCAAAGTCCTATCTATGAAAACGAAATCATCGTTGATAATCGTATGGGTCTCCTTGAGCTCAAACAATTAATCGGAGAATACGTATTTTTCACCTTCTTTATAATCTCTCATTATTCAATAGTTGAATATTGATATTGATACATTTATAATGAAGAGAAACGGCAAGCTGGGAACTGAGCTTCGTGACTTAAAGAACAAACTTGTCGATTATAATATCACCGGATATGTCAGTATTTACTTACAACTTGGCGTTCCTGCCAAATCAGGTACTTCCCAATTCCCCCCAAAACCCTTTTAAATGACTCTTCCCAATAGGAGAATATGTGCTTGTGTTTTGTTTGGGAGAACTGCACACAGAAGAAACCGACGGTTTGAATTTCAATTACGAGGACCTTTTTACTCTGCAAATCGGCAATAGAGAGAAAGTTTCTGAAGTAAAAGCAAGAGTTATCATGAAATTAGCCGAGAAAAAGCCTCCTATTAACGCCACAATGGACACTATCAGACTTCGTGAACGAAACGGACTCTACATTGGCCAAGTATATCTCTCTTTAGAAAATCATAATTAATGGGAAATATAATAGATTTTACATGATAATAATTACATGAAAGATTACAGTCTTTATGATAACAAGGTCATTGTCGTTGAACAATTGAAAGAAAAACAAACTGACGAGCCATCAAAAATCATGATTTACGTCAGATATCTTGATGCCAAAAATTTCCATCTTGAAGAACCAAAAGAAGTCTTTGTCCCCAAAGAAAAAACTACCCTTCATCAAGTCGGCCAAGAAGTCTCTAACGCCTTAAATATCCCTGTAAATTCTTGACCTCTGAAGGCCTTGTTAATTTCCCATTAGCTTGATGATATTCAGTGCTTTAGAGTGCAATCTCTTTCTTCTTTTACCCGTGCGGATCTCCTCATAGAAAATGTGGTAATTAATGTCTTTAATGTTGAGCTCTTTAATGAGATTTTTAGTGGGTAAATTTGAAAGGAAATGGCTATTTGGTATCAAGCTACCCTTGGTATCTCATCAAAGACGGATATCTTTTAATGTAAGAGCGTTCTCTTTGCCAAGTCAAGCTCATAATTATTAGAATAAAGAACACCAAAGAGAATATCGATAAAGAAAAAGCCAAAGAAGTTAAGCCCAAGAAAAAGGCCACTACTGCCTGTAATATTCTTACAGAGTTTTGAGACTAATTTCTAATAGATAATCCTGAGCAAAAGTTCACTACATTCAGTGTTCAGCCTAAGGAAACCTCCATCAAGATTATGGTGAAAAAGTAAGCCTGATCTCTTAACAAAAATCATGTTAAAAATCCTTTTAGAAAGGCTGACATAGAAAAGACACAAGATGATACAGATTTGAAGAAAGAAGAGACAACAGCCCAAGAGAAAGATAAACAAAAGAGACCACATGAAGTTTAAGGAAGGGTGAAGTGGAGCACTTTTTCAAAATAAGAGTTTTCTGAAAAGAAAATGCCCTATAGTATTGTGTTTTTTGTGTTTTTGAATACTATTTAATTTACACAAAAAATTTATTTCACTTGATATCCCGATATATCTGCTCGAGCTATTTATCTTACACATTTTACAAACTTTGTTTAGCTCATTTCTTAGTGAATTCAAAGTTCTTTTGCTTTTGAACGTCAATCCTCATTCGAAAGTTCCTCTGGTCTTTCCGAATTTTTAGAGACATTTTTTTTTCTCTTTCAATTTTCCAATCATATAAAGATGAAAATCCATCAAGAAAAAGCAATAAATATCGGGTTTCCTCTTCTATTTTTCTTTGTGTAACCTTCCGAAAAATTTTTTTCACGACAATTTCTTTATAAATTTTTGCCAATTTTATCACAAAAAAAAAATTGCCTCCAAAAGAACTCCTTCATTTCAATAGGTTTCCAATTTTCAACACAAAGAGAGAGAGGTTTTAATCGGGTCAGTGTGGTCAGAATGATAGATTTCTTACATTCAATAACAGTAGAATGGATAAAATTTATACATTATCACGAGTAAAAAAGCAGTTAAATAAAAAATTTCCCTTTACACTCCACTAACTAAACAATGGATTGTCCAGTAATGGGGTTAACGGGGGCATATTGCTTCTTTTGACCTCTTTCAAACATAATTCGAACTTCTTCTTGTTCTTGTCTGATTTTTTCTTCCTTTTCTCTTCTCTCCTTATCTCTCTTTTGTTGAGCCTAACCGTTTCATTAGTTCTCTCGTTTCATTTTTAAAAGGAATTACCAAGATAAGATTCTCTTCCTTATGTGCGGCTTGAATATTGGCCTTCTTTTGCTTAAAGTTTTCTTCCAACATTTGTCTAGAAATCCTTAGGAAAACTATTTCTCTTTAGGAAATTACCTCATTCTGTTGGTTTCGTGCATTTGTTTAGCATGGAGATGTTCATCATATCTCTCTTGTTCGTCTTTCCAATCTCTTTCTTGTCTTTGTTGGTTCACCCAGGTGGCTTGTTGGCCCTTAAAGTATTGGTTTCTGGAGTCATAGTCTTTGATAAAAAGTTAGTATTGAGAGAAAAAGAGAAATCTTACAGAGATCTTCACCATCGAATTCTTTACAACCAGAGACACCTTCTCTTTCAGCAGGGTGGGGGTGATATCTGAAGAAGGTTTCCTTTGTTCTCTTCATTGTTGGAAAGAAGTGTTTGTTGGAATTAAAAGTTTTTTATTGTAGATAAACTGACAAAAATCTACAATTTATATCGAGATTTGTTACAAAACGTTGCATTATTTTTCTCTACTTTCCAAACTGCCTAAATATGGTGATCATATCCAAAATCTATTCACGGATCCTTCACTTTCATGAAGTCTGAAAATGAAAGGAGAAATTATCCTTTTCAAAATAAACTCTCATTTTCAGTATTTCGAGGGGCTTATAAGCAGAAAAAATAGTTATCAAGGAAATTTATAAAACAGCAAGTATCTGAGAATAGGAATATCACCCGACTTTTTATCTGAAGTAGTTATAGTTTTGAAATCCTTCTTGCAACTTTTGTTAAAAGAACCTCTTATCTGTGAATTTCCTTAAGTTTGTCATTTTTCAAAAGAAAAAAACTGGGCTTAAATCACATAAAGGAGTAATCCTAGAGGGAAAAAAACACACACAATATTTTTAATTTCCAGAATCTCTGAATAGAAAGCTCTCATTTGATACATAACTTGAATAAAAAAATAAAGCGAAATTTTTAAAGGGAGGGTTTTGCAATTTGTTTCTCTTGAAGCAAAAAATTTCTCTTCAAGAAGATCATTCTTAATTTTTCCTCTCACAATAAAAACTCATTCAAAGTTCTAATTTCTTATAAAAAGCTGTTAAAACTCCTTTACCTTGATCTCCATCCCGCTTCTACTGTATTTCTTTGATTTTCCTGATTTAGTATGAATACAACCCAAATCCAAAAAAATTTCTGCGAATTTAAATTGAAAATTTCACTCCTTAAATCTTATGATAAAAACTAATTCCTGCTCTTCCAAAGTCCTTATTGCTGGCGGCTACTCCATCCTCTTCGAAGGAAACAAAGGTCTCTTTCCCTCTTTGATTAATTTCTTACCCTTATTCAGGCCTTGTTCTGAGCACTTCTGCTTGCTATACTTCCACTAGCGAAATCACTCCAATTGATCAATCCAATAATCAGCTCCTTGGCAAAGTTGAAATCGAATCCAAAGGTTTCAATACAAAATGGCTCTACAATATCAGTCTTAATAATGACTCCAAACACTTAATCATCGAACCTGAAGGTCTTTCAAAAATCTTCTTTTTCTTGACTTTTCAATAGACAAGCAAGCTTCCAAAAATGTATTTTTAGACGCTGTCCTCCGAACTGGCCTCAGTTTCTCATACAATCAACTCACTGCCCAACCTTTCAATCTTAAAATCTCCATCTCTAATGATAACGCCTTCTATTCTATTGAAGAACATGTAAAAATTTCCTCCTTATTATCGTCTTCTAACAAGATCTTTTAGCAAGGAAAAACTGTCTTCAAAAAATCTGGTCCCATTATCTTCCCTTTAAACTCCTTCTAAAGCATTTTCTCTAGGTCTTGGAAGTTCTGCTTGTTTAATTACGACTGTGCTTGCTTCAATTCTTGATTCATTCAATTCTATCTCTCGGTAATCTCATGTATCATTCCTCTCCTCTCATAACATTTCCTCCAAAGAATTGATAAAAAGGATTTGGGAATATTACACATTCTTTGCCAGGTCGCCAATTCCTTAGCCCAAAACAAAATTGGAAGTGGCTTTGATATCAGCGCTGCTATTTTTGGTAATCAAGTCTATTCCAGATTCCCCGTCAAAGAAGTCGAAACTCTCGTTGACGCCGTATTATATTCCCCTCGTCAGCCCACTCTAACGCCATAAATTAGCTTGGAAATGATAAGGATTCTTCGAATTTCAACGAACTTGCTTTGAATACATTGAAAGACTCCGCATTCGAATGGCTGATTCCTTCACAATTAATCTTCCCTCAGTCTTTGAAGTTATGGCTTATTGATCTGGAAACTGGCTCTGATACCAGAAGTCTCGTGAAAGAAATCCTCAAATATCTCGATTCTAGCCCTCAATGGAGTAATCCTTTACAAATTTTCCTCTTTAAAATTTCATATAGAGGCACATTTCTTTGAAGTTGCCAATAAAGTTGTCCAGGGAATGTATGATATTTTCCAAGAAATAGACTCTTTTGAAAAACAAGGCGAAGCCGACACCGAAAAACTGGCTCCTCTTTATGAGAAACTCAAGAGTTTATCAACAGAATATAGAAAACTTTTAAAGGATTTGGGTAATAATGCTAAAGTGGAAGTCGAGCCAGATCTTCTTACATATGTTTTGGATCAACTTACAAGCCTGAATAAAGATATTATTTATGCTGTTTGTCCTGGAGCTGGCGGTTATGATGCTGCTTGCTTGATTTCTACTCAAGATTTGTCTCAAGAAGATCTTGATAAGGCTCTTCAAAAAGTCAATTCTGACATTAAAGAAAAAGGTAACGAAATTTTTAAAGGGGAATTTTTATTGAATTTTTAAAGGTCTTTTCCCAAGCTTTGCTGATTTAAAACTCAAGATTTTACCTATACAAAGTTATCCTGATGCCAATATTAAGTTCTATTAATTCATATTATTTAAATGTCAAGAGAATCTTGCTTGTTAAATTATTCTGTTTATGAATAAAAATCTCTTGTTTTCATAGGAAATTTTTTCTAACAAAAAAAATCAAGAAAGCTGCAAAGAAGAGTTTGCGGATTCTTCTGAATTTTTGGGAGAATTTTTCTTTGCAGAAAAAATTTTCTTCAGTCATTGATTGACTTTTTCCTCTTCGTTTGTATGAAAAAATTCTTTTCAAAATTTTTAAAAGCAAAAAAAATTTTAATCTCTGTCAAGAACGACATTTTTATTTCACTCTCAAGGGCTCCTTGTTCATCAAGCAAGATTGATATGTACATTATTTCAAAGCACGTACGCACGCACGCACGCACGCACGAAACACACAGAGAACAAATTAATTCAAAGTTTATTAATAAAACTCATCAATACAAAATCTTTAATAAATTTATATAAATGGAACCATTCGGCGTCAACGAAAGATCCTGGACCCACGAAGAAAAGGAAAAGGTACCCCACTCATTCCCTCTCATTCATCTTCCCTCCTCATTCCTCCCCAATCTCATGTCTTTATCTCCTCTTAGGTCACAACTTTCTTAAAGTATGACCACCATGTTCCTCTTAAGGTCGCTCATATGGTCTTCTCTGCTGAAGAGTAAGGAAATCGTTGCTTTTGCATTTAGTAATAATGAAAATAGAGAAGCTGAATACTTCGAAAAGGCTGGCAAAGTCCTTGCTCCCATTTTCACTGCTGCTTTCTACCATTTCCCCATTATCAGGTAATTTAAATTGAAAGGGCGATATTAAAGAAATTTCAAGACATCAACCCGTCGTCAGAAGAGCCTTGTTCGCTTTGATTCCTGGTTACTTGGTCTATAAATGGGGTGTCAACACTAAGGAAGATCTCATCTGGGGAAAAAGTAAATTTTCTTCTTCTTCTTTTGAAACCCTTTGTATAAAAGAAAAAGCTTTTTTGAATTTTCTTTGTATAAAGGATTTTTTCTTTTGTAAAAGAGAATTTTTCTAATAAATTTGTAGCCTTCGCTGCCTGGCAAAAGTTCACCATTTACCACGGACAACACCAACACTTGTTCATCTAAAGACATTTATACAATCATTATGCTTTGCTGTTGCTTGCTTTGTTCGATTATTTAGTATCACTATACTAAAGGAAATCCCGTTGGATTTCACATGAATTTCAAATGAATCCTCATAAGATTGTCTCTCTTGTTTTTATTTTCGTGAATAAATTTTTGCTATTTTATTGGGCCGGAAATTGGGTTCATTCACGACAATTTCTTTTCAAAAAAATTATGGAGTCCATTCTCAAGCCACATAAAATAAATGAAAATTTTGGAAGGGATTTGAAAATGAGAAATATTTTAATTTTGAGAAGCCATTGAATCAGATTTTTTTTATTGGTTCTTAATGATTTTTTCTTTGGGCTGTGGGGCAGAAACAAAGAATAAAACTCACATTCATGATATTTGATATGACAAATTGAATTTTTTGGCTTGAGAAAAAGAAAATTTCTTACACCCTTTTAATTCCCTTTCAAAATAAATTCTTTGGGGTCAAAGCAATGTGAAAAAAATTCTTGGGACATCTGATGATTTTTCTCAAAATTGGACCTTTGAATTTCTCAGAGTCACAGTCCCTAAAAGTTTTTCAAATATAAAAATTAAAAAGAGAAATTTAGAGACCTTTTATTTGAAAAGAAAATATTCGAAAGCCTTCATCTGAAAAATATTTCATTCAAAGCAGGAAAAAGAAAAAAATTTCTAATGTTTTATTGTTAAAAATAAACTCCAATAAGAAAGAGTTTGGACTTTTCTCTTCAGACAATTTAAAAAAAAAATATCTGAAAAAATTTTCCTCCTTACGAAACTTTCTCAAATCCTCAAAATTTCAAGTCTTTCTCACCAAACTATTTTTTATAATTTTTTGTTCTTCTAATCTTTTGAAAATAACAGAAAAAAATTCTCGACATAATTTGAGAAAAATTCCCTTTTTTTGGTTCCAAAGTGAGGCTTGAAGAAAAATATTATAAACAAAAGAAACCGATTTTTTCATTGATGATGTTTCGTCCTCAAAATAATTTAATTAATTACCTTCAAAGATATGAATAAATAAACACTTCATTAATTAATTAAACAGAAGACAAGTCAAATAAACTCTTATAGAACAAAATCCACTCAACTAGTCTCATTCCTTTCACCACATCTAATAATTTTTGCAAGATTTAGAGCAGTACAATTGTTCTCTAGCACACTCAGCTCTGCACTTAGCAGAGTACTCATCTGAACCACAGTTATAACTGCACTTTCTTCCTACATCTTGGCAGTAAGAGAAGCAATAAGATTGGCCTTCGGCAACAGTGAAAAGGCTGGCAATCAAAACGAAAAGAGCAACGATCAAGATTCTCATATCAACGAAGCAATTATTTAGAGGCTGCTTTAAATAATGATTATTTATTGATTGCTCAAAAATTGCTTAAAGATTACATCATAGAATTGAACCTTAAAATTTTCAAACCCTAAACCAATTTTTTCTGGAACCTTGAGAGTCTCATGAAGAGGCATACTTCAACAAAACAAATCTGACCTGGCGTTTCTCTATAAGTTTGTGCTTAAACAGAGGAATTGCAAGGAAAAAATTTTATTATAGTTTTCCACTCAAAAAGTGATTTGTAATTGTTTCTTTTCTCGATCCCCAATACAGGAGTTCTAATCAAGAATACATTGAGATATGGATGTGAAGGTAGCAATCATTTGCATCGAGACAATAAAATTAAAGTTGTTTTTAAACCTCGAATCAATGATTCCCAATGGGTGTATCTCGGCCTCGGATAATTTGCTTATTGATCAGATGCAGGTCTGAAGAATTATGAGCTCACAAATGTCATCAATATCACGCCTACTCTGAGTATTTTATGAAGAATCCTTTTTCTTCAACATTATTACTGGCTCTAGTTTTTCTAGTGTGAAGAGAAAAGGAGATTTTGACTGAAGGAATATGGGACTAATGTGCGATACTGGCCATGAGAATTTTGGCGTAATCAACAATAGCTGCATTTTAAATATAATTTTCAAGATATTGGGGATTCAAACGTGCAATTTTCTTCACTTTTTCTTGCTATCAAACTCAAATGCAAAACAAAAATCCTTCTCTGAATAAAAACAAAAGAACCTATTTTAGCAGTCCTGCGTAAATAGTTTCTTTTATTGCTGTCTGACGAGAAAATATCAGGTTCTTCCAGATTGAAGAGGTATTTTTCTCCTTCTAATAAAGAATTTCCTCTATTTGACCAATAAATTTTTTAAGTTTTTTCCTCTATATAAAATTTTGTCAAGACAAAGAAAAAGAGCAGAGAGTAATTGGAAATATGAAGAAAAAAATTAATTTCTCAAAGAAAAAAAATAAAAGTATCAGCTCTGATATTATCAAATCAAGAGATTTCTATTTCCTTCAAAAATTTTCTCAATTCTTCAAAAGAGAAAATTCCAATTTCAATTTAACTTCAATTATAAATTCATAAATTGATTAACTTCTTCCTTATTGGAAATCCAAACCCTCTTCAAAAGGGGTTGAGACATGCTGAGAAGGTTTATTTTACATCTGATGAGAATAAAATTCTAGTGGGGTTTAAACCTAAATTCAATGATACCCAATTGACTTATTTCTCTCTCAGATAATTTGTTTATTGGTCAGATGCCGAGCTTCAGCGTCATATCCTCACATCCTACTCATCAATATCTTCAATTTTCTCAGGAATAAAAAGGAGTCTGGATTAGGAATGTGAAATCATGATGAAGAAAGTTTTGCCATCGTAAACAATTTAGTCGTAGTTATACCGAGTTTTCTCGATTGGGTTGTTACTTATTCAAAATCTTGTCAAAGAAAAACAGGAATATAGCTCTAGAAATCTCACAAAAACCTGGACGTTCTGGTTGAAAATTTTTTGTCAAGAGTTAATTCTATCATAAAAACATTTTTCAAAAGGAGTAGTTTTTGTATGAGCCTTGAAAAAGGAATTTTTTCCCAGAGAGAGCTTCAATCTTATTGCTGAAAAAAATTGTTTTCACCAATTGCAACAAACCTGAAGAGAATAATAAAAGCTCATCTCAGATTTTTTTTTCTTTCAAATTCTTGTCTGATGAAAAATTGATGGCTTTGAAATTGAAAAAAAATTGTTGAACAACTGAAAGAAAAATCCTTCCTTTCAAGAATCTCAGAGAAAGAAATTTTGTTCAAAAACACTAGAAATTTCTCTTTTGAATCTTTTTGTTCAAAAACTTGAGACAAAAATTCCAACCTAAAGACCTTCAAACTCAAAAGGTTCTCTTTCTTTCCTTGAAACAACACTGGACTTGCAGCGATACAGTCTCTAAAAACAGCAATAAGGTCCAGCCTCTTAGCAGAATCTTTTTTTAAGAAAACCTCTTGAATTTCAGGAAAAAAGACCTCCACCCAGGACGAAATTTTGAATTATTTTTTTAATCCTTTTAGAAAATTTCCTTTAAGACTGTTTTGGAATAAAAGGGAAGCAGACTATTAAATCTTTTTATCCAAATTTCTCATAAATCTCATGCTCTCGAAAAGCATTCAAATCGGGAAGATGACGTAATTGAAACAGAATCGTCTAATTTTTTCTAAAATTTTCAATGTTAAAAAAATATTGATGTGTGATTTTTCTCTCTTTTACTTCCGAATAACTTTTTATTTCGTTGAAATATGGTCACAAAAATCGTTCCAAAAGAATTCCCATATCTTCTAAACATCTCATAACTTATCCAAAGGTAATGGTGTCACAAAATTCACATTTTACCATGAAAGATCTTCCCAAATGAAAATTTGTATGCTGCTCTTTTACAAGTTTTTTTAATTCTTCCTTTCAATCGAAAGTGTTCCATCTTGCTCTTCAAGTGACTTTTTAAAGCAGTTCCATTTACAGCGATTAACCTGAGAGTTAGGACTCCTCAACTTTAAGACCAAAATTCAGTTTTTTTTCAACTTTCCTTTTAAAAATAATTCCATATTCGATTACCTTTGAAGAGATATCTATTCATTTCTTTGAAGCTAACTCATATTGCCCAAATTGGAGAAGAAAACTCTTTGGAATCCTTCAAGGTTTTCAAAGCTTAGAATTTGATTTAGATGAGGCCCAAAGTTTACTACTTCCTTCAGAATCTCCTCAAATATCTTGAAAGGAAAAACAAGTTTTTTGTATTCTAATCTAAAGAAACAATCACATTTTCTTATAAAATCACTTTACCTTCAATATCTATTCTGAATTCATATATGAATTAAATGATAGTAGAGATCAAATAAATTTTTTCTCAACTTGAATCCCAAGCTGTTTAATTGCCATAACAAGATTGGAAGCAGGAAGATTGTTGATTGTAGCAAGCACCTATGCATACAGGAGAGAATGTATCAGTTTGGGCGCAGACATAGGCGCAATCAAGGCCAGTACGGTGGCAATTAGAAATGCAGGCAAAATCTTGAGCTCCAGTAATGGTGAAGAGGCTGGCAATCAAAAGGAAAAGTCCAAGGATGAAGATAGATTTCATGAGCAGAAGCAAATATTTCGAAGCAGTTTAAATTATTTATTCTAAGCTGATCTGAAAATCTGCTTAAATAATTTGAATTACAGACCTCTTGTCCATCGAAATTGCTTCAATAATTATGATTCGTCCTTCACCAAAAATTGCTTGAATACAGTAAACTTCAGGAATTTTGGATGAAAAGAAAAACAATTCCAATATTTTAAAGTAAAAGTGAATCAACCCATCGCTTCCAATCGACAGCCAATCTCCCAGGTTGGCTCTCTCATCAAAAAGGGAAAAGTTTTAGAGATAGTTTTGACATATTTAGATCACAAAAGTTGAAATTTTTAATTTTCAGACCCTTGAAAAAACTTCTTTCCTTTGAAGACCAGGAATACTTCGTTTAGATTGATAAAATATTCCAAGAACAAAAACGTTCCTGATTGAGGAAACCGTAGAACCTCAGAAAATTATCTTGTTACTGTAGTCCACTCAAAAAGGGTTTGGAATGATTTCTCTGTTTCAGGTAAGTTTTATGGACTCTTTTTTCTAATCTCCTCCTCAATACGACCCCAATACATTCTCAAGTCTTCTTCTTTTTTGTAAAAGGGAAGACTTCTCTTCATGAGAATTTTCAGCATATTATGAAGGTTTTTTTGCTGTCTCAATGCTATATAAATTAAAGTTGATTTTTTCTCAATCAAATTCGTGATTCTGAAAAGGTATAGTTTATCTTCAGATTATTTTGTGAATTGGACAGATGCTGATATGAAGAGTTTCTATGGTTATTCTTAACATTGAGATCTTTTTCTTTTCAAATAAAACCCTTAGATTGTTAAAGACTTGAAGACTTTAGTCCTTGAGGGATAAAATTTTGAACTGGAAAGCTGAGGAAATCATTTGGTATTATTTGACATCATCACCAATAAATAAAATACGATTATTCTGAGTTGAATTTTAATAAGGTATAAAATTCTTAAAAGATTTCATATAAAGTTTTATTGTTCCTTTTCTTTTTGGATAAAAGTGGTAAAACCAAAGCAAATTTCCTCTCCCTGAATGTCAACCTTTGTCTCAGAAAAGAAGGAGATTCTTTCCTTCTTCTCTTCTCATACTCTGAATAAAAACTCTTTTTGGCAAAAGAGCATTTTCTGTGCTGGAGATTCCCAGAAAATTGAAAAAAATGTATTTCAGTTTCCCAGCTCATCTTCTTTTATTTGAAGATACAAAAGAATTTTTCTCACCAGCGAAACCTCAAAATATTTTTGTGTTCCTCTTGAAGAGAGCTCTTACTTTCGAGCCTCCTAGAAACAAAAATTGGTTTCTTGAAGGATTTTAAAGAATTTTAAAGACAACACATAACATTTCGAACCCATACGAAAGATAAGGGAATCTCAAGGAAGGAGGACTATGAAACGGCCGAAATATGATCCGAGTTTGATCCTAAGGTGATCAACTGAGCCTTATACGGGCCCTAGTTTGTCTTCGAAAAATATTTTTGTGGTTCTGTATATCAAATTTTTGTAAAGAAAGAATTGAACCCAGCTCGAAAAAGAGTCTTCCTTTAAATTCCTTTGCCAAAGACTCCCAAGAACCCATAAAATTTCCAAGATTCGCTCTCTCTCTTTAATCTCTTTTTATTACTCAAAAATTATCCAAAATTTCGAGCTCTATTCCCTCCTAGTCATGTTCTCAGTGAAATTTATATCACTCTCTGTCTATATTTACTTTTTTGGTTTTCTTAAAAATAACCAACAATATTCAAGATATCTTAAGAGGGACAAAAGATACTTTCAACAACAAATCATATTATTTCTCAATATATTGAAATTTCAAAATTATGGTAAGCGCAATTCAGACATAAAAACTTTAATTTTATCTTAAATACTCATTCCTCTTTAATGGCCGTCCCCAAAGAACGTATTGCTGCCACCCTTAAAACCTTAAATAGCACCCAAGACTCCATCAAAGGTTCTCCCTATTCTCTCCCAAGATGTCCAACTCACTCCTTTTTAGGTGCTTCCAGACTGATTAAGCAATACAATGATCAAGCACCAGAAGTCGCAAAGATCTTCCTTGACGAAGTTAAGAAAGGTTTTCTTACACTTTTGAGAGTCTTTCTAATGATTTTTGGTAGCTCCTAATGAGACTAAGCTCTTGATTATCTACGTCCTTCATGAAATTATGCTTGAAACTAAAGTGATTTACCCTTCAGCCTTTTCTTTTACTCAAAATTCTATTCAGGATCGTCAATTTGTTATGGCTTTTGGTGATATTTCCCGTGCATTGTTTACTGAAGTCGCTGAGTATAATCTCTTTATTTTCAAGCATATGCTTACCTGATAATTTTCAGCTCGATTAATGATAAGACCGTCCTCAATAGATTCCTCAAAATTTTAACTGTCTGGGAAAAAGAATATCTCTTCAAAAAGGAATTCATTCAGAAACTTTCTAGCATTATCCATCACAAAGTACCTCCAAAAAAGATATCCAGCCTGACACTTTTCCCTTTTAGATTAATATTCTTGATGGAATAGCCCCAATTGACAGCCCAGAAAAGGAAGAAAAACAAGACGCCAATGCGAATAGACAAAGAACTTATTCGAAATCTTTCATGAGAGATTACAATAATGTGAAGGTAAAAATGAGAAAAGGGGTGGCTCTTAATGAGATAAAAGGATAATCCTTTGGCAAGAGAATATTATGACAGAAAGATTTTGGAGAGTAACTATTCAAAATATGAAGAGAGAATCAGACAGATCAATGAGATGGTCAAAGAAAATGAGAAATATAGAAACGATCCCAGTAATGGGATGGTGTATTTGAGTGATAAATTGATTGTTTTTAGGTGTCCGTGAACAATTAAGAGAGGCCCTTCAATTTTTAAGAAAAGCTCAAGATCAATACACTGAAGTAATTTCCTTAAAGAGAGGAATTTTTAATAGGGAAATTGAATAGTTATTGACAAGCACAACAGATTATATGTGTATGTTATCAAAGAGATTAGAGGATGAAACAAAGAGATATATCAATACAAGCTATGATGTAAAAATATGAAAGGGAAATAATAATAAATTTGGAAATAGAAATATGAAATGTTTGAGAAGCAAGTCCAAAAGAAAAAGGAGTATGCTATGGAATAGAAATAAGGAAATTGATAGAGTGTGAATATGAACAGAAGAAGGTTCGTGAAGTGAGAATAGTGAGACAATTTTGTAGAGTTTTAGTGAATGAGAGTATAAAAGGGATATTCATTCTCTATGAAAAGATTTTTGAGTATGGATTTCATAAATTGTGAATAAAAACTATTTGTTTAGTACGTTGAAAATTGCAAGAAGTTTCGTAATGCTTCGTGAAACAATTTGTTTTGAATTTTGTCAGCTTTTATGCCTTTAAAAAAATATTACAAATTTATCTAAATTCTCGTCTCATTTTCGATGTAGATTTGAAGAAAATCTTTGGAAATATTTTCTATTCGAAACCTCACTTCTCAGGTTTTTAAGGTCTTTGCCTTTAATTTTTTTTATCTCTTAGGTGAAGAATTCAGTCAAAGAAAATTTGTCCCTTTCATTAGCCATATTCTGAATTAAATGACACCGAATTTATTCTTCAATTTTTTTAATTAAATCGCGCAAAAATTCAGTGCAGAATCCCAACTCATAACTCTCTTAAAGCTCCAAACAACGCACTCAGACTTTCTTTTTCGAGCTCCTCACGCTCCATTTTTAAAGCTCTGCATCAAGAAGAGTTGGTTATTAACAAAATTTTACCCAAAACACGCATGCTAGCTGCTCAGGTCACTGCAATTTTTTTCTCTATTTTCAATCTAAATCCCCAACGATTTTATTTGACTCGCCATCTCTCTTCTAAAACCTCAGGTTTCTTCTCAATCCTCTGGCCCTATTATAAGCATCTTCCCAGCCTAAACTCTTTACTGAACCCGCAAAATTCAGTTCAGAATACATCTTACTGATTTTTTAATATCGATTTTTTCTATTTCTTTCCCTCCCCAAAAGTCTAAAATCCAACAAAAATCAATCTTTTTCTATTAAATCACCCTTCCCTCCATCTCTCTCCCATCTCCTCCATTCTTTCCCATAAACCTTCGATTTCCTCTCTTCCCTCATAAAAGCTCTCCTTCTCCAATCTTTTACAAGAAGAACTCATTCAAAGCGAAAATGATGCATTCTTTTGAGGAGGTCACGCCTTAGTCACTTTTAATTTGGTACCAAAACTCGGATTTCCAAAGAACAAAAATAAAACTTTAAACATATATCCTAAATTCTTTTATCCAAATCTAAAGCCTTTGTTACCCTCTCTCTCAAACAAAGAACTTCCTATCATCTACACCCCCTCATATTTGAGTCAAAAAGACAGCCATTTATCTTCTAAATGTCAGCAGCTCTCGTTTTCGAGCCTCTCCTAAAGAATCTCTTATTTTCAACAATTCATAGAAAATTCATGATCTCCAGAGAAGTCTTCGTAAATTCTCTTCGAAATCCCTCAAAGGGATGCACATTAGCAAGTCAAGTTCGAATTTTTCTGTATGAATGAATCCAATGTGTATTTTAACAATAAAAAACGAAATTGATTGAGCCTAAAAGGAAATCTTTTTTAGTTTGATAAACTCAAACTCAAACTAAAAAAAACTCTTTGGTGGATTTTTTGGTTATAATTATTCTATTTGGCCAATTAATTGTTTTCATTTTCCGGCAAATTAAGCACACAAATTAGATTCCCCGCCATCTCTCATTCTCAGATTCTCTCCCTCTCTCGTAGAATTTCTTCAAACAAGATCCAGCCTATGTCAACTTCTTATTGAGATTTTCCAAAGAAAACCAAGAGAAATATTTAGCAAAGAGAAAAGTTCTGGAAAATGAACAAAAAGGGAGAACTTTTTATATAAAACAGACAAAAACAACTCGAGATAATAAAGGCAAAAACACAGTGAATGTTAAAACAGAAAAAATAGAGATGTAAATAAGTACAACACCACTATATAAACAAAATCTGACTGATAGACATTCTCTTAGTAAATAATAAATAAGTCCATAGTAAAGAGAAGTCCTTTAAGTTACGAAGTTATATGTACAAACATAGACAAAAGAAGTAATAAGGAGAGCTCTGCTGCCTTATATCCTGCGCTTGAAACAAAGCCTCTGTAAAATTAAATAAAAGCGCTTTTAATTTGGCAAGCAGTAATCAAATTTCCATATACAAAAAGTTGGATCTCGTTCCAATGATTCCCTTAGTTAGCTTTCATCTTTTTGGTGATGAGTTCGTATTCAGCAATGCTGTTATTCTCAGCCCGCAACAATTGGTTGAGTCTCATGTTGATAAGCACATTGTCCTCAGACATTTTTCTGGGGTTAGGTCTGAAAGAAGTGTTTGAGAATTCATTTCGGACGACCGGCTTGAAGGACTGAGGCTTGAGGTTTGTGGCGTCAAAGGAAGAGCGAGTTGAAGAGGATAAATCGACCAAATCTGAGAGTTTGGGGGAACTGACGGTATTATTAACGGTTTTCATTTTGGATCTAAAAACTTTTTTAACACCAAAATTTAGAACCAAAAAGTCCTTACATTATCACGTCAAACAGTGAGAAATTGCGGGTTTGTAAGATATCTTCCGACATCTTTCTTGAATTTCTTCGGGCGACTGCAGGAGGACAATCAAAATGATTGAGTTTTGGGCCTAACAAAAATTTGTCCATACAAATTCTTCATAAAGAATCTTTACTTCCTGACAAGGAAATAGTGTTGACGTGGATGGAGTTTTGCACCAAAGTGTCAAATTTGCAGGGGACCTCGGGGATTGGGGTCAGTTCTTTCTCAATTTTGGCAGACATTTTGACTGGTTCAGCCTTTTCTTCTAAGAGAAGTTTTCAATAAAAGGGTCATTAGAAAGTGCTTACCTTCATCGTGGTGAGAAGATTCGGACATTTTGCGAAGAGTTTCTTCGAATTTTTGCTTGTCAGATTGAAGATTGAGGTCGTCGAATTTTATATTGAATTCTCTTTGAAGGCGGTTAAAGAATTTCTGAGCGTGAGATCGGATTTGAGCTCCACTTCTTGTGCCAACAAAATCTTCAACTTGCTTCCAGTTTTTGCCGAATTTCTTAAGAGCTTCAACGAATCTGTGATGCTCCTCTTTGGTCCATCGTCCAGCTGATTTGGAAGCGGGTTTGGGATTGGAAAGGGATTTGGTTGACTGTTCTAATTGAGACATGTTGTGAAGTATGAAAGTATTAGTGAAGATTTTTAGATATTTTTTTCTTAAAAAATTATTAAATCAGAAAAGGATAAAGGAGCTATAAATTTCAAAAGTTAAGGGCTAGAAAAATTTTTTCTAGAAATCTTAATTAAACGGGTGAGAGAATTTTTTTAAAGCAAAGAGAAAAACACAAAAATAATCCAAAGCCAATTAAACATCCTAAAAATAAAAAAATCACAATTAAAAAAACACAAAATCTCCAAATTAAAACAAAAAATCCAAACCTTCATTTTATTCTATACCTTCATCATCCTGAACAAATTCACACCTTCTATCACTTTAACAACAACGCCTCTCTCTTTCTATTCTTATGGGATATCCGAATTCTCCTTCTCTCGAGTCTAATAATACAATTTTATGGCGCAAATCTTTGATATTTCTCCTTAATGATATTACAAAGTCCTTGATTTTCCTTTTATTTAATTTCTCATTTTTTCCATTTTCCTTCTATAGCTCCCCTTCCTTCAAAAACTCTCCTTCACATCCTCCCATCTCATCATATTAAACCCTCAGAACCGTTGAGTTTATCGGCTTGGTTGTTTGTTGATTGTGTTATCAAACTCCCGCCTTTTGGCCGAATACGAGCGACATAATAATCAAATAAAAAGGTTTTATCTTCAGCGATTATTAAAATTTCTCTTTCGATTAATTTACTAATACTAAATTTAGCTTTCTCCTTCTTTTATAAATATAAATCATTTTCCCTTCTCCTTTGTAAAAGCCTCACTTTGCGTCAAAATCTCTTCATATCTTTTTCATTCAATTCTTTATGATAAAATTCAATCATTTCTCTTTAGAAATACAGAGATTTGCCAGGTTATTAAAAAGGAACAATCTATATCCACGAAGGTCTAACTAAACTCTTCACCAGCTCTTTGCCAATCTTTCTAGAAGTCATCCCTTTAATATATCCAATCCAATCAATCTTTTTTCTTGATAAATTTTATTGATCCGAGTACTTCTGTTAATTATCTTTAACGGTAAATCTTCAACCCTCACACCCTCTAACCGCTCCTTCTTTTCTTGTATCTCCCGAAAGTGACCTCAATTCCCCTCAAGGCCCTTCCAAAAGCCCTTAGAAAACCTTTTTCTTCAGAAAATCTTTGCTTTTCTGCCCGATTATTTATTCGAGATTTTCTCTTTTGACATATCACGAATAAAAGATTTTCCCATTTTCAAGGCATCAGATCTCTACAGACAACTTCCAGACCATAAAAAAACCTCAATTAATTCTCGCCTCAAGAGTCAGCTCCTTCGCGTTTCGGAAGAGTTTCTACGCTCTGTTTGTTTTCACTGTATATTCTGATATGGAACTTTCGATTTTATTACAAAAAAGTGTAACTTTCTCTTCATATAATCAAGATTTTAATACTATATTACAAAAGAAAGCTTATCTTGTTTGATAAGCCCAAGTCGGCTTCCCTGCGAGTTTGTTTACTGAATAAAGGTATAAACTGAATCAATTTTTACAAATAAACTGTACAAATAAACGAACCTGAAATTCAGGCAACTTTCCTATCGGGTTTGCCTCGAAAAAATCTTGTGCATATCTTTAAACATATCCAGGCCTAAATCTTTTATATACGATTTTTGTAACTTTTCCCCTCAGCCTCAGCGTTAAAAGAAAAGGTTTTCGCTATTGAGAAACTCCCTTTTTCTCCTTATTCTCTCTCTCAAAAAGATCTTTTGTCTGTAAACTTTTCTATGGAAAGCAAAAATTCAAAGAAGAGAAAGTTCCATCATTATTCATTCATAGATACAATAATGTATTATAAAACTATATATGAAACTACTCTATTTATCAATATCAAAAATCTTTTTCAACAAATGATCCAATTAAATTATCTCTCTTATATACTCTTACGAACCTTAGAAAAGAAGTTTTTCTTGTCTGCAGAGATGTTTCCATTCTCAGGCATAGATCTTTCTTTTATTCATTTCAAGCAAGGAAAAGATAAATTTTAAGGCTTGTCCTTTTTATTTATAACTCTTCCAAGGTCGTTGCTTTCGATAAACTTAGGATCTGTCAGTACTTTCAGGTACTTTTCCTGAGGAACCAACAAAGAAACCATCGCAGCATACATGCCATTATAGTGATGGAAAGCCAATTCAATTGATATTGATGGAATATGCCAAACTAATGATAAACCAATCCATGTCAACACTGTCAGATTCGTTGTTACCTATTGAAATTCTTTGTTATTTCTGTGCTAAAGGCATTCCCCTTACGAATTTAATGATCATGGGATTTTTAGATTTAGTCAACATAATGGCTCTTTTGAGAATGGGCTGATGAAGTCTGTATGTGTTGTATGTTGCAGCGCCAAAGGCAAGATAACTCCCGATATGTCCTCTTCCGACTCTGAACTTTATTCTAAAGAGACTTTTTCAAGAGAAACTCTCAATGGAAAACTACTTAGATTCATTGTTAAAATTAGAGGAGAAAATGTTTTTGAAAGTTTGCCATTTTGCTTGGTAACCTATTAAAAGGAAAGATAATGGAGTGAAGAGATAGGAAGAGGAACCTAGGATCTGATTTTGGATATCAGGACGATTATTATACTTTTCCAAGAGTTTTTCCATTAATGAGATTTTTGAAAGAAAAAGAGATTAAAAATAAAAAATCAGGTTTTTATGGTGGGACCTTTTCAAAATTATCTTTTCAAAAGAAAAATCTTTGTGAAGAAGATTTGAAGACAAGAGAGATGCTTCTTTGAAAGGCTAGGTTTCCATCATTTTTTTTAGGTTTAAGGCAAGGATTTTTTGAAGGCAAGCGAGGCTAAAATTAACCAGGATATTTTCGATTTGACTGTTTTTATATGGGATTTTGGCGATGTTCGATTTTCCGAAAAGAAAATTCTTTTCAACGGAACGCTGAGTAGGATAGAATACAATTTTTCCGTACATGAATTGGAAGACTGTGTTAGGGATTGGGATGACAAGGTAATTCTTCGAAATATTTTGAAATAGAGACAATTCTATTTTTGAAAAGAGAAGTGTTTGTCTTATTTTATCAAAGGAAAAACCATCACTCTCTTCAGGCAGAACCCTTGAATCTAAATAATGAGGAATTTATCATCAATTTCTTCTGAGCAAATATGATTGAATTTGGAGCTTTTGAGTCAAATTTGACTCGTTCTTTTGGGGTAAAATCCTTGAGATTATTTTTTGAGAATTTTTGGAGATAAAAATTTTAGTTATATTTTATTCGATCTCAAAAGGCCTTCAAAAAGAAAACTGTTTGACTACCTCTGACTTGAGCCGGGAAAAACATTGTTGCCAATCTCTAGGAATTTGAATTTAATCTATCACTCCAAAGCATTTTTTTTCATTACAAAAATGTCTGAATGAAATAATATTTATTCGCATTTTCTTTTTTAATCCAAAAAGATTGAAAGTCCATGTTTTCTAGTTTTTTTGAGAATTTAGGAATTTTCTTTTCCAGTGTTTTTAATGCACTTCAAAATGTCCAGACAGTTCATGAGAATTTTTTTCAGTTTTTCTGAACTTTAAAATCCTGAAAATACTTTTTTAGAAAAAAAAAATCCCACAATTTTTTTTTTCTGAAGAAAATTTTGTAATGCTCATTTTTCTGGATTGGCTACTCTCATTTCTGTCCAAATAAAACAGGGAAACAACGAAATTTTTCGGTTTTTTTTAATTTCCTACTTATTGAAATTCAGCCAAAAATCATTTAAAAAAATTTCTCTGCGGAGTTGTAAAGCTTTTTTTCTTTTTCTTCCTTCTAAAAAATTCACAAAAAAAAGAGAAAATTGCAAAAAAAATTTTTGTTTAATTTGAAAACCATTTCACTCGGATAAAGATTAGAGTAGCTGGACCAAAGATCAGATTTTTCTGGACCTTCTGAATAAAGAACATAGCAATATTATGATGTTCATAAATTTGTTTTTCTCACTTTCAACTGTGGAAAATTCCAAAAGATTTTTCTGGAGAGAATTTTATGCTCGGCTGCGAAACGTATCAATATTGCTACATCTGTAAATTCGTTTTTTGACCCCTTGGCTGAAAAAAATTCAGTCTCCAAATTTAACACCAAATTTTCCTGATATCTCTTTTCATTGTTTTGAGGGTTTCAGTTCAAAAAAAATCATTCGTCTTCGAGCCTTTTCGAAAAAGAATTTCAGATCAAGACTGTCAATCCTTTAGAGGACAAAATTTTTGGTGTTATCAAACCTTTCTTTTTTTTTAAAGCAGACATTTTGCAGATTGAAATGATTCAAGATTTTATGAACTGAAGTCGTATATTGCAATTAAATTCATATTTCCTAAAAATCTTTCCTTCCTCTCTCTCTCTAGCAAAATTCACATTTTTTAAAAAATGAGGATAGTGGAGATTGAATCCACGTCCTCTCGCCAATTAAGGCGTTATTTAATATGCAATTTTACTCAATTATTCTGTTTACTTATGATATATATTTATTCTTACAACTAAAATACTTAAAGAAGCTTTCATCAGATTTTTTTCCTTCACATTAAATTAATTTCTCCCAAGAAATATCATAACTTATTTTTTCGCTTTATGATGATCTTCTTCGTGATTTCTTCGTTTTTCTTTCTTTAACTTTAGGTGCAAGTTCATCTATGCCTGATCACATAGATTATGAATCACCATGGGTCCCAACTTTTAACCACAGACCATTGTTTTTATTTCTAATCTTTGACCAATTATTTCAAACTTTTCGTCAATTTTTTGAAGCCTTTCTTCAATTATGCTAAAATTTTTCTTTTTCTTGATGAGCACATTTCCTCTTGGAACCCAGACTAAATCAGCTTTTGTGGTCACCGTCAGGGTCACTGGTTAACCTGGTTTATTACTTTTTAATTAACTCTGTTTTGGAACAACTGTAGGAGATGGTCCACGTGTTGATGACCATTGTCTCTGAGAGATGAGTTTATGTCTCTATCCTGCCTTTGCTTGTGGGTGTATGGCTGTCAGATAGGAGGGCCTCTCAAAGGATTTTTTACCTTATTTTGGGTTCTTCAACCTTACTGCCAGAGAAAGCTCAGCCTCTTACCTCCAGAGCTCTCTTCAACAACTTTTAACAAAAATTTAATTTAATCTTAAATTCACATTTCAATTCTAACACATTTCATGCCAAAATCCCACCTTCGCGCGATGAAGTAAAAAGTCGCAATTGGCTTCTGTAAATTAAAAATCCCAAAAATTTTCGAACTCGCTCGAATGTATTTTTTTTTATAAGGCAATGCCTTACACCAACGTATCTAGATGTATTTAAGATACTTATCCATTCATTTTTTTCAATATATCTATTTATTTTCCCTTTTTATATAATCTTAAAGGTACCTCGAACGTAATGAGAAATTAAGAAATGAGCAAGATTTTTATTTTCAGAAATGCCAAGACTCAGAAAATTTTTTATGGAGTTGAGATATTTGATTGTTCATATTAAATTCCTTGTCTTTGGAAAATAGGAGCAAAACTATTACACTATTGTTGAGTCTTTTGATTTTCATATATCTTTTGTGAAGTTTTCAAATAATTTTTTCTTCATACTTTTCTTAAAAAATTTGTGGATGAGGGAGCCTGAAAATCAAAGGCCCAGCAGTAGTGAATTTATTCAGGTTTCCTGATCTAGGTCTAAATGAAACTTTTAAAGTATGGAGAACAGGCGTACAAGAAAATTTGTTTAGCAAAATCCCAAGCATATTTTTCACATCTCGAACGAGATTTTTTTTTGACATTCTATACAAGGTGTTGGTCATTTTGCTGTTACTGGTTCTGGATAATGTGCTTCAGGGACTGGCGTGGTCGTCTTAGAAACTCTTTCAAGGCAGTTTCCAAGCAATGGCCTTGCAATTTTCATTTGATATTCCCAAATCCCTTGGCTGCGGTGAAAAGTTTTGGGCTATTCTTTCCAAATCCATTTTTCGCAGAAGACAAAATCTCTGAATGAAGCCTAATTAATTGAGCTCATTCAAAGGCCTTTTTGTATATTGCTGAAATATTCTTTGTTTTGTTATTCCATGATTATTTTGATCTTTGACTTTGAGAAAACTAAAAAACCAAATTTTCTTTTGCGAAACTAAAAAGGAATCCTAACCTCTTCCCTTTATGAATTTTTCGTCACACTATCATGTCAATCAAAATGTAAATTTTTGAAGGGGATCTGAAAATGATATTTTGTTCTGAAAAAACTTTTTCCTCTTCTAATGATTGAGATGGGAACTGAAACTCCAAATATTTTGGGTCCTCAAAATTGGAGAGGGAAGAAATTTAATTGTTTCTTTGCTTCAACTGATAGCTGTTTTTATCACTTTTCACTGTTACCAGAGAAATTGAGATCCTAATGTAATTTTTCATAAAGGAAAAACTCTTTTTATAATGTTCAAAAATTCAAGATCTATCTTCAGAATTGACTTTCTATGTAGAAGAGACTTTGAAAGGGACCAAGTACTCTTAAATTTAGGATCTGAAATTGAGGGCAAAGATTATAAAACTATCAGCAGTTGAAACATGAAATAAAGAGGTTTTTCCCAAAATTGAACACAGAAACTCTCAACGAAGAAAACGCAATTTTCCTCCCCTAACAAACATATAACCTTCAGTTCTTCTGTTCTTCAGCTCGAAATTCTCAGGGTAATTTATATTAACAACATAACAAACAGTCTTACCAGAAATACTAGATTTGAGATAAGTAAGAAAATCCTCAAGCCTTGAAGACGAAAATAATGCTTTCTCTCGACATCTCAGTTTCATTCCCCGTATTCAAAAAACTTATCTCTTGTCGCTTTTCGAATTTGATTAAACAAACCTATAATTAATCTTTCCAGAGTGATTGTCTCTCAAAATAAAACTATTGTTGTTTTTGTTTCAGTTTAATTCCTTCAGGGGTTCTAAACATTTTCTAGCTTTAAAATTTCAAACAAAATCTTTGTCAAAACAAGAGCTAGGATGACTCTCTAAACCGTCCCACTGCCTGCAAGGATCTCCTCCAACCGCGCCAAGGCACTTTCAAACTCTCTTAAACAAGTTTTTACGGTCCGATTATCAGTAATTTCGCGGGGGAAGTTTTCCCCTCCGTTTCTAAAAATATATTTCAATCTTTTTTCCGCATTTTCTCTTCTCTCTATAAATCCCATTTCCTTGCTCCAACAAATAATAACATTCTAAAAATGAAATCTCTTCTTTATATCACCACCTTTCTCACTTTCATCCTCCTCTCATCTGCAGGAATAAATAACTGCTGCGTGGAAGGACCTCCTGGACCCCAAGGAGAACCAGGACCTCAAGGTCCACCAGGCGAACCCGGTCCTCAGGGTCCTTCCGGCCCACCTGGCTCTCAAGGAATCCAAGGTCCCGCTGGAAAAGATGGAGCTCCAGGCCCTATTGGCCCACCAGGTTCTCAAGGACCTCAAGGACCAACTGGACCAGCTGGAATAGATGGAGGCGCTGGTTCAATAGGTCCACAAGGTCCCCCAGGAAATCTGGGCCCTGATGGCCCACAAGGTGCTCAAGGACCACCTGGCCCTCAAGGAATCCAAGGTCCTGCTGGAAAGGACGGAGCTGCAGGCGCGACCGGTCCACAAGGCCCACAAGGACCTCAGGGAGTTCCAGGACAGCCTGGAAAGGATGGAGCCACCGGTGCGACAGGTCAACAAGGGCCAGCTGGACCTCAAGGGCCTCAAGGAAATCAAGGACCTGCAGGACCTCAGGGACCACAAGGCCCACAAGGAACACAAGGGCCACAAGGGGCAACTGGACCTCAAGGTCCTCAAGGACCTACTGGAGACGCTGGAGCTCAAGGAACAGCTGGAGCAAGCACGATAAATGTGTTTGCTAATTATTATTCTCTTGTAGAGCAAGATGTGGCAATAAATGGGAGAGTTGCTTTTCCGATATCAGCGTTAATACCAGATCTTACTAGTTTTGTGCCAGATGGAAATAACGGATTTAATATTTTGAAAGGAGGAGTTTATTTGGTGCAGTTCCAGCTGTATGTAGATAAAAAGGGACAGTTTGCAATCAATGTGAATAATAATGTGGTTGCTACGACTTATAGTGGAATAGATTCAAACAGTGCGATAATAGAATTGAGCACGGTTTTGAGCTTAAATGCTCAAGATAATTTGAGTGTGGTAAATGTGGGAACAGCAGATAATACAGTTTTAGCCGGCACTGGTGGGTCTACTGCTACTAGAAGCTCTAATCTTCTCTTCATAAAATTTGCAGACCTTATTGTTTAGTTAATCTGATCCAATTCATTCTACCTGTAATTAATTCGTTCATTCATAAACTTCCTTCGTAGCAATTAATTAAAAAAAATTCTTTGTGAAAAAATATTTTTCCAAATTTAACATTCCTCTCCAATGCTTCTGAGTCTTTGAAAAAAAAGAAATTGACTTTGGACTTTCAGGGCATTCGGAGTGACTCTCAAAAAGCACGCCTTCATTCAGTTTGAATTTCTCAACTTCTTTGAGAATTTTTTTCATGAAGCTTCTTTTAAAAATGCATTCACTTGTAAAAAATATTGAAAAGTTCTTTGGGGACAATTTTTTTTCTCTTGTCTAATTTAAATCTTTCAAACATGGACAGTCTCGAAATTTCAAATCTTCTTTTCCTCTCTATCCGTCGGAGAAATGATCCTCTTTTTTTGGATTCTTTCTTGAGAAAACTTTTTGGCTACATAAGTTTGAACAAGAAAACCCGAAAACTTTACCGGTAGAAAGAGAGTTAGAGTCATGAGGTCCTCTTATTTTATAATAAACGCCTCAGATTATTGCCAACGAATTTCACGCGCGGAAACCAAAATTAGAATCTCTTCATCAACAACAAACATTTTAAATCAAAATCTAAAAACAGGTTTATGTGCAGTTTTATCTTTTTTGGATTTATCCCTCTAACCTCTTCACCATCTCTTCGAAGATCTCGCTCTCGTAGCCCCCACAACTCACATTCCTACGCAATCACCTCTACCCTAAAATTCAATCAAGAACTGTAAAAACTCCTCTAACTAAAATTGCTATAAAACTACTCCCTCACTTTTCAAGATCTCTCCCTCTCAGTTGTTTGGCGGCAACTATACCCAACTCATTTCTTAAACATAACTCCTCCAAGTTTCCCCGCCCCCTCTCTCCAAACCTCCTCTTATAAATCTCACTTCTCTCACCATTCAAAAATATAAAATGAAACTATCTCTCTACTTAAGCATCCTCTTCATCCTCTCCCTTCTCTCTCCAGCTTTAGCAGGAGGGCTAGGAGGAGGAGTGAAAGTTGGTCCTGAAGGCCCACAAGGTTATCCCGGACCTCCAGGCCCTCAAGGCGTTCAAGGTCCTCCAGGTGCCCAAGGCTCAGCTGGGCCTGCAGGAGGTCAAGGTCCTGCTGGAAAAGACGGAGCTGACGGTGCACAAGGCCCCCAAGGTCCAGTTGGGCCTCAAGGAATTCAAGGGCTCCCTGGAAAAGATGGAACAGGAGGTACCATCGGTCCAGTAGGCCCTCAAGGACCCACAGGAAAGCAAGGTCCACAAGGACCTCAAGGAGCACCCGGACCTCAAGGAAATCAAGGTCCTGCTGGAAAAGATGGAGCTACTGGCGCTACAGGTCCACAAGGCCCAGCAGGAATTCAAGGAGAACCAGGACCCAATGGAAAAGATGGAACTGCAGGTGCTACAGGTGCCACAGGTCCTATCGGTGCTCAAGGACCTCAAGGCCCTCAAGGAGCCCAAGGACCTGTAGGAAAACAAGGCTCAGCAGGAGCACAAGGGCCACAAGGTCCAGTTGGAGCTCAAGGCCCTCAAGGAGCAAAAGGAGCAACAGGAACCCAAGGACCACAAGGTTATAGCGCCTGGGGAACGTATGTGAATTATTATTCTATGTCTGAGCAGACGATTGTTCTCAATGCAAAAGTGTCGTTCCCTTTGAGCGCAGTAGCTCAAGGAGGTAGTAATGTGGTACCTGATGGAAATTCAGGCTTTAATATTGTGCAATCAGGCGCATATTTGATTAAGTTTGACCTTTATGCTGAAGTGCAAGGACAGTTTGCGATTTATGTTAATGGCAGCCCGGTTACAGGACAATATACTGGTCAACCGAGCTCCAATGGTTATATACAATTAACGACTATAATACTGCTGACTGCTGGAGATAATGTGGCTGTAGTTAATGTTGGTAACGGTAGCAATGGTAACTCAAACACTAATACTCTAACAAGTGCTGGTGTTGGTGGAGATAATCCTATTAGAAGTGCTAATATCATCTTTGCCCAACTTAGTAGCTCTCCATAAATATAAATGTAAATGAATACTTACTTAGTTGTATGTGCATTTAAAAGGAATTTCTCTCATTAAATAATTCAAATTAAAAAGAAACGAATGATAAATATTTTCCTCCAAAAATGAAATCTGATTTAAGAGAAAGAAAAATAACCTGAATTAAGAAATTGAATGATTTAAGGATACGCCTTTTCCTTTGAGACAACTACAAATCTCCAAGAGATGAGTTTTTTATTGGTTGACTCTCCAAACAATAATTGGCATCTCAAAAGTTGAGAGGAGGCTCTTCATACTTTATGAGAAAAACAGAGATGCTCTTAAATCATTCACTTTCTTCATTCATCCTTTTCCATATAATAGGATGCATTTTTTTGTGCTCTTTATATGATTTTTCACCTTGCCTTTTCACTCAAATCATTCTCAAGAGTCGAATACACTCACACTGTCTCGAACTTGTTCCCTTGCCAAGATATTCTTCATCTCGAGGTGAGGAAGACTTCCCCATTCTCATCTCAAGAAGTTTTTCCTCGGATGAAGTAGGTTTTAAGACAAAAATAGTTTTACCGGGGGATGACGAGGAAATTCAATAAACACTTGCCGGGTCCCTAATTAAATTACCCGGACAGAAACTAAAAAAAAGAGTTTCTGATTTTGATTTTTAGTTTATTTTTCTCAAATCTAAAATCTAAAATCTAAGAAAAGCTTTTAACTTCACCTCTTCGAGAGACTCAGCGAGACTACAACTAGCTCCACAATTCTTGGTGTTTACAATGTCAATGACACTCTCCTTCAAAGGATTCTCTCCAAATCTTACTCTTCCCTCGAAAATCACAGAGCCCTTTTTCT
>Ga0182738_1000546_pt1 | contig 52056 bp, 50 predicted proteins | sample eDN5th30CBELigMG_FD_128876 | JGI IMG/M metagenome (GOLD analysis project Ga0182738, IMG submission 128876) | Enriched Miracle-Growth compost microbial communities from Emeryville, California, USA - eDNA 5th pass 30_C BE-Lig MG (version 2)... ... | reverse complement strand
GTGTTCTGACAAGGAAGCCGAAGCAGGCGAATTCCTAGAATTCGTCGATGCAGGCTGACGAAGTTCAGAACGCAAAAGAGCCGATCGCAGCCCAAATTGACCTTTCCGGATAGACTCTTAGAGAGGAGGGAATTGTCGAGGCCACCAGCCCCAGCCGGTGGTTTTGCTGAATTCTCCAGTATTCCTGAGTCTTCCAGTTCAACAGGAGTTCCCAGCCCTCCTGTGTGTCAGCCACCGGTGACCGGAGTGAAAACATCGACGAGACCGGGAGGGTGGCGCTTCAGGCGGGAATGGGTTTCGGTCGAGAATAAAGTTTGTCGGGCGTGTCCCAGCGACCGGTCGGCACTTTGTGATGATGAACCAGTGCACCTTCAAACCCGGTTTGACCGGTCGAGAAAAACCGTTGCCACGAGCAGACCCTCGAGCCTGCAGACGTAACTCGAGAACCTGTCAGGGCGGAATGTGCCAGATCGACGGCGGAGCCGGAAGTTCATCGGATCAGATGAGTTTGTTTGATATTCCCCTCGTGTCCGGTCTGCCGCAGCACTCGTGCAAATGACCTCACGAATTTGAAAGAAGTCTGTACGGAGACAGACAACCATGACTGAAGCATCCACACTTGCACCACAACGTCGACTTGGTCGCGGCCTGTCCGCATTGCTGGGCGGAGGCGCTCCCGCCCATGAAGAATCAACCCAGGAACTCAATGCGGAGTTGAGGAATATTCCAACCAGTCAACTCACCCGCAATCCGTTCCAGCCTCGCAAACAGTTCGATCCGGAATCGATTGGAGAATTGGCGTCCAGTCTGAAAGAGCACGGCATTCTGCAGCCCATTCTGGTGCGGGAAATTTCCGGTGGATTTCAGATTATTGCCGGGGAGCGCCGCTGGCAGGCTGCCCAGAAAGCAGGACTGACAACCATCCCGTGCCGCGTTGTGGATGTCATTGACAAGACCGCCTGCGAATTCGCACTCGAAGAAAACCTGAAACGAAAAGACCTGAACGATCTGGAAAAGGCCCAGGCCTTTCGCGACTACATCGACCAGTTTCATTGTTCGATCGAAGAACTCAGCAAGCAACTGAGCATGAAACGATCAACCGTCAACAACATGTTGCGATTGCTGGATCTGCCCGATCCCATCAAGAACGCGCTGAACAGCGGACGTCTGACAGCAGGTCATGCCCGCGCACTCCTGCCGTTACCCCAGGCCGACCAGTTGGAGCTCTCCAGCCGTATTCAGGCAGAACAATTGTCGGTCCGGCAAACGGAAGCCACCGTGAAGAAGATGCTGGGACGTGACACTGGAGCCCAGGCTGCTCCCGCTGATTCGTCCAGTCCGATGACCTCCTCAGAGAATTCTTCATCGAAGATCGACGAAACACCAGGGCAGGCAGAACAGCAGGCTGTCCCCGCACCAGAAGCAGCCGTTCAGGCAGAAAAATCTTCTCCTGCAGGCCCGCCACAAGCCGAGTTGAATCCGGAAACAGCAAGTCCAAATGAGGCTTCGCCGGAGACCATCCCAATGCAGGCGGAAGACCCTCATCGCACCCATCATGTGGCCTCGCTGGAGTCGCAGTTGCGGGACTTGTTAGGGGTGCAGGTGGAGATTCAATTGAACGCGAAAAACAGCGGAAAGATTGTCGTTCCGTTCACCTCGAACCAGGAGTTCGAACGCATTCTCAATACGTTACGCCGCAGCGCCGCCTGAATTGATGCGAAATCGAGTGCTGCCCCGCAGCCTGGGGGGTCGGGTTGATCTCTCACGATTTCGCACCGTTGTCGCTCGCTTCACATTTTTCTGATCGAAATTTGAATTGCGTTAGACGAGGAGCCCGGTTCACGATTGATCGTTTCGTTGCGGGATGGCGAAACGATCAATCGAGTGGAGAGCTGCGAGCATTTTTACTTTCGATTCTGAATCCAGCATAGACACGGTCGAACAAATGTATTAAGACTCACGTTGGCACGGGACGCGACAACTGTCGTGGCCCGTTTCCCTTTTGTCGACAATGCGAAATTCTCCCCCCACGGGCTCCCTGCCCGTGGGTTTCTTTTCGCCCACATTGAAGTTTTGAGACGGATTCAAAGACATGGAGCGACAACCGATCACCCGCGAAGGTTACGAGAAACTTCGAGCGGAAATTAAGCACCTGGATGAAGTCGTCATGCCGCAGATTGCCCAGGCGATTGCCGATGCGCGCGCCGAAGGTGACCTCAAGGAAAATGCGGAATACCACGGCCAGCGGGAAGAACAAGGGCGTGTTCAAGCAAAGATTTATCAGCTTAATGCCAAGCTCGCCAACTGCTACGTCGTGGATAAAGCAGACATGCCCAAAGGACAGGTGACCTTCGGGTCGACCGTCACAATCAAGGATCTGGATCTCGACGAAGAAGAGACCTACGAATTCGTCGGACTGGGAGAGGAAGATTACGATGGTCCAGTGATGAAGATCCTGACCACCAGTCCGATTGCGGTGGCCCTGATGAGCAAGAAGGAAGGGGACAAAGTGGAAATTACACTTCCCCGGGGGAGCATGCACGTACAGATCGTCAAAATCGTCGATCATGGAGACGCCTAACACACCTTGATCATGGCTGGTATGTCCACGTCCGCGGTGATTGCACTGGGAGGAAATCTGGGAAACGTGCCTGCCACGTTTGTCAGCGCGGTGCAGGCCCTTCATCAAAGCAATGCCTGCCGCGTGACAGCGGTCAGTCCCAATTTCGTGACACGGGCCATCGGCAACGAGGCTGGGGATGATTACGTGAATGCAGCTGTGCGACTGGAAGTGGCCTGCTCGCCAATCGAATTGCTCCGGACGTTACAGTCGATCGAAACCGGTCTGGGGCGCGTCCGGAATGTGCACTGGGGACCGCGCACGCTGGATCTCGATCTCGTGAGTTACGGCCATGAAATCATCATCGAGCCAGGCGACAGGCTGGGGACGGAGCAGCCAGATGCCGTTGCGGCTTTCAACTCGTTGGTCAGCACGCAGCAGGCGATGCTGATTGTTCCGCATCCAGCCTGCTGGTATCGTCGATTCGTGCTGGACCCGTGGTGCGAGATTGCTCCAGACTGGAGGCATCCCGTGTTGCAGGAGTCTGTTCGCGACATGCGTGACCGACTTCGGCAGCGTCCGCTTCGTCTTTCTCTTGTCTCCGGACCGGGAGCGGAGAAGCTGGCGAATGAGCTGCGATCCAGTTTTTCATCAACTCAGATTGAGTTGGTGGATCCATCCAGTTCAGGTGAAATGCAATTTTGGAGTGGATCAGGCCTGCTCCCTTCGCAAACCGTTTTACGACAGGTCTGGTTGCCGTCTTATGAAGAGATGGAAGCCGCGAAACAGATTGTGCGGGCCATGCTGGACGAACCAAAACGGTTGTCATGAGACCATCGCTTGATGACCACATCAACATGGCCGTCGTCACCAACTCTTCATCCCGCTTTGGCATGCATCATCGGGAAGTCGTTGCCGTCCGGTTGCGAGGTGAGCCATTTTGTGATCTCGACACCCAGACCGGCCCCCACTTCTTCTTCGTCACCCACCACGGCGTTTGCCCCTGCCGTCTGATATTCCAACGTGTAACGCTGATGGCGACTGCGAACGATTGTATGAGCATGAGGAGCCAGCTGGCGAATTTCATTCAGAATCCGAAATGAACCTTCGTGGTCCGGGATCGTAATCACCACCACTTTGGCGGAAGCAACATGCACATGCTCCAGGATTTCGGCCTGGGCGGCATCTCCCCGATGGGCCGTGAATCCAAACTCCACAGCTTTCTTTAAGCAGCGGCGGCTCAGGTCGACGACATGCACAGATTCCGGTCGACCGATAAACGGTTCACCCGCCAGTTGTCCGGAGGGACCAAAACCGATAATCAACACATCCGGGCGCGACACGTGATCCTGTTCGGATGCGGTTTTTTTCATCATCTTGCCGCCAGTCAAACGAGAAACGATGCCTCCCAGACGAAGGGCATTTGGAACGAGGTAAGGACTGACGAACAACGTCGCGATAATCGCGGACACCATCAGTTTGAAAGTCTCTTCCCCCAGCACACCATTTTGCTGGCCAATATTTCCCAGCACGAAGGCGAACTCTCCAATTTGCGCCAGACAAAAGCCGGTGGCCGCAGCCACATGACTGGGTTGCCCCAGGTTTTTCAGAATGCCCCAGACCACGCCGGCTTTCACCGCAATGATCAGAGCTGTGACTCCGAGGACCACAGGAAGGTGCATCGCAAACCAGACGGGGTCTCCCATCATCCCCGCCGAACCAAAAAAGAGGGTCAACAGTACCGTTCGCAAGGAAGAGATATCCGCACGAATCTGTGAAGCAAATTTGGAGCTTCCCAGAAACATGCCGGCGATAAATGCCCCCAGTGATGGAGAAACTTTTGCCATTGCAGCCAGACAGGCTGCCCCGAGCCCCACGACAACGGCCAGGACCATTGTCAGTTCCCGGTTACGTTCGAGCGTCAGGGTGCCGAAGAGCTTCACTGCAATCAGGTTTAACCCGATATAGAGTCCCAGGACCAGCCCCGTCGCGGTGAGCAGAATGCGTCCCACGTCCATCGCAATTTCTGATGTGGACCCGCCTTGAGCCAGCATGGTCATGAGAATCGCCAGTGGAACCACAGCGACGTCCTGCACAAGTAAAACGGCCAGCGTGTTTCTTCCATGCGGTGTTTCCAGTTCCGCACGCTCCATAAGGACCCGCAGCACGCAGGCTGTACTGCTCAGCGAAATCATCGCTCCAATGGCGATCGATTCATTCATTGAATGCGTCAAGGGAAACGCCAGCAAGCCCGCACACAGAGTGGTCAGGATCACCTGCAGCGCCCCTGCTGCCAGTGTCCTCACCCCTAACGATCGCAACCGGCCAAAAGAAAACTCCAGCCCTAGACTGAACAACAGTAAGGCGACCCCCAGCTCGGAAATCTGTTCGATCGTATGTTCCGTATGGATGACATGCAGGCTTCCGGGGCCCCCCAGCAACATGCCTGCCAGCAGATATCCGATCATGGGACTTTGTCCCAGACGCGCGAAAATGCCGCCGGCCAGAATACATCCCCCCAGCAACAGAACAATATCAAACAGCAGAGTCCAGCTTTCCATAGGTCCCTTCAATATCTCAATATCTGGCGAGTTGTCAAAACGTCTAGTGCATCGTCTACTCTAAAAATTGGGGTTGGTCTAAACGCAAAGTCCGACAACGGAGGACGTTTCGCGATGACGCACCCCAAATCCAAGCCCTGACAGGGCACTAGATAACGAAACTCTAAAATCATCGCCAGTTCAAGTTAACGAATTCTCCATAATCACGCGACTGAATCACTTCTTGCCCAGCCGCCGTTGTTCGGCAAAAAATTGCTGCAGAATGGCACGACAATCAGGCTGGAGTATCCCTCCCAGAACAGCACAACGATGGTTCAATCGTGGATCGTCCGTGATCTGATAGAGGGTATGGCAGGCACCTCCCTTGGGGTCCGTTGTGCCATAAATCACACGCGGCAGGCGGGCTTGAACAATGGCTCCCGCACACATCGGGCAGGGCTCCAGGGTGGCATAGATCGCGCAGTCCAGCAGCCTCCAGGACTGCAGGACACTGGCTGCTTGCGTCAGGGCGATCATTTCCGCATGCGCGGTGGGATCGTTCAGCGTTTCCCGCTGATTAAACCCTTCACCAATCACCTGATCCTCATGGACCACGATGGCGCCAATCGGGACCTCCCCCTGATCATAGGCCCGAACAGCTTGGTCCAGCGCCAGACGCATCCAGTGCTCATGCCGTTCAAAGTCGAAAGGGTTCGTGTCAATCATGTTGGCAGTCAATCAGGTTGGCGGTCAATCAGGTTGTCAGGCCATCAGGCCTCCAAGTGGGGACCAGGCGGGGACCAGGGGAGTGGGGAAAGCCTCAAACACCGGGCTTCTTCTCATTCTCCCTTCCTCGTTGCATTTACATCGATTTGGATCGATTTCTAAACTTGGAACGACTGCAGCAATGCCGCTTTGAATCAGACGTCCCAACCTGGAACTGCTTAATCTGGCGTCTACTGCTTAATCTGGCGTCTACTGTGTAGACTCTTCAGAATAAAGGGCTGGGCACTCCCCCTCAATCCGAACCGTCAATTTCTCTCTCAGGAATCCGTTCATGATCTGGGACCGCATTCTCGGGCATCAGGCTCAGATCGACATGTTTCGCCGGGCCATCTCGCGACAACGGCTGGCTCATGGATACCTGTTTATTGGCCCTGCCGGGATTGGTAAACAGCTGTTTGCGCGAACCATGGCACAATGTCTGTTCTGCGAACGCATTCCCGATGCGGAACTGAACGCATGCGGGGAGTGTGCCAGTTGCCGACAAATGCAGGCGGGACATCATCCAGATCTGCTGACCATCGGCCTGCCGGAAGGGAAGCGTGTTTTGCCGCTCAGCCTGCTGGTGGGAGAAGATGAAAAACGGGGCAGAAGCGGTCTGTGTTATGAAATTTCGATGTCACCCATGTCTGCCAGACGCCGGATCGCCATTATTGATGATGCAGAAACCATGAGCGATGAAGCAGTCAATTCCCTGCTGAAAACTCTGGAAGAACCTCCTGCAGGGGCGATTCTGATTCTGCTCATTCCAGATGCGGATCTCACATTGCCCACCATTCGTTCGCGTTGCCAGCCCATTCAATTTTCCCCGCTCTTGCCCGACCAGATCACCACACTCTTAAAAGCCCAGTCGATCGATCTGCGGGGAGTAGAACCGATCATTGAAATGGCGGGCGGGAGCCTGGACGTGGTCCGGCAATTGCTGGAACCAGAACTGCGAAAACTCTGGCAAGCCGTGGAAACCCAACTGCACACCCCCCAGGTGGACGCATTGCGAGCGATCCGGCAAGTCAGCACATGCCTGGAAGAACTGGGTGGAGACACTGCCACGCAACGTGAAAATCTGCAATGGGTCATTCAATTTTGTATCGATTCCCTGCGACGCAAACTGGCGACCAGTTCTGATTTTCTGGAACTGGACCGTCTGGGAACCATGCTGGACCGCTGCTTTGAAGCCGACCAGCACCTGCAACAATCCATGCCGGTTCCGCTTTGCCTGGAAGCGATGTTCACCGAGATCGGCAAACGGTCCCGGACCGTCGATGGGATCGTGCGCACCTGATACCCTCTTGCTCAGAGGTTTTCATTTCTTTGACGACAGCCGGAACAAGCCGACCGCCCGGAAGGAAGTCTGAAACCATGCGTCCTGTCTCCTTAGATCCTGCCTCGGTTTCGATATCGGAATCAGAAAAGAGCAATCAGTCCCCTCGACCGGGAAAACGCCCCAAGCCTCGTCCGCGCCTGGTCTCTCTGGATGCGTTCCGGGGTTTCATCATGATCGTTCTGGCCGCACATGGGTTCGGCATTTCCGAACTGGCGAACACACCGGAACAGAGTCCGTTATGGAAAGTTCTGGATCGTCCTACGGTTTCCTGGATCGCCTTTCACTTTCAGCATCCTCCCTGGCAATCGAGCTTTGTGCCCGGCACGCATGATGCCACGATCGGAAATGCCTGGCTCCATCTGGGGGTTTCGTTCTGGGATCTGATTCAACCTGCCTTCATGTTGATGGTGGGGGTGGCGCTGCCGTTCTCGCTGATCAATCGTCAAAGAACAGGACAATCCCCCCTTCGCCGAGGAATTCATGCTTTGATCCGCTCTCTCGTGCTGATTCTAATGGGAGTGTTTCTGTATTCGCTGCAAAATACGTCGACGAACTGGATCTTCCCCAATGTGCTGGCCCAGATTGGGCTGGGATATTTTCTGGTTTACCTTCTCACCAATCGCCGTCTCCGGGTGCAACTGGCAGCCTTTCTGGTCATCCTGGCCGGCACCTGGTGTTTCATCCATCTCACTCCACCTCCCGCGAATTATGTCCCGGAAGAGGTCAACGCTCAGCGTGCGCGTGGAGATGTCTTTGCCCCGCCCTATCGGCAATGGTCCAAAAACGGGAATGCTTTCAGCTCGTTTGATCGCTGGTTCTTGAATCAGTTTCCACGCCCGGAAGATCAAGGCGAGTTTCGGTTCAACTCTGGCGGATATCAGACGCTCAACTTCGTCCCCAGCATGGCAACAATGTTACTGGGGGTATTTTGCGGCCAGATCTTGCTCTCCAGCGTTCGCCCGGGAGAAAAATTTCTTTCCCTGCTCGTGCTGGCATTGGTTTTATGGAGCACCGGAGTCATGACTGGAGCGACTTGTTGCCCGGTCGTGAAACGGATCTGGACACCGGCCTGGGTGCTCCTGAGTGGAGGTTATGTGGTGGCGATGTTAGCGATGTTTTATCTGCTGTTTGATTTATGGCCATTACAATGGCTGGCCCGCCCGCTGGTGGTCGTGGGAGTGAATTCCCTGCTGGTTTATTTTCTGGGGGAACTGCTGACCGGCTGGCTGGCCGAGAATGTTTATCGCCACTTGAGCGGTCCGCTGGAAGCGTTATTAGGGGCATTCGCCAATATGTTTCATCTGCTCCAGAATCTGGGGACACCACGCGCGGATGCTGGAGCAGTCATGATGGAACTGTTCGCACCGGTCATCCATGCTTTGTGTGCGGTGGCAGCGATCTGGCTGATCTGTTACTGGCTTTATCGTCAACGAGTCTTTTTAAAGATTTGATTTGAGACCGTGAAACGACATAAATGAATGACTCCTTCTCAGATCGCATTAATCCCGCATGGACGATCCCATATGGACCGCATTCCGCCCCGCGGAGAGTCACCGTTCACCAGGCGAAACCGCGCTGCGCGAGCCCAGGCCAGAGCAACTTGCTCTTACTCATTGAGCATTGCCGTCTCAATCATAAATAGCAACATGATGGGTTGCCGGACCAGTATCTTAAAGGAAGACGAATGACTCATCCGCGTACTTTTTTCATCGTCTGTGTGCTCCTGATGAGTTCCGGCCTGTCCTGCCCGCTATTTGCTGAAGACTATTTTGGCATTCAAGTACTGGATCGTGCGACTGGACGGGGAGTCCCATTGGTCGAGTTGACGACCGTGAATGGCATTAACTATGTGACGGATTCCGCTGGATGGGTGGCGTTTTACGAGCCGGGCCTGATGAATCAGGATGTCTTCTTTCATGTCAAAAGTCACGGCTACGAATTCCCGGCGGATGGCTTTGGGATTCGCGGCAGAAAAGTTCGTACGACTCCCGGCACCACCGCGACGCTGCAACTGACCCGCAAGAATATTGCGGAACGACTTTATCGCATTACCGGAGAAGGTATTTATCGTGACAGCGTATTACTAAATCGCCCCACCCCCATTGAACATCCGGTGCTGAATGCGGGGGTGCTTGGATCGGACAGCGTTTTGTGTACTCCATTTCAAGGAAAGCTTTACTGGTTCTGGGGAGATACGAATCTTGCGTCCTATCCGCTGGGACTGTTTCATACCCCGGGAGCCACCAGTCCCCTGCCCGGTCCGGACACGATTCCAGCCAGCCAGGGAATCAACCTGACTTACTTCACTGGAGAAAATCATCTGGCCAGAAATACAGCTGTGATGCCGGGTGAAGGTCCGACGTGGCTCAGCGGGTTAACGGTCCTCAAGGACTCTGCGGGGAAAGAGCATCTGCTGGCAGGTTATGCGAAAATCAAGAACCTGTTGACGGTCTATGAACGCGGTATCGTTGAATTCAATCCCACGACATCCAGTTTCGAAAAACGACTCACACTTCCCCGTGACACACCGCTTTATCCAGATGGCCACCTCTGCTACTTCCGTGAGGACGGCATGGACTATGTCTACTTCGCCCGTCCCTTCCCGGATGTGCGAGTGAAAGCGACCCTCGAAGATTTTTTAGATGTCTCCCGCTACGAGACTTATACTTGCCTGAGACGTGACCCAGAGACAAAGGAGCTCGTAGTCAATCGCTCGGAAGATGGACGTGCTCAATATGCCTGGGCTCGAGAGACCCCCGCACGAGATTGGCACGAAGAAGTCGCCTTACTGAAGGCGGGTCAACTCAAGGAAGACGATCTGCATTTTCAACTGCGAAATGTGGAAGATGGTCAGCGTGTGATCGCACACAGTGGATCGGTCGCCTGGAACGAATACCGCAAGCGTTACGTCCTGATCACCATGGAGTCCATGGGAAGTTCAGGTTTTGGTGAAATCTGGTATGCCGAAGCCCCCGAGCTCCTGGGACCATGGAGCCCCGCCCGGAAGATCGTCACCCACGAGAATTATACGTTCTATAATCCCCTGCAGCATCCAGAATTCTCCGAAGAAGATGGACGTCTTATCTATTTTGAAGCAACTTATACACACACCTTCTCCAGCAATCCAGTTCCAACTCCCCGGTATGACTATAATCAGATCATGTATCGTCTCGATTTATCAGACCAGCGACTGGAATTATCAGGACAGTGATCGTAATGGTCAATCTGAAAATCATCAAATCGCGAAATCATCAAATCGCAGGCACGAAATTATTTATGCTGCGATCATGACTGATCAATAATCCGTCTGTTTACACTCTTCAACGTCACACGAGCAGGCAATCGCCGTTTAGAGCAAGTTGCTCTGGCCGGGGCCCGCGCAGCATGCGTTTCGCCTGGTGAAACGCAACTCGCTGCGTGGCAGAACGCGGTCGATGCGGAGTGAAGACGCTCTATTTCCCTCGCAGGGCTGCGAGAACTTCGTTTGTGATCGCTCGCACTAATTCTTCCGGGTCGGCATTTCTGTTGTTCTCGGAACCATGACTCGCAGCACCGTTTGAGGGAGACTTCAGATAGGCGGGAAATTTGGGCGGAGGATCAAACGCCACAGCTTGCGGCATGGGTGCATTCACCGAACTATAGCCTGTTTGAAACGCAGTATTGCCGCACAGGTCGCAATCTTCCAGGTGAAACCGGGGATCGTCGAACCCCAGTCGCTTTTTAAGATCGAGCAACTCGCGGGATTTCTGTTCATTAAGATAAGTAATCCCTCCCAGCTGTTTCGAGAGAATCAGGATGCGGCAATAGGCATCCAGAATTTCCGTTTTCCAGTAGGCTTCTTCCAGCGTCTTTCCGAATGTCACAGTTCCATGATTCGTCAGGATGATCGTGTTCGACGACTTCAGGAAGGGGACCACGGTATCGGCAAAACCTTGTGCGCCCGGTGTCTCATAGGGAGCCAGCGGCACTTCGCCCATAAACACTTCGATTTCCGGGAGGACGCATTGTGGAACCGCTTCCCGGCTGACGGCAAACGCGGTGGCATGCGGAGGATGACAATGCACAACCGCCTTGATATCGGGACGATGCTTCATAATCGTCAAGTGCAGCAGGATCTCGCTGGTGCGTTTCTTTGTTCCGGCCAGTTGTTTGCCGTCCAGATCCACCATGCAGATGTCTTCATGTTTCATAAAGCCTTTGCAGATCATCGTGGGGCTGCAGAGGACTTCATTTTCACCAACGCGGTAGGAAATATTCCCGTCATTCGCCGCAGCGAATCCCTTGGCATAAACACGGCGGCCAATCTCACAGATCCATTCCTTGATCTCCGGATTGTTAAACAGGGGATGATACATTTTGCATTCCTTTTCTGGTCCGGAAAGTCATCGATCCGGAACGGCCTGAGGTGGTTTCTACTAATATTAATTCGAATTCGATGATGGCCGCGGCACTGGGATCTGAATCTCATCCAGCAGAGCGGCACAATACGCATCAAGTGGTTTCACATCCGGATAAAATGGTGCGGAGGCTTCAGCACCATCGGTAATGGCAATCAGCGAACCCGGTCCAGAGCCCAGTTCGTCAAACACGATCATCGGTTCTCCCCGGCCGGCCACCTCTCCCTGCAAGGCGGCGCGCCCCAGCGGCACAACCAGTTTCCACACCGCCCCCCGCACTGCTGGATGGCAGCGGGATAACGTCACACGGCCGATGACTTCACCAATTCGCATAATATGAAAACATTCAATGACTCAGGGTTTCGTCTTTTGCGAGGCTGCTCTCATGTGCTGAATCAGATTTTTTAATTCAAACCAGGACCGACCCGCCGGGTTTACGCACCAGACATTCGCTCGCAATGTTTTTCGAATTTCTTTCACTTCGCCGGCTGATTGAACAACAACCGCTTTCACCTGTTCATGTCGATTGGCCAGACAGGCGGCCCGGTGCCGCTGCTCTGCAAAAATCACAACATAAGGAGCGGCTCCACGACAGATTTCTCCGATCGCCAGCTTCGCAGCATCATCCGGGCATCCCGACCATTCTCTTCTCCATGATTCCGATAGTCCCTGCCAGAGCTGCTCTGCTGCCGGAGTGTTGTGAACAATCAGCAGCAATGGAAGTAAATCTGAATTGATTGTGACTGGAGTGACTTTTTGACCTTCATCCCCGCTGGATAAACCTTCGGTGGTTCCGACAGTGCCGCGTTGCAGATGAATTCGTCGATCTCGGAGGGCGTCCCAGGCAGCAGGTGTCACAATGGCCCGCGGTTGCACGATAACAGCGCTATGAACTGGTACCCGGTTGATATTTTCCGCAGTAATAACGGCACCCGGCAGCGACACTGCTGCCGGCGTCGCGTTTACTGGTGTTGCAGTCGTCTGTCCCACATCCGCGCTCGTGTTTCGAATCGCTTTAACCGCAGACTGTGCAGCGTCAACGGAGGCACCCGTACCGATCTGATTCAGTACGTTCGCAACAATTCGGTCAATCGCCTCTGTTGAAAGTGACATGTTCAATGTGTCTTAATTTCCATCCTATGCAAAACGGCCAGCGACGTGATCTTGAATTTGTCAATCCGGCTGACCCATGACCATCCATCGAACAGGAGTATTTTTCGCTCCAACCACGGCGCTCACCTCTTTGCCGTCTGATGTAATGATGACCTTCGAGCCAATTCGGGCTCCCAGGTTATCGATCGCCAGTAACGGGTCACCATCATCCTGGTCATTCACTCCTAACGGTTGTACCACGAGCAAGCGCCAACCTTTTAGAGTCGGATGCTTCACCGTGGACGTCGCATTTCCAATGACCAGTGCAAGATTCATAAGACGGGTGAAGCACTTGCTTCATGATCTATGTGTTAATTTTATGTGTTAATATCGATTTCAAAAGCTGGACGAAACAAGTAAGGACAATTGAATGCTTTTAAAACCCTTGGCAAAACTTACTCACGTCACTAAATAATCCGCAACTCGCCGACCATTGAACATCGCCGTTTACGAGTGAAAGTAAGCGGATTTGTCACTCCCTCTCCGGTCGGGGTGGCGATACTGAAAGAGAGATAGCCTTCTCCACCCAGTCCGAGAGCCGCCATGCTGGGACCGTTTTTAATATAAAGGGTTGTATTTAATGCCCGACCCATTTCTGTCATCGTGTGGACGTCGCGGGAATGAATCATCGCGGTGTGTCCGAAGCCATGTTCAAATTCTACTGCCAGATCGATGGCATGCTGAGTGTCTTTGGCACGCACAAACGGGACGAACGGCATCATCTGTTCTTCGGGCACGAATGGGTTTGTCGTGTCCGTCTCACCATAGAGTAACTCTGTTCCGGCCGGGACTTTCAGACCAATCTGCTCCGCCAGAACGGCAGCATCGCGGCCAATCAGGTCGCGATTAAGCCCCGGATGTCCACCTGCTTCTTTGGGAGGAGTAAACGCAATTTTTGTTAAGGCATCGACCTGTTGAGCGTTCAGCCGATAGCCTCCATGTCGACTCATGGCATCCATCAATGGATCGAAAATCTTCTGGACAGCAAAGACTTCTTTTTCGCCGATGCAGAGCAGGTTGTTATCATAAGACGCCCCTTGCACAATACATTTGGCGGCATATTCAAGTTCGGCGGTCTGATCGACCACGACCGGCGGATTGCCCGGCCCAGCCACAATTGCTTTTTTAGATGCCTGCAGGGCTGCCCGTGCAACAGCGGGGCCACCTGTCACCAGCAGCACACGCACGCCGCGATGGTGGAAAATCTCGTTGGCGGATTCAATTGTCGGCTTCCCGATAATCGTGACAAGATTCTCAATGCCGATCGCAGCAGCAAAGGCTTTATTAAAAGCCTGAACCCCTGTGCAGGCGATTTTTGCTCCATTGGGGTGCGGGTTGACGACGATGGTATTTCCCGCAGCAACAATATTAATGATATTCCCCGCGAGTGTCGGCAGGGAATGCGTCACGGGGGTAATCGCTCCAATCACCCCAAATGGCGCATACTCTTCGAGCATTAATCCATGATCACCACTATAGCAATCTGTTTTGAGGAACTCGGTTCCCGGGACCAGTTTAATAATTTTGAGTTTTTCAATCTTATGATCGACCCGGCCGACTTTCGTCTCCGCCATCTCGGCCCGACCCCAGACCTCCGCGTTCTGCTCGCACATGTCCTTCACGATCTGTACGACCCGTGCCCGGTCCGCAATCGTCTTCTTCTGTAATGCTGCAAAGCTCTCCGTCGCAGCGGCCACAGCGTCGTTCACATTATCAAAGACGCCATAATTCCCTTTGCCAGCGACATGATTATTCCTGCTGGGAAGAGCGCCGCCGGCGGCTCCGGAGAGTACGGGAATGCCGCCGGACTTGCGATGTCCGTTTGTCTGGCCGTGATTGGGCTGGGGCTTGCGAACCAGCTCCGACAAGACTTCTTCGACGACGGCGCGAATGGTGTTTTCATTAGCCTGCATCAAATTCTCCTTAAGCCCGGGCATCCGCTGACCGGGGCGTTTTCCATATTATGAATTCGATTGATAAATGGAGTGAGCCCCCATCTGTACATGATCGACAATACCGATAATTGCGCAATCGATCGGAAGCGTTTTGGTTTCATCTGTGAAGCGGGCGCTCGATCCTTGTACGATCAGCACAATTTCCCCTTCGCCTGCTCCCACCGTATCGACGGCAATAAATGTTCGTCCCGTTGATTTTAATGAATCCCGGGCTTGTTCATCGACACGTAGCGGTTCGACAATAAACAACTTTTGTCCCACCATGCTGGGGACTTTTTGCGTGGCTGTCAGATTGCCGGTGATTTTTGCGAGGAACATAAGAGGATTTCATTAACAGGGGATCACGATGCCGTTGACTCTATCGTGATGCTTCAATTGTTTTGACCGTCTGCCGGGCGACCACGATTTCTTCGTTAGTGGGAATCGTCCAGATCTGCACTCGGCTTCCCGGGGCGGACAGATCAACTTCGCCTTTCAGCGTCTCGTTCTTTTCTTCGTCCAATTGAATGCCGGCGAATGTCATGTTCTCGCAAACCAGTTTGCGGGTCAGTGAACTGTTCTCGCCAATGCCGCCAGTAAACACGAGTGCATCCGCTCCATTCAGTACGGCCAGATACTGTCCAATGTATTTTTTGATCTCCGCGACAAAGACACGAATGGCAAACTGGGCCTGTTGATTCCCTGCTGCTGCTGCGGTTTCGATATCTCGCAGATCCGGAGAAACCCCGCTCAGGCCGAATAGCCCCCCTTGATTCGCGAGTTCATCCAGCAAGGTGTCGTAATCTTTTCCCGTGCGAGTCTTCAGAAGACGTAAGGCGAACGGATCAAAGTCTCCAACGCGATTGTTTTGTGGCAACCCGGATTGTGGGGTCATGCCCATGGATGTGGAACGTGACTCGCAGGACTCGATGGCACACAGAGAACTGCTGCCCCCCAGGTGGCACGAAATGACTTTGGCATCCGGGCGATTCAGAATCTCGGACATGCGTGTGGCGATGTATCTGTGGCTGGCTCCATGAAACCCCCAACGTCGGATTTCATGATTTTCGGTCCAGTCATAGGGAATCGCATAAGTACGATATTCCGGAGCAATCGTCTCATGAAACGCGGTTTCCAGCGCAGCGACCAGCGGCATTTCCGGAAAGGAAGACCGCAATTGACGAATTGCCCGGGCATATGGAGGATTGTGAGCAGGCGCCACATCTGCCAGCGCTTCCATGGCTTCCAGCAATTCGTCGTTCACCAGCCGAATTCCGCTCAGACGGCCGGCAAAGACCGCCTTGAATCCGATGGCGGCGACTTCTTCCACCGACTTCAGACAGCCGTTTTCGGGATCGGTCAGTTGATCCAGACAAACCCGCACAGCCGCAGCATGATCGGGAATCCGCTGTTGCAATTGCTGCTTGTGCCCACTGACTTCAGCGATACACACGGAATCGGCGGCCTGGCCGATCCGGTCAATCGCTCCCCGTGCCAGCTGGGTTTCCGAAGCCATATCGTACAGCCGATACTTGAAGCTGGTAGAACCGAGATTGGCGACAAGCACCTTCATGCACATTTCCTTATCCAGAACAGCTTCAAAGAAGGTTTCACTGACAGGCCGAACGTCCACAGTCGCCCTCTTTCGGACACTGCTCCAAGTCGCAGATGCACGCTTCCTGGGGGCTTCTGCATCTGCAACTTCGAATGCGAGATCACCCTCCGAAGGTTTCCAGCAAGCCTTCCGAGGCTCTGGCGATAATGTGTGCGCAAACCAATTCACCGACTCGGCTGGCAGCAGCAGCCCCGGCATCCACCGAAGCCCGTACCGAACCCACATCACCTCGAATGATGGTGGTGATAAAGGCATTACCAATATTGATCTGCTTCACCAGCGTCACGTTGGCGGACTTGAGCATGGCGTCGGAAGCTTCGATCGCTGCGGTCAGTCCTTTCGTTTCGACAAGACCGATGGCATCATTCATGGGACAATTTCCTGTGGAATCAATTGAAGGCGAACAAAAACGACGGCGAGTTTGGCGCCAGTGCGTCACCCAGAACATCGTTCGAATCAAAACGCTGATGCGGAATACGAGAACTTCTTAGAGCCGCGAACAAAACTTCTCAGACAAGGAAAATCCTCTTTCCGCGAGCAAGTTCGGTGTCAGTTTGGTCATGGCTTCTTAGAGCCGCGAACAAAACTTCTCAGACAAAGGAAATCCTCTTTCCGCGAGCAAGTTCGCTGTCAGTTTTGTCAGGGCTTCTTAGGGCCGCGAACAAAACTTCTCAGACAAAGGAAATCCTCTTTCCGCGAGCAAGTTCGCTGTAAGTTTTGTCAGGGCTTCTCAGAGCCACGAACAAAATCTCCCGGACAAGGGAAATTTACTTTCTGCGAGCAAGTTCGCTGCAAGTTTTATTAGAGGCTTCTTATGCGATTTCTTTCTTCTTCGGAAGAATCGCGACGAGGTCTTCGTGTGGGCGAGGAATCACCTGCACGCTCATGACTTCACCCACTTTGCTGGCGGCGGCGGCTCCAGCATCGACGGCGGCTTTCACTGCAGCCACATCACCGGTCAGGAAAACGGTGGCGATTCCGCTGCCGATTTTTTCCCAGCCGACCATGGTCACATTGGCTGCTTTCAATGCTGCATCAGCCGCTTCAATCAGGCAGACCAGCCCCTTGGTTTCAATCATTCCGAGTGCTTCGTTAACTCGAGCCATCTGTCATTTCTCCACTTTACTGAGGGGGATAAATGTTCGAAAACGGGAAGGGCAGCGACAACAAAGACGTACTGACCGGGTTTCGCCGTCATCCGCATTTTCAAACTTGTGCCCTGTCAGGGCTTGGGTTTTAGGGTGCGCCGTCACGAAATGTCCTCTGTTGTCGGACATTGCGTTTCGATCGACCCGAACTTTTCACGTTGACAATACATTCGAACGCATGACTCCCGCACAGACCGCATTCCGCCACGCGGCGAGTTGCGTTTCACGAGTTGCGTTTCATCAGTTGAAACGCGCGCTGCGCGGGCCCAGGCCAGAGCAACTTGCTCTAGCATTAATGACGACAGCTGCAGGAACTGCCGCTCACTTTCAACAAATCGACTTTGGTCGCATTGACCAGGTTCACCGCGTTCCCTTCATCGGTATCGAGATGAACTTCCAGCTTGATCTTGTCATCACCACCGCGCACTGCAAGATTTTCCAGCACTGTCGTGCAGGCGGGAGATTCCACCCGCAGGTGCATGGTTTCACCATTTTTGACGTCGTAAAACGCCATCTCTGCCGGTGACATATGCACGTGTCGCATCGCCCGGATCACACCTTCACGCAGTTCCAGGCTTCCCTTGGGACCAACCAGCAGACACCCGGGTGTGCCCGCGACATCTCCACTGATGCGCACCGGAAGATCCAGCCCCAGCGAGATGGAATCCGTAAATGCCAATTCAACTTGCGAAGCTCCTCGCGAAGGCCCCAGCACACGCACTTCCGGCAACATCCGTCGACGTGGACCAACAATCGCCACTGTTTCTGCAGCAGCGTAATAGCCTTCCTGGTAGAGCCATTTCGTCGGATTCAGTTTGTGGCCTTTACCAAACAGAATTTCGATGTGCTCATCCGTCAGGTGACAATGACGAGCAGAGATATTCACCACCAGTGGATGAGGAGGCTGCAAGGTGCCAGCAGAGGCAGCTGCTCCACCTGACAATGTTGGGGAATGCTTCGAGAGGACAGCCCGCACGACCCGTTCCACATCACTTCGTGACAGCCCACTGACATCCACTGCTGACATTCCATCCGCTCCATACTGGTCGTGACCGGCTCAGATTTCTTCAGTCTTCGACAACAATTAAATCGATTCCAAATTCGCAAATCCGTTCGCGCCACGCAGGGGAAATTCCCTGGTCCACCACCATCCGATGCACTCGATCCAGGCTGCAGAGCCGTGCGAATTCCGAGTGCCCCAGCTTGCTGCTATCCGTTACCACGATGATTTCATCTGCCGATTCCATCATTTGCTGTTCTGCTTCAACGAGGAGTGAATTGGAATTAAACAATCCCGCTTCGGTCACTCCTCCCACCCCCATAATCAATCGCCGCGCCTGCACTTGCTTGAGAGCTGCCACGGTGAGCGCCCCCAATGCCACGCCTGTTTTGGGATAGAGGTATCCCCCCAGAAAAATGAGCTCGATATCCGCCACACCCACGAGATGATTCACGATCGGCAGTGAATTCGTCACAACCTGCAATGATTTACCTGCCAGATGGCGGGCCACTTCCAGTGTGGTTGTCCCTCCATCCAAGATGATCGTCTCTCCGGTGCCGACGAGTTCAGCAACTCTTCGTCCAATCCTCTGCTTCTCCCGAAGCGCCAGGCTTCGCCGATCCTCAAATCCCGCCAAAGACTCTCCGACGTATGCAGCCCCTCCTCTTGTCCGTCGTATCTGACCGATGCTTTCAAGATATTCCAAATCACGTCGTAATGTTGATTCGCTTACGGCAATTTCGTCCGCAAGTTGTTTTAAAGACGCAAACCCTTTGTGTTCAACGAATTCAAGGACATTTGCACGGCGTTGATCCAACAACATCCGGTCTCTCCTGTCCGCTTAAACGATGTATCTGCACTGAACACATCACAAGGCTACTCGCCAAATCTTTCAAATTCAACTGAAACATGTCATAATATTTCACAAAATCTCAGAGGCAATCCGGCGGCAACATCAGCGATCTTCAATAATCTGTTCCAGTTCGTTGGAAAGGTCGGCACCAGATCCGTTAACATCCAGTTCAATCTGTTGCAATTCATTTTGGGGCCGGCAGCGATTCGTATTACACTGGAAAAGTTGTTCTGAATGGAATTTTCTGCGCGTTCAGGCAAGACATCTCACTTGGAACAGCCACACAAGTCGGGATCGTCGTTGGAGACTGTCACGGCTGGTTCTGCATCCGAGATTCAATCGGCCTTGCATCGCTTGAGGACCCGCCTGAACTCGATCATTCGGGGTAAGGAAGAGACGATCAACATTCTGTTGATCAGCCTGCTGGCGGGGGGATCGATCCTGATGGAGGACGTTCCCGGCGTGGGCAAGACCACATTGGCCAAGGCACTGGCTCGTGCGCTGGAGGCAGACTTCCGCCGCGTGCAGTTTACTCCCGACCTTCTCCCCTCGGATATTCTGGGAGCTTCCATCTATAACCCTGCGGATGGATCGTTCACCTTTAAAAAGGGCCCGATCTTCTGCAGCGTCTTACTGGCAGATGAGATCAACCGTGCATCACCTCGCACGCAATCTGCATTGCTGGAAGCGATGAGTGAAGAACAGACCACCATTGAAGGGGTTCGGCATCGTCTGCCTCACCCTTTTCTGGTTCTGGCCACGCAGAACCCGGTCGATTTCCACGGGACCTATCCACTTCCCGAAGCGCAGCTGGACCGTTTTCTGGTGCAACTTCGTGTGGGCTACCCTGAACGTCATATGGAAGTCGAAATTCTGTATGACCAGGCCGCCAGCGGTGCGGAAGTCGATATCGAACCGATTCTGTCGATGCAAACGGTCATCGCCCTGCAGGCGGAAGTGCGGCAAGTGCGGGTGGAACGCTCAATTGCAGAATATCTGGTTGATATCGTGGCCAGGACGCGGGTGCATCCGCTGTTGAAGCTGGGCGTCAGCCCGCGAGGTTCGTTGATGTTTTTTCGAGCGATTCAAGCCTGTGCGTATCTGGGGGGCCGTGACTATGTTGTTCCGGATGATGTGCAGCGGATGTCTGGATACGTCCTGGCTCATCGTCTTGTGCTGACCCCCAAAGCCCGATACGGAAGCGTGACCAAGGAACAGGTCATCCAGGAAATCGTCAAACAACTTCCGGTGCCCGCATGATCCAGCAGCACAGCTGGCTGGCAAAGAGGATTCTCTTTTTTTTCCAGTTCAAGCTGACTCCTGTCGGCCGGATGGCCGTCTTTCTGATGTTTCTGAGCGCGATTGGAATCATCACCACAGAAATTCCGATCTATCAATTGTTCTGTGGGATTGTGGCGATTTTTGGCGGAGCCGAACTGACCGGCATGCTGTTTCGACCGCATTTGCGGGTCACAGGATCTCTTCCCTCAAAAATTACCGCCGGCGAAACCGGCACTGGGCTGCTGTCGATCGAAAACCTGGGTTATTTCCCCGCATTTGATATCGCTTGTGGCTGCTTCGTGCTGCCGCCGGGAATTCAGCATGTCGATCCCACCTTGAACATTCCGGTGATTCGGCGCGGCCAGGAATTGACGCTGCCCGTGCATCTGAAGGCCGACCAACGGGGAGAATTTCTGCTCTCAGAGGTCTATGTTCACAGCACATTTCCCATCAATCTGATGCGGACCGGTCCCACACAACTCCCGCCGCAGAAGCTCACGGTCGTCCCCTCATTTTTCTCATTCGAAGAGTTGGATATTCCAATTTCTCACCGCTATCAGCACGGTGGAGTCCTGCTTGATTCGCATTCTGGAAATGCTGCGGAGTATGTCGGGAACCGGGATTATATTCCAGGGGAGCCGACAAAGCGGCTCGATTTTCGAGCCTGGGCGCGCAGCGGAAAACCCGTGGTCCGGGAGTATCAGGATGAATTCTGTTCCCGCGTTGCCCTGGTGCTGGACATCTACGTTTCAAAACCGGGATTTTTCAACAGAAAAGCAGCCCGGACTGAGGTGGAAGCGGCCATCTGTCTGACGGCGTCTGTCGCGGAGGCGTTGTTTCTAAAGGGAACAACACTGGAACTCTTCGCGGCGGGTGCGGATCTGTTTTATTTCCAGGCCGCCGATGCACCGCAGTCTTCCCTGGAATCCATGCTCGACATCCTGGCAGCCTGTGAACCGACACAGGTGAATCCGTTTGAAAAATTGAGTCCCGCCATTGGCGAAGCTCTGGAGTCGATTTCTGTCGTGGTTTGTATTTTTGTAGACTGGGATGAATCACGTGAGGAACTGGTCAATCAGATCATTCAAAGTGGCTGCAGTCTGTTGGTGCTGATGACCAGAAGCCGTCCCCCGACGCAGCCGTTCCCAATCGATAATTATTATACTCAACTTGAACCGGGAGAAGTGCTGGAGGGAGGAGTATGTTCACTTTGACGCCGTCGAACCTCTGGTCTGGATGGCCCTCATTGAACAGAACGATGGCCGTCATGCTGGTGCTGATTCAGGCACTGACCGTGACGTTATTGATGCAGCCCATCATGCTTCCCGTGGTGATGATCGGCCTGCTGGGATGGATTGCACCTCAACTGAAGTTGACATTTCATGCTCCGGTTTCCCTGGGACTGGTTCTGATTCTGGTTGTCGGCGCCAGCCTGCACCATATTCAGAGAAAAGAGTTTGTCTCCATGGGGTTTATTGGCAGCCGGGTGGCCTATGAAGTGGCCTGCTGCTGCATTGCTTTTCAATTGTATCTGCTGTTTATCAGGAAATTCGCGGTTCGACTTCCGGTCTGGTATCTGGCTGTCTCCGGAACCAGCATGGTGTTTTCCGGAGATATCCGCGTCACCTCATTTCACAGCAATCTGATGCTGTGGATTGTGGCCCTCTATTTGATTCTGTGGTCCGGTTTCGCGATGAGTTGTCGTACGCCTGTGGCGCGTCGATCACGCAAGGTCTGGGGACGTCGCACGGCTATTACACTGATTCTATTTCTATCACTGATCGTGGGGCGATGGCTGGCACAGACCTATCAGAAAAATGCCAGCAAATTGGAATACTGGGTCACGGAATACTTGTATCAAGGCCGGATTTCCCGTCCGGGGAGCGGCTTTTCAGGCAAAGGTGGGCTCTCCGATATCAACGAGATGAAAGACCGGGAAGCAGATCGGGAAGTGCTGCGAATTCGAGCCAATTTCTCTCCGGATTACTTGCGAGGACGTGTTTTTACAGAGTTTTCCCGGCAACGCTGGATCCCATCTGACAACATGGAAACGGTGATCCCGATCATGGGGCATCCACCGCTGCGTCAAACTTATCCGAATGAGTCGGTCTATCAGCTGACCAGATCCTGGCCGGTGTCCCCTGTGACCATGTCGGTTTTGCCAATTAACACGGCAACCTCGGCTCACTTCTTCCTGCCGCTGGGGGCTGCCGTTTTATCTTGTGATGGTCTGTCCGTCAGAATGGATGCCAACGGGATCGTCGAACGAGACAGTAAGTCCCAGTTCGATTCTTATCAGGTCTTAGTGAGCACACCACCACCCATTCCACCAGAAGAAATTGATCCCAGATTTCTGGCGATCCCTGACAGGCTGCCTGAGATTACAAATCAAGTTGCGGATGAAATCTTCGCAGACACGTCGTCCACAGCTGAAAAAATCAGAGCTGTCGAGACTTATTTTCATCGGAACTATTCTTACAGCACTCGCTTGCGAGTGCCTCGAGGAGTGAATCGTCTGGAGTATTTTTTGACATATAAACCGGGCGCACACTGCGAATATTTTGCGACCGCAACCACGCTTCTATTGCGTCTGGCAAATGTTCCGGCCCGTTATGTCACGGGATATGTCGTCTCCGGAAAAAACCCGCTGGACGGCATGTATTATTCCCTGCCCCGGGATGCTCATGCCTGGGTGGAAGCTTATGATGCCGAACAACAACGCTGGGTGATCGTCGAGTCCACCCCCTCCGATGGTGTCCCGCTCCACAGTCAGCTCAACTCACTGAGCTCTCTGAAGAATGCTGCCTGGGGCGGAGGGCTGCAACTGCTCGAATTCCTGCAGTCCGGATTTATTCGAGAAGCCATTCTCCGTTACTGGAAGATCTCCATGCTGACCATTGTGGTGGTGTTTGCCGGGTGGCTGCTCTCCAGCCTCTATCTCGGCAAATTCATGATCGCCTGGAGTCGTGAACCCAAAACTCCAACGCTGTTTGTGCCACTGGCCCGGGAACGGGAACGCATGGACCGCTTCTTGTCCGAACGAGGTCTGTTGCGACCACCCGAAGAAAGCCTGCTCCATTTTGCGGATCGGCTGGAATCGCACAATCGTCTGACAACGTCATCTTTGCTGGCAGGCTGGTATCGAAAATATGTTCAGTTGAGATTTCAGGACCGGCCACTGGAACCGGGGGCCGTCTCCAAAATTCGTGAACAGCGGCAACAACTGGTCCGAACAACGAAAGTCGTTCCCTGATGGCCATCCCGGATTTCATCAACTCACATGCAGAACTTTGGGGACAGCAGGTCGTGCTGGATATGGCTGCTCCCTATGTCTTTGTCGGGCAACTCGCTGGAGAGGATTCCCAATATCTGATTCTGGAAGATGCGGATGCCCATGATCTGCGAGACACCAGCACCACGCGCGATCTGTATGTGCTGGACTGTCGCCGGCATGGCATCCAGGCGAATCGAAAACGGGTGTTTGTTCAGAAATCCCAGGTTGTCAGCCTCTCAAAACTGGAAGATGTGGCCACCTGATCCACTTGCGTCGGGATGAAATTTCGGGCAGGAACTGCCTCGCCGGGACTCGACCTCGACAGCCGGGCCATTCATAATGCTTCCCAGACAGAATGGATGCATCGAGCCCTCGCCGGCAAAAACTTGTCGATCCATGGGGGACGGCGAAAAATCGGTAAAGCCATTTCCCGGAGTCTGAACACGGGAAATGGCCACAGGCTTTCGGTGTCTTCGAATGTCTGTTAAAAGACCGCTGCAAATAGAAATTTGAGGCAGACAAAGGCAGGCATGTCCGCAACCGCAAAACTCGCATTGGCTGATGGAACCGTCTTTACCGGCACCCGCTTTGGTGCTGAAGGAGAGGTTTATGGAGAAGTTGTCTTCAACACCAGCATGACTGGCTATCAGGAAATTCTGACCGATCCCTCCTATCGTGGACAGATCGTCACGATGACCTATCCACTCATCGGGAACTATGGCATCAATCCCGATGATGTGGAAAGTGACGGTATCTCACTCAAAGGTTTTGTGATCCGGGAACTCTGTGTGGAACCTAGCAATTACCGGTCCAAGTTGTCGCTGGATGCGTACCTGCAGCAGCACAACATCATCGGACTGGAAGGGATCGACACCCGTGCTCTAGTACGGCATATCCGCTCACAGGGCGCCATGACCGGAGTCCTTTCTTCGATCGACCTGGACGACAAATCACTGGTCCAGAAGGCCCGCACCAGTCCCAGCCTGGTGGGAGTCGATCTCGTCAGAGAAGTCATGCCCAAAGAGATTGTGGAATGGGATCGCGGTCTGGATCGCGCCTTCGCGATGACAAATTCTCAGCCCCCCCAGCCGGGAAATTCCAGCCGACTGCATGTTGTCGCCATTGATTATGGGATGAAGTGGAATATCCCCCGCCATCTGCGGGAAATTGGTTGCCGCATCACCATTGTCCCCGGATCTGCTTCCGCTCAGGAAATCCTGGATCTTCAACCGGACGGCATCTTTCTCTCCAATGGCCCTGGAGATCCGGAGCCGCTGGATTATGCCGTCAACACCCTGCGCGACCTGCTTGGAAAGCAACCGGTCTTCGGAATTTGTCTGGGCCATCAATTGCTGGCGCTGGCGCTGGGTGGAGAAACATTCAAGCTGAAGTTCGGTCATCGGGGAGCCAATCAGCCTGTTCAGAATGTACGTACCGGGCAAGTGGAAATCACTTCTCAAAACCATGGCTTTGCCGTTGATGCAGAATCCCTGCCGGACGGAACCGTGGTCACCCATATCAATCTGAACGATCAGACCGTAGAGGGCATTGAAAACCAAAGCTTGCAGGCTTGTGGCGTACAATATCATCCGGAAGCGTGTGCCGGTCCCCATGACAGCCATTATTTGTTTGGACAGTTCTTTCGTCAGATGAGAGAAAAAGTGGAAGCCAGTGGAACAGATGGTTCCTCTGGAGCGCATTAACCCTGTCTGGGCCGGAGACTGCCACGCGGGCTCCAGCAAACAAGGGATGCGAACGCATTCACCGCGGACTCAGGCGAGAGCAACTTGCTCTCTCCGGTCCTGATTACGAGTTTCCTCCTCCCCGAATTTGCAATAACTGCCTTTCAAGGTTGCTTTATGGCCCAGGAAAAAACACTGATTCTGTTGAAACCCGATGCCGTCCAACGACGCCTGTGTGGGCGCATCCTCACTCGAATTGAAGAACGCGGCCTCAAATTGCTGGCCATGAAGTTCTTGCGGATCACCAGAGAACTCTCCGCACAGCACTATGCCGAACATGTCAGCAAGCCATTTTATCCAATGCTGGAAGAATTCATCACCTCCGGCCCGGTACTGGCCATGGTGGTGGAAGGACCAGAGGCCATCGCAGTGGTTCGCGGCATGATGGGCAAAACCAATGGGCGCGAATCCGCACCAGGGACGATTCGTGGAGACTTCGGTCTGTCTCGGCAGGTCAATCTGATCCATGGCAGCGACAGCCCGGAAGCCGCCGCCCGGGAAATCGAAATTTATTTTCGTCCCGAAGAAGTTCTGAATTATGATTCCACACTGGCCGGCTGGGTCTGTGCGGATGATGAAAATTAGAGCAATTTTCGTTCACCCGGCCCGTGGCAAATATATTGGATCGATTGTTTGCTGGAGTCGGCGTGGCAGTCTCCAGCCCAGACAGGGTGAATGCGCTCTACAGCCTGTTGAAAACCCATGGGATCTCGTCCAGACAGAAATGTCCGGCCCACTTTTTTCAATGATCCAGAAGCTTGCGGTGGCACAGACATTTCTGTCTGTAAGTTTTTCAACAGGCTGCTAAGATCGCTTTACCCTGCATAGAGCGCGTTTCGCCACGCGGCGAGTAGAGTTTCACCAGTCGAAACGCGCGCTGCGCGGGCTCAGGCCAGAGCAACTTGCTCTCAACGCATTCATTTCGCATTTTCGCTGGAATCGCTGAAGACAATCGTGGCAATGCCCCGGGGACTTTGATGAACCGCTTTCATGAGCAAATTGTCCAATTTCTTCAACGCCCCGGCTATAAAGCTTTAAAGCCCAAACTTCTGGCCAAGAAGTTGGGGGTCACGAAGAAGAAGTGGAATGAATTCGAATCTGCCCTCGCCAGCGCAGCCGCCGTCGGCGATGTTGTGATTCACGCTTCCGGTCGTGTTCACCCACGGCGGCCACTTGATACGTACAACGGGATTGTCCGAAAAATCGCCAGCGGAGATGCCTATCTCATTCTTCAAGAGCCTCGCCCACAATCATTCGAAGGGGATGTCTTTGTCGAACAGGCAGACTTGCTGGATGCCCAAAGTGGCGATGAAGTCCTGATCCGGTTGCGAAAACGCAGACGCACAAATGGACAACGTTGCGGAGTCGTCATCGAAGTCTTGGAGCGGGCGACGAATGTGTTCGTGGGGACTTACTTCGAAGACGATGACGCCGGATGGGTCCAGATCGACGGAAAGAACTATACCGAAGCGATCTCTGTCGGAGACCCCGGCGCGAAAGGGGCCAGAGAAGGCGATAAAGTTGTCATCGAAATGTTACGCTTTCCTTCGCTGGGACAGGCCGGTGAAGGAGTCCTGACAAAAGTTCTGGGGCCCCGCGGCGAACCGGGTGTGGATACCCAGACGGTCATTTATGAATTCGGGATTCCGGACGAATTTCCCGAAAGTGTCCTGGAAGCTGCCCGATTGGAAGCGGAAAATTTCCACGAACATGATCTGACCGATCGAGAAGACTTAAGTGATCAGTTGATCGTCACCATCGACCCCCGGGATGCCCGCGATTTCGATGACGCCATTTCACTCGAACGCTGGGATAACGGACACTGGCAACTGGGAGTGCATATTGCGGATGTCTCTCATTTTGTACAACCCGGGACCGAACTCGATCGTGAAGCGCAATTACGAGGCAACAGCGTTTATCTGCCGACAAAAGTGATCCCCATGCTTCCGGAGGTCATCTCCAACGGCCTGGCCTCATTGCAACAGGGCCGCTTGCGGTTCACGGTTTCCGCCTTCATTGAATTCAGTCCGGATGGTATTCCGGTGGATCGCCGTTTTACACGTTCCGCCATTCGGGTCAGGCAGCGATTTGCCTATGAAGAAATTCTGCCGATTGTACAAGCGACCGATCCGGAAAAAGGGGAGGCCATCGATCCGGATGTGCGCCAGTTGCTGAGCCGGATGCATAAGCTCGCCATGCTGCTGCGACGGCGACGCTTTGCGCAGGGGGCACTTGAACTGGAAATGCCTGAAATCAAACTGGATCTGGACGCCGACGGAAAAGTCATTGGTGCGCATGAAACGGAACATGATGCCAGTCACCAGATGATTGAAGAATTCATGCTGGCAGCAAATGTTGCAGTGGCAGTCAGACTCCATGAACTGGGGGCTCCTTTCATGCGGCGGGTGCATCCAGATCCCAACCTGCAGAAAATGACCGCTCTCGGCGTCTTCGTCGAGAATCTGGGCTTTCACATGCCTCACGTGCAAAGCCGCAGCGACCTGCAGCAACTGCTGGAAAAGGTGAAAAGCACACCCGAAGAATATGCCGTTCATTATGCGGTGCTGCGAAGCTTGAAACAGGCCATCTATTCACCTGCTCCGGAAGGACACTATGCACTGGCCGAAGAACATTATTGCCACTTCACCAGTCCGATCCGGCGCTATCCGGACTTACTGGTGCATCGCTTGTTGCTGGGAATACAGGCACGTCAAAAGAACGCCCAGGGGCAAGGTCTGGAAGAAGCCATGCGACTGGGCCGGCATTGCTCGAATACAGAACGCCGGGCAGAACGGGCAGAGCGCGAACTGATCAAAATCAAACTGCTGGAATACATGGCCACGCGCCTCGGCGAACAGATGGATGCCATTATTACCGGAGTGGACCGCTATGGTTTCTTCTGCCGCGGCGTCGAAATCCCCGCAGAAGGATTAGTGCATATCAGCAGCCTGGCACGCGGCAACAGCTTCAACTTTGATCGTGAACAGATGGCCCTCGTCTCCCACAGCGGACAGATGCTGCGCCTGGGAGATCGTGTTCGAGTGGAAATTGCACATGTCGATGTGGATCGCAGAGAATTGAACTTCAAACTGGTTGAAGGTGGGGCGAATCTTCCCAGTTCCCGTTCAGCAAGCCGTGGGAAAGTCAAATCCAAAGAAGAGCCATCGCAAAAATCCCGAGAACGATCTGCTTCCAAGGCTCAACAAAAAAACCGACGCAAACGGAAGTAGAGCGCATTCACTCCGCTTCACATCGACCCCCTTCCGCCACGCGGCGAGTTGCGTTTCATCAATCGAAACTCGCACTGCGCGGGCTCAGGCCAGAGCAATCTGCTCTACTGCCCTGTCAGGGCTTGGATTTGGGGTGCGTCATCGCGAAACGTCCTCCGTTGTCGGACTTTGCGTTTAGACCAACCCCAAGTTTGAGAGTAGACGGTGCTCTACTTCTCTGCTTCAAGGGGCTATCAACTTCGCACAACTCGAACCGGGGGCACAACTTGAATCCGGAGTGCCGGTTGAACAACTTTCAGAACATCTGGATTCCACACCACCACTGGCGAATCCGCTGCCGTCGCAGCCTCCCGCTCCATAGCCGCCATAACCTCCAAACCCGCAACCGCCATAGCCTCCTTCCGGATAGGCACCATCACAGGCAATGCTGCAGCCCCAGGCATCACAGGTGTCCACCAGGTCATAGAAGGCGGAACCGGTGGTGCGGGATTTGGTGTAACCAAACCATTTTCGAGCATGAAAGCCGCTGAAGTAATACGTCTGATTCAGTGCACCAATGGCATGGGCCACATCATTCAATTCTGAAACAACAGCATTTTGAACCTGGCTCAGCCCCACCAGCATCCCGAGAACCAGCACGGTGGCCACAAGAACAAGTTCGGCAGAAATGATAAATCCACTGTCATCGTGGAGAAAGCTGGAAATCGTGTTGTACATGGCATGTTCCTTATGAGGTCTGTCATCGATCGCGTCTGATTGAAAAAAGAGGGCCTGACCAACCGGGTTGCGCGTCCGGTCGGTCAGGCCCTTCCCCCATCACAGGGATTTCGGGTGGGCGATATCGCTTGGGATCAGCAAGCGGGAAAAAGAGGCCCCCGGCTGTGAGCTGAGGACCTCCGTCGCTCCCCGACGGTTGTTGGAATGCCGTTTCAGGCGTTGCGTTTGCTGTATTCGTTACATTGCGTGTGATTGACAGGAAAAGCACAATCGGTGCCACAGGCCGATTCAGAACATTCGCTCTAACCGGAAGTCAGACAGCAAGTGATTTATGTAAAACGGCTTACGTCTTTTTCAAGGCAGATTCAGCCGGTCCGAAGAATCCGATTGTGCCGAAGAGAATGATCAGATCGGTGAGCGCAATGATTCTGATTATGCTGTCTTTGCTGAACACGCAGTGCTGGAGGATTCTGCGAGCAGCTCTCTCCATGCGCGATTCATCGCTTCGCAGTCATCGCTTTGCCAACTCTAAAAACGGATCGAGTCAGACAGAGAATGGATCGAGTCAGACAGAGAACGGATCGAGTCAGACAGAGAGTGGATCGAGTCAGGCGATGGGGAGCCGCTTCTTCAGGTAGCTCACCCCTCTGGAAATATCGCCTCTCCGGTCTGTTCCTTCGTAGCGATCCACATTCAGCCACCCGGTATAACTCATCTCATTGAGCAGGGCGACAACTTCATTCCAGTCAATTTCACCTTCCCCCACGGGGACTTCACGACCACGGCCGTCCACATCGCGGATCGCATCACGGATTTCCACATGTCCAATCAGATCATGCAGTTCACGCAGCTGAGTCACCACGGATTGCCGGTTCATGACCCAGCTGCCGAGATCGGCATCCACCATCACAGGTCCCGATTTGATGGATTCGATGAACTGGCGAATTTGCACCGCCGATTCTCCACAAGGAAGCAGACACAACGTGACTCCTTGCCGGTTACCTTGTGCAGCGAGGTCGCTGATAATGGACTGCAACGCACGAAAGCCGTCGTCATCCTGTTCGGCATCAGGAATTCTGCCAGCCCGCAACGTGAGAGTCCGGATCTTCAACTTTGAAGCAAACGTGATGGCAGATTCCAAAGCTGCCAGACGCGGCCCCAGATGCTCTTTCGCAGCAATCGGATTTCTCAACGGAAAGTGTCCTGAAGCAAGTTGCAGATTGCGTTCGCTGAGGACATGCAGCAATTGCCGGCGGGCACTTGCGCCGTAATGATCGGCCAGCAGATCGGTCCGCAGGTCGACTTGAATTCCTTGTGCTCCCAACTCCATGGCCTGGTCGATGGCTCGCCGCATCTCCATGGAAAACGCTTTAATCGCGACCGAAATTTTTGCTCGTAACATCCCTGGAATACCTTCCTGAGCGAGTTGCTCCGGGCATCTCGACGGTCCGCCAGATGACCGAACAAGCGGATGAACTATTGACTTGAGAGCAACTCGCTCTAGAGCAAGTTGCTCCGGCCTGAGTCCGCGTAATGTGCGTTCCAACTGACGAAAATCAAATCGCCGCGCGGCGGAACGCGGTGGATATGGAGTGAATTCGCTCTAATTACCAATGACACCCAGCTCGGGGCTGGAAGCGGTGGCATAGAGTTTTTTGGCAATGCGACCAGCCCGAAAAGCGGCGCGTCCCGCGCGACAGCCGTCACGCATGGCTTGTGCCATAAGCAAGGGGTCACGAGCACCGGCAATTCCGGTGTTCAGCAATACCCCGTCGCAGCCCAGTTCCATGGCAACGGCCACATCGCTGGCAGTGCCCACGCCGGCATCCACAATCACGGGATAGTCGGGATCGTTCTCCTTCAAGTATTCCAGACAGATACGAATATTGTTTGGATTGAGGATTCCCTGGCCGCTGCCGATGGGGCTTCCCGCGGGCATGACGGAAGTTGCTCCCGCATCTTTTAACCGGCGGGCCGTGATCGGGTCGTCCGTGGTATAGCAGAGAACCTGAAATCCATCCGCCACAAGTTGCTGTGTGGCTTCCAGAGTGGCCACCGGATCGGGCAGCAGCGTCTTCGTGTCGCCCAGAACTTCCAACTTCACCCAGCTGGCACCCGGGTTTTCCAATCCACCCAGGATTTCCCGTCCCAGTCGGGCCACTCGCACAGCTTCCGCTGCATTGAAACAACCTGCCGTATTGGGCAGGATCGTATATCGCTTCAAATCGATAAAGTCGAGTATGTTTCGTCCATCTGAATCAATCAGGCGTTCACGGCGTACCGCGACGGTAATGACTTCCGCTGCACTGATTTCAAGGCAGTCTCTCATCTGGGCATAATTGGCATATTTTCCGGTTCCGACGATCAGCCGCGACTGAAAAACATGACTGCCAAGTTGGAGCGGTGAATCGAGAGCGGCTGCCGGACCGGAAGTCAGGGAGGAAGAACTGGATGTCATCTGTCTGGGAATCCTTTCAGCAATGGAATCCCACAGTTTAACCACAGGCACATCGTTCCCAAAATAGCAAACGCCTTCCTCTCTGGAATGAGAGCCGAAAAGAGGGCAGGACTTTCGCCCTCCCGGAAGTTGCCCGTTTTGAAACAGGCAAAAACCCTGAAAGAGGCGACAGAAAAGAAATCGGGAAAGACTGTCTCTGATGCTTTTCCCTTGTCTCCATCCGCATCGACTTTGGAACAACCGATTGATCTGTGCGGCATTCTGAAAACGGCCCTAACGGTTGTTCCGATGCTCCTGTCTCTCTGTCAGGGAAGCTTCCGGAGCGAACCATTCTTTCTCACGGCCGATTTCGTAATGTTCCGATCATCCCATTATGACAGCGTGCTCTTCATTTTTTCAGGTTCATCAAGCATCAGGGGGAAACGGCATGGTTTCTCAATCGCGTCTGGGATGGATCGCTTTTACATGGATGGTTTTGACATTGATGATGGCGATTTTACCGCCGGAAGCCCAGGCTGGAATGAGGCATCGACATGCAGGACATTGTGGCCGCTGCGCGCTGACATTGGACAATTGTCAATGTGCAGAGCCTCTTTGCGGAGTTTGTCAGCATTTCCCTGCAAACTGTGGATGTCAGTCATCCACCCTGCAGACGCAGATGGCTCCCTTCGTCACCACTGTTCCGCGGCAGGAGCAGGTCACCACTTATTGGCAACATCAACATGCAACCCTCGGCCTGCAACCTTCTGCGGGCTCTCCAGCAACGGCGATGGGATTGTCCAGCCTGCAGTTGGAGCCAATCTCGAACAGCCGTCTCAACGCACAGACAACGACACCGGAACCTTATGCTCCCGTTGTTTTACAGCCTCAGCCTTCATCACCCTCTGCTCAGCCCCCAGCGTCCATCGCTGCCAGAATTTCAGAGCAAGCAAAGTCCGTAGCGGACAATGGCCGCTGGAGCAAGGTGCCCACACGGCAGGCCAATCTGCCTGCAACCGAGATTCGCCAACAGTCTTATGAGCGAGAAGTCTCTCCGGTCTCAAGTGCCCGCCCAAGCTATTCTCAGTCCCGGCAAATGCAGTCTGGAATCTCGCGACCCGTTCCCACTGCCGCCACAGTCTGGCGTTCCCAAGGGCTCACTTCACGGAATTAGAGCAAGTTGCTCTGGTCTGGGCCCGGGCAGCGCGTTTCGACTGGTGAAACGCAACTCGCGGCGTGGCGGAACGTGGTCGATGCGGGATGAATGCGCTCAAGAGCAGCTTGCTCTCACCCCGGATTCGCGCTGAATGTGTTCGAACTGATTTGTTTGCCGCATTCCGCGATACAGATCGCCCCAAATCTCCCAAAGCACCCGCTATGGGAATCCCGGTCAGGGTGATTTGTCCGTGCGGAGTCTGCTGGAAATGGGGTGCGCAAACTCACACATTGACCTGATTGTCGGAATTTGGCTAACTTCCCGCTGTGCCTTCGTTTCAGCAGATATTGCCGATGCCGGCACCTTCTTCAGAGCGATCAGAAACGTTTTCGAGAGAGATCGTGTGTCGAAAATCGACCACGAATCCGGGAGGACAGGCAGATGAATTGGGATGGAGCCCTGCAGCGTCGGCGTGCGAATTTGCCGTTCCGAGAGCTTGTCAAATTATCGCGACTGGACCCGACAATCGGTTTCTTCTGGACGCTGGTCTGTCTGCATGTCATTACCTGGACCATTCTGGCGACCTGGACGCAGCCCAACCTGCCCGCGGAAACGCTGGAAATGTTGGCGTCGGGACGAGATTTCGCATGGGGATATGCCAATCAACCCCCGTTGGGAGTCTGGTTGGCCTCTACGGTCAGCCTGCTGGCAGCCCCCTCCAACTGGCCGGTTTACATGCTCTCGCAACTGTGCGGAGTGGTCAGTGTCTGGTCGGCCTGGAAGCTGGGACGAAAATTCCTGCACCCCTGGACGGCACTGTGTGCGGCATTTGTGCTGCTGGGGGGATATTCCTGCACGATCGCAGCTGCAGCGTTTTCGGGAGACCAACTGGCAGGAGCCTTCTGGTCGTTGAGCATTTACACATTCTATAACGCGCTGACTCACACCCGACGGCGTTACTGGGCGGCCACAGGTCTCTGTCTGGCACTCGGTTTTCTCAGCAGCTACGGAACATTGTTGCTGCTGTTGACCATGTTCATTTTCACACTGGTGGATGACCGCGCCCGCCGCTGCTGGGATTCATCATGGCCATTTCTGGCGGGCATGGCGATGCTGGCGTTCCTGATGCCGCACTTTGTCTGGCTGACACAGCACCAGTTTCTCACAGTACAGGCCGGAATCGAACGGACCACTTCGTTCGCCCATCACCTGGTGCAGCCGCTCTCCTTTCTGGGGACACAACTGTTGTGCGTGATCCCGGTCATTGTGTTGCTCACTCCGCTGGTGGCGTGGTTCAGTTTTGAAGAACCGGCCCGCAATGAAGAAAATCATGACCGCGACTTTGCACGTCATTATCTGTTGTGGATGACATGCCTGCCGCCGGTGATCATTTTTGGTCTCTCGCTGATGGCGGGACCGAGTTCCGGACTCTTTGCCGGCGTCACCAACTGGACCTATCTGGGAGTCGTGGTTCTGCTCTGGGGACATTTGAGCGAAACACGTCTGGCCTGGAGGAGATCCATCATGCGCATTGGTGCGGCTGTCGGACTGTTTGCTGCAGCCCTGATTGCATTAAACATCATGTTGCCGCAGATTCAGCGGCAAGGGGTGTCCACTCAGTTTCCCGGGGCGGAACTCTCACAGAAGATTGAATCGCTGTGGGCGAAGTTCGGATATGCGGGCCGTGCTCCCATTGTCGGGGGACCGGCCAATCTGGTCCGCAATGCAGCCTGGTACACGCATCGCGGTTCTTTCCGCAGCTATGCCGACCTGAATCCCGCGAAGAATCCGGCGATCAACGACGAAACACTCATGCGCGACGGAGGAGTCATCATTTGGGATCTGGATGACCAGACTGGACCCAGCCCCGCCGAACTGCAAAGCCGGTTCGGAAATGTCAGCTTCGTCAATCCGGTCGATTTGAAGTGGTACACCGATTCCTCTTTGCCGGCTGTTCGTGTCGGCATGGCGGTTGTTCATCCCGCATCTGCTCAAGCCGGCACGACCATGCCTGGCAATCTCGCAATTCCCGGTAGCACCATCCCGGATGGCATGGGGAATTCCGGCAATACGCCATTTCCGGATTTTGTGTCTTCCGAAGGACAGGTCCTGCCTGCTTCCGGAAACCCTGCGGGATCGCTGTCCACCACCACTCAAAGTATTCGCAGCACGATCCCGACCGCTGCCCAGAACCCGGTCGAATCGCAGTTTTCTGCCCAGCCGACAATGTCTCTCCCCTCACAGACTCTTCCCTCACAATTTCTGCAGAGTGATGGAAGAAGCAGCTCGTTGCCTGCAAATTATCCCGCGGCAAATTATTCTACTCCTGAAACCAAACCGGTCTCCCCCGCAGCACCTTCCTTGTGGTCGGATCTTTCGGACTTGAAAAGCAGTCTTCCGGAAACATCCACTGGTCCCGGCACCGCTCCCATTCCCGCCAGTTCGCCACGATCCGAATTTACGGAGCAATGATGAGACAAGAGCAAGTTGCTCTGGCCTGGGCTCGCGCAGCGCGCGTTTCAACTGATGAAATGCAACTCGCCGCCTGGCAGAACGCGGTCGATGCGGGGTTGATGCGCTCAAGAATCGAAGATCCTTATACTTGTAGGACCTTCCGCCTGCTGCTCTCGCGTTCCACAGCACGGGAATTTTCGCTGCAGAGTCCCCCATGTTCGCCACAAGTTGTATAAAGCCGGTTGCGGGCGAGGGGCGCAGGCCCGGCAAAAAGATTTCCGTGGCCAAACACCGTTCATGTTTTCGTCGCTGGCCTGAAGCAATTGAGCCCGAAGCAAATTGAGGTTGTCTGGAATGCGAAACGGAGACAACTCGCTTCTGCTTCGTCAGCTTGAGAAACCCTCGCAAAACCTGCAGCGAACCGGCAATTGAGCATTGACATCTGAGCAGCACAATCCCATGCAAGTTGGACTCTTTGTTCCGTGTTATATCGATCAGTTCTACCCGGATGTGGGCCTGGCGACTTTAGAATTACTTGAACAGTTTGGCTGTCGAGTCGAATTCCCGGAAGCGCAAACCTGTTGCGGACAACCGATGGCGAATACCGGTTGCTGGGCGGATGCCGTTCCTCTGGCGCGCCGCTTCGTCGAGATCTTTGAGAAGTATGAATATATTGTCTGCCCATCCGGCAGTTGCGTGGCCATGGTGGTTCACCATTATGAGACCTTGCTCCCTGCCGATGACGCTGCATACCTCGCCGTTAAAAACAAGACCTTTGAACTCACACAGTTTCTGGTCGACATCCTGAAAGTCAAAAGCCTCAACGTCCGGTTTCCATTTCAAGTGGGGCTGCATAACAGTTGCCACGGCCTGCGGGATCTGCGGCTGGGAGCCTGTTCCGAACGCATGGAACAGCGGGAAAACAAGGCGGTCACCCTGCTGCAGATGGTGCAGGGACTGGAACTTGTGCCCCTGCAACGAGTGGACGAATGCTGCGGATTTGGAGGCACATTCGCCGTTTCAGAAGAAGCGGTCTCCTGCATGATGGGGAACGACCGGATTCGTGATCATGAACAAGCTGGCACACAGGTTATCACTGCGGGCGATATGTCCTGCCTGATGCACCTGCAGGGGCTCATTCGTCGTCAGCAGAAACCATTGCAAGTGATGCACATTGCCCAGATTCTGGCGGGCCGCCAGCCCAATGCAGCAGAATAGAGTGCATTCACCCCGCATGGGCCGTGTTCCGCTACGCAGCGGATTGCCTTGAGGTCTCTCTGAAGTTATCAATGACCCGAATTGCCGCGGATTCACTTCTGTCCGCGTGACATCTCTTGCGGCCGGGCGTTCGGCTGATCATTCCTTGCGGGGTGATAGTGCTCGAACGGCGTAATGAAAATGAAGCCCGTGCCTGCTTCGTCCTGGCGATAATTCATCGTCATATGAGCATTCACGGTCACAGAACTGACGATCAGAGCCCAGGCAGTCTTGCGGCGGGGATACGTGACCAGCAGTTGGTCGGCGTCCAGATCTTTGGCCAGACAGGCCCGCCGATCCAGCAAGATACGAACTTTCGATTGTTCTTCAATGACATCCAGCACAGCACTCAGCGGAGATTCATTGACGCCGGTCTCCAGTTGTTTGAACAGGCCGGGCACAAATTGATCACGCGGTCGATCATCATTCAGCGGCCACCCTACCGGCCACGCATCAGGAGCGTCCGTCAACGGATGCACGACCAGTTGAATGGCTCCGGAGGGAGTGCGTAACGGGCGGAATCCCAACCCTGCCTGGGAGAGCACAAATGAGAGCGCCGTGCCGGCGGAGAGTCCTTGTGCCTCATCCTGAAAGTCCAGGTCTTTCCATTGCTCTCGCACGAGTTCGGCCGTGGAGTGATAGTGCAATTGCAGCCCCGCTGTGAGCGGAATGGCTGCCACGGCGTCTTCAAACTTCAGCCCCTTGAGCGCTCTCGTGACCGGGGATTTTAACCCCGCCTCGACTCCGCTCAACTGGTCACGAGTCAATCCCCAGAACGGTTTTCCGGTGGGCGCTCCCTGCGCACCAAATGTTTTTAATTCACCCAGAAACTCCTTCAGCTCTGCGGTCTGGCTGATTTTGAACGACTTGGAAGGGAATTTGATCGCTCCATCACGCTGGATTTCTCCCACAATGCGCACCAGGCGAAACGGTCCGCGACTCACTTCGTCAATTTTGGGAGCATCGTTGGCGAGCGGCGGGCGGATGCGAACGCTCTCACCCACTTCCTCAAATGCCTTGCGCCATTTTTGCGCCTGAAGCGGGTTTCCTGGCAAGCCCGGCATCAGGATTTCGATTTCCAGCAAGGTTTTATCAGCGGGATGATCCGGTGCCTGCCCGCAGCAAACACTCCCCAGACAGGCGATCACCCCTGACAGAACGATCCGCAACTTGAATTGTGCGATCATCGGCGTTCCCTTCAGATTCTCCTCGCTCCGATCCTCCCCGATGTCTGGAGCGCATTCATCGCGCATCGGCCCGCGTTCCGCCATGCGGCGAGTTGCCTTTCATCAGTCAAAACGCGCGCTGCGCGAGCCCAGAGCAACTTGCTCTAATGCGCCTCGGGCTGAGACGTTTTTCCGTTCTGGGAAAGGGCGGCTGCTCGTTTTCGTTTGTGATGGTAATACATCAGTGTGGCGGCACCGGCCACCGCCAGCGTCAGCACAATCCAGAATGAATGCACTGGTTCAATCAGATAGTGGACTGCATTGTCCGCAGGAATGGTCCCGTGTCCAGGGTGTGCCAGCACGGGCACAATGTGGCAGATCAATGAAATCATTATCATGCTTTCAGGTCGGAAGTAATGTGGGTTCCACAAAATTTTTCAGAATACGCAGGCCAACCTGCTGACTCTTTTCGGGATGGAATTGCGTCGCGTAAACATTCGACTGATTGACCATCGACACAAATTTTTGACTCCCATGCCGGGTCTGCGCAGTGATGACTGCAGGAGAAGCAGGCCGAACATAATAGCTATGCACAAAGTAGACATAGCTTCCAGCCTGGAGTCCGTTCAAGAGTGGATGTCCGTTGGCTGCAAATTCCAGTGAGTTCCATCCCATGTGAGGAATCTTCAGGTCCGGTTCGGGTTCGAAGCGGACGACATCCCCTTTAATAATCCCCAGCCCTTCATAATCCCCATCTTCGAAGCTGCGGTCAAACAGCAACTGCATCCCCAGACAGATTCCCAGCAGTGATTTCCCGGATTGAGTATAATCCTGAATGGGGGTGACGAAATCCTGTTTGTGCAATTCGTGGATCGCATCGCGAAATGCTCCCACGCCCGGCAGGATCACACTGGAATAATCCAGCAATTGGCAAGGATTAGAAATGATTTCCGCGCGGGCACCCAGACGTTCCAGGGCTTTCTGAACGCTGCGCAGATTGCCCATGCCATAATCAATAATTCCGATCACTTGAAGATCTGCACTCCATTCCGCATGAGAAGGCAAGTGGCGGCCGGTGGGGCCGTGTCACGGCTGAGTTTCAGGACGTGCTGCTGAGTTTCAGGACGTGCTATTGTGAAATGTCCTCCTTTTGGAGGAGGTGATGAAAACAAAACCGGATTTCAGGAAAGACTCCCGAAATCCGGTTAAGAATTCAAGCTGAAACGCAATCGACGACGCTTTTCTGTTTAAAAAGAGGGGACGCGTTCAGCTTCAAAAGACACATTTCACTGCATTCTATCGAGCTCGAATTCCATCAGCCTGCAGTGACCGCTCTCCAGATCAAAGAATTCTGTCGTTGAACTCTCGATACGGAAACGCAGCGAACCACAATGAGAGAACGCACCTCTTCAGCATAAAAGAGATTCGAGCAGATGAATCTGTGATCAGTTCTAAAACTCATCGTCCAAGTCGTAATGACTGTTGCTGCTGTCCCCTGCAAAACTCTGCAATGGATCAGCAGGTCCGTGGTCATAGCAGTCGTCATCATGCCAGAGTGGAACGCCGGCCGCATAGCGGGCAGCCAGCATGCGCACTTTATCCTCTGAACCCGGTTTGGCACCTGTCGGATTCAGCGGATCAACGCTGGAAAAGTCAAAGTTCTCTACTGCAATCTCTGCAGCGTCCTGAATTTCGTCATAGGACAGTTCCGTCCCAATCGCAATATCGAGGTCAGGATTTACCTCGAAGGAAAACTCCATTCGCTAGTCTCCCCTCTAAACTGGAAAATTTAGTTAAAGTCTGACAAATATTGACGTACACCCAGGGTGATCGTCAGGGAAAGCGCCCCAAAACGTCAGAAAGTCCCCACCGGCTTCGACTCCCAGTGCCTGGTTCCCAAGTGCCTCATGCTCTGTCAGGGCTTGGTGCGTCATCACGAAACGCCCTCCGTTTGTCGGACTTTGCGTTAAGACCTGCCCCAATTTTTAAGTTGACAAAGTACTCATCACTGAAAACAACAAGCCTGCTCGATCCATCGAGAAACATCCATCTCACTTGATGCAACAACCCTGGATTGACTGGCAATCTGGAGGACACCAAACCTGCGATCTCTCACGCACCGTGGATGTTGAAGCAAACGCCCCGTCAGAAGAATTTTCGCGGCAAACTGGACTAGCAACGTACTAACGATTCTTTCCGGCCCATAGGAATATGTCAACAAAAAAAGCCCGTTTCGAGGACGAATTTCGAATTTGGAAAGACTGGTCAGCCCACCTGGTTCAAGTGCTTCATCCTTGAATTTGTTTCGACTCCGACACCGGTGCACACGATCGAAATCGGCCTGATTCTCAAATTTTCCATGACTCCAACCAGATTTTCTCATGCTCCCGGGTGCGAACGGCAAAGACCAGCAGACCCTTTCAGAAATTGGCACCACCTGCCAATCAGCACTTGACCCGGTCGCGAAAACATGCACCTGCCATTCCTCTGGGGGACCTTCCCAAAACTTTCATTGGAGTCTCACCCCCGTCACCTGGATGATACGACAACCGACGAAACGACCGCTGCCTGGAGGCTCATCAAAAGTGGCCGGCGCTTGCAAATCGGTCACTCGGCCTGAACTGTAGCACCATCGATCTTCCATTGGGGTTCAGATGGAATAACATCCGCACGGCGATGTCGCCGGCGTGCGGGGCGCTCCAGGTCGGGCTTCCGTTCCTCGAACTCGCGGCGTTCTCGTTCTTCCCGGTGGCGATCGGCTTTCTTTTCCTGTCGCTCAATCTGCTCTCGCAATTCCTGATGCGAGTCTGCAATGGGCGGTTGCCTGTAGCTGGATCCAGCAGTCCAGGCAAACTCGCTTTTCTCGCCCTGAAAAGCAAAACTCTGATCGAGGCTGCGAAAGGCGAACGCCATTTCCTTCAATTCCTCGTTCACCGAGTGCCTCGCGGCAGACAAACCAACAGTTGCCCCCACAATCCCCACTGTTCCCAGAAGTGCTGCCTCCGCAGACAGGATCATGCCCGATTCATCAGCCCACAACGCATTCCATAAATTTTTCATCGTTTTTACTCCACTTTGGCCGACGGGCAGCTGCAATGCCCGGACAGACGTGTCTGTCAGACCTGAGAATCATTAAAGTAGGAGTAATCCGAATAACTGTCAATATGGGATGTTCAGGCAACTTAGCAATCTGTCAAGATTTCGGAGCAGAACACTGATGCGACCAGTAATTACTCTGTCTGTCGGATCTGGGCACTCCGACCACATTTCCGGGCAAGTTTTTCTCGCCTGTGCCCGCGCAGCACGCGTTTCGACTGCTGAAAGGCAACTCGCTGCGTGGCGGAACGCGATAAATACGCGATAAATACGCGGTCGATGCGGGGGGAGGATGTGCTCTAATGGGCGAAGCGAAAGCCCCTCTGAGCCTCTGGTGAGCCTCTAAGAGGACAGAAACCCAACGAGCTTGCCAAACTCCGGGAAACAAATGAAAAGACTCGACTTTTCTACATGTTGCGGTCAGAATCCACAGTGCATAGATTAAGTCCAGCGTGCAAAAGCATTTGATGGAGCGGGAATTCCGATTTCATAAGCGGCACGTGATCTGGATTGGCAGGGATTCTCATTAACACTTAAAGCTTGATGGACGTCATGTCTGAACATGCCCCCGTGACCGAATCAGTGTCCCCGGAAACTGAGCCTTCCCCATTCTCTTCTGCTGATCTAAAGCAGTTTGATGCGGATGATGCCGAAGCAGGGCGAGCCATTGGCAAAATGCTGTCCCTGTTTTTCCTGTATACCGTCTTCGCCATGACTGGCGCGGCCTATGCCACGTACTGGTGGATCACCCACAAACAACTGCACTGACGTCTTGGTTTATCAACCTGATTCATCAACCTGGAAGGGACTCTCATCAGCGGAGAGTCTCTGCCCCGAGAGTGCCGGAAGCTGCGGTGTCGTTCCCCAGGACCTGATCATCATGGAACGTCCATTCCACGTTCTTGTCCCGATCGACTTCGATCAGTTGGGGTTGTCCCGGACCAGCATGGCAGTTGCCGATGATCAGATTGCCGTTCGGCAGGACTTCCAGTGTCGTGACCCAGGCCAGCGTAATATTCGGAAGATCGTGTTGATGCAGTTGCCAGACAATCTCTCGATCTGGTGTGACCTCGATGACGCTGTGACCGTTCCCCGTGGCAATCAATGTGTTTCCACTGGGAAGCCGTAAGGCATTAAAGACAGCGTTTCCGAATGCTTCTGGACCATGTCCTCCTTGAGGAGCTTTGCCGAACAGCGGGACTTGATAACTCCAGACCACTCTTCCAGCGGAATTATATTCGACAACTTTCCCATCTCTTTCCTGACAGGCGAGAACATTGCCGTTGGGGAGCTGATGCGCCCGACGCACATCCCGATGGGGATCGGGATGGTCCACCTGAAGGGAAAACTTTTTGACCAGCCTGCCTTCCGGGGCAACTTCGATGACGCGTCCCACACCGTTTTCCACAATCATTGTGTTGCCATTGGCCAGCCGCTGGAATGTATGTACTTCCAGCTTCTGGCCAGCGTTTCCATTGGCAGTGGAAGAGTCGTAAGTCCAGACGATTTTCCCGGCAGGATCAATTTCGATCAATTGTTTGAACTGCTGGTGAGTCAGCAGATTGCCGTTGGGAAGCATCTGAAAGCAGTGGATGGACGACTTGAGATCGTAGGACCAGACCACTTTGCCGTTCTCATCAAAACGATAGATGTGTCCTTTGTCGGCAGCTATCACTGCGTGTCGCGGTGAAGAAACTTCCGCTGCAAAGACCGACGCTGCAAAGACTGAGACAGTCGAAACACAAAGCAGACAGAACAGAGGCAGGCAACCTGGTCGCATTCGATTTTCCTTGTTTGAATGTGTTTCGGATATGGTAACGGGGCAATCGGTCTCCGTCGCCTCCAGTTGGACGAGAGTCGCTTGCCTTCAGAGCAAGTTGCTCTGGCCGCGTGGTGGAACGCGATCGATGCGAGGCGCATGCGCTCTCGGTGTTACAAAATTAGAAACACTGAGTTCCAGTCTGCGGCCTCTGCTATTTGGTCCGTATCGAGATTTTTCGACAGATGATTCTCAGCCTGACTTCCAGGGCCTGTCTCCCCAAACAGGGCCTGTCTCCCCAAACCAGCGAGACATGTTCGACACACATGAAATCAGCCCCAAGCGAAATCACTTGGGGCTGAGACGTCAACAGTGCTTCGTCAACTTAAAAATTCGGAGAGAGCAAGTTACTCTGGCCCGCGCAGCGCGCGTTCCACTTGATGAAAGACTGCTCGCTACGTGGCAGAACGCATGCGCTCTAGTGCCCTGTCAGGGCTTGGATTTGGGGTGCGTCATCGCAAAACGTCCTCCGTTGTCGGACTTTGCGTTGAGACTAACCCCAAATCTTAGAGTAGACGATGCACTAGTACAGATCACCATCATGACCGGCGGCGGCTTTCTTCTTCTCGGGCTTCTCAGCAATGAGGGCATCACTGGTGAGGAGCAGAGTGGCGACGCTGCTGCTGTTCAGGAGTGCGGTCCGAGTGACCTTGACCGGATCAATCACACCGGCCTTCACCATATCTTCATAGGTGTCGGTGGCTGCGTTGTATCCTTCGTTCCCCTTCTTGTCGGAAACGCGATCACAGATCACCGCACCGTCGACGCCGGCGTTGCTGGCGATCTGGGTCAGTGGAGCCCGGCAGGCACGTCTGATGATGTTGAAGCCCACTTCTTCATCGTGGGTCAACTTCCCCTGGTCAACGGCCACGGAGGCTCGCAGCAAGGCGACACCGCCGCCCGGCAGAATCCCTTCTTCGACGGCTGCACGAGTGGCATGCAAAGCATCTTCCACGCGGGCCTTTTTCTCTTTCATCTCGGATTCGGTCGCGGCACCCACATTGATCTGAGCCACACCGCCGGAAAGCTTGGCGATTCGCTCTTCCAGCTTTTCCTTGTCATAATCGCTTGTGGAAGCTTCGGCTTCGCGTTTGATCTGCTCGATGCGGGACTTGATATCCGATGTCTTGCCCGCTCCTTCGATCAACGTCGTGTTGTCCTTGTCGACAACCACTTTCTTGACACGACCGAGGTCGGACAACTGCAGATTGTCCAGTTTGATTCCCAGATCTTCAAAGACAGCCTGCCCACCACACATAATGGCGATGTCCTGCAGCATGGCCTTGCGACGATCACCATATCCGGGGGCCTTCACAGCAGCGATCTTGAACGTGCCGCGCAGCTTATTGATCACGAGCGTGGCCAGTGCTTCGCCTTCCACGTCTTCTGCCACGATCAGCAGTGGCTTGCCGGAATTGACCACTTTCTCGAGAACCGGAACCAGGTCCTTGATGTTGGTGATCTTCTTTTCATGAATCAGCACATAAGCGTCTTCCAGCACGCATTCCATGTCCTGAGGATCAGTCACGAAGTACGGGGAGAGATAGCCACGATCGAACTGCATCCCTTCGACAACTTCGAAATCTGTCTGCAGAGACTTCCCTTCTTCGACGGTGATCACACCATCCTTGCCGACAGCTTCCATGGCGTCCGCCAGGATTTTGCCGATGGTGTCATCGCCGTTGGAGGCCACGGTCCCGACCTGGGCGATGGACTTTTTGTCGCGACAGGGGATCGCCATTTCCTTGAGTTTTTCGATGATGGAAGCGACAGCTTTGTCCATCCCGCGCTTCATTTCCAAAGGTGAAACGCCTGCCACAACGGCCTTCAGACCTTCGTTGTAGATGGCTTCTGCCATGATGGTGGCCGTCGTGGTTCCGTCTCCGGCAATGTCGCTGGTTTTACTGGCGACTTCACGCACCATGCGGGCTCCCATGTCTTCGAACTTGTCCCCCAGTTCGACTTCACGAGCCACTGTCACGCCGTCTTTCGTGACGGTTGGCGAGCCGAAGCTCTTTTCGAGAATGACGTTCCGGCCTTTGGGGCCGAGAGTGACGCGGACAGCGCGGGCCAGCTTGCTCACGCCGCGCCGCAGCGCTTCCTGTGCTTCCTGATCGAAAGCAATCATTTTGGCCATGGAAGAGTCTCCGTAATGATGGTTTTGAATATCTGGTAAACAGTGTTTGCTCGAATGCTTTGCCGCAGATTCCCGATTCCTGACCAACAGGCAAGTTTCCTGCAGCCTGGGATATGGAAACGACCACGCGGGAAATCAAAACCCTGTATTTTCAGGACATTGCCGACGACACAAACTCTGCTGTTTTTGAATTTCGAGTAGATAATGACACAAAAAACTCTGCTTCAACGTGATCCTGTTTCAACATAATCCAGGCGACCTGGACATCTGACCTGAACACCCTGTCAAAAACAGATTCCCCAACAAGACTCGCATGCTGAGATTTGTACACAGGCCATGCTGAGGTCCTTGCCTGTTCGTCGAAATTGTTTAGAGCAAATTGCTCTTGCCCGTGCCCGCAACGGGCATGTCTGGACCGATCACCTGTTTGCTGATGCCTGCCTACCGAGCCCGCACGGCAGGGCCCGGTCCATACGGGGTGCATGTGCTCTCGTTGAGATTCTGTTAATAGGTGCAGAGGATATCGCTTTCACGAAGAAGGAGGTATTCCTCATCGCCAATCTTGATTTCATCTCCAGCATACGAGGAAAAGATCACACGATCTCCCTCTTTGACCGTCAGCGGCACCTTGGTGCCATCGTCTCTGGTATGCCCATCACCAATGGCGATGACTTCACCACGTTGTGGCTTATCTTTAGCGGAATCGGGAAGAACAATCCCCCCGGCTGTCTTGGATTCAGCTGCCTGCCGCTTCAGAACGACTTTGTCTCCAAGCGGAACGATCTTGGAACCGCCTTTGGCCTTCTTCGCCATGAATGATGACTCCTCACCCCAATAAGATTGTCAGATCCAGTCTTTCATCCGTTTTGACAGTCGGCCTGCCAAATCCTGGCGAAAGACCCGAAGTGCAGATGCACCGCGACCAGAAGTTTCCTGGTTCCTACTACAAACGCTGTGCCAAGCGGACAATAAGACGCAATTAATTGAAGATCCAAGGATTATGGCATCTCATCCCCTCCGGACTCTTCGCATTTTGGCGGACCTGGCAACGGAACCCCTCTGGGTGACCGCCAAGTTGGCAGGTTCTCGGGGCTTTTGCCCTTTTGACTTTAGCATGGAAGGGCGAGTGTCGTGCTAAAGCTTGGTTTCAGGATGCGTCATAGCGAAACATCTTTTGTTGTCGGACTTTACATTAAGGTTGATCCGAATTTTAAGGGTTCACAAAGCGCGAAGCTCCTGTCGAGCCGCAAATCCAGAGAAAGCGTGATCTTGCTTGCGGCTCAGCAGGGGGGCGTCCTCCCGGGACTTTCCCGGTTTGTAAAATGACGAAAACCCTGACTGCATCCTGTTCCGTGGGACGTGCTTCGCGAGAGGTGGCGGAGAAAGCGATCTGTTCTTACGCGAACGTCAAAAGCCGCGCCAACGCTGCCGGATGGCCCAGGCCACGTTCCAGATCACGCCGCATAAAATCCCCATCGACATCCCCAGCAAATGCGCCTCTGAACTGACGTTGGGGGTGTTGGCATCAAATGTGAGTTGCACAATCACGATCACCAGCAGCGACAAGAATTCACGGCCTGCCAATCGACTTCGCCCCTGGATCAGGTGGGCCAGGGATTGAATCAGCAGACCGCCCAACAGGCCCATAACGCCGCCGGACGCCCCGACCAGCACTGTTGTTTCCATCACGCCCGGCTGCTGACTGATGAAATAAGGGGTCAGACCAATGGAACTGACGGCGGACAGGAGATAGGTCAGCACCAGCAGCAGGGTGCCCCATTCCATCTCAATTCTGCGTCCCAGAACGATCAGTCCCAGCACATTCATGATGAGATGGAGCGGACCAAAATGCAGGAAGGCGGCCGCCACGATGCGCCACGCCTGTCCACCCCCGGGATCTGGGGGAATCAGCATGGCCCCCATCCGTTCGAGATTTTCAAAGTTTTCACTGCCGCCCGGGATTTCGCACAGAAACACTAGTACCAACACCAGGGCAATTCCCCAGGTTCCCCAACATGTTCGCATCCGTTGGAAACGAATGCTGCTTGACATCATGTCCTGTTCCGCCCCGTGTGAAATGCGGTGCAGTCGAGCCTGTTGCCAGTCCGCCAGTGGCTGCTCTAGGAGCGTGGGGAGTGGATGATCCAACCGTCTTTTCGCCGTTGTGGAAAAAGCGATATCCTTGCTTTTCAATAATCTCTGCAGTTCCCGTGTGGCCTCGGGTTCCCAGCCTGCCACCTGCAGGGCTGTCGCGTGCCAGAATTTTTTGACCTCGTCCGGAAAGTTTCGCAAGGGGCCATTCAAGAACTGGGAAACAATAAAGTCGTTTCCGCTGAAGGCAGCCAGTTTCATGCGAATGAGCTGTGAAAACGTGGCTGGCAGTCTCTGTCCGGTGGCGGAGATTCGTTCATAGTGCCGATAGAGTTCGTCGCGCTGTCCGGTTTCACCCAGCCCTTGCAGAAACGTGTCCAGAAGTCCCGGATCGGAATGAACGGCAGACCAGTTTTCAGGGATGTTTGCCCAGTCCAGAAAAGTCTGCCAGTGACCGCTGAAGCGGGTTTGCAGCACCAGTGCCATGCGGCCCAATGGATGGTTTCCCGAGGCGATCGGATCCAGCAACTCTGCAGCTCGGTCCCCCTGCCCAGACTGAGCCAGTTGCATGGCCCGGATCACCTGCGGCAGTTGTCGGGCATCGCGGTCCGGCCGCACAATGGCCAGCAACCACGAAACCAGCCGGGCCAGTCGATACCACCTGCGCTGCAGCAATGAATTGAGTGCGGCACTTCCCCATGCGGGGACCAGCATCAGCAGGATGAACAGCGATCCGGAAATCAATCCGGCATAAGCAGGCACAAAGTATGTGCAGATCCCCAGCAGCAAGAGCAGTGCGATCGGCACGACCGCGGATTTCCAGAAACGGAATTGCCAGGGCAATTGCAGCAGGGTCATGCCGCAACCGGCAGCCACAGTCCAGATCAACAGGGAATTGAGATCCATTCAGCCGTGCGAGCCTTATCCTTCACGTGGTCAGAAATTTGATGTTTCGCTTTGCGAAGGAATCGAGTTCAGAGATTCATACGCTCTGTCAGGGGCTGGATTTTGTCGCAATTGCTGAAACCCTTCCTCTCTCTGGCGTCACTCAGTCGTTCCAAGTCTGTTCTGGCGGGGATTACTGTCCGGTGGGGATCGCTGGTGGAGATGGAGGTCAGAGTTCAGGAGAAAGCCTGCAAATCGTCAAGTTTTCCGACTTCAATTCTCCAACCTCTGACCGCTTGTCATTACTGCACTTCAAACTTGGAACGACTGTCACTCGAACTGCCACTCGAAACGTGCCGGGACCGAGGGGTGAGACCACTCGATGATGCCGCTAACCATGCAGGACTTTATTGATGGTGTCTCGCAAGACTTGACCGGAGCGTTGCAGAGCGGCCAGTTCTTTGGGCCAGAGTTCCACTTCAACGTGCGACATCGCTCCATTGCGGCCCACCACCGTGGGAACGCTGATGGCGACGTCAGACAGGCCATAGGCTCCGTTCTGAAGTGAAGAAATTGGAAGGATTCGCCGTTGATCCAGTGCAATGGCGTGAATCACGTCGGCAATCGATGTTCCCACCGCAAATCCCGCTCCCCCTTTTTTCTTAATGACCTCAGCCCCCGAACCACGCGTCCGCTTTTCGATGTCCGCAATGATCTGAGGCGTGACCCCCGGATATTTTTCCAGCGGCAGCCCGGCAATCTGGGCGTGAGACCAGATGGGGACCATGCTGTCTCCATGTTCGCCGAAAATTGTCACTTGGACCTGGCTGGGGGGAGCATCAATTTTCTGGGCCAGCAGACTTCGCAGGCGGGTGGTATCCAGGACAGTTCCCAGACCAATGATCTGCTGAGGCGGCAGGTCGAATTCCTGCATTGCCAGATAGGTGAGGACGTCGACCGGATTCGAGACCACAAAAATGATGGCCTCTTTCTTGTATCCCACTTTCTTCACGTCATTGAGCAGATTGCGAAAGAGGGCGACGTTTCGGTTGATCAGATCGAGCCGGCTTTCATCCGGCTTACGACGCAGACCAGCAGTGATGCAGATGACATCCGAACCTTCACAGACTTCCGGTCCCCCGGCTGTGAATTTCTGATCCGCCACTAGAGAGGCACCGTGCAGCAGATCCAGAGCCTGTCCGTCCGCCAGATCCTGATTGACATCCACCAGGGCAATTTCCCGTACAATACGGCCATATTGCAAAGCAGAGGCAGCACAGGAACCAACAAGTCCTCCCCCTCCAATAATCGAAACTTTCATATCTATTGCCTGTGAATGTTCTGTGAATGTTAAAGTGCCGCGATCAAAAATTCCCGGACAAGGAAATGACCTTTCCGCGAGCAAGTTCGCTGCCCGTTCAAGTTCGCTGCCCGTGATTGTCAGAGCTTCTAAATTGTCAGGGATTTTAAGCCGAGTGAGTGGCTACGTGATCTCTTTCAGACACGATGCCAGACACGATTGGAGTTTGTATCGGTTCATTTTACAGCAATCTCAAAAGTTATGCTGCTGAGGGAGATTTGAAATTCCATTTCTCGGACAGGGACTCCTGTAATCCGCGTCATACAAATTTCATGAAAGAGAAATTTGACATTCCGGGCGAATTCCCTATGATAAAGACTGCTCAACCGGCTCGCACTCTCTTTCGCGGGCCAAACGAGTGTCGAATGTCCGGCTGGTCCGGGGGCGTCACTCGTCTATACAGCCAAGCTGTCTCTCTTTTGTGGCTTCCCCCCCTCAGTCGCGGTATCTATGAGTTGGATTCACGTTGTCACTGGATCTGCATCGTCGCATTAACATACTGGGAGACATCATGTTCGGTCTAGGTGCAACAGAATTGATCATCTTGTCCGTGATTATTCTGCTTCTTTTCGGAAGGCGTCTGCCCAGCCTGTTTCATGCCTTGGGGCAAAGTGTTCCCGCTTTCAAGAAAGGGATGTCGGCGGAAGATTCAGCCATTGAGGACGGCCGCCCTTAAAGGACGTATTTGCTCTTCCCATGCAAAATTTTTTCTCGTCATCATCTTGTTGCGGAAAGTGCTTTGTTGCGGGAAGTGCTGAAGCCCTCAGAAATCAGACTTTTCAGTACAAAATTTAACTTCGCTTACAGTCGAAATTGAGGTGAGACATGTTTGGTATTGGCCCTCCGGAAATGATCATTGTAGGGATTATCGCTCTCCTGCTGTTTGGAAAGCGCCTCCCGGAAGTCGCCCGCAGCCTCGGCAAGGGGATTGTTGAGTTCAAAAAAGGAATGAACGGCATCGAAGACGATCTGCACAATGCGGGAAGTGCTTCAACGCAGAGTTCAACCAGCTCACGCCCGAGTGTCGACAATGATGAACAGACCTGGTCCGCCCCGCGGTTTGAGCCCCCCACTTCTGCCCCCAAATCAGAATCAGAATCCGAAACTCACGTGTGAAACGCGGTCGCACTGTTCGGGCGAGAGCAAATTGTTCTCGCCGGTGCCCCGTTGGTGAAAGTGTTTCGATGGATGAAATACTGAACCACAAGGCAGGACGTGGATCACACGGGGGACATGCGCTCCAAATTCTTCCCGCAGCCGGGGCAAGCTTCGAAATGTCTGTTGATTCCGATTTGCTCAAACGTCTTCATCAGGCAGCGATTGGTCTCGACCAGTCAGGGGCATGGCCTCAGCAACAATTTCGGTGGCTGGCTGAAAAGGGGATTCTGGCCGAGGGCATTCCGCAGGAGTTTGGCGGCAGGCTCATTTCGAAGCAGGAATTGTTGCAAGAATATGAACAGATTTCAGCAGCCTGTCTGACGACATCATTAATTCTGACCCAGCGAAATGGAGCCTGCCAACGACTCTCAGGGTGCAGCAACAATCTTCTGAGGCAAAAATTGCTGCCGGGCCTGGCTCGCGGAGAGTTGTTCGCAACGGTTGGAATATCACATCTGACAACCTCCCGGCAACATGTTCGCGCTCCCGCGGTGACTGCAGAGATCACGGGTGATCTGATTCGGTTGAATGGAACAATTCCCTGGGTCACCGGTGCAGCACACGCACAATATGTCGTCACGGGAGGCACCTGCAGCGACGGACGTCAGGTTCTTATGGCACTCCCCACGGAGGCATCAGGAGTCACTGTGCTCCCGCATGCACAACTCATGGCATTGACTGCCTCCCAGACGGCTTCGATGGAGTTGCGGGATGTGTCGATTTCTTCTGTCCATCTTCTGGCTGGACCGGTCCACGAAGTGATGAAGCAGGGACAGGGAGGCGGCACTGGATCGCAAGTGACATCCACATTGGCGCTGGGATTATCCCGGCGCATGCTGGACCTGCTCCAACAGCAGGCAGAGATCCGACCTGATCTGCTGGACGTGGCGAGCCGATTTGATTCGGAGTTGAACCAGCTTCGACAGGATTTGTACCGATCGGCGATGGAATCTTCGACAGACCCCGAAGCCCTGCCGACAATTCCTGCCACAGCTGCGGAAATTCGCGAGCGGGCCAACTCGCTGGTTCTCCGCATCGCACAAGCAGCCATGGCTATCAGCAAGGGAGCCGGTTACGTACAAGGGCATCCCGCGGAACTGGCTGTGCGAGAAGCGATGTTCTTTCTTGTCTGGTCCTGTCCGCAACAGGTGATCCACAGCTTTCTGAGTGAATTGACCTGCGACTCGTAATTTTTGCTCTAGATCGCATGACTTTCGTATGGACCGCGTTCCGCCACGCGGCGAGTTGCATTTTACCAGTCGAAACGCACGCTGCGCGGGCCCAGGCCAGAGCAACTTGCTGTAGATCCACTCGGCAGACCGGCGATCGGCGTGGAGATCCTTGAGGACGGCAGCGGCCTGCCAGGTGTAGCTCAGCGCGTGCAGCAGATCGAGAATGCCGATCATCTGGCTGAAGTGATGTTTGTGGATCGTCCAGTTCACCGCCAGACCGTCCGCCACAAACGCCTGACGTCCGGCAGCAGGAAGGCC
>Ga0182738_1000545_pt1 | contig 52079 bp, 50 predicted proteins | sample eDN5th30CBELigMG_FD_128876 | JGI IMG/M metagenome (GOLD analysis project Ga0182738, IMG submission 128876) | Enriched Miracle-Growth compost microbial communities from Emeryville, California, USA - eDNA 5th pass 30_C BE-Lig MG (version 2)... ... | reverse complement strand
CTGAAATACCTCTCGCGCGAGGTCGCCTTCGGCAAGATGAAGGCCATGGTCGAAGGCGCCAGGATCGTCCGCGCCGAACTCGGCAAGGCCGATCAGGCCGCGTAACGGGGGCGGGGATGCAGCCTCGGCCGACCCGTCCGGGCAGAACGGCCGAGGCGCACCGCCGTCATGGCCGGGCTCTTCCCGGCCACCACGCCGCCCGGTGCCCGCAACGTCGTGGCGTCGAACCGGAATGCAGCACCTTGCCCCGGCGCGACCGACCGGGACGCTGAGTCATCGGCGATCAGCAGATCACGTGCAGACGACGCAGGGCTCATTTTTCGATAGAGCGTCGCGCATGCCGGCAATGGCTCTATGTCAGGTGCTCGGGGCGCCGAAAAGCTCTCTCGTCATGGCAAGGAACGACGCCGCGGAGCTTGCGATGGGCGCTCTGCTTACCCATCTTTCAGCCATGAGCGCCTTGATTCAACACGATATTTCTTCTTCGCCGACTCTCGCCGAGGCCGACGCGAAGGCGGGGCCGCCGGCGCGCGACAGCGCTTGGCGGACACTGCCCTTCGAGGGCGTCCTCAAGTTCGCCTATCTCGACAGCGAGGGTAAGGGGAGCCTGCGGCGCCTGGTGGCTCGCGAGCTCAAGATCGGACCGGGCAAGGTCCTTCTGTGCGGCATCGACTTCGACCTCGAGGTCTATCGCGCCTTCCGGGCCGACCGCATCCGCATGCTCGAGGATGCCGAAAGCGGCACCCTCGTCGAGCGCAACGTGCTGGACTGGCTGGTCGACCGGGGGGAGCGTCTCGATCGCGCCCGTCGCCGCGCCGAGGCCGCCGCCGAGCGTGCCGCGGCAAAGCGCATGCTGGCGGTCGCCACCGCCGGATAGCCCGCCTGCGGCAGCGTCCCCGACTCACCGCACCCCGGGGAATCATAGGCCGGCGCGGCCCAACCGCGCCGGCCGCTCATCAGGCCACCTTCAGCATAGGCACCCGACGCCGCATTGCGCCGGAATCGTCGTCGTCGTTGGTCTGCACGATCACTTCGTTGCGCGCCCTGCCGCCGCCGCTCGCCACCGCGATGCACTCGGAGAGGTGCTCGAAATCCTGCATCAGCCTGTCGAGATTGGCCCTCACATACGGGCGGCTCTCCGCGCGCCGCGCCGCGGCGAGCAGCTCGCTCGCGGCCTCGCCGAGCGCGTATACGGCCATGTCGACGTCGATCTCAGTCACTGCCACGAACTCCGTTCTTCTTATTCTTTGATGTCGTTCAGGAAGAGCATGTCGCGCACTGGGCGCGGCCGCATCTCCTCAGCCGAGCCGCCGCAGCCGCGGCGCGTGGGCGGCACTCCGCTCGGCCCTTGCGCGCAGGGCGGGCGCGAGCGTAGCGGGGAGAAGCGTGCCCAGGCGCACCGGCTCCGTCTCGCCTTCGGGCAACCCCACGGCCTTGACGGCATTCCGTGCCCGAAAGCCGTCCACCGCCAGCAGAGACGCCGCGAGCTCGGCGTCGGGCTCCAGCCCGAACTGCGCCACCGCCGTGAGGAAGGCCTCGCCGAACGGCCGAGGCCGGCACCAGTTTTTCTCCAGAAGGTGCACCGGCCAAGTCCACAGCCCGTCGGCCCGCCGCTCGCCGAGCTGCCCACGGCCGACGAAATAGCCGGTATCGCGATGTTCCAGGCCTTCCGCCGTGAGCGTCCAGTCCGCGTTCTCGAACAACACGCCGCCACGCTCCGCCTCGCCCGAGGGGTTTGCGGCCTCGCCGGCGCCGGCGAGGAGAAGGGAGGGGAATCGGGAGGACACGAGTGCTTCACTGTCCCGTGCTGGAGAGAACAACCGGTGAACATTTGGTTAACGCCGGACCGGCCACCGCGTCAAGCCCGAGGACACGCGTTGACAGAGGCGGCGCTTCGCCGTCCTATGTTTCTGATCCGTTCACGCCGATTCGCATCTCCCAGGCGCGAGGAGTCAGACCCGAAACCCGTCCGCCTCTACACATTTTGCGAGGATTGCGGGGGGAACGGATCGTGACCATCTACGTGGTGAGCCGGAGCGTTCACCACCAGGGATAGATTCAGGCAGGCTCGTCGCCCGGCGCGACGACTGGGAGCTGGGCATGACCTCGCCACAGAAACGCACCCCGGCAGAAGCGCTGCGGCGGCTCGACGAATTGCGTCCGCGTTATGAGCGCCTGCGCGCCGAGCGCATCCGCGCCGAGGCGGACTTGGCACGCCTCGAAGGGGAGCTGGCCGCTGCGCGGGCGGCCGCGCGCGAGGAGCTGGGGACCGACGACGAGGAGGCGATCCGGCGCATGGCCGCGGCGGCGGAAGCGGGCAACGCGGCGGCGCTCGAGGCGTTCGCCGCCACGCTCGGCGACATCGAGGCGCGCCTTTCGGCGCTCGCGGACGAGGCATGATGGAGGAGGGGGCGCGACAGCGGGCGGGCGACCTTGCCCGGCGTCTCGACCGGGCGGGGGCGCGGCTCGCGCGCGCCGAAGGGCGTCGCGACGCGCTCGAGGCGCGCTGCCGGGAGCTTGAGAAGAGCGTCGCCGAGGCGAAGGGCCGGCTCGCCCTCCGCGACGAGGTCGAGGTCTTCATCGAAGCGGCGCAGGCGGAGGCGAGCCGCCGCAATCTTGCAAGCTTCGAGGCGCTGCTGACCTCGCTGGTTCAGGAGGTCCTGCCCGGCGAGAAGCCGGTTTCCCTCGAGCTTTCGACCGAACGCGGTCTTGCGGCGCTCGATATCGGGGTCACCCGGCCGAACGGCGGGCGCGAGGACGTGCTCGAAGACAATGGCGGGGCGCTGACCAATGTCGTCGGCATGGCACTGCGTCTCATCGCGGTGGTGAAGTCCGGCATCGGCCGCTTCCTGGCGCTCGACGAGGCGGATTGCTGGATCGCTCCGGACCGCGTATCGGCGTTCTACCACGTACTTGAGGACAGCGCGGCGCGACTCGGCATCCAGTGCCTCGCCGTCACCCATCACGAGCTAGCCGGGATAGCGGAATCCCGCGTCCGCGTGGCGCGCGTCACTGGCGATCCCGCGCTCGGGGTGTCGGTGCTGTGCCCGGACGGCCCGCCGGCGGTCTGGGACGACGCCGCCGACGGCCTGCGCTACATTCGGTTGGTAAACGTCCAGGCCTTCGCTGACGCCACGTTGCCGCTCGGCCCGGGCGTGAACGCGCTCGTCGGCCCGAACAATCGCGGCAAGTCGACCTTCGTGCGCGCGCTTCGGGCCGTTTTCTACGGCGAGGCCCGCGACAGCCTCGTCCGCGCGGGTTGCCCCGCGGCGAGGATCGAGATCGGCGTCGAGCGCGGGCGCACCTTGCGCTTCTCGCGCCAGCCGCGGCGCACGCCCGTCAACATCTGGTCGCTTCACGAGGCCGACGGCAGCCTCGTCGAGGAGCACGGCACACGGCTCGAGACGGGCGGGCGCGCCGTGCCGGACTGGGTGGAGCGGCGTTTCGGCATTCGCCGGGTCGAGGGGCTCGACGTGCAGATCGCGCACCAGAAGATGCCGGTGTTCCTGCTCGACCAGCCGCCCTCCCGGCGCTCGGCGGTGCTTTCGATCGGCCAGGAAGCCGGCTATCTGAGGGCTATGCTGGCAATTCATCGCGAGCGCTGCACGCGCGACCTTGCGCTCGTGCGCGCCGGCGAGCGGGAGCTCGCGGACGCGCGCGAAGCGCTGGAGCGTCTTGCGCCGCTCGCGCCGCTCGCGGCGAAGGTTGCCGAATTCCGCGACAGGCTCGCCGCGCACGCGGCACAGTCGGCGGCTGCGGAACGGCTCGGCCGGCACGCCGCCGGCCTGCGCGAGGGGAGGCTCCGGTTCGAGGCCGCGCGCCGGAAGGCGGACGCATGTCGCGACGTGCCCGATCCCGACCGGCTTTCGGAAATCAGCGCGGGCCTCGGTCGGACGGGCGCGCTTTGCGCCACGGCCGACAGGCTGGCTGGGATCCGCGCCGCCCTCGGCTGGGCGACGGCGCGCGCCGACACTCTTGCCGGCCTTCCGGCTGCGGCGCCTTCCCTCGTCGATGCGAGCCCGATGCGGTCCGGCGCCGCCCGGCTCGCCGGGCTCGGAGCCGTGATCGCCGAATCGCGCGACAAGGCGGCGAAAGCCGCACGCGAGGCGGCGAGGCTCGACGCGGAAGCGGCGGCACTGGTGGCGGACAGCGGCGGCCTTTGCCCCGTCTGCGGCGCGCCCGCGGGCACCGAAAGTCTGCTCGGCGCCCATGCCCGGGCGGCCTGAACGGAGTCGGCATGATCATCATCGAACCCAGGGCGAAGTATACGGAAGAGCCGCGCGAGTGCGGGGGGCTTCTTGTCATCGGCGATCCGCACCTGTCATCGCGGCGCCCCGGGCGGCGGCGCGATGCGGACTGGCCGGCGCCGGTGCTGGCGAAGCTCGAGCGCTGCGTCGAGATCGCCGAACAGGGCGACCTCGTCCCGATTGTGCTCGGCGACCTGTTCGACCGTCCGGTCGAGCCCGACGAGCGCCTCAAGGCGCAGCTGATCCGGGTTTTCCGTCGCTTCCGCCACCGCCCGGTCGTGAATGTCGGCAATCACGACAAGGCGCACACCGCGTTGTCGGACTGCGACAGCCTCGCCTTGCTCGGGATCGCGGACGTGGTCGATGTTGTCGCCGTCTCGACGCCGGTGGCACGATTCCGCGTCGCCGGCCGCGTGCTGGGGGTCGGCATGACGCCATTCGGGCAGCCGATCCCGCGCGCCGTGACGGGGGCCTTTCCGGAACAAGACACGGTGATCTGGTTCACCCATCACGACATCGCGTTCGAAGGCACCTATCCCGGCGCGGTGCCGCCGTTTCCGATTGCGGGCTGCGCTATGGTCGTGAACGGCCACGTGCACGCGAGCAAGCCGCCGGTCGAGGCGGGCGGCACGTGGTGGATGAACCCGGGCAACATCACCCGGCAGTCTGTCGACCTCATGAACCAGGCACCGCGGGCCTGGGTGCTGACGGGGCAGGGCGCGCTGCGGCCCGAGCCGCTGCCGCACGCGCCGGACACGTTCGATCTGACGGGCCGCCTCGTCGAACCGGCGCTGCCCTTGCCCGGCGGGGAGGCGCTCGAAAGCGCCTTCGTGTCGCTCCTGAAGGCGGAGTCCGCGACCGAACTCGGTCGCAGCGCCGACGGCTCGCTGCTGCGCGAAGAGATCGAGGCGCGGTTCACGCGGGAGGAGAGTCCGCACGCCGTGCGCGCGATCGTGCGCGCGCTGCTGGCGGAGGCTGTCGAACGCCAGAACGCGTGAGACGTCGCGCCTGCAAGGGACGCGTTGCGTCCTGCAACGAAGGAGGCCTGACGTCCACGCCGGGCGGCAACTCCGCCTGGCCCGGACGGGCTGTCCTGATAGGCGGTCCCCCGTCTGCCGCCACGAATTCCCGCGCACGCCTGGGGTACCGCTTCGGCGCGAGCGGAGTTCGATGCGGCATATCGGCGTCATCCGGTCGGGCGCATCGGGCCCCGACCGCACCTGCCTGCGCAAGGCGCGCGCACCTCACGCCGCCTTCTTCGCCGGCCAGCCGAGCGCTACCAGGCGCTCCTTGGCATAGTCGCGAACCTGGTCGCGCAGCGCCTGATCGAGTTCGGCGAGCCGCGCCTGGGTCTCGGCGTCGAGCATCAGGTCGGTCACGGCGTTGATGGTCCCGGCGCGTTCGATTATCCGCATCAGCGCGGCCGCTCCTTGCGCTTGGGAATTGGGCGCCGCGGTCCTGGGCGTGCCGGGCGCGGGTCGCGCGGGCTTGAACTCGTCGGCCTCCTCCTCTGAATAGACGAGGCCGTGAAGCTCGATCAGCTTGAGGATCACGCGATCCTTCGCGCGTTTTTCCGCCATGGCGTAGACATAGGCGGCCTGCTTGCCGGAAACGCGATAGTTCACGTCCACGAGCGCCTCGCCGATCGACCACTCCGAACGCTCGCCCATGTGCCCGTGCACCAGCACCACGGCCTCGTCGCGCTCGGCCCGCAGCACCACGGGAAGGTCGAACCCGATCCGGGCCTGGGCGGCGATCCGCTCCAGAGCGTTGTGGTAGATCACGGCGTTGCCCTGCACCCGCCAGACGTTCCCTGCGAATGGCTCGCCGTATTTGCCGAGAATCTCGGCGATCGTCTTGTCCGCAGCACTCATCCGCACCCTGCCGTATCTCGCTGCTTCGCTGGATTCCCGCCGCGGGGCATGAGACCCGCTGGCGTGTTCTCTATTTGTCCTCGGATGGCGGCGCTTTCAAGGCGCAGCGATGGAGGGCGCGGATGAGCGCCGACGTGGAGGCCCTCGGGCAGTCGGTTCAAATCGTCGTCACACGGTTAGCCGATTTTCCACCTCGGGGCCGCAGGCTGCTCTTTCTGGTTGATCGGGCAGGGGTCGCAACGTGGGAATATTCGATCGACTTACCCCGGAACTGGTGGTCCTCACCATTCTTGCGTGTCTGGGCATTTACCATCTGGCGTATGTGGCAGACCGGAAAATACGCCGGGCTCATTTCCGATCGAACGATGTGAGGGATGCGTCGAACCAACTCCGCTTCGTCATGGCCGCGGAGTTCACGAAGAAGAAGCTCATGGGGTTCAACGAGTACAAGGTTTTCAAGGTCGTCGAAGACGATGTGAGCCGTATGCGCTCGGGCCATCGTGTGTTCGCTCAAACCTCCCTCGGCGAGATCCTGCAGTCGAGCGACGGCCGGGCCCACAGCTCCATCAACAGCAAGCGTATCGACATCCTGGTTATCGCTCCGGACGGATATCCTGCGGTGGCCATCGAATACCAGGGCGAAGGACATTATCAGGGCAACGCCGCCGCACGGGACGCTGTGAAAAAGGAGGCCCTCCGCAAGGCGGGCGTGCGATATCTGGAGGTGTCGCACGGGATGTCGCCGGACGCAGTTCGGGGCTTGCTCAGGGCCGCCCTCGGCTACTCCGCGACCGTCGTGGATCGGGCCAGGCGGGCGTGAAACGCGGGACCGGCGGCTAACTAACGCGCCCTCAGCACCCGCAGCAGCGCCTCGCCGTAGCGTTCCAGCTTGGCGCGGCCGAGGCCGGGGATTCTGCCGAGACCGGCCATGGTCGTCGGGCGCGCCAGCGCGAGCTCGCGCAGCGTGGTGTCGTGGAACACGACATAGGGCGGTACGCCCTGCTCGCGCGAAAGGCGGAGGCGCTCGGCACGCAGGGCCTGAAACACGGCTTCGGCGGCCGGCGGCAAGCCGGCCGCGGCGCGCCTGGGTTCCCGCAGGGAGTCCTTCCGCGCGACGACCGCATCGCGGCGCAACAGAACGCGGCGCTCGGCCTTCAGCACCTCGCGGACGCCCTCGCCGGGCACCAGCGCGCCGAACGCGGCATGGTCGACCGCTATGACGCCCGTCGCCGTCAGCTGCCGCACGATGGACTGCCAGGCGCGTTCGTCGAGGTCGCCGCCGACCCCGAAGGTCGGCAGCTTGTCATGGCCGGCGGCGTCGATCCGCTCGGTGTGCTTGCCCCGCACGACATTGATGACATGGGCGGCGCCGAAGCGGCTGCCGGTGCGCAGGATAGCGGAGAGAATCTTCTGCGCCGCTTCCGTGCCGTCGAACGTCTCGACGGGGTCGAGGCAGGTGTCGCAATTGCCGCAGCGGCCGGGATAATCCTCGCCGAAATGGGCCAGCAGAGCCTGGCGCCGGCAGCCCGCGGTCTCGCATACGCCGAGCAGCGCACTGAGCTTGGCGCGTTCGACGCGCTTCACCGCCTCGTCGGCGGCGCCATCGTCGATCATGCGCCGGCGCTGCACGTGGTCGGCCATGCCGTAGGTCATCCAGGCCTCGGCAGGCAGCCCGTCCCGCCCGGCGCGGCCGGTCTCCTGGTAATAGGCCTCGATGGATGCGGGCAGGTCGAGATGCGCCACGAAGCGGACATCGGGCTTGTCGATGCCCATGCCGAACGCCACCGTCGCGACCAGCACGAGCCCGTCCTCCTCGAGGAAGGCGTCCTGGTTGGCGTCGCGGATCTCGCGGCCGAGCCCCGCATGATAGGGCAGCGCGCGGACGCCCTGGGCGGTCAGCCAGGCCGCGGTCTCCTCCACCTTCTTGCGGCTGAGGCAGTAGACGATGCCGCTCTCGCCGCGGTGGCGGGACAGGAAATCGAGCAACTGGCGCTTGCCGCCGCTGCGCGGGGCGATGGTGTAGGAGATGTTGGGCCGGTCGAAGCTGGTCGTGAACAGCCGGGCGTCGTGGAGCCCGAGCCGGGAGACGATGTCGGCGCGCGTCGCGCTGTCGGCGGTTGCCGTGAGCGCCATGCGCGGCACGCCGGGGAAGTGCTCGCCCAAAGTGCCGAGGCCGAGATATTCGGGCCGGAAATCATGGCCCCACTGGCTGACGCAATGGGCTTCGTCGATGGCGAAAAGGGCGATCTTCAGCCGGCCGAGCAGGCCGAGAAACCCTTCCGAAGCCAACCGCTCCGGCGTGACGTAGACGAGGTCGAGCCGGCCGGCAGCGAGGTCGGCCCGGTTCCGCTCGGCCTGTTCGGGCGGCAGCGCGGAGTTGAGCGCCGCGGCGCGGACGCCGAGCTGCCTCAGCGCTTCCACCTGGTCTCGCATCAAGGCGATCAGCGGCGAGACCACCACCGCGACCCCGGGTCGGCACAGGGCCGGAACCTGGTAGCAGACGGACTTGCCCTTGCCCGTCGGAAACAGCACGACGGCGTCGCCGCCCGCCACCACGTGCCGAACCACCGCCTCCTGCTCGCCGCGAAAGGCGGCGTGGCCGAACACGCGGCGCAGCACCTCGGCGGGGTCGGGAGGGGCGAGGGAAGGGGCGGTCATCACGTGCTGCTGTCCGGTGCTGCCCATACCCCGCGACGGGCCGTCCGGTAAAGCGCGCCGCCGCAAGGCCGCCCGGGCCCGCAACGCTTTCAAAGGCCCTATGCAACGGCGACTGTCGATCAGGTGGGCAAAGGAAGTGGTAGCGGAGGAGGGACTTGAACCCCCGACACGCGGATTATGATTCCGCTGCTCTAACCAACTGAGCTACTCCGCCCCGGAGGGGCCGCGCGGGGTGGCCGCGCTTGGCCGGGCGGAGCCCGGTCCCGAGGCGGCGATATAAGGAGCGGTCCGCCCGGGTGTCAAGAAAGCGGATGGCCGGGCGTTCGCGGCGAGCGCATCGAGCCGGTCGGCCAGCGCCAGCGCGGCCGCCGGCGCCCGCTCCTTGGCGCCGCTGATCATGAACACGAAGCAGTCGCTGGTTCCGGGCGAGGGCGAGACGGGCGCAATCGGCGCAAGGTCCGCGGGTGTGCCGCCGCGCGCGTAGGCGCGGAAGCGCTCGGCCCACAGGTCAATCATCGCGGGCGGATAGCCCTCGCGTTCGCGCTCCTCGGTGCGCTGCAGCCGGGCATAGACGAAGCCCGCGGTCGCGTCGGGGATCAGCGGATGCTTCTCCGAATCGATGAGCGCAACGGCCACCCCGGCACGTCGCGCCAGTTCGATGAAGGCGGGGTCGACGAAGCTCGCGTGCCTGACCTCTATCGCATGGCGCAGCGGCCGGCCCTCGCGCTCAGGGGGCAGCAGGGCGAAGAAGGCGGCCATCTCCGCGGGGTCGAAGGCTTTGGTGGGCGCGAGTTGCCACAGGATGGGGCCGAGCTTGTCGCCGAGTTCGAGCACGCCGCTGCCGAGGAAGTGCTCGACGGCCTCGCGGGCCTCGCCCAGGCGTGGGCGCTGTGCGGCATAGCGGGAGGCCTTTACGGCGAACACGAAGCCGCCCGGCGTCTCCTCGGCCCATTTGCGGAAGCTCGCCGGCGTCTGCGTGCGGTAGAACGTGCCGTTGATCTCGATCGCGCTCAGGCGGCTGCTGGCGTGCCGCAGTTCCTGCGCGTGCGGCAGGCCGGGCGGGTAGAAGGTTCCCCGCCAGGGCGCGAACGTCCAGCCTCCGATGCCGACCCGGATCATGCCCCCGCCTTCCGCTGATGGAACGGCGGAGGAGCATGACCGAAAGGGGTGAACCGGCCTTTACCGTGGGACCCCTTGGTCCGTGTGTCCGTGTGCGGCGGCGCCCTCAGCCTGTGGCGGGCGGAGATGCCGGCGGGGGCTCCGCGCGGCCGATCAGGCGGGCCAGCACCGCCACGATCTCCTTGGGCGCGGCCGGCTTGTCGATGAACGGCACCTTGGCGTAGGGACCGACCAGTTCGTCGCGCCGGTAGTGTCCGCTGACGAAGGCAAAGGGCGTACCCGCGAGGATCAGCGCGTTGGCGAGGGCGAAGGAGGATTCGCCGCGGAGTTCGACGTCGATCAGCGCCGCCCGGATGCGGCCGGAGCGCAGTCCTTCGAGGCCGCCCGCGACGGTCGCCGTCACGATCGCCTCGCCGCCGGCCTCGGCAATGATGGTTTCGTAGTGAAGGGCGATCGCCCCCTCGTCCTCGGCGAGGAGAAACCGCGCCCCGGCGAGTGGTTTGGTCGGAGTGGGCTCGATCATTGCCGGGGAATGAAGGTAGAGGACTGAAGCATCAGCTATTCTGCATCGGAAAGCCCGGCGTGAACAGGTTTACGCCGCGTCAGGCCGTCGTCTGCTCCGGGGGAAGGGTGATCCGGATCGTGCCGTCCGCCGTTTCGACCTTCGCGGAGAGCTGCGCGGCATAGGCGCGGATCAGGCGCGAGGGCAGGGCGCGCTCGGGAAGGCGTGCGCCGTCCGGCAGGGAAATCTCCAGCACCAGGCCGTTCGCCGCGTCGCGTGAAAGCGCGACGCGCAGCACCGAGTCGAGCGCGCTCGCCCGGTCGAGCGCGGGCGGCAGCAGTTCGGTGAGCAGCAGCGCGAAGGGCACCGCGCGATCGAGCTCCAGCGTGGCGGGGCCGGCGCGATCGCTGAGCGCCAGCTGGCGCATCCGCGCGCCGGCGCTCTCGCGCAGCCTGTCGACGAGCTCGCGCACCAGCGGGCCCACCACGACGGCCCCGCTTTCCGCGTCGGCATAGGAGACGCGATAGGCAGTTGCGAGCGCCTGCACCCGGTCGTGCGCCTCCCGGATCGCGGGCCCCGCCGCGGGGTCCACCTCCCGCCGCTGCAGGGATAAAAGGCTCGCGATCATCTGGAAGTTGTTTTTTATGCGATGGTGCAGCTCGCGCAGGAAGTGCTCGCGTTCGGCGAGCGCGCGCTCGAGCTGCTCCGAACGCGTCTGGATGTTCGTGGCCATCGCGTCGAACGTGCCGGCGAGGGCTCGGATTTCGTTCGGCGCATTATCGATCGGACCGACGCGCGCCGTCATCTCGCCCGTGCCGTAGAGCGCGGCGGTGCGCCGCAGCCGCCGGACCCAGCGGCTGACCACGCGGTCGACGCCGATCCAGGCCACGGCCACGGCGGCGAACAGGAACAGCAGCGGCACCACGATCGTGACGAGCACCCAGGTTCCCGGCCATTTCGGCACGCCGGCGGGGTCGCCCAACACGGCGAGGCGCAGCGCCGTCGACCCCACGCGGGCGATCGAGACCGTGCTGCTGCCGGTGTCGATGGCGGCGATGGGCAGCTCGGTACCGGCAGCCGCGTTGATAGCCGCGATCACGGAGGTGATGCTGGCGGGGTCCGCGGCCCCGCTCGGGGCGGCCACCACGCCGTCCGCGGCAGTCAGCAGATAGACGGTGCTGCCTTCGAAATTGTCGGCGCTTTCGAGCCGCTGCCACACCGAATCGAGATCGGTGCGCGCTACGAGGAAGGGACCGTCGGCAGACGGGCTGCGTTCCACGATCTGGAGTTCGGGTGCGCCGTTCGCGCCGGCGACCACGGTGAAGGTCTGCGCCGGCGGAGAGGCGGGATTCCTGCCGGCGAGCGGAATGGGAGCGATCGCGGCGTCGGGGGCGCCGCTCGACCGGCCGGCACCGCAAACGAGGCGGTCGCCCACGCCGACCTCAAGCCGGGTGAGGGCGGGTAGGATCGCGAACAGGCGCCGGGCGGCGGCGAGGCAGGAGTCCTCGTCGCTGGCGAGGACTTCGAGCGCCAGCGCCGTCGTCAGCGCCCGCGAGAAGCCTTCCACCGCGGTTTCCGCCGTGGAGGCGAACATTCGCGCGGTTTCATAGCGCGCCCGAAGGGCGGCTTCGTGCGCCGTGTTGCCGGCGACCCAGGCGAAGCCGGAACTCAGTACGGCCAGCGGCAGGACGGAGGCGACAAGCAACGCGCCCAGCCGCACGCCCAGCCTCGCGCCATAGCGTGCCAAATCGAAAAACTCCGCCCTGCCGGCACCCCGGGACCCGCGAGGCCGGGCCCCGGCCGCGTTCGCTAGCCTCCCGTCCGGGTGCCGTACAGCGACGGCTCGAGTACGGCCTGCGTCGTCCGGTCCGGACCGAACACGTCGGCCGACTGGACCGCGAGCAGTTCCGCCAGCTTCGAGCGCGCCCGGTTGACGCGGCTCTTCACCGTACCCACGGCGCAGTCGCAGATCGCGGCCGCTTCCTCATAGGAGAACCCCGAGGCCCCGATGAGGATCAGAGCTTCGCGCTGGTCGTCCGGCAGGCGTTCGAGCGCCACCTGGAAATCCTGCAGGTCCATGTGGCCGTTCTGGGAGGGGTGGGTGGCGAGCCGCGCCGCGTGCTCACCTTCCACGTCCTGCACCTCGCGCCGGGCCTTGCGGTGATAGGAGTAGAACGTGTTGCGCAGGATGGTGAACAGCCAGGCCCGCATGTTCGTTCCGGCCGTGAACGAGCCCAGATTGGACCAGGCCTTGACGAGGGTCTCCTGCACGAGGTCGTCGGCGCGGTCGCCGTCGCTGGTCAGCGACACCGCAAAGGCCCGCAAGGTCGGGATGTTCTTGATCAGCTGCGCCCGGACGCTCTCGTCTCCGGTGCCGGGGGCCGGCCGGGCGGGCGGAACCTCGGCAGGCGATCCGGCCGGGGCGGGGAGTTCGGTGGCGGGATCAGGGATTCTCATTCGCGACGCCCCGTTCCGTCCATGCCGCCGCCCTTCTCGGCCTGCTCGAGCTTGTCGAGCAGGTCCAGGAAGCGGTCCGGCACCGGCTCGCTGAGCACGCCGTCATAGAGGGCGCGCAGCCGGTTTCCGATATGCGCCTGCAGGTCGGGCGAAAGCGCAGGCCCCGCCGGCCGGTTCTGCCGTCCGCGATCCTCGGGCGAACGGTCCGAGGCGCCGGCGCCGCTGAGCTCCTGATCCGTCATAGATGAGGGCTTCCTTCCCTTGTTCATGGCCAACCGGCCCCGGTGCGCGGCGAAGCGTTACGCGCCATGAATGTTGTTCCTTCTGGCCGGGACACTGGCTCGGTCGCAGGTCAACGTCCTCGCGCGAGCCGGGTTTCGTGCCCGCGGGATTTTTTCCCGCCCCGCGGAACCCCCCTTCCGGAGGGACGTTCCATTCCGGATCGATTCGCCGCGAGTGGTGGTGGGAGTAGGGTTGGATGTCAATTTCGAAGCAGATCGCGCCGCACATCCCGTATCTGCGGCGCTATGCGCGCGCCCTTACGGGGTCGCAGGCGAGCGGTGACAGATACGTGCTCACTGTGCTCGAGTCGCTTGTTGCCTCGCCCGAAGCGTTCGACAGCACCCAGGATGCCAAGGTCGCGCTCTACAAGATCTTCTCTCGAATCTGGAACTCCTTCCGCGTCAACGGCGAATCCGATCTTCCCGAATCCATCGACGACATGGGCGTCGCCCGCAATCTGGAGGCAATAACGCCACGGGCGCGGCAAGCGTTCCTGCTCTCCACTGTCGAAGGCTTCAGTTTCGACGAGGTCGCGCAAATACTGGATCTCGAGGAAAGCCAGGTCGGGACGCTGATCGACGAGGCGGGCCGCGACATCGCCGATCAGGTCGCCACCGACGTGCTCGTTATCGAGGACGAGCCGATCATCGCGATGGATCTGGAGAACCTCGTCGAAAGCCTCGGCCACCGCGTCGCCGGCACCGCCCGCACGCGCACCGAGGCCGTCGAGATCGCGCTCGCCAAGCGCCCCGGCCTCATCCTCGCCGACATCCAGCTCGGCGACGGCAGCTCGGGCATCGACGCGGTGAACGACATCATCAGCGCGTTCGACGTGCCGGTGATCTTCATCACCGCCTATCCCGAGCGCCTGCTCACCGGCGAGCGCCCCGAGCCGGCCTTCCTCATCACCAAGCCGTTTCAGAGCGACATGGTGAAGGCCGTCGTCAGCCAGGCCCTGTTCTTCGACACGCGCGCCGGCGGCAGCCGCATGGCCGCATCGGGCTGACGATCCCCCGCGAAAATGGCGCTGCATCCACACGCGATCGCACCGAGATACGTTCGCGGGACGCTCGGCCTCCTCGGCGCCGCGCCGCGTGCACAATGGAACAAATGTCAATTTCGGCCGTTATGACGGGACCTTGGGCAGCGCGTAGCAGTGCCGAGCGTGAGAGTCGTCGCCATGGTTCCGTCCGATCCCTCCTTCAATGCCGCTTCGTCTCGGCGTGGCGGCCTGGCCGCAACCCTCTTGGCGACCTGCTGCGGCCTCACCGCCGCCGCGGCACTGTTCATCCTCGGCGCCAGCATCACCGCGGACGCGATGAGCGCCCCAGAGAGCCCCGCCGCGGTGATCCGCTCGCATTAGACGCGCGAGGCGTCAGGCACGCACGTGCCGATCGGATGCCCGCGCGTCTTCTGCGCCAAAGCCGAGACCTTCCAATCCCGCAATGGCGGCCCCTTGCCGGGGCTGATATGAGGACGGCCGGCCCGGGTGCCGGGCCGCGGCCGCTTGCCGGAACCGGTAGACGGAAGGCACTTAAAATGCCTCGGGCTCAGCCCGTGTGGGTTCGACTCCCACAGCGGCCACCAACCCCGCCGTCCGCACCGGGTGTCCGGCCTTCCTCCGGCGTCGTTCTTGCACGCATTTCGATGCCCTCCTAAGGTTACGCTCCGAGCCATCAAGAACAATCGCGCCGCCGAAGGCCGAGCGCATCGGCTCGGCAGAACAGGGAGGATCATCATGAACAAGCTCTTCGCCAGCGCGTCGACGCTGGCCCTGGTCGGCGCCGCGCTCTTCGTCGTCCCGGCCCTTGCGCAGGAGGCCGCCCCGGCCGAGGCGGCGGTGCCGCCGCCGGGCGTCGAGCCGCTGCCGGTCGACATCTTCACCACCCAGGACTTCTACCAGGATTCAGAATACTGGGCCGATCCGCGTTACACGCGCTGCAATTCGCCCCTGCAGTTCGACGAGATGTGGAGCGACAACCGCGTCGGGCAGTGGGGCGACTGCGAGTTCGGACCGAGCATCGACGAACTCCGCAGCCCTGCTCCCTACACGACGGCCGAGGAGCACTACCAAGCGCTGATGGCCGAGGCGGAGGCGCATGGCGGACCGACAGTCTACACCCGGGACAACCCGCCGCCGGACTGGAGCGGCTGGTACAATTCCCGCGGCAACCGGGAGAACCAGTGGACCTTCGGAGAGAACCTCCTGGCATCGACCATGATCCAGATGTTCACGCCCGAATATCAGCAACGCATGGTCCAGGTCCTCTATCATACCGGCGTGAACAACTCGCCGCAGTGGACCTCGTCGACCTGCTATCCCGAAGGCATGATCCGCTGGTGGGCCCAGGCGATCCGGGACATTCAGATCACCGTCACGCCGGACACGGTGCAGCTCCTCTCCGGCACGGCGCTCAACATCCTGCGCCAGATCCTGATCGGGCAGGAGCACGTGACCGACATCGCGCAGTGGTACGGCGAGACCGTCGGCTTCTGGGACGGGGAGACGCTCGTCGCCTGGACGGACAACGTTCAGGGCTGGTGGATGTCCCACGCCATGGGCGAGTTCAGCAACGCGTTCGAATCGATCGAGGTCTTCACCCGCGACGAGGCCGGCAACATCCATGTCGAGGTGACGATGTACGATCCGGAGGCGTTCGTCGCCCCGCTGCGGCTCGAGCTCATCTATACCTATCTCGACGGCCCGCAGTCCGAGATGCGCTACCAGTGGAAGGAGTGCCAGCAGAATCTTTGGAACATCGAGGGCCGTCTGCAGCCGGTGGCGCCGGGCACGGTCATCGAATACCGGATTCCCGACTGGTTCGACCGGCCCTGGGCGCGAATCTGGGAAGAGTATTTTGAGGAGGGCATGCAGCGTCCCGAAGCGGGCGCGGGCCTGTTCGGCTTCTGAGCGGGATCAGGCTCCTCCGCCTCGCGGGGGAGTCTTTCGGGCCGTGAGCATAAAGGCTCGGTCCAAGTCGTTCTCGACCGGCGAAGCAGTGGCCGAACGCAGGACCTATCGACGCTGACGGAGCATCCCGGCAAGCCGGCGGGACGTGACGTCGCCGGGGGGCCGCGAAGAGCGGGGCGCGCCCCGCTCTCGCTACGCGGCCGGAACCGACAGGTGACTCAGGCCCCCGAAGCGGAGGCGCCGGCATGCCCGTTCCCATCGAGCAAAGGCTGGATTTCGGAGAGGGACTCTCGCACGCCGACGACCTTGAGCGCGCGGCCCTTCTTGGGATCCAGCACCTCGATCGTGGTGGTGAGCGTCGTACCGAGGCCGTTCTTCTTAGTGGCGGCCGACAGCACGAAATCAGTGTTCACCAGGATCTCGCTGCCGCTCGTGGCCGTGAGTTTGATCCACATCTCCCCTACTCCCCTCTTCTGGGCGAAGCGCCCGCTGATACTGCGGCGGTCCGGCGCGCCGGGGGCAAACCCGAGCTCCGGCGCGCGCACGCGACCGAGTCACCCTCCATGGTTCGCGCGGCAATTTTTTGACCGACGCTGCACTGCAGCGCAATCCCTTCCCGGATGTAGAGGGTTCATCCTACACGGAAGAATCGCGGGTAGCGAGCGCGTCAGTCGCGCGGAAACAGCCCGTTCACGACTTGGTCGGTGTAGTAGCCCGGCGGCGCCGGCGGGCGGGGCAGCAGCATGGTCCTGGCGAAGTCGTGCCGCGTCCGGTCGGCGAGCGCGAAATCGGCGTCCCGCACCGCATCGAGATGCCGGATGACCTCGGCCCAACTGTCGACGATCGGACCGGGGAAGATCGCGCGGAGGTCATAGATGAAGCCCCGCTCCTCGGCCTGATAGTCGCCGAGATCCGGGCACAGCCCGATGATCGGCCTATCGGTCAGGAGAAAATCCACCCAGATGCTCGAATAGTCCACCACCAGCGCGCTGGTCTCGCGCAACAGCAGGTTGACCTCCGGGAACGCGGAGGCGGCGACGCTGACGATGTCTTCCCCGTCGAGCAGCGCGGCGGCAGCGGCGGCCCGTTCCTCGTAGGGGTGGGCGCGCACGCCGAGCACCAGGTTGCGCTCGCGCAGGAAGCTGCGCAGGGCGGGAATATCGGTCTTGGCGGTACGCAACAGGATCGAGCCGCGGTCGCGGAACGTGGGGGCGTAGAGCACCAGACGGCGGCCCGCCAGCAACTCGGTCAGCCGTTCCGCACTCGCGGCGAGGTCGGGCGGGAGCGGGCGGTGCGGGGCCATGTAGTCGAAGCGGGGCAGCCCCGCCGGCAATACCGCCTCGAAGGGCACGCGAAAGGCGGCGGTCATCACCAGCCGGTCGACCGGCCCGCTCGCGATCATGGCGTCGTAAAGCCTGCCGTTGCGCGCGATCTGCCGCTGCCGGCGCCGGGGCAGGGCGCCGGGGCCGCGCTGGCGCATCAGGTGCTCGATCCGCTTCAGCGCCACGCCGTGCCAGAGATTGACGATGCGACGGCCGCGCTTGCGGCGGCGCAGATAGGCGTCGCGTGCCGAGTGGCTCAGCACCACATTGGCACTCGTCAGGATGAAGTGCAGCGCCCGCCACGAGAGGCCGCCAAACACCGTGATGCCGGCCGCTTCGAGCGCGGCGCGGGTGGCGCGGGGCAGGGGAGTCGCCCGGAACACGCCGATCTGGTGCTCTCCGCGCGCCGCCAGGGCGTCCGCAACGATGCGCAGATTGCCCGAAAACGGGGTATTGCGGCGCGTGACCAGAACCACCCGCCCAGCGCGTACGGGCAGGAACGGGTCGATCAGGGCGAGCGCGAGCGACAGGAATGTCCGGTGCGCCAGCACCTTCCCGATGCTCGCCGTCACCCGTCGGGCGAGGCTCGGCTGCTCCTTCACGCGTCGGTGCCTCGCATCCCCGCCAGGCATCCTTTCGAGAGGCACGTGGCAGCCGTCATCATGGTTCCGAAGGCAGACGGGGCCGATGTTGCAGAAGCGCATGCAAAAGAAAAGCGGCGCCTGCCGCGCGGAGACGTTCGTCGGCAGGCCGTGTCATCCCTGCCGCGGGTAGCCGTCGTCATCGCGAGCCATGCGCCCACGCGCCTCGATGAGCCGTTCGGCCTCGGCCACCGCGTCGAGCATAGCGGCGACGAACCGGCCCGTGGCCGTGCCGTGGCCGTCCGAAACGCCGAGATAATAGGGACGGAGGCGGGCGGCCTCCGGGCCGCTGCCCTGGGCGAGGGCGTGTTCGATCAGCGCCGGCAGGTCCTCCACGCGCTCCACGGAAAGGCGCGGCGAGTCGCGCAGGAACGGCGGCAGACCCTCGGGATAGTGCCGGGCGAGCCCGGGATCGACCACGCCATAGGGCTTGCCCGTCGCCAGATGGTCCACCGCCGCCGCGGAGTTGTCGAACAGCGCGAAGTCGACATGCGGGAACAGGGCGTTGATGTCCGGCGTCGCATCGACCGCGGCGCGATGGGGGTGGCGTCGGACGAGCCGAACGACGTCCGTGTGGGCGGATCGGGTTGCGGCGGACGCGGTGCCGGTCGCGGGGTGGGGGCGATAGACGAGATTGTGTGGCGTGCGCTCGAGGATCGTGCGGACGATCGCGAGCCCCGCCACCGCGACCGAGCTGTAATCCATCCGGCGCGTGCCGCCCTCCCAGGTCGGTGCGTAGAGCACCGTCGTGCCTGTCGCGAAAGGCGGGGCCGCCGGCGCAACGCGATCGAGTTGCGGCCGGCCGATCGCGCGCAGCTTCGATGCGTCGAACCCGATCAGGGCGCGCGTGTAGCGGTCGATGCCCGCCTGACCGGGCACCAGCACCCGATCATAGGCCTTCACCTGATTGGAGGCGACGCTGTCCTTGTCGCTCTCGCCGTGATTGACGTGCACGTGGAGCGCGTCGCGATAGGCGAGCGCCTGGAAATTGCGCTGGGCATTGTTGACGTAGAGGAGGGCGCGCACGGCCGAACCGTCGAGCAGGCGCGTGAGGTCGGCAAGGGTCCGGCAGCGATAGGCCACGAGCTCGGGGTGGGCACGGCCGAGAGCGGTCGCCACCGCGTCCTCGCGCAGGACGAAGGCGAGGGGAACCCTCTCGGCGAGAGCGGCGAGCGGCGTCAGCCACTGTTCCAGCTGATAGAGCCGGGCGGGACCTTCCGCAAAGTAGACGGCCACCGTCTCGCCGGCCGGGCCGGCGATCCCCGGACCGTCGGCGCGCCGACGCCACGGCAGTTTCACGACGGACGCATCCCCCGACAGCGCCCTCAGATTCGCCCGAACAGCACGTCGAGCACGGACCGGCGCTCCGCCGTGACGGGTCGCTCGCCCAGATGCATGGCGACCTGGGCCTCGATCGCGGCGAGCTCGGCCCTGAGCTGGCGCAGCTGCTTGGCGTTGAGCCGGCCGATCTCCAGCCTGTCGAGCGTCTGCCGCACCTTCCGCATCTGCTTCAGCACCGCCGCCGGCGCCTTCAGCTCCTGGTGCTCGGCGCGTAGCCGCTCGATGACGGCGAACAGCGCCGCCGCGTTTTCGGCCGAGCGTGCGGGATCGGCAAGGGCGGCCGGCGTCGCGGCGCCCGCCTCCTCGCCGGCTTCGCCGCGCTCCTCCGCAAGCCGCCGCAGCGCGTCGGCGGGCAGCGTCTCCGGCGCCGGCGGAGCGAAAGGAAAGAAGCGGTCCATCGGCCCCGACACGGCGGCCCGGCCGTCGATCATCGCGAAACCGGCGACGCGCCAGGGCGCGCGCAGCTCGGGCGGCAGCGCCATGAGCTGCTCGGCGAGGGCGCGGAACAGCGGCTCGGTGTCGGCGAGGAGGGCATAATTGGTCGGCTCGCGCCGGAACTCGGCGAGATAGTCCTCGGCGAGCGCGAGCTCGGCGAGCTCTGTGGCGACGCTTTCGATCGCTTCGAGCCGGTAGGCCGAGGCGATCGCCTCGTCCGAGAGGCCGAGCGTCTCGCGCTGGCGCCGCATCTTGAGCCGCCGGTTGACCCAGCCATAGGGCAGCTTGACGTCGGGCGCCATTTGCAGCGCCGCCTCGATGAACTCGAGCTCGGCGGCCCCCGCCTCCTCCGGCAGCACCGCCGCGGTGACCACGGCGAAGCCCGCATAGTGCCCGGGGTCGCGCGCGCGCAGCGCCCGCATCGCCGCGAGTCGGCGATTGCCGTTGACGACGACGCCGTCGGCGGTGACGAGCAGCGGCTCGGTCTGCTGCGCGTGACGTTCGAGCTCCTGAAGCACGGGACCTTCGGGGTCGGCGGCCTTTTCCAGCAGAAGGCGGTGGAGGAGCGCCTGCGTTGCGGGCGTGTCCTCGCTCGCCCGGAGCGCATCGAGGCTTTCTCCCGCGTCCGCGGCATAGTGCTCGAGTTCGGCGAGCAGCCGGCCGTTCTCGGCGCGGTAGACCAGCGCGTCGGCCGTGATCTCGATCACGGGAAGTTGCCGGTACCGGCCGCCATACGGCACGAACTGCCGCGCGAGGGGCTCGGCGGCAGCAATGCGTGCCCTCCGCGCCTGCCGCGGCATCGGCTCGGGCTGCCCGGCGTCACCCGGAAGCGCCTCCTCGGCCATGCTCACCTCCCCGGAATGGACAGGGTCCCGCGGCGTTCGCGGCGGCCCGCACGGCGTATGGTGCCGCAGGTTCCAATGTAGGTCGCGCACGCCGTTTCGCGAACCCCGCCTGCCCCTTCCGATTTGACGCTGATTTGTGGCGCGCCTATATCCGCCACCCCGAAGGGCCGGCCTGGAGTGCGACGGGTGAAGCTGGATGCCGCGACGCGGGTGCTGCGGTTCTACCGCCGCTTCGTCGAGCCGCTGCGCTTCGCCCGCGTCCGCGCCGAGCGGCTGCGCGATTTCGGCCAGGAGCCCGAGGGGCCGCTGCCGATCGCCCATATCGACCCCGGCCATCTGCTCCCGACGTGCCGGCGCAGCTGCGCGCGCCGCATCGAGGGCATGAAGTGGTATCTCTCGACCGTCCGCGACGCCGGCGAAGGCGCCGATTCGCGCTTTCGCGGCACGATGACGCTGATCGACCGTACCGAATACGCGGATTTCGAGGTGTTCGAGCGCACCGTGCGCAAGGCCACAAAGGACGCGGTCGGCAACAAGGTCCGCAAGGCACTGAAGAACGGCTACACGGCGCGCCGGATCAACCGCAAGCTGCACGAGCCCGACGTCGCGGCGATCCGGAAGTCGAAGCGCTTCCGCTCCGGCGGGCTGGTGCCCTGGTCGTTCCTGCCGATGCGGGTCGCCGCGCCGTTCGGGCGGCGGAAGCTCTACCGGGTCCGCCAGCCCCGCTGTCTCCACCACTGGCGCGTCGATTTCGGCGTGTTCCTCCCCGAACCCGGGCACCGGCAGGGGCCGTTCGTCGTCAACGAGCGGCTCGTCGGCATCATCAATCTGGCGCGCAGCGGCAACATCATTCGGACCACGGAGGTGCTTGGCCACGGCGACCACCTCGCGGCCGGGGTGATGGACCTGCTGATGATGGAGGTGATGCGCTGGATTTTCGCCGGCGGGGAAGGCGCGACGGAGGGCGTGGACTATATCTGCTACGGCAAGGCCGAGCACGGCGCGCCGGGGCTTGGCGCCTGGAAGCGGAAATACGGCTTCCGCGCCCATCTCTGGGCGCCGCGGCCGCGCGCCGACGCGCTGTCCGCTGCCGCACCCCGGCCGGCACTCGCCGCGCCGCTGCCAAGCGAGTAGTCAGGACTTGCCGTAGACCGCGGCCGGGTCGAACAGCGGCGCATCCGCGGTGAAGCCGAGCTTCGCTTCGCTCGCCGGCATCACCCCCGTCGGCAACACGCGATAGAAGCAGGAGCGCCGCCCGGTGTGGCAGGTCGCGCCGTGGCCGGCGACCTCGACCCGCGCGACGAGCGCGTCCTGGTCGCAGTCGACCAGCAGTTCAACGACGCGCTGCACGTTCCCGCTCGTCGCGCCCTTGTGCCAGAGCTCGCCCCGCGAGCGGCTCCAGTACCAGGCCTCGCCCGTCTCGATGGTGCGGGCGAGCGACTCCGCATTCATGTGCCCCACCATCAGCACCTCGCCCGAGGCGGCGTCGACCGCTACGCAGGTGATGGTGCCGTCCGCGCCGAAGCGCGGAGCGAATACGGTGCCGTCCTCGAGCGCGGCCTTGGCGTCGAGGCGGGCGAAGCCGGCCGTGTCGGTCATGGGACGATCCTGAAAAGAGGGCGCCGTTCAACCCTGGCCGCGCACCATCATCATGAAGCGCATCTGCTCGCCCGGCTGGTCCTTGAACGAGCCGGTGAACGCTGTCGTCACCGTCGTCGCGCCGGGCTTCAGCGGTCCCCGCAGCGCCATGCAGAGATGCTGCGATTCCAGCATCACCGCGAGCCCGCGCGGCACCACGATCTGCTCGATCGCGGCGGCGATTTCGGCGGTCAGCCGCTCCTGGGTCTGCAGGCGATGGGCGAAGATGTCGACCACGCGCGCGAATTTCGACAGGCCCACCACGCCGCGGTCGGGCGAGGGCAGGTAGCCTATATGCGCCTTGCCGATGATCGGCACGACGTGGTGCTCGCAATGCGAGTGGAAAGGGATGTCGCGGACGAGGACGATGTCGTCGTAGCCGCCCGTCTCCTCGAAGCTCTTGTCGAGCAGGTCCGCAGCCGACTTCCCATAGCCGTCGAAGAACTCGTCGTAGGCCTTCACGAAGCGCGCCGGCGTCTCGATCAGCCCGTCGCGCGCGGGGTCCTCGCCGATATAGGCGAGCAGCGTGCGGACCGCGGCCTCCGCCTCCTCGCGGGAGGGGCGGGTCGTTACGGGTTCGGCGGCGGCGAGGTCGACGGCGGGCTTGAGCGGCGCACCCATGGTCATCTCCAGGGGATCTCCGGATCGGCCGCGCGAAGGAAGGCGCGGGCGCGGGGCACGGTTGGTGACCGCGCGCCCGATCGCTATATATTCACGGCGTGACGCAAACGCCACCGCGCGGCATTCCAACCCGCCGGCGATCGGGACAAAGGCTTTGCTCGACGACGTCTACAACCGGAAAATCCTCGAACTCGCGGGCAATATTCCCCGGATCGGGCGGCTCGAGCGCGCGCACGCGAGCGCCACCGCGCATGCCCGGCTCTGCGGCTCGACGGTGACAGTCGACGTGGCCGTCGAGGGCGACAGGATCACGGATTTCGGCCACGTCGTCCGCGCCTGCGCCCTCGGCCAGGCCTCGTCCTCGGTGATGGCGCGCAACGTCGTCGGCGCGAGCGTTGCGGAGGTGCGCGAGGCGCGTGCCGCGCTGGCGGCGATGCTGAGAGGCGAGGATGCCGATTTCGGCGAGCGCTTCGCCGATCTCAAATATCTCGAGCCGGTCAAGGACTATCCCGCCCGACACGCCTCCACCATGTTGACCTTCGACGCGGTGTGCGAGGCGATCGACACGATCGAAGCCGGGCGGAGCAAGGTCGAGCGGGGCGAAGCCGAGGCGGCGGAATGAACGCGGGGGAGTGGGGCGCAGCGCCTTCCGGCGTCGCAGGGCCCGTTCACCCCGAGCCGTCCCCGGCACGCGAGGAAGGCGGTTCGCCGCCGGGCATACCAGAACCTGCCGCCCAGAAGGCGTGGATGGCCGGGACAGGCCCGGCCATGACGCCGAGTGCGATGGGGTCCCGAGCGCCCAACCCACACTCCGTGTCGTGCCCGGCGAGCGAGGCGACAGCCGAGCGAGGGAAGGGGACCCATTCGCCTCTCCCCACGGCCGCACCGCCGTTGGGTTCCCTTCCCCGCCGCGCCTCCGGCGCTCCGGCCGGGAACGACACCGAGGAAAGGCCGGAGCAAGTGGCCCTGGGTTCCATTCCCTTCCGCGGGCTCCCGCCCGCTCTGGCCGGGAACGACACCGATACTTGGCCTGTTCCAACCGGGAACGACAGGCGACGCGAGCCGGCTTCGACCCGGAACGGCCGCGAGGATCGTGCTGCCTCCGTCGTGCTGGTCCGGTCCGCGGCCCCAACGGTGTCGTCCCCGGCGAGTGAGCGCAGCGAACGAGGGAAGGGGACCCAGGGGACGCGGCACGTCGGGACGGCTCTGGGTTCCCTTCGCCTCCGCGCCTTCGGCGCTCCGGCCGGGAACGACACTCAAACGGGGCCCGCTCCCACCGGGAACGACAGCCAAGCCACGCCCTCTCGGGACGAGGCCGCGCCTCGCCATCGCCGCACCCCCGGCCGCCTCGTCGGGCATGGGCTCATCCGGGCCTATCGCCTCACCCTCTCCCCGCTGATCGGCAGGCAGTGCCGGTATCTCCCGACCTGCTCGTCCTACACGGACCAGGCGATCCAGCGCTTCGGCCTGTGGCCCGGCTTCTGGGTCGGCCTCGCCCGCATCCTGCGCTGCGCCCCCTGGGGCGCGACGGGCTACGATCCCGTTCCCGAGGCGCTGCCCGCCGCCTATCGCTGGTACCTGCCTTGGCGCGCCGGACGCTGGACCGGGCGGCACATCGATCCGGCGACGCGCTACGACCTCAAGGCCTGACCCGCGGTCCCGTTCCGCCCATTGCCTCGGTCCCTGTCCGCGGTTAAATGCCCGGTCGCCGCGCCTTCGCGGCACCGCTTACCCGCGCTCGTCGGCGGGAGTGAGCCAGGAGACAACGATGATCAATCTGACTTTTCCCGATGAGTCCTCGCGCGCCTTCGAGCCCGGCGTCACCGGCCGGCAGATCGCCGAGGGCATCTCGAAATCGCTCGCCAAGAAGGCCGTCGCGATGGCCGTGGACGGCGTGCTCGCCGATCTCGCCGATCCGATCGAGCACGACGCGCGCATCGAGATCGTGACCCGCGAGGACCCGCGCGCGCTGGAATTGATCCGCCACGATGCCGCGCACGTCATGGCCGAGGCAGTGCAGGAGCTGTGGCCGGGCACCCAGGTCACCATCGGCCCGGTGATCGAGAACGGCTTCTATTACGACTTCGCGCGCAACGAGCCGTTCACCACCGAGGACCTCGGCAGGATCGAGGCCAAGATGCGCGAGATCATCGCGCGCGACAGACCCTTCACCAAGGAGGTGTGGTCGCGCGAGGAGGCCAAGCGTTTCTTCCGCGACAAGGGCGAGAGCTACAAGGTCCAGCTGGTCGACGCGATTCCGGAGGAGCAGCAGCTCAAGATCTACCGCCAGGGCGAGTGGCTCGACCTCTGCCGCGGTCCGCACATGACCAGCGTCGGCAAGATCGGCAATGCCTTCAAGCTGATGAAGGTGGCCGGAGCCTATTGGCGCGGCGATTCCAACAACCCGATGCTGACCCGCATCTACGGCACCGCGTGGGCCAATGAGGCCGAGCTCGCGGCCTATCTGACCATGCTCGAGGAAGCCGAGAAGCGCGATCATCGCCGGCTCGGCCGCGAGATGGACCTCTTTCATTTCCAGGAGGAGGGGCCCGGCGTAGTGTTCTGGCACCCCAAGGGCTGGACCATGTTCCAGGAGCTGATCGCCTATCAGCGGCGTCGCCTGAAGCCGGAAGGCTATCGCGAGGTCAACGCGCCGCAGCTACTCGACAAGGTGCTGTGGGAGACCTCGAACCACTGGAACTGGTACCGCGAGAACATGTTCGCGGCCTCCCCCGCCGGCGACGAGGTGGAGGAGAAGGACAAGCGCACCTTCGTCCTCAAGCCGATGAACTGCCCCGGGCACATCCTGATCTTCAAGCACGGTCTCAAGAGCTACCGCGACCTGCCGCTCCGGCTCGGCGAATTCGGCGTCGTGCACCGCTACGAGCCGTCAGGCGCGCTGCACGGGCTGATGCGGGTCCGCGGCTTCACGCAGGACGACGCGCACATCTTCTGCACCGAGGACCAGCTTGCCGACGAGATCGTCAAAATCAACGACTTCATCCTCTCGACCTACGCGGATTTCGGCTTCCACGAGATTGTGGTGAAGCTTTCCACCCGGCCCGAGAAGCGCGTGGGGTCGGACGCGTCCTGGGACCACGCCGAGGCGGTGATGAGCCGCGTGCTGGAGCGCATCGCCGCGGAGTCCGGCGGGCGGATCAAAACCGCGATCAACCCGGGCGAGGGCGCGTTTTACGGCCCGAAATTCGAGTACGTGCTGCGCGACGCCATCGGCCGCGACTGGCAGTGCGGCACCACCCAGGTCGACCTCAACCTGCCCGGCCTGTTCGGCGCGTTCTATGTCGACGCGGACGGGCAGAAGAAGGTGCCTGTCATGATCCACCGCGCGATCTTCGGCTCGATGGAACGCTTCCTCGGCATTCTGATCGAGCACTTCGCCGGCCATTTCCCGCTCTGGCTTGCCCCGGAGCAGGTCGTGGTGGCGACGATCACTTCGGACGCCGACGACTATGCGCAGGCCGTGCAGCAGAAGCTGCTGGACGCGGGCATTCGCGCCGGGATCGACCTCAGGAACGAGAAGATCAACTACAAGATCCGTGAGCACTCGGTGGCCAAGGTGCCGCTGATCTTCGTCTGCGGCAAGCGCGAGGCAGAAGAAGGCACGGTCAACATCCGCCGCCTCGGCGCCCGCGACCAAGTCTCGATGAGCCTCGACGCCGCGCTGACGATGGTGACCGAGGAGGCGGTGCCGCCGGATCTCCGGCCGCAGACGAAGGCAGCGGAGGCCGCGGAGTAGGGGAGCGCCGGTGCCCTCACGTACTGTCGGGCGTTTCGGGCGGCGGTGTAAGTGCGCCCGGGCGTCGCATTGGCAGGCGAAAGGCGTGGATTGCCGGAACAAGCCCGGCCATGACGCCGAGTTCTGGCGCTCGGACCTGCCCCTGCCCCGGATTCCGGTGTCGCCCCGGCGAGCGAGGTGTCAGCCTCGCGAGGGAAGGGGACCCATCGTCCTCTCGACGAGCCGAACCGCAATTCGGTTCCCTTCCCCTCCGCGCCTGACGGCGCTCCGGCGGGGAACGACACTGAGGCTGGGGCGAGCCACCTGAGGGTGGTTGCCAAGCCCACCAAGCGTGAGGCGCACGGCTCACACCACCCGCACAGCGTCATGGCCGGGCTTGTCCCGGCAATCCACGCCTTCTCCCGAGGCCGAAAGTCGTGAATGCCCGCCCCAAAGGCCGGACATCGCAAAGGATAGCCCCCGGAGGCGGTTCGGCCCGACACCGCCTCACTGCCCCCTACCGGACGGGCGGGCGCCCCACCGCCCCGCCAACAACAACGCCGGACATCACCCCGCCCTGTGAGCCGCGCCCCGTCTCGCCTATATCCTTCCCGGAACAAGACGGGGCGGGCGTGGCGGGCGCGATTACGACATTGACGGACGAGGCGCGGCTCGCGCTCGTCAACATGGCGGACTTCGCCGGCTCGCTCGGCACGCCGTCGATCCGGCTCGGCGTCACGGGCCTCGCCCGCGCGGGCAAGACGGTGTTCATCACCGCGCTCGTCCACAATCTCATCCATGGCGGGCGGCTGCCGCTGTTCGCGCCCTGGCGCGAGCGGCGGCTCGTCGGGGCCGAACTCGAGCCGCAGTTGCACGACGACGTGCCGACCTTCGACTATCGCGGTCATGTCCGGACGCTGCTCGAGGAGCGCCTATGGCCGGACTCGACGCGGATGATCTCCGAGCTGCGGCTCACGATCACCTACGAGTCCGCGCGGTTCCTGAGGCGCCAGCTCGGGTCAGGGCGCATCCATCTCGACATCGTCGACTACCCCGGCGAGTGGCTGCTCGACCTGCCGCTGCTCGCCAAGGACTTCCGCACCTGGTCGCGCGAGGCGGTGGCGCGCTCGCGCGAACCGGCCCGCGCGCTCCTCGCTGCGCCCTGGCACGCGCATCTTTCGGCGACGAACCCCACCGCCAAGGCGGACGACGCCGATGCCGCCGAGGCGGCGCGGCTCTTCACCGACTATCTGCGACGCTGCCGGCTGGACGAGCACGCCCTCTCGACAGTCCCCCCCGGCCGCTTCCTGATGCCCGGCGACCTCGAAGGCTCGCCGGCGCTGACCTTTGCCCCGCTCGACGTGCCGGGAGAGGGTAGCGCGCCCGCAGGCAGCCTCTGGGCGATCATGGAACGGCGCTACGACGCCTATCGGCAGGTCGTGGTGAAGCCGTTCTTCCGCAACCATTTTGCCCGGCTCGACAGGCAGGCCGTGCTGGTCGACGCCCTTCCGGCGCTCAACGCCGGACCCGCCGCGGTGGCCGACCTCGAGACCGCGCTGGCCGAAATCCTCGGCGCGTTCCGCCCGGGCCGGCGGACCTGGCTCTCCCAGGTTCTTACCCGCCGCATCGATCGCATCCTGTTCGCGGCCACCAAGGCCGACCACCTCCACCACACCAGTCACGACCGGCTGGAGGCCATCCTGCGGCGCGTTCTCGGCCGGGCGATCGACCGCGCCCGCTTCTCCGGCGCCAGCGTCGACGTGCGCGCCATCGCCGCGATCCGGGCCACGCGGGAAGCGACGGTGAATCGCGGCGGCGAGGCGCTGCCCTGCATTCTCGGCGTGCCGCTCGCAGGCGAGACGCTGGACGGGCGCGGCTTCGACGGCGAGGAGGAGATCGCGCTGTTCCCGGGCGACCTTCCCGCCGACCCCGAGCGTGTCTTCACCGCCGGCGCCGAGCTGGCGCCCGACCTCAACTTCCTCCGCTTCAAGCCCCCGAAGCTCGAGCGCACGGCGGAGGGCCTGACCCTGTCGCTGCCGCATATCCGGCTCGATCGCGCGCTCGACTTTCTGATCGGGGACCGGCTCGCATGAGCGAGCGCCGCGACAGCGGCCGCCGGCCGGCGGCGTTCCGCGTCGATGAAGCGGAACTCGACCTTGCCCCGCTGCCCGAGGAGGAGACCGCGGGCCTGCCGGCCGTGGCCGGCATCGGCGAGGCGGTCGTGCCGCGGCCCCCGAGCCTGCCCGAGCGTCGCCGCTTCCGCTGGGGCCGCGTGTTCTTCTCCGCGCTCGGCGGGCTTGTCGCGCTCGGTCTCGGCCTCGCCGTCGACAATCTCGTGCGCGACCTGTTCGCCCGCGGCGACTGGCTCGGCTGGCTCGGGCTTGGGCTCGCGGCGGTCGCCGGGCTCGCCGCCATCGTCGTCCTCGGCCGCGAGCTCGCGGCGCTGATCCGGCTCGGCCGCATCGACGCGCTGCGGCTCGATACCGCCCTCGCTGCCGAGCGGGACGACGCGGAAGCGGCGGTGGAGGCGGCGCGGGCGCTGCTCGCGCTCTATGCGGGACGGCCCGACACCGCGCGCGGGCGGGCCAAGCTCGCCGGTCACTTGCGCGAGGTGATCGACGGGCGCGACCTCCTCGTCCTTGCCGAGGGCGACATCCTCGCCCCGCTCGACCGCGACGCCCGCCGCCTCGTCGCCGCCACGGCGAAGCGCGTGTCCATCGTCACCGCCGTGTCGCCCCGGGCGGTGGTGGATATCGTGTTCGTCATGGTCGCGGTGACCGGGCTGATCCGGCGTCTCGCCGTGCTCTATGGCGGGCGGCCGGGCTTTCTCGGCCTTCTCCGCCTCGCCCGGCAGGCTGTGGCGCATCTTGCGGTGACCGGCGGCATGGCGGCGGGCGACAGCCTCGTCAGCCAGCTCGTCGGCCACGGCGTCGCCGCGCGGCTTTCCGCCAAGCTCGGCGAGGGGGTAGTGAACGGTCTCCTCACCGCCCGGATCGGGCTCAGCGCCATCGACGTCTGCCGCCCGATGCCGTTCCTCGAACAGCCCCGCCCGAGCATCCCCGACGTCGTCGGCGGGCTCGTCACGGCCGGCGCATCGGACAAGGCCGCGCGCTGAATCCGGCCCGGCAGCTTCTGCCGGGGGAGGGCGGAATTGCCGGGCGGATGCGTGCCGCTCGCGCTCGCCGAAGCGGGATTGCCCCCTTTTTCCGGGGGCGCGCGCTCTGGCACGGCGCTTGCGCCTGTGACTCTCGATGCGGCCGTGCGCCGCCCCCACCTTCGGGCACCCGTGGAGAGCAGTGATGGGTATCCTCAATGCCATGAGCCGCGCGGTCAGCGGCCTCAACGCGCAGTCCTTCGCGCTGGAGAACATTGCCGGCAACATCGCCAACTCGCAGACGACCGGCTTCAAGCGCACCGACACCACGTTCCAGGACCTCGTCACGGGGTCGCGCGGCAGGTCCTCCGCCCAGACCTCGGGCGGGGTGATGGCGAGCTCCCGCTCCACCCAGGACGTGCAGGGCTCGGTCGAGAACGCCGATATCGGGACCTATCTCGGCATTTCCGGCGAAGGCTATTTCATGGTCGAGCAGAAGACGCCGCAGGCCGGCGGGGCCACGGGCTTTTCCGGGGCGATGGCCTATACCCGCCGGGGCGACTTCACGCTCGACCGCGACGGCTATCTGGTCAACGGCGCCGGCTACGCGCTGAAGGGCTTCAGCGTCGATCCGCAGAGCGGGGCGGTCATGGGCAGCGTGCCGGAGTTGATCCAGGTGCGCGATTCGATGGCCGAGCCGCAGGAGACGCAGACGGTCGACTACCGGCTGAACCTGCCGGCCTTCCCCAAGACCGTGAACTACAACGCGAACCTCTCGACTCCCAACAGCGAGCTCTGGGACAGGTCCGGCCTCGGCTACGATCCCTCGCCGGCCGGCACCGGGGCGGTGCTCGGCGCCGACGCGACCGACTTCATCCGCAACTCGATCGCGGGAGGTGCCGTCACCGTCTACGATTCCAACGGCACGCCGGCGAACGTACAGCTGCGCTGGGCGAAGGTCGATTCGGCCGAGGCGGGCGGCGCCGACACGTGGAACCTCTATTATCTCGAGAACAGCGACGCCGGCGCGACCGACGCGGCCTGGAGGGCGGTCGGGCAGGATTACGTGTTCGGCGACAACGGCGAGCTGAACCCGCCGATCTCGCGCGTCACCCTCGGCCCGGTGACGATCGACGGCGTCGCCCTCGCCGGCGTGACCCTCGACCACGGCGGCACCGGTAACGGCGTCACGCAATACGACAGCCCGGCCGGCACCGCAAAGGTGAGCGCGCTGGCGCAGGACGGCATGGCGGCGGGCGAGCTGACCGGCATTTCAGTGCTCGACGGCGGCCGGGTGGTCGCCTCCTATTCCAACGGCCGCGACGTCGACATCGCCAAGGTCGAGCTGGTCAGCTTCAACGCCGAGACCCAGCTCACCCGGCTCGACGGCGGCGCCTTCGCCGAGAGCCTCGATTCCGGCCCTCCCGTGATTGGCGCCAGCGGCCAGATCGCCTCCCAGGCGCTCGAAGCCTCGAACGTCGATATCGGCCAGGAATTCTCCAAGCTCATCGTCACCCAGCAGGCCTTCTCGGCGAACTCCCGCATCATCACGACCTCGAACGAGATGCTGCAGGACGTGCTGAACATCATCCGCTGACGAGAACCGGGACGATCCGTGAGCCGGCGCGCGTCCCACGCGTCGGCGGGAGGTTGCCATGAGCATCACCTCGGCGATCGGCAGCGCGCTCAGCGGCCTCTCGGTCAGTCAGCGCGAGCTCGAAGTCGTCGCCGGCAACGTCGCCAACGCCGACACGCCGGGCTATGCGCGCAAGGTCTTCGCGCGCTCGGCGATCGTCGCCGGCGACCGCACCGGCGGCGTCAGGGCCGGCCTCGTCACCCGCGAGCTCAACACGCAGCTGCAGAGCCAGTGGCGGACGAGCCTTTCGGGAGGCGCCTATGCCGGCGTGATGGCGACGAGCTGGTCGCGCCTCGACGCCGCCTATGGCGGGCCGGGCAGCCCAATCGCGCTCGACACCATGTTCAACGCGTTCACCGGCGCGATGGAGGCGCTGACCACCTCGCCCGACGACACCAGCGCGCGCCTCGCCGTGCTCGACACCGCCGACGCGCTGGCCGGCCGCCTGCGCTCGCTCTCGGCCGACGTGCAGACCATGCGCAACGAGGCCGAGGCCTCGATCGATTCCCTGGCCGATGAGGCGAACACGCTGCTCCAGCGCATCGCCGATCTCGACGGCCAGGTCGCGCTCGCCTCGTCCTCCGGCCAGAGCCCGGCGGCGCTGCAGGACCAGCGCGACCTCGCGATCGCCTCGCTCGCGGAGATGATGGACATCCGCGTCGAGGAAGGAAAAGGCGGCACGGTCAAGATCTCCACCGCCTCGGGTGCGATGCTCTACGACGTGCGGCCCTCGACGCTTCTGTTCGACGCTCGCGGCCTCGTGGACGCGAACAGCGCCTGGCAGCAGGACGGCAGCGGGAATCTGGGGTCCTTGAGGCTCGAGATGCCCGGCGGCTCCACCGTGGACCTGTTCGCCGAGGGCGCGATCCGCTCCGGCTCCATCGCCGCCTATCGCGAGTTGCGCGACGAGACCCTGGTACGTGCGCAGGCCCAGCTCGATGCGATCGCAGGCACGATGGCGCTCGCCCTGTCGAGTCGCACTGTTTCGGGCACGCCCGCGACTTCCGGCGCGCAGGCCGGCTTCGAGCTCGATCTCGACGCCTTGGCGAGCGGGAACATCGCCACGCTGACCTACACCGATACGGCGACCAATACGCGGAGGACGGTCAGCCTCGTCCGCGTCGACGATCCCGCCGCGCTGCCGCTCGGCAACGATGCCACCACGGACTCCGACGACACCGTAATTGGGATCGACTTCTCGGGGGGCGCCTCGGCTGCGATCGCCGACATCGCCGCCGCGCTCGGGGGCGATTTCGCCGTGTCCGACCAGGGCGGGGGCGTCGTGCGCGTCCTGAACGCCGGGGGTGCGGTATCGGTGGACGCGCTCTCCGCGCGCGTGACAGAGACCGACCCGGCTTCCGGCGACACCGCGCTCGGCCTGTTCGTGGACAGCCGCGACGGCGGCTCGCCCTATACCGGTTCGTTCGACGGGATCGGCCAGAAGACCGGCTTCGCCGGCCGCATCGCCGTCGATCGGGCGCTCATCGCCGACCCGAGCCTGCTCGTCGCCTATGCCAGCGGCGTGGCGGAGGGCGACAGCACCCGGCCGCTGGCGCTGCTCGACGCGCTGAGGACCGGCACCGCCGCGTTCGATGCGGCGACCGGCGTCGGCACGCCGGGGGCGCCGTTCACGGGCACGCTCGACGGCTTCATCCGCCAGACCGTCGGCCTGCAGGGCAGCGCCGCGGCGAATGCGGCACGGGTGAAGGAAGGCCAGGACATCGTCGTGAACAATTTGACCGAGCGCTTCGACGAGTCCCGCGAGGTGAACATCGACGAGGAGATGGCGCGCCTCATCGAGCTGCAGACCGCCTACCAGGCCAATGCCCGGGTGATGCAGGTCGCGCAGGACATGATCGACGCCCTGATCAGGATGTGACGCGTGGCCCTTTCCCCGCTCTCCGCCAACCCGATCATCTCCAGCCTCGTCGAGATGCGGCAGCGCATGGACGAGCTGCAGGGTAAGCTCGCCACCGGGCGCAAGTCCGAGACCTTCGGCGGGCTCGGCCCGGAGCGCACGCTCTCCGTCGCCTTCCGTCAGCAGGCGGCCGCGGTGAGCGCCTATCAGCAGACCAACCAGATGGTCTCGCTGCGGCTCAGAATGATGGACAGCACGCTGACGCGGATGGAAGCCATTCCCGGCGAGGCCAAGGCCGGCTTCGACCCCGCCGCGCTCGACGTGCAGGAGGACGGGCGCACCTCGGCGCAGAAGGCGGCGGGGGTCTCGCTCGACGAGGTGCTCTACCTCCTCAACGCCGAGGTCGACGGCCGCTATCTGTTCGCCGGCAACCAGACGCGGGAGAAGCCGGTCGCCGAATCGAAGCCGATCCTTGACGGGGCCGGCGGCAAGGCGGGGTTCCGGACCGTGCTCGCGCAGCGCAAGCTGGCCGATCTCGGCGCCAATGTCGGCACTGCGGCCGACCCGCTCCATCTCGGCCGCACGGTGATCGGCAGCGATCCGGCCTCCAATGTCGTGACCTTCGCCGAGGACGGCTACGGCCACCCGTTCGGCTTCAAGATCGCCCCTGCAAGCTCCAACCTCACGGGCGCGACGGTGGTGCACGATCCCGGCGCGGCGCCGGCGACGCCGGCCTCGCTGAGCGTCACCTTCTCCGGCCCGCCGCGCGGCGGTGAAACCATCCAGTTCACCGTCGGCCTGCCCGACGGCACCGAGGCGACTTTCGGCATCGAGGCGCGGGCGATCGGCGACACCGACGCGTTCGGCTTCACCATCGGCACCACCGACGAGGAGACCGCGGCGAACTTCGCCGAGGCGCTGAAGCTCCGCGTCGGCGAACTCGCCGCGACTGACCTTTCCGCGGCCTCGGCGATGCGCGCCGGGACCGATTTCTTCGACACCAGCGCGGGCAGGCAGCCCCAGCGCGTCGACGGCCCGCCCTTCGAGACCGCCACGAGCTTGCGCGACGGCGGGACCGACACGGTGTCCTGGTACACCGGGCAGAACGACGGCGACCCGCGCTCCTCCGTTTCTGCCCGCATCGACGGCGCGGTCACCGCCAATTACGGCACCTTCGCCAACGAGGAGGGCTTCCGCACCCTGGTCTCGGCGCTGGCCGTGATGACTGTAGAGACGTTCCCGGACGAGAGCCCGCGGAGCCGCGAGCGCTATTCGGAACTCGCCTCCCGCGCCCGCTTCGCGCTGTCCTTCGGCGGCACGCAGTCGGTGGAGGAGATTCACTCCGAAATCGCGAGCGCCGGCGTCGCCATCGGCCGCGCCGACGAGCGCCACACCACGAGCGCCGGCGTGCTCAAGGAATTCACGGAAGACCTCGAGCGCGTCAGCCTCGAGGAAGTGGCGGCGCAGCTGATGACGCTCAACACGCGCCTGCAGGCGAGTTACGAAGCCACGACAATGCTCTACCAGATGAGCCTGGTGAACTACGTGAAGTGAATTGCGCGAGCGTGGGGCACGGTGCCTGCCGGCGAAGGTGCCTGAAAAGGCGTGGATTGCCGGGACAGGCCCGGCCATGACGCCGAAAAAGGGCGCATGCTTACCCACAACTGTCGTCCCCGGCGAGCGCCGCTTGCGGCGCGAGGGAAGGGGACCCATTGGCTTCCCCTCCGCGGCTGCGGCGCTCCGGCCGGGAACGAAACAGTGGGCGGGGCGGTGCTCGGCGGAATCCCACTGAGGGACTTCCGAATCCGGAAGCCTCGAACCCGGCTCATCCCTTCCCCGCCTCATCCTTCCGCACCTTCCTACCCCGGGCGACTTCCGTCGCGAGCGCCTCGAGCCGGTGGGTCCAGAAGATGCGGAAATGGTCGAGCCAAGCGTCGACCTCGCGCAGGGGGGCGGGGTCGAGGCTGTAGAGGCGGCGGGCGCCTGCGGGGCGCACGGTGGCGAAGCCGGAGTCGCGCAGCACCTTGAGGTGCTGCGACACTGCCGCCTGCGATATCCCGTATTCGCGGCCGATGACCTCGACGATCTCGCCCGAGGCATGCTCGCCGCTCGCCAGCAGCTCGAGGATGCGGCGGCGGACGGGGTCGCCGAGGACGTCGAACGCGTGCACGGGAATCCCTCAGCCGGGCGGCGTCTCGCCGGTGTAGAACTGCCGCGTCCGCTCGGCGGCGGCGCGGGCGTCGGCCTCCGGCGTGCCGGCGGCGATCGAGGCCTCGCCCCAGGCGTCGCTCGAGACGCGGTAGATCGCGAGCGCATCGGGCGAGGTGGCCCAGGCCTCGCGCTGCTCCATCGGCACGGTGGCAGCCGGCCCCTTGAGGTGCTGGTCGAGGCCGTAGAAGCCGAGATCCCAGCCGACGCCGACGGCGCCCGGACCGTACTGGTCCCAGAACGCCTGCCCCTCCGGGGTTGCCGCCGCCTCGTGGCGCAGTTCCAGCCGCGTGCCGTTCCCCTCGGGGGTCAGCACGAGATCTACCCACGACACCTGCGGTCCCATCTCCCAGGTGATGCCGACGCGCCGCGGCGGCTCGCAGGCCGTTATCGTCCCTCCGGCATTGCCCTGGAACTGATAGCGCCCGCCGAGCTTCAGCTCGCCCGAGATGGGCAGAAACCAGCGCGGAATCCGCGCCGGACTCGTCAGCGCGTCCCAGAGGTCGGCCTGGTCGGTGTCGTAGACCCGAGACGCAACAAGCAGTCTCGATGGCTGGCCGTCGCGCGTGCTGTCCCTGACCTCGCGCGACATCGGGCCGAGTTCGGCGATCGGATCGATCGGCATGCGTGTTCTCCCCGTTTATTGACGTGAGGGACGCTATAGGGATGGGCTTATATAAGTCAACGCTAATATCTTGGCGACATAGCACGGGCCCCGGAGGGAACGCAGCCCCGGGGCGGTGCTACCGCAGCGCCTTCTCCAGAACGGTGATCGAAATCGCGCCGTCCCGGGGCTCGCCGTCCTCCTCCGGGGTCGAAGCGAAGCCGTGCTTCTCGAAAAACCGGATCGCCGCCGCGTTCTGCCGCTCCACTTCGAGCCGCAGCGTCTTCGCTTCGGGGAAGCTTGCCTCGATCTCGGCGAGGAGCTCGCCGCCGATGCCGCGGGCCTGCAGGTCGGGTGCGACGTAGAGCAGGAACAGCGTGACCACCTGCGGGGCGGCCGCGGCGGCGGCGAAGGCCGCGCCGCCGAGTCGCCGGCCGTCGTCAGCGACCACGAATTCCGAGCGGGGCCGGCCGAGCCGCGCCCGCAGGGCCGGCATGGCGTGCCACTCGCGGGTGATCTCCGCGGCGCCTTCCGGGCCGTAGATCGCGTCGTAGGTGGCGTGCCAAGTCGTCGTCAGCAGGTCGCGGATCGCGGCGAGATCGGCCTCGCCGGCGGTGCGGATGAACATCATGCCGGCCGGCCGAGCGCGTCTAGAATGCGCGCCCAGGACCGCGTTCCCTTGTGGAAGCTCGAAAGCTCGTACTTCTCGTTGGGGCTGTGGATGCGGTCGTCGTCGAGGCCGAAGCCGACCATCAGCGAGTCCATGCCGAGCGTGCGGCGGAAGCTGCCGACGATCGGGATCGACCCGCCCGAGCCGATCAGCGCCGCGGGGCGGCCCCATTCGGCCTCGAGCGCGGCGCGCGCCGTGCGCAGCGCGTCGCTGTCGAACGGCAGCTGCAAGGCGGGGCTGCCGCCGTGCTCGGCGAACGAAGCGGTGCAGTCCGCGGGCAGGCGCTCCTCGACAAAGGTCCGGAACGCCGCGCGGATTTGCGCCGGGTCCTGGTCGCCGACGAGGCGGAACGAGACCTTGGCCGAGGCCTCCGCCGGCAGCACCGTCTTGAAGCCGTCGCCCGTATAGCCGCCGTGGATGCCGTTCACCTCCGCGGTCGGCCGCGCCCAGACCTGCTCCAGCACCGAGCGGCCGGATTCACCCGCGGGCACCGACAGGCCGACCTGGCCGAGGAACGCATTCGCTTCGAAGCCGAGCCCCTCCCACATGCGCTTCACATCCGCCGGCAGCTCGTTCACCCCGTCGTAGAAGCCGGGCAGGGTGACGCGGCCTTCCGCGTCGTGAAGGTCGGCGAGAATGCCGGAAAGGACGTGAATCGGGTTGCGCGCGGCGCCCCCGAACAGGCCCGAGTGCAGGTCGCGGTCGGCGGCGCGGATCGTCACCTCCTCGCCGACGAGGCCGCGCAGCATGGTGGTGATCGCGGGGGTGTCGCGGTCCCACATGCCGGTGTCGCAGACCAGCGCGAGATCGGCGCGCAGCTCGTCGGCGTTCTCGGCGAGGAAGGGCGCAAGGCTCGGCGAGCCCGACTCTTCCTCGCCTTCGAGCAGGATCGAGACCCCGACCGGCAGCGTGCCGGTCGCGGCGATGGTCGCCCGGCAGGCCTCGATGAAGGTCATCAGCTGGCCTTTGTCGTCGGCAGCGCCGCGCGCGACGATCTGCTTGTGCCCGTTCACGATGTCGATTCGCGGCTCGAAGGGCGGCGTCTGCCAGAGATCCAGCGGGTCCACCGGCTGCACGTCGTAATGGCCGTAGAACAGCACGTGCGGCGCATTGCCGTGGCCGCGCTCGGCCGCAGGCCAGTGCGCCACCACCATCGGATGCCCCGTGGTCGGCCGCACCGCGGCGTCGAAGCCCAGCGCGGCGAGGTCGCGCACCAGCAACTCGGCGGCGGCGCGGCAATCCTCGGCATAGGCCGGATCGGTCGAGATCGACCTGATCCGCAGGAGATCGAACAGGCGCTCGACGCTCTCGTCGAGCCGCTCGTCGATGCGCGCGAGGACGGCGTCGATGCCGGGCATGGGAAGGCTCCGCGGGTTCGGGGTGCGGCCGGGGCGGGTGGCCACGGCGAGAGGGACGAAGATAGTCCACCCCGCCGCGCGAGCAACACGGGCGTTCACTATCCGCCCCACGCTTGCTATGCGAGGGCGCAGCAGCGGTCCCTCACGGCTGGCCAGGGAATCACGCATGGACGAACTCATCGCCCGGATCACCGCGACCCTCGATATCGACGAGCAGACCGCCCGCCGCGCCGTCCCCGTCATCTTCGGCTTCCTCGCCGAGGAGGGGCCGCCCGAGCGCGTGCGCGAGCTCGCCGCGCGGGTCCCCGGCGCGGGCGCCTACCTCGCCGAGGCGAAATCCGGCTCGCGCGGCCTGATGGGCGCGCTCGGCGGCATGGTCGGCGGGGGCGGCGCGATGGCCGCGCTCGGCGCGCTGTCCGATCTCGGGCTAGACCTCGAACAGGTGCAGCAGATCGCCAGCACCTTCATCGCCTTCGCGCGCGAACGCATCGGCGAGGAGGGTGTCGACGAGATCCTCGCCTCGATTCCCGTGCTGGCCCGGCTCGCCTGATGCAGTGGTCACCGCAGCAGGAGGCGGCGCTGCGCGACGTCGCGGCCTGGCTGAAGACCCGCGGAGGGCCGCAGCTGTTCCGCCTGTTCGGCTTCGCCGGCACGGGCAAGACGACGCTCGCCCGCCACCTCGCCGAAGGGATCGACGGCAAGGTCGCGTTCGGCGCGTTCACGGGCAAGGCGGCGCACGTGCTGCGCCTCAAGGGCTGCGACGGCGCCTCGACCATCCACAGCATGATCTACCGGCCGCGCGGGGCCGACGAGGAGGGGCCGTCGTTCTCGATCAACCGCGACAGCATCGTCGCCAAGGCGAAGCTCGTCGTCATCGACGAGTGCTCGATGGTGGACGAGGAACTCGGCCGCGACCTGTTGTCCTTCGGCACCAAGATCCTCGTGCTCGGCGATCCTGCGCAGCTGCCTCCCGTGAAAGGGGGCGGCTACTTCACCGACGGGGAGCCCGACGTGATGCTGACGGAGGTGCACCGGCAGGCGCAGGACAATCCGATCATCCGCCTGTCGATGGCGGTGCGCGAAGGCGGCGAGCTCGCGCGCGGGCAGTACGGCCAGAGCCGCATCATCGGCCGGCGCGACATCGACGCCGCGGCGATCCTCGCCGCCGATCAGGTACTCGTCGGCCGCAATCAGACGCGGCGCAGCTACAACGCGCGCATCCGCGAACTGAAGGGCTTCACCGGCGCGCTGCCGGCGGTGGGCGACAAGCTGGTATGCCTCAGGAACGACAAGGTGAAGGGCCTGCTCAACGGCGGCACCTGGACGGTGGCGCGCGTCGCACCGCCGCGCAAGGACCTCCACCGCTACGACCTCGTGCCGGAGGACGAGGAGTCCGGCCAGCGCGTCGTGTCGGTCGCCGTGCACCCGGCGCTGTTCGACGGCGACCCCGACGCGCTGCCCTATCCGGTGCTGAAGCGCTCGGACGCGTTCGACTACGGCTACGCCCTCACCGTGCACAAGGCGCAGGGCTCGCAGTGGAATTCGGTGGTGCTGTTCGACGAGAGCTTCGCCTTCCGCGAGCACCGCAGCCGCTGGCTCTATACGGGGATTACCCGAGCGGCGGAGGCGATCACGATCGTGCAGTAGCGGGGCCTGCGTCCTCGCCGAGGAGGGCGAGCGCGGCCGCGCCGCCGAGCGGGCCGGCGGGGAACGTTGCGGCCGTCGTCACGGCGTCCTCGAGCAGGCGGTGATAGCTCAGCCTGTCGATCTCGACCGCGCCGAAGCGGGCGAGATGGGCGGTCACGAACTGGGTGTCGAGCAGCCGGAATCCGCTGGCGCGCAGCCGCGCGACAAGGTGCACGAGCGCGACCTTCGAGGCATCGCGCTCGCGGGCGAACATGCTTTCCCCGAAAAAGGCCGCCCCGAGTTTGACGCCGTAGAGCCCGCCGACGAGCAGGCCGTCGCGCCAGGCCTCGACGCTGTGCGCGTGCCCCCGCGCATAGAGATCGGCGTAGATCTTGCGGATGCGGCGGTTGATCCAGGTGCGCGGGCGGTCCCTGCCCGGGGCGGCGCAGCCGTCGATGACGCCCGGAAAATCGGCATCGACCCGGACCTCGAAAACGTCTGCGCGCACGGTGCGGGCGAGCCGCCGCGGCACGTGGAAGCAGTCCAGCGGCACGATGCCGCGAATTTCCGGCTCGATCCAGTGCAGGCCCGGATCGTCGGCGCTCTCGGCCATCGGGAAGATGCCGCAGGCATAGGCCTTCAGCACCACCTCCGGCGTGATCTCGAACTGGGTTTTTGCGGTGCCGGCCATCGCGGACGCTAGCAAGGGTTCATGTCGTCCCCGGCGAGCGCCGCGCAGCGACGTGAGGGAAGGAGACCCGAGCCTCCGTAGTCGAGGATGCCTCTGGGTTTCCTTCCCCTCCGCGCCTTTCGGCGCTCCGGCCGGGAACGACGCGAGGGGTGACTTTCCGGGTTGCGAGCGGCTCGGTGGCACGGCCGTGCCACACCCACCCTCCCTCCCCCAACGTGGGGAGGGTCGGCCGAAGGCCGGGGTGGGGGGAGCCCCACGGCAGGGAGTCAGCGACTCGATTCTGGACGAGCGCTGCCTTGGCGGAGGCGCCCGCCCCACCCGACCGTCCCGCTCCGCGGGCCGGCCTCCCTCCCCTCGCGGGGAGGGAGGGTGCCCCACCCTGAGATAGGTGCTCCTTCGCGAGAGAAGGTGCCTGAACTCGGGCGATACTGCGCATCGCGCGTCCCACCCCCGGCGTCATGGCCGGGCCTGTCCCGGCCATCCACGCCTTTTCGCGGCCGAAGACATGGATGCCCGGCCACACACGCCGGGCATGACGATCCGAGAGGCCGCGCCCGACGTGAGGGGCGCGTCGAACATCCCGTGCCGTCCCCGGCGAGCGCGGCGTGAGTCTCGCGAGGGACGGGGACCTATCAGCCTCTCCACCAACCGAACCCCATTGGTTCCCTTCCCCTCCGCGCCTCTCGGCGCTCGGGCCGGGAACGACACCGTCCACGCGCTCAGCCGTGCTCACCCGATCCACTGGCCAGATAGTGCTCGAGCCAATGGATATCGTACATGCCGTTGGCGATGTCCTGGTTGTCGACGAGCTCGCGGAACAGGGGGATCGTCGTTTCGACGCCGTCGACGACGAACTCGTCGAGGCAGCGCCTGAGGCGCATCATGCACTCGACGCGCGAAGCGCCGTGCACGATCAGCTTGCCGATCAGGCTGTCGTAGTGCGGCGGGATCGCATAGCCCTGATAGACCGCCGAATCCACCCGCACGCCGAGCCCGCCGGGCGGGTGGTAATAGGTGATCCGCCCCGGCGAGGGCGCGAAGGTCTTCGGGTTCTCGGCGTTGATCCGGCACTCGATGGCGTGGCCGTTGTAGCGCACGTCCTCCTGGCGGATCGACAGCCCGGCGCCGGAGGCGACGCGGATCTGCTCGTTCACGAGGTCGATGCCGGTGATCATCTCGGTCACGGGGTGCTCGACCTGGAGGCGCGTGTTCATCTCGATGAAGTAGAACTCGCCGTTCTCGTAGAGGAACTCGATCGTGCCGACGCCGGAATAGCCGAGCTCGGCCATGGCATTCGCCACCACGGTGCCGATCCGCCCGCGCTGGCCCGCGTTCAGCGCCGGCGACAGCGCCTCCTCCCACACCTTCTGGTGCCGCCGCTGCAGCGAGCAGTCGCGCTCGCCCAGATAGATCGCGTTGCCGCGGCCGTCCCCCAGCACCTGGATCTCGATATGACGGGGCTTGGCGAGATACTTCTCCAGATAGACCGACTCGTCGCCGAACGCCGACTTCGCTTCGGCCCGCGCGGTCGCGATCGCGTTCGCCAGCTCGTCCTCGCCGCGCGCCACCTTCATGCCGCGCCCGCCGCCCCCGGCGGCCGCCTTCACGAGCACCGGATAGCCGATTTCCGCGGCGATGCGGAACGCCTCGTCGCCCGGCGCGACCGCGCCATCCGATCCGGGGACGACGGGGATGCCGAGGCGCTTGGCCGTCGCCTTGGCCTCGATCTTGTCGCCCATGATGCGGATGTGCTCCGCCGAGGGGCCGATGAAGGTGATGCCGTGGGCGGTGAGGATGTCGGCGAAGCGGGCGTTCTCGGACAGGAAGCCGTAGCCGGGATGCACGGCGTCCGCGCCGGTAATCTCGCAAGCCGCGAGAATCTGCGGGATGTTGAGATAGGAATCGCGGGCCGGGGGCGGGCCGATGCAGACCGACTCGTCGGCGAGCCGGACGTGCATCGCGTTGGCGTCGGCGGTCGAATGCACCGCGACAGTCTCGATCCCGAGCTCCTTGCAGGCCCGCAAGATCCTGAGCGCGATCTCGCCGCGATTGGCGATGAGGATCTTGTTGAACATCGCGCCGCCTATTCGAGGATCAGGAGCGGTTCGCCGAACTCCACCGGCCGGGCGTCCTCGACGAGGATCGCGGTGACCCGCCCGTCGCGCGGGGCGACGATCGGGTTCATGTGCTTCATCGCCTCGATGATGAGCAGCGTCTGGTCCTTCTTCACCGTGTCGCCGACCTCGACGAAGGGCCTCGCCCCGGGCTCCGCCGCCAGATAGCAGGTACCGACCATCGGGGAGGTGACCGCGCCGGGATGGCTCGCCGGATCGACCGGCCGCTCCCGGGCCTCCGGCCCGCCGGGCGAGGCGGGAGCCGCCCCGGCCGGGGCATAGATCGTCGGCGCCGCGACCGTCACCGCGCGCGCGACGCGGATGCGTAAATCGTCCTGCTCGACCTCGATCTCGGACAGCTCGGTCTCGTGCAGCAGGGCCGCGAGCTGGCGGATCAGGTCCTGATCGATCTTCGGTGTCTCTGCCATCGGCTCATCTGTCGGGTTGGCGTTCCTGGAGCTCGCGCGCGGCGCGAAGGCCCGCGGGCTCGTATCGGGTTCAGGCGGCCGTCATGGCGGCGACGGCATCGAGCGCGAGGAGATAGCCGTTCGTCCCGAACCCGCAGATCACGCCGGCGGCGACCGGCGAGACATAGGAGTGTTGGCGAAAGCTCTCGCGCGCGAAGATGTTGGAGATGTGCACCTCGATCACTGTCGCCTCGGCGCCGCGGATGGCGTCGTGGATCGCGATCGAGGTATGGGAATAGGCGCCCGGATTGAGGATCACGGGCGCAGCGTCCCGGCCGGCCTGCTGGATCCAATCGACCAGCTCGCCCTCGTGGTTGGTCTGGCGAAACTCCAAGGTCAGGCCGAGCGTGGACGCGTGTTGCCGGCACCGCGATTCGATGTCGGCAAGGGTTTCGCTGCCGTAGACGCCGGTCTCGCGGGTGCCGAGCAAGTTGAGGTTCGGGCCGTTGAGGATTCTGACCGCGCGCACCGCCGACCGCCTCGGGAGAGACCGGCCCCCGGCCGGCGAGGACTCCTTATAGGCATTCATTTTTTCGAGGGAAAGGCCCGGCCCGGGTCAAAGCGCCGCCGTCTCGCCCTCGCGCACAGCTTCGATGCGCGCGGCGAGCGCCTCCCGCCCCACCGCGCCCATCACCACCTCGCCGCCGACCACATAGGTCGGGGTGCCGGTGAGCCCGAGCGCGGTTGCAAGGCCGTAGACTTCCGAGATCGTGTCCTCGACGATCGGGTCGGCGAGATGCGCCTCGATGTCGGCGGTGGCGACGCCGAGGCCCGCTGCGACGGCGATCGCCCGCTCGCGGCCGACCTGGCCTTCGGTCAGCAGCAGCGCCCGGTGGAAGTCGAGATAGCGCTCCGGCGCGAGCTCGTTGAAGGCGATCGCCACCTGCGCGGCCTCGACCGAGCCGGCGCCGAGAATCGGGAACTCCTTCAGCACGACGCGCAGATCGGGGTTTGCATCCATCAGCGCCAGGAGATCCGGGAGTGCGCCCTCGCAATAGACGCAGTTGTAGTCGAAGAACTCCACGAGCGTGATCGGCCCGTCCGGATTGCCGAGCACCACCTGGTGCGCGGAGTGGAACAGCAGCTCCGCGTTCGCCGCGACCTGCGCGTTGCGCTCGGCCGCTGCGGCATCCTGCTGCCTGCGATCGAGCTCGACGAGGGCCTGCTGCACGATCTCGGGATTGGCGAGGATGTAGTCGCGGACGATGGCCTCGATCTCGGCCCGGTCCGCCGGCGGGGGCTGCGTTTCGGCCGCCGAATCGCTGCACGCGGCGAGTCCGGCCGTGGCGAGCACCGCGGCGCATGCGAGCAGGCGGGTCGAGACGGGGCGGGAAAGGGGCATTGGCGGCACTCGATCAGACCTGCGGTTCGACGTAGACCCGGATGTCCTCGGCGCGGACCCAGGCCGGGCTGCCGCGATCGAGACCGGCTTGGGCGCGCGTCGCATAGTCGCGCGCGGCGGCAATGTCGCCGCTCGTGAAATATCCCTGCGCGGTCGCGAGGTCCGCCATCGCGACCCTGCCCTGCCGGGCATAGGCCAGCGCGAGCTGCCGCCAGCCGACCCAGGATTGCGGCTCGGCCGTCAGCCCGCGATCGAGCATCGTCACCGCTTCCCCCAGATAGGCCGGATCGTCGGTCGCGACGAGGGCGTGGCCGAGCAGGATCGCAATCAGTCCGCTCGACGGAGCAAGTTGCGCGGCGCGACGCAGCGGTTCGATCGCGGCGGCGGCAGCGCCGGTCTCAAGCAGGATCTGTCCCTTGAGTTCCCAGAAATAGGCGTCGTTCGGCGCCGCCGCGATCAGCGCATCGGCCGCCGCGACCGCCGCCGATGGTGCGCCGAAGCGGAAGGTCGCGATGGCGCGGGCATAGCGCGCGGCGAGGCTGGTGTCGGAGGCGGGATACGCCGTCGCGATCTCGCGGGCCGACTGGATGAAGCCGATGAACTTCGCCCGCACCAGATCGTGCCGCGCCTGCAGGTCCGGCGGGTCGGCGCGGTCGAAATAGGCGCTGTCATGCGCCGCCGCCTCGGTCTGCTGCAGCCTGTCGATCGCGAAGGGGTGGCTCTGCGCGTAAGGATCTGCGAAGCCGACGACAAACATCTCCTCATTGGCGAGGCGCCGGAATACGTCGAGCATGCCGCGCGCCGATTGTCCGGTCGCCTGAAGATAGCCGAGCGCGGCGATGTCGGCCGTCGTCTCCTCGGCGCGCTGATAGGACAGCAGCGAGCGATTCGCGGCCGTCATGCCGCCGAGCGCGAGGCCCGCCGCCGCGCCGGGCTCCCCTGTCGCCGCCCCCGCGACGATGCCGCCGAGCATGGCGATGCCGGCGATCCATTGCGCCCGCCGTGCCGCCTCGCGCAGGCGCGCCAGATGCCCGCCGGCGAGATGGCCCACCTCGTGCGCGAGCACGCCGATGAGCTCGTTCGGCGTCTCGGTGTCGATCAGCGTGCCGGCGTTGACGAAGATGCGCCGCCCGTCCGCGACGAAGGCGTTGAAGGCAAGATCGCTGACGATCACGACCTCGACCGAGCCGGCCCCGAGCCCCGCGGCGCCGAGAATCGGCCGGACATAGTCGCGGACGAGGGCCTCCGCCTCGGCGTCGCGGATGACGGGCACGCCATCCTGCGCCCGCGCCGGCAGGCTGCCGACGACGAGCGTCGCCGCCGCGGCGATGGCGGCGGCGAGCCGGCGCCAGTGCGAACGGCGAGGGGGTGGGGCGGCGAAAGCGATCAGCATCGGATCGGGATGTCCCTGGTGGCCTGCGAACCGGAGTTCGGAAGGCTAGCATTGCCGCACTCCGCCGTCACATCGACCCTCTGGGGGCGGATTCGTGGACCGTCATTCTCCCGGCATCGCGGCGGAAGCGGGGCCGGCTTGCCTCGGCGGTCGCTGGGGTGCCAGTCTGCGCGTGTCTATACCGCCGAGCCCCCGTTCTCATGCGTCATCCGTCGCGCCGCGCCGCGGTCGAGCCGTTCCTCGCCATGGACGTCCTTGCCGAGGCGAACGCGCTCGAAGCCCGGGGCCGGCGGATCGTCCACATGGAGCTCGGCCAGCCCGCCGCGCCGACCCCGGCCCTGGTGCGCGAGGCGGCCGCTGCGGCGCTCGCCGACGGACGCATCGGCTACACCGAGGCGCGCGGCCTGCCAGCCTTGCGGGCCCGCATCGCCCGGCACTATCGCGAGCGCCACGGCATCGAGGTTCCGGACGCGCGCATCCTCGTCACCACGGGCTCGTCCGGCGGTTTCAACCTCGCCCTTCTCGGCCTGTTCGACCCCGGCGACCGGGTAGCGCTGGCGTCGCCGGGCTATCCCGCCTATCGCAACATCCTCGAGGCGCTCGGCCTCGAAGTTGTGGACATCCCGACAGGGGCTGCAACGCGCTGGGCGCTGACGCCGGCGCTGGTCGAGGCCGCGCACCGCGAGCGCCCGCTCGCGGGCGTCCTCGTCGCGAGTCCTGCGAACCCCAGCGGCACCATCATGAGCCCGGAGGCGCTGCGCGCGCTCGCCGAGGCCTGCGACGCGCTCGGGCTCTGGCTGATCTCGGACGAGATCTATCACGGCCTCACCTACGAGGGCATCGAGGAGACCGCGCTCGCCGTCTCGGACCGCGCTGTCGTCGTCAACAGCTTCTCGAAATACTACTGCATGACGGGCTGGCGCATCGGCTGGATGGTGCTGCCCGAAGCCGTGGCGCGCCCGATCGAGCGCATCGCGCAGAGCCTCTATATCTCTGCACCCGACATCTCCCAGCGCGCCGCGCTCGCCGCGTTCGACGCCGGCGCCGAGCTCGAGGCGGTGAAGGCGGTCTACGCCGCCAACCGCAAGCTACTGCTGGCGCGCCTGCCCGCCCTCGGCTTCGACAGCTTCCTGCCGATGGACGGCGCGTTCTACGCCTATCTCGACGTCGCCCGCTTCACGAACGACTCCGCCGCCTTCGCCAGGGCCATGCTCCACGAAGGCGGCGTCGCCGCCACGCCCGGCGCCGACTTCGACCGCGCCCGCGGCGCCCGGCATCTCAGGCTGTCGTTCGCGGGCAGCGAGGCGGACGTGGCGGAGGCGTGCGACAGGCTCGAGGCGTGGCTGCGGAGATAGGGGCGTGTCTTGCTCGGGGCGGGCACGCGTGTGGGGGGCGCGAAGACGGATGTGACGCGGCGCGGGTCAGCCCGATCGAACCTCGGGGCTTGAACGGAGGGAGCGGAGTGTTCGACGCCCCGGTCTCAGCTGGTCGGCACGCGGGATTGCATCCGGGCGTCACTGCCCCGCCTACCGTGCGCGTGTCAGACCGCGACGCCGGCGGGGCCGAGATGGCCACGGTCGTTCAGACCCATCCACGTCCGGATCTCCGCCGACGTCCCCCAGCCTACAACAGCCGGGGATGCCAACATGCAATCCACGCCCTCCGGCCCCGCGCCCGCTTACAGCCGCGTCTCTTAAGCTCCTACAGGCTTTCCTTGATGTATTCCGGCGACTGCACCGCGGCGAACTCCACGGCAATGCCTTCCTCGAAATGGCGGACCACCCGCGCGCGCATCTTGCCGAGCGTGAGCGCGGCGCCGATGGGGGGGCGCACGTCCATCGAGATGGCGGCGCCGGAGAGGGAGACGTCGAGCACGCGGCAGCGATGTTCCGCCCCGTCGCCGAGGACGACGTGGCTGAACGGGTTCTTCGGCAGGATGCGCTCGTGGCGCCGGTCTTCGGCGAGGTCGAGCTCGCGCCGGTTGGCGAGCCAGGTGAGCTGGTTGGCGAGCTTCTCGCGCTTGCGCGCGGTCGCGTTGATGGTCATCGCGAACCCGCCTTCGACATAGCGGGAGATCTCGCCCTCGACGCGGCCGATATGGTCGATATAGGCGACCACGCGCTCGCCGATCGAGCCCACGACGGGTGCCATCAGCGCCGCGCCGCCCGGGCTCATGTCGATGACTTGGCAGGGATATTCGTTGCGGCTCTGCAGCATGAAGCGGCCGAGCAGGTTGACGCGGACGCGCTGGAAACGCCGACGCTCGGGCTCGCCGGTGCCCGTCTTGCCGAGTGCCATGCGTGCTGTTCCCGTCATCGCGTGGTCGACCCTTCCGGACCGTTGCGGACAGGCGGCCGACCCCGACGCCCGCGACGGCATGCTTCCGCGCGTGCAACCCCCGCCGGGGCCAAAGACGCGGCACGATGCTGCCGGGGCACGCTCCGGGCCGGCGAACCGGCGGGAGACGGGCCCTAACAAGGGTGCAGCTTAGAACCCCGCCGTTAACGGCTCGTTGCCGGGCTCACGCCGCCCCGTCGCCGCGTCCGCCCTCGTAGACGACGAGATGGCCGACGCGGCGTTGCGGGTCGGCCGTTCCGCTCAGGCCGGGGTCCCCCGCGCTCCCGCCGGCGGCGGCCCGCAGGAACTGCGGCCGCTCGTCGGGCCAGATCAGGCGAAGGCTCTGGATCGGTTCGCGCACCACCGGGTGCAGGCCGAGCCAGTACGGCTCCGCCATCGTCGCATAGCTGCCGATCAGGCGCGTGTAGTGCGGTCCCTCGTGCTTCAGGGGAAGGAGCAGAATCTCGGCCGCCACCGACTGGCCGCGCTGGATCGTCGCCTCCACCCCGACCACCGCGGCTGCCCCGTCCTCCACGATGGCCGAGAGCAGCGACGCCGCCGCTTCGCGGTCCCGGCCCTGCCACAGGTCGAGGAAGTTCCGCCCCTTCAACTCGCGGCCATGGGTGAGACAGAGCCGCGTTCCGGCGAGTCGGAACGGGTAAGACGCGCGGTCCCGCATCTCCAGGATGAAGGTGTCGGTAAGGATCTGGCGGATCTGGGACGGCTCGATCTCGTGCCGCTGCGGCGCCACGCGCCGGCCGCGCAGCCGGGTCCAGTAGTCGTAGAGCGCGTGCGAGGTCTCGTGCTTCATGACCCATCCCTGGACTGCGGCGGCATCGGCGGCGGGCGATTCCGTCCCGAACTGCGCCGCCTGTCCGTCGGCGGCACAGCCCGGGACGGGCCGAACGCCGTCCGCCTCCTGCGAAGCATCGGGTGTGCCAAGGATCGGGCCCAGGCGGAACCGGGTTGACGCCCGGCGGGGGCACGAAGGTTAATGAGCCCACCCGAATCGACAGCTTGTCCCCAACATTGGACGCGCGTCGCGTGCCCGGGGCCGGCGTTGCCGGCCGCCCGGCGGCGTCCTATCTGTCCCGCGACCCGCGCGGCGCCGTCCCTCGGCACCCCGGTTCGCTGCGACGCGCCCGACAGGAACCCGCCCGATGTTCGACGATGATCGCGGCCGCCCGCGTCGCCAGCCGGCCGTGAACATCCCGGGCGCCGTCATCGGCCTCGTGCTCGCCTTCGTCGTCGTGCACCTCGCCCGGCTCTACCTTCTGAGCCCGCAAGGGGACGCCGACGTGCTGCTGCGCTACGCCTTCATTCCGGCGCGCTACTCGGTCGCGATTCCGGGGCTGGGCGAATGGCCGGGCGGCTTCGGCGCGAAGCTGTGGACGCCGCTGACCTATGCCTTCCTGCACGGCGGCTGGACGCATCTCACCGTCAACGGCCTCTGGCTCGTCGTGTTCGGCACCGCGCTCGGCCGCCGCTTCGGTTCGGCGCGCTTCCTCACCTTCTCCGCCGTGTGCGCGATCGCCGGCGCCGGGGCGCACTATCTCGCCCACCCCACAGACGCCGTGCCGGTGGTCGGTGCCTCCGCCGCGATCGCGGGGCAGATGGCGGCGGCGGCGCGGTTCATGTTCTCGCGCATCGCGCCGATCGGTCCCGGCGGCAGGCTTCCGGGCGCCTATCGCCAGCCCGCGCTCTCGCTGCTCGAGCTGCTGCGCACCCCGCGCGCGCTCGCGTTCCTGGCGATCTGGTTCGTCCTGAATTTCGGCGCCGCGCTCGGCACGCCGGACGCGCTCACCGGGGGCAACACGGTGGCGTGGGAAGCCCATATCGGCGGCTTCCTCGCGGGTCTTCTGCTGTTCCCGCTGTTCGACCCGGTCGCCACCGGCCCGCGCGCCCACCCGCCCTCGGGGCCGCTTCCTCCCGCGGCGTGAGCCGGCTGCGGTCCGCCCGTCGAAGCCTTCCTTCGGGCAAGGCCGCCGGCGCAGCCTCAGCCGACGGCGCGAAACCGGACGCGCTCGATCAGGCTGGTGGTCGAAATCTCCGGCGTGCGCGGCAGGTAGCACACCTCGCACAGCGCCTTGAACTCGTCGAAGCGGCCGGCCCAGTCGTCGCCCATCACCAGAACATCGGCGCTGAACTGCCTGATATAATGGCCCTTCAGCTCCAGCGCCTCCTCCACGAATACCTCGTCCACGCAGCGCAGCGCGCCGACGATGGCAAGACGCTCGGTCTGGTTGGCATAGGGCAGTCGGCCCTTCTTGCGCTGGTTCAGCGCATCGGACGAAACGCCCACGATGAGCTGGCTGCCGAGTTCGCGCGCCCGCTCGAGAATGCGCAGGTGGCCGAAATGGAACAGGTCGAATGTGCCGAAGGTGATCACGCGCCGGGGGCGGGCCTGGGAGAGGGGCATTGGGCCGTCACTGTCGTTGATGGGGCGCGGACGCATCGAATGGCTCCGTTCGACGGGACCGGGGTCTGACGATACCCGAGTTCCCGGAGGAGGGACAAGGGACGCGGCCCACCGGACCGCGTGCCGGTCGGCGGCCCGATCAACCGTGATCGCGGATGGCGTGATAGCCCAGCGTCGCCATGAGCCAGATGCCGAGCGAGGCGAGCAGGGTGAGGATCGTATAGAGCAGGGGCTTCGGCAGTTCCGGCTTCTGCGGCAGGCTGGGCTCCACGAAGGTGGCGAGGAACAGCTGCTGCGACTCCGCCCGGGCCCGCGCCGCGTCGAGGCTGGTCAACGCCGAGGCGAGCGCCTGCTCGGCGACGCCGCGCTCGAACACCAGCGACTGATACTGTGCCACGAGGTCGGCCTGGGTCTCGTCGGTCCCGCCCGTCGTATCGCCGATCTGCGCGTTCACCCGCGCCAATTCCTGCCGGGCGGCGTCGATCTGGTCGCGCAGGCCGGGAATCTGTGGCGAGTTCGGCGTCTGGCTCTGCATCTGCAGCAGCGTCTGGTTGAGGGCGCTGAGCTGGTTGCTGAGCTCGGCGCTGCGCGCGATCAGCGCCGAGGCCGATTGCGTCGGGTCCACGGTCTGGGTGCGCGACATGAATGCATATTGCTGCTGGTTCACTTGGCGGAGCTGCTCCGTCGTCCGGTCGACCTCCGACTGGGCGAGCTGCAGCTGGTCCGCGCGGGCGCGCTCGGACAGATCGTTGACGAGGGCCTCGCTGCGCCCCTTCAGCGCTGCGGCGATGCGCTGGGCGTCGTCCGGTGCGAAGGCCTGGACGCGGACGATGATGATGCCGGTCATCATGTCGTAGGACGCATCGACATGTGAACGCCAGTAGTTCAGGAAATCCTCCTGCGACCCGTTCGGGTCGAAGCGCGAAAATCCATCGATGTCCTCGGAGGAGTAGAGCGGAACGAGTTCCGTGCGCCAGTTCAGGTCGTCGATGGCTTCGACGCTGCGCAGATAATCGACGACGATATAGCTGTCCGTCGTGTTGTTGCCCTGCGTCGTGCCGAGTGCGGCCGCCATGATGCTGGCCTGCCCGCCGGTATCTTGCGAGCGCACGGCGAAGCGGAACTCGGAAACGTAGCGCGGGGTGGCGACGAAGAAGAAATAGGCGCCCAGAACGACGGTCGGCAGCAGCACCATAAGGGCGAATACCGCCCAGCGCCGCCAGCCGGAGCGACGGCGATAGGGCTCGGGGCGGACGAAGCCGCCGATATCGACCTCGCGGACTTCGCGCCGGCGCGTCTCCCGCGCGGGCGGGGAGGGGGGAGCCGGCTGCGCGGGGGGCGGAGCGTCGCGCTCGCGGACCGGCGGCGCGGGCTCGTGCCGCGGCACGACGGCGAAATCGACGATCTTGATGGCCAACCGTCCCTCCGTGCGTCCCCCGCCGGGCAACGCCGCATCCGCCCGTCGAGGCCGCGCCGGGCGAACACGAACGGCGCGTCCCCGGTTCCGGCCGATCCCCAAGCGAGGGGCCGGAGGCGATTTCGCGCGTACTGTGCCAAGTTAGCACGGATCGCGTCATCGCCAAAGCCGCCGTCGGGGCACGGAAAGGAGGGGCGTCGTCGCCGCGCGCCGGCG
>Ga0182738_1000544_pt1 | contig 52104 bp, 48 predicted proteins | sample eDN5th30CBELigMG_FD_128876 | JGI IMG/M metagenome (GOLD analysis project Ga0182738, IMG submission 128876) | Enriched Miracle-Growth compost microbial communities from Emeryville, California, USA - eDNA 5th pass 30_C BE-Lig MG (version 2)... ... | reverse complement strand
TTTCCCGGCGCAGCTTTCGGCGGTAGTACTCACTTGTGCGCCGAGTATTCATAAGGGCGATGCGCTATCGCCCAGGAGTTTCAACATGCATATTTCACGACTTCCCAAGCTTCTTGCCAGCGGCTTGGCTGGTGTCATGTTTGCCGTCGGTGGGTTAACCGCCGCCACAACCGCCAGCGCAGCTGACCAGACCGTTCGCGTGCGGGGCACCGTCGTCTCGCTCGCGGGCGACCAACTTCAGGTGCAGTCACGCGATGGTCAGCCAGTTACCGTAGTGCTTAAAAACGGCTGGATGGCATCGGCAGTAAAGAAAGCCAGTATCAGCGATATCAAGCCCGGCGATTTTGTGGGCATCGCATCGCTACCCAAGTCAGGAGGCGGTGACGGCGCGCTGGAAGTGCTGATTTTCCCGCCCGCCCTGAAGGGGCGTGGCGAAGGCAGCTACGGTTGGGACTTGAAACCGAACAGTACGATGACCAACGCAACCGTCGGGGATGCCGTCAAGTCGGTAGATGGCAGCGTTGTAACGGTTAACTATCATGGCAAAGCGAAAAAAATCTCCATTCCCAACGGCACGCCCATCGTCACGCTCGCACCGGCCACACTCGACGATGTAAAGCCCGGCACGGCGGTGTTTATTCCCGCTGAAAAAGCCGCAAAAGGCATTCTGTCCGCTGGCAATGTGGTCGTCGGCAAAGACGGTGTTGTCCCGCCAATGTAAGCAATCACAATCGCCGGCTGGCAGATTAGTCAGTCGGCGCGAGAGTACTTCATGAAAAACTTTCAAGCTAAGCGCTGGCGCGTTGCACCGGCGGATGGTGCGGATCAGCGTCTGTTCATCCGGCGTCATTCGGCGGTTGTCCGAATGACGCATTGGATAAACGTGCTCTGTCTGTCAATTCTGCTGCTGAGCGGGCTGCAGATCCTCAATGCGCACCCCAGGCTATATTGGGGAGAGTATGGGGCAGATGCGGACCAGGCATTCATCGCTATCGGATCCCAGAAGCACGGAGATGGGCTGCATGGCTTCTTGCGGGTCGGTGCGCTGCGCATTGAGACAACCGGCGTTCTGGGGGCCTCTCGCGAAGGCGATGCCATCACGGCCCGGGCGTTTCCGGCTTGGCTCACAATCCCTTCGTACCATGACCTTGGCGCGGGAAGAAACTGGCACTTTCTTTTTGCCTGGTTGCTGGTTATCAATGGCTCGGTCTACTTGATGCACGGGTTTTTGCGCGGCCACATTCGCCGGGACTTGTTGCCGAATCGAGACCAACTGACACTGCGACACCTATGGCAAGAAGTGGTAGACCATGCACGCCTTCATTTTGCCAAGGGTAGCGCGGCGCGGCGCTATAACGCCTTGCAGAAAATCACCTACCTGCTCGTGGCGTTGGTATTGCTTCCGTTAATGGTACTCACTGGACTGACCATGTCGCCGGGCCTTGACGCCGCCTTTCCCTTTTTGCCCGACCTGTTTGGCGGACGCGCTTCAGCACGCACCTTGCATTTCATCACAGCGTCCTCGCTTGTGCTGTTCGTCGTTGTTCATGTGTTGATGGTCGTCTTGTCTGGTTTTTGGAACAACGTTCGGTCGATGATCAGCGGGCGTTACGCCATCGATCACTCAGGAGACGCATCATGAAGCCAGATTTCTCACGTCGACGTATGTTGACCGGCTTGATGGCTGGCGCTGGTGTGGCCATGCTTGCCGGCTGTGATCGCATGACGCAAAGTACCCAGTTTGGCGCGTTGCTACGCAATACCGAGAAGCTGACGATGAGCAGCCAACGATTCCTGCTCGGTCGCCAGCCGCTGGCTAGAGAATACAGCGTGGCCGACCTCTCGCCGGTCTTCCGCGCCAATGGCACTCAATCCCCCGATTCCGAGGAGTACGCCCATCTGCTCGAACACGGTTTCGTCGATTGGCGACTGCAGGTGGACGGGCTTGTGCAACAGCCTCTCAGCCTGTCGCTTGCCGACCTGAAGCGCTTGCCATCGCGCACGCAGATTACCCGGCACGATTGCGTCGAGGGGTGGAGCGCGATCGGGCAATGGCAAGGCGTACATCTCGGGCGGATTCTAGATATCGCACGCCTCAAACCCGGTGCGCGCTACGTGGTATTCCATTGTGCGGACGAGCTGGAGAAAACGTTTGATGGCAGCGGGCGCTATTACGAGAGCATCGATCTGCTGGATGCTTATCACCCTCAGACGATCCTTGCCTATGCCATGAACGGCAAGAACCTCCCCGTGGCGCACGGCGCGCCACTGCGCCTCAGGGTCGAACGACAACTGGGCTACAAGCACGCGAAGTACCTGATGCGAATTGAAGTCGTCTCTGCCTTCGACACCTTATGGGGTGGCCGAGGCGGTTACTGGGAGGATCGCGGCTATGAGTGGTATGCAGGTATCTGACGTTGCATGTCAGTCCATATATCGTAAGCATGCTTAGCGATGACCAAGCCTTGGAGGGCGTCGAGGTGTGGCCAGGTTCATGCCTTCGTTAGCACAAAAGCATGTTAAGGAACGGAAAGGGCGCTTCGCGCACACTCCTTGAAGTTTCTTACCAACAAAAGGTCCGTATCCTTGCGCGCAACCAGAGAAAGCGTCAAACATCGTTTGGTGGCCTTGTCTTGCACGTCAATGAAGCGAACATGCTGTGTCGAGTATGAGCGCGCACCACCGGGGACCAGTGCGACTCCCATCCCGCTTGCGACCATGCTGACAACAGTCTGTACCTGTATGGCCTCCTGACGAATGCGGGGACTAAACCCGGCATTCCGACATAGCGACACTGCAGTGCCATATAGCCCAGGGACATCATTTTGCGCATACATCACAAAGGATTCGTCACGGCAGTCCTCTAGTCGGACTTTTTTACGTCGTGCGAATCTATGGGCCACTGAAACAGCCAAAATCACGTCGTCCTGCTGTAGTTCCCACGATTGGAACTCGCTATCGTCACGGAGGGGGCCACGAACGATACCCGCATCAATTTCGTGATTTCGTAACAGTTCAAGCATGCCAGACGAGGTTTGCTCGCGAAGTTCAACCTGTACCCCAGGGTAACGGGTCGTAAATGCTGGGACGCAAGTTGGCAACACCTTATAAGTCGCTGACCCCACAAAACCTAATCGCAGCGTCCCCGACTCACCTAATGCTATGTCGCGCGCCGAATGACGTGCCTGCTCCACATAGAAAAGCGCAGAACGTGCGTTCTGCAAGAATGCCTCCCCGGCTGATGTCAGCGTAACGCCCTTGGAGCCACGTATAAATAGTGGCGCGCCCACATCGGCTTCAAGCCGCTGTATTGATAGCGATAACGCGGGTTGTGCCGTAAATAAGCCTTCAGCCGCCGCTCGGAAACTTCCACACTCGGAGATTGCCAGAAACTGACGCAGTTGGCGCAGGGTGATGGACATATTCAAATTGTTATCACGGGATTGAGATTACGTATTGGACGAATATACCTTTCATTTCTACCATTTGGAACATGAATACACCAACCGCATCACGTGCCGCGTTAGATGGCGTTCGAGTCCTAGACCTAAGCTCGATCGTTTTTGGGCCATATGCATCACAGATCCTTGCTGATTACGGTGCAGATGTCATCAAAGTCGAAGCCCTCCCATATGGCGACTCGACCCGCAACACCGGACCGAGCCTAGAGCGTGGCCTATCTGCCATATTTCTTGGTATTAACCGCAATAAGCGCAGCGTCGTTCTCGATCTGAAACGTAGAGAGGCGCTTGACGCCCTGCTTCGTCTGGTCGACACGGTTGATGTGTTCATGCACAGCATCCGACCACAAAAGATGAAGCGGTTAGGTCTGGACCCTGACACGTTGCTCAAGCGCAATCCGCGGCTAATCTACGTGGGGCTTCATGGCTTCGGCCAAGACGGCGCATATGCTGGTCAACCGGCATATGACGATATTATTCAAGGTCTCAGTGGGGTTGCGGATGTGGTCGCCCAGCAAACCGGTACGCCGCGTTACTTCCCCACTATCGCAGCCGATAAAACTTGTGCTCTTATTGCCGCGCACGGAGTTCTGGCGGCCTTGTTCCAGCGTGAACATACAGGTGAAGGACAGTTCGTCGAAGTCCCAATGTTCGAAGCAATGACATCGTACATGCTAGTGGAGCATTTTTATGGGCACCACCTGCCGAAGCGGGATGCGCGAGCAGGTTACCCGCGCATACTGAGCGAGTGGCGTCGCCCCTACGCCACTACAGACGGCTATGTCTGCCTGATGCCCTATACGGATCAGCACTGGGAAAAGTTTTTTAAGGCCATTGGGCGCCCAGAGCTAGGTGAGAGCGACAAATACGCCACGATCGCGGCGCGCACACAGAACATCAACGAGCTTTACGAACTATTGGGGCGAATCGTTGCCAAGCAGACAACCGCCCATTGGCTTAAATTGTTTGAACAGTTGGAGATCCCTGCGTCCCGCATCAATGCACTACAAGATCTTGAAAGCGACCCGCACTTACAAAGCGTCAATTTTTTCCAAGACATAACGGCTGAGGCCAATAACTGCTATCGCTTTACCCGAAATCCGGTGCATCTTCAAAACAGTCACGTCGATCCCAGCATGCCGCCACGATTGGGCCAGCACAATCACGATATCTTTCACGAAGCGGGGCTGACGGATGAGGAAATCCAGCTTCTATATGACATCGGGGCCACCCTGGATCACACCTCTTCCTGGAAAGGGTCATGCCACGCTGCGGACAAAAACACAATCAACAAAGACAAGCCGATCAACGAGGAGAATCTACGGTGACTGCAAAACCGACAATTCTGGGCAGAGGTTACTACTGGCAAGAAATTGAAGTGGGACAATGCTTTCATACCTATCGTCGCACTGTGACTGAGACCGACATTGTGAACTTCATCTCGGTCACGGGTATGTTGGAAACAATTTTTATTGACACTACTTATAGCGAAGGTGCGATTAAGGGCCGACCAGCACCGGGCGCCCTCACGTACGGACTGATTGAAGGTCTATTGATGCAAGGCATGGTCCAGGGAACTGGCCTTGCACTTCTTGAAGTGCACAAGAAAATGCTGGCACCGGTATTAGCGGGCGACACAATCTGGGCTGAAGTCGAAATTACCGCACTGCGGCCAACTTCGAAAGGCAACCACGCCGTTATTGACAGTCTCGTCACAGTCCGAAATCAGGACGGTACCGACGTAATGAGTTATTCGGTCAAGCGCCTGCTTGCTGGCAAGCCTGCTACAACTTACGAATTGACGGACGCCTCGCCGGTTGCTGGCAAAGTATAGGCAGCCGAATGCATGACAAAATAAAGGAAAAAACTATGATAGTGAATCACATGTTTTGCCGTGGTCTTCGCGGCTTGATGTTAGGAACCGCACTCTCGTTCCTTATGACTAGCACTCACGCCGAACCTCAGACATTCCCTAACGGAAATACGCCGATAAGGCTCGTTTTGCCATTCGCTGCGGGCGGAGGATCAGATGTGCTTGCTAGGCTCCTTGCACCCAAGATTGAGGAACAAATTGGGGCCTCAGTAATCGTGGAGAATCGTACAGGGGCGGGTGGTGCCATAGGTGCATCACATGTGGCTAAATCGAAGCCTGATGGTCACACTGCGCTGGTGACAGTCACATCACTAATACAAGCCCCACATCTGATCGCGGAAATACCGTATGACCCCATCAAAGATTTCGAGCCCGTCCAACTGATCGCCCGTGTTTCGACTGCATTCATAGTGCGTGGTGATTTACCTGTAAACAGTATGGCGGAATTTATTGAGCTTATAAAACGCGAGCCGAATCGACATAGCATTGGCAACTACGGTATCGGTACTCTTTCAAATATTCAGGGCGCTGTCCTAGTTCAGCAAGCAGGCTTGGATGCAGTGGAAGTTGCTTACCAAGGTGCTCCGCCCCTTGCCAATGCGATTATGTCAGGCGAAGTATCCGGCGCCTTTACCGATATCCAGTCGTCTTTGCCTTTGGTTGAAACGGGCAGGCTTAAGATCCTTGGAGTTACTGGGACCGAGCCTGTGCCGGTGCTTCCTGATGCGCCGGTACTGGATCAACAAGGGTATGAGAATTTAAACCTTTATGGCTGGATCGGCGTGTTTGTCCCAAAAGGAACTCCTGAGGAAATCACTAAACGTCTTGCCGATAGTTTAAGGAAAGCTCTCGATGAACCTGAAATCCGTGAACGTCTGCTCGCAATGTCGTTCATACCAGGCGATCTCACCCAAGAAGAGTTTGCTTCAATGGTGAAGGAGGACTATCACACTTGGGGTGAACTAATTCGCAACGCAAACATAAAGCTACATTAATAATCAAACGACATATCCTGGGAGCAGTATGGTATGGAAAAACTCGATATTGCCAATAGCGTGATTGCAGTGGAAAGGTTGCTAGGGAGAAATGACATAACTCCTTTGCAGCGTCAAATTCTGCTGAACTATAGACGTCATTCTCGTGCCGAGATCAGTGGCAATTGGCCCATAATATTTGAGCCCGGCATGATTGTCGAAGAACCTCATTACATCTTGAAGGTAAAGGGAAAGATGTCTGAGGTTAAAGGACTCCAAGCGGTCAAAGATTTTTACGCGGGTATTGGGTCGCCAGTGCTTGTCCATAAAGACCAGGAAATTCATCTAGCAGAGAGTTCCTTCACGTCATTCTCATGGCTTCATCATTACCTGACTGGTCAACAGCTGATTGAGATTGGTGAAGAAGTGGCCAATCCCGACGGTTTTTACGTGCGTAAATATCGCACCATGACACTTTGGAAATTCGAAGAAAGAGGGCGCCTGATTGGTGAGTATGGTGGCGAACTAGGGCTGCGCGAGAATATCGAAGTGTCAGAAGAAAACTTCATAACACCAGAAGATGCACGCCGAGTACTTGAGCCGTTAATTGAACCCCTCCCGGAGTTCACTCCTGAATGAGCAGACTGTTAACGGTTGAGATGGGACAGGAAACACGGGCTACAGATCGTTCTCAGCACAACGTTATTGACGCTGGGGATTAGCAGATGTAGCCGCCTGCTGTGGCTAAGGGCTCCACGGTTACGGGAGCCGCATAAGGCATTGATGTATTGACTCAGTAAAGATCTGCTCAGGTGATAATTGAGGAAATCACCATGACTACCAAGATGGAAGACGAGGTCAAAGGCTGGGCGGCCAAGCGCGGCATGAAGAACGCCTTGCGCGCCCGGCCCTATCGCAGATGACCCAAGTCTGAACGATTGGATCCTGCAGCGCGATGATCTTGCGTTGGCAGTCCCGGCTCACCACCGTCTAGGTTCGCAGCGCTACTTTGTGCCAAAGAGCCGGCCGGCGGATGCACATATTCACCTTGAACGCCCTAATAGGTAAGCCGCCCTCCCGAGACATCAAAAACGGCACCGGTAGCGAACGAACACTCATCTGACGCCAGCCAAACAATCATGGCCGCCACTTCTTCCGCCTCGGCAAACCGGCCCATCGGCACCCGCCCCAGCATGTATTTTAGTTTTTCATCGCTCAGCTCAGACAATATTTCGGTGTTGACGCCGGTAGGCGCTACACAGTTGATCAGTACACCCGATTGCGCTATCTCTTTGGCCAACGATTTGGTAAGGCCAATCAAACCCGCTTTGCTCGCTGAATATGCCCCACCATTGGGATTGCCCTCTTTGCCCGCAACGGATGTCACATTTACCACCCGTCCCCACCCGCCGCGTGCCATAAGCGGCACGGCAGCGCGACAACACCAGAATGCCCCATCCAGATTGGTCGACATTACCCGGCGCCACTCGTGATCGTTGTATTCGATGGCAGGCTTGCTAGGCCCGGATACGCCGGCATTGTTAATGAGGATATCCAGACTGCCAAAGTCCTTGTGAACCTGGTGGAATACCTGATTAACTTGTTCATAGTTAGACACATCAAGTTCGTAGGCTCGAACCGACGGACTATTACCGAAAAGCGTCAGTGTCTGGGCCAGGCGCTTGGCGTTCTGGTCCATGAGCGCAACCCGCGCTCCGTCGCCAAAGAGGCGCTGGGCAGTAACCAACCCAATGCCTCGCGCGGCTCCCGTCACTATCGCGACCCGGTCACTAAAATCAAACTTTGCAATCGAACTCATTTCGCGCGTTTTCCTTTTTTTGCGGCAATCAGCCCATCCATAGCCCACCGTTAATATCCAGACAAGCACCGGTCACGAAACCAGCCTTTACACCCGTCAAGTAAGCAACCATATCGGCGACTTCATCTGGCGTACCAGAACGTCCAATCGGAGTGCGTTTTAAATAATCTGCATTGGCAGCCGGATCCGCCACTGCCGCCATGTTTGTGGCTATGCGGCCAGGACAAATCACATTGACGGTGATCCCGTGGCTCGCAACTTCTCGTGCCAAAATACGTGTAAAGCCAATTAAGCCGGCCTTGGATACGCCATATGCCGAGGTAGTCAGGTCGCCCAGGGCGGTTCGACCGCCCAGCGATGAAATGTTGATAATGCGGCCATAGCCCCGTGCCACCATGAACGGGATGAGCGTGCGGCACATCAGAAACGTACCCGTCAGGTTAACGGCGAGTGTCCTTTCCCATGTGTCCAGAGGAAGCTTAAGCACTGGAATTTTCCCGCCCTGTTCATCGCGCGGCGAAATCGCAGCGTTATTAACCAAACAGGTAAGGGTGTCGAGGTGTTCAGCTACCGTGTCCAGCATCGATAGCACCTGCTGCTCATCCGCAACATCAAGACAGATATCTGTTGTGCCAAACCCCTGGTCACGGAGCAATGCCGAAGAATCCGCCAATGTATTCTGGTCAGCATCCACTCTGATTACATAGTATCCGTCTTCGCATAAACGCTGACTGATGGCGAGGCCGATTCCTCGGCCCGCACCCGATACCAAAGCGGTCTCCTGACCATTACGCGAACCAGCGGTATTAGACGCGTCTGTATGCATAACCTTTTTCATTGAAAATCCATTACATATTGCACGTCATGCCGTGGGCGTATTATTGGGGTTCTATACCTACTGATTTGATCAAACTGTCCCACATTTTGATGTCACGGCCGACCATGTCAGTAAACTCCGCGCGGCTCATTCCACCTGGTTGATAAGTAATAGCCTCGAGCCGGCCCTTGAACTCGGTAGACTCCATGCCCTTCTGCGCCGCTTCGGAAATTTTCTCAACTATGTCTTCAGGCGTACCGGCAGGTAAAAACATCGCAGCCCAGCCAAAGATCTCAAAGTCTTTGAATCCCTCTTCAGTCATGGTTGGAACATCCGGCAAGAACGACAGTCGTGCGTCACCGCTGACGGCCAAGTATCGAATGCGGCCGCCTTTGGCCAGGCCCATAGATGACATATCCACAAACCCACCACCCACATGCTCGCCCGCGATATCAGCGGCCAGCGGCGCGGCACCTTTATACGCGACGATGGCGACGTCAAGTCCTGCCTGCTCTACAAACATCGCGCCTTGAATATGGGAAAGCGTGCCCGTGCCGTAATTGCCGATCGCATAGGACTCCGGGTTCTTTTTCGCAAGCTCCACGTATTCCTTCACAGAGTTGGCGGGCGAGGCCGCCGGAACAGTGAAAGCAAGCGGTACTTTAGCCAGCAAGCTAACGGGAATGAAATCCTTGATCGGATCAAATGGCACTTTCTTGTAAATGCTTGGCGTTTGAATGAAGGCTGTAGTGGTGACCAGTATTACGTGTCCGTCCGCAAGCTCCTTTGCGGCGTAGCTTGTACCAAGTAGTGTCCCCGCCCCCGGTTTGTTTTCGACCACTACCGTCGCGTTCAAATTTTTGGCCAACTCGGGAGCGATGGCGCGAGCCATGGCGTCGGTGCCTCCTCCGGCTGCGTACGGCACCACTAGCCTGATCGGTACGTCTGGCTTCGGAAAACTGTCGCTCGAAGCAGTAACGGGACCGCCAAGAAGCGCAGAAAACATCACAACACCTAAATAGGCACTTCCCTTTTTAATAAAATCTTTACTCACTTTGTCTTCTCCTCTAGGCTTTCGATGGTTCAGGGCGCCTTGGTAAACTATTTATCGTCATCGCCCAGGTCGATAATTTCACCCGTGGTTTCCAGTGTCAGGTGCGTACCTTGAATGAATGTCGAACTTTCCATTTCGATTACAGGTAGTGCGTGCAACGGATCAACAGCGGAGGCGCCAGTGAAATGCGCGGACCCTTCGCCTTTCCAAACCGTGCCACCCTCTAGAGTCAGTTTGTACTGGCTGAGTTCTCGTATGGTCGGGCGTTGTGGAGAAACGGAAGGAAGGATGCGAAGTCCCCAGTTGAACCGTTCGAGCCGCTTCAGTTCACCCGCATACGAATCGGGACGCATTACACCGCTTGCCAGCGGAATACCTTCAGGTCGCTCCAGGCGACCGGATAAAATAGAGGTTTGTTTACTAGGATCGAAGAAAACGCTACCCAAAAGCTTGGGGATTCCAAACCATTCGCGTCCCGTAATCATGGGCGTGTCGCTATTCATGTACAGGCGTATTGGAAAGGCCGCCGTTTCGCCTTGATAGCTGCATTCCACACCCTGTACCACTTCCAGATATGAACCAGCATTGCTGAACCCGAACAGATTGAAGGTAAGATATGCACGTGGCGCAGCCTCAAGTTCAAAGACATCTGGCAGCAGAGCCGCGGCAGCGTCAATGTCCGTAACATACTCGAAACGCAGCGCATCTAGAGGCGCGTAATGACGTTTGTCTACAGCGTTATAGGGCGGGGAACCAATGGGTTGTGAGAAACCCATTTGAGCTGCGCTGATTTTTCCATTTGATGCCATCATGTACCCTTTCTTGCTAGTCCAACGTGGTCGATTTGTATGGCAGAAGTATGTATCGACGCACGGAAGCCTACCCTTGGCACTTGCATGTTGACCATATTGTGAACAAATCAGGGAAAACCATTAAAGGCGCACAGTCCGTCACCAGGGCGCTGGACATTCTGAAACTGCTCGCCAATGAGCACGAGCAGGGCCTGGAACTATCGGAGCTGGTCAAGGCGACCGGTTTGCAAAGGACCACGGCCTATCGGTTAGTCTCAGCACTGGTGGAAAAAGGTTTCGTAGAACGCGACACAAATAAGCGATATCGCTTAGGCATCGATTCGATGCAGCTAGGTCTTGCATCAATGAGCCGAGCACCATTGCTGGAAATATGTAAACCCGCGATGCAGGTCATCTCGCGGTTAACACAAGATACCAGCTACCTGATCGTTCGCAACGGTGACTATGCGCATTGTCTGCATCGTATTGACGGATCCCCACCGTTGAAAACCCAAACGATATTGGTTGGGGGCTTGCGTCTTCTTGGCTTGGGAACCGGCGGACAGACATTGTTAGCTCTGTTGTCCGATCAAGAGATTGATGCCCTATATGGTAGACATTCGCTAGAGTATGAAAAACATGCCATGACACGATTGGGACTGCATCAAGCTGCGCAACGTGTGCGCCGCAATCAAATTGCAGAAACGAAAGATCTGATCACCCACGGGCTTGGCGGCGTGGGTGTTGCATTCACGGTTACACAGGGCAGCTATGCGGCCATCAGCGTAGCTGCACCACGCCAACGCATGACGCCTGACCGTACTCGATGGGTAGGAGATATTATTTGCGCGGAACTTGCGAAGATCGGCTTTGCTAAAGCGGTCCGTTCGTAGAGACATTCGTCGTCCTCTAGCGAGCAACTATCCCAACTGTGGCGCAAGCCCTTATCGCAGCAGTCCTGTCTGGCAGGATATCTGATTTTCCTGGCCCGACTTGGCGGCTATCTGGCGAGCATGCATGATCCGCCTCCGGGCAATTAACCCACCAAATCCAGGTTCGCACCAGGATGGCGTCAAATGAGTGCTTACATTGCACCGCGCTTTGCGGCTCTATCTAGTTACCCATGAAAGGTGGCTCCTCAGGCAAAAACTGATCCGCTCTGTCTTATGCTCGTAGTACGCCTTGATCAATAAGTTCCGCCACAACAATTGTAATTTGTTGGCGTAGCCATTTTTGCGCTGGCGCTGAGTCTAGCCTGCGTGGCCATACCATGCGGAACGTCATCGGCCTCAAAGGAACTGGCATGGGTTTGGATACTAGGTCGAAGTATTGTTCGTGCAGCTTGGCGGCGAACGACGGCATGGTAGTGGCATATTGGTTTCCAATCAGCAGGTACGGGCTGAGGCCAAATCCGGACAAATAGGCTCGAAAGGGAATTCGCTGACGATATCCTCTGAGTGCCCGATGTAAGTCTGTGCGATGTGTGTGCATCTGGGAAAAAGCAAACCAGTTCCCCTTGGTTAGATCGTCCAGATTGATACGTTGTCGCTTGGCTAACGGATGGTTTGAGCCCATAACAATGCAACGTTCGTCACAGAACAGCGGTGAAGTAGCGAACCGCGGTGGAATATTCTCAAATAGCCCAATCGATACATCATGGATTTCGCGATCCAGATCCGAAGGATCGAAATCTCCGTGCACAGAGTGGAACCGCAAAATCAGATTCTGAGCTGTACGGGAAACAATGTCGATTAGAGCAGGGGCCAGCAGTAACTCGAAATGTGCGCCGACCGCGATATTGATGACACCGTTAATGCTAGCGGGCTCGAATGTTTGCGTGTCACCCAATGCATGATCAAGCTGCTGCAGGGCAGAGCGCACAGTTGCATGCAGGTTTAGCGCGCGTTCAGTAGGCTCCAGCCGACCCTTTACCGGAACGAATAACGGATCATCCAATGCATGACGTAACTTGGCCAGGTCGCGACTGACTCCCGGCTGGGTTTTATGCAATGCCTTCGCCGTGGCTGTGGCGCTGCGCGTGATCATTAGGCTGTCTAAGATCAATAGCAAATTCAGATCGAGCCGACGCAAGGCCAAATGATTGTTGTCGTGAGCCATGGAAAGGTATGGTTTTCTTGATTCATGCCAATTTTGGTATGGGCATGTTATCAAAGAATTATTTCCTTGGTTTTAGGCGCTTACCTACAATCCCCTTATCGTGGAGCGGGCCAGGTCGACAGGGGGGTTATTGAAAAAAAACAGCTCCGGATGGCCGCGAAGGGTGGACCAATTAGTTCCTTCGTAATTACCAATGCCTATTTTGCGTTGCTGGCTCGGGTGCGGGCCGCAGCCATCGCCTGTGATTCTCGAGGAGGTTAAAAAGATGAGTGACAACATGTTTATAGGCGAATCCCGCCGTAAGTGGATCAAGCAAGTAGCAACGACGGGTGCTGGTTTGGGATTGCTTTCAGTTAGTCAACTGACTAGCGCTGCAGGCAAGGACGGCGCGAAGGAAAAATTCGCTGGCTTAGCTACGACGCCGCCCGATTTTGACGTGCCTACTGGCGCATGCGACTGCCATGTGCATGTATTCCCAGATGCAATACGATTCCCATTCTACGGTGGGCGTACTTATACACCTCCGAAGGCATCGATCGGGCAATTGTTGGACTTGCAGGACAGTCTGCGTTTGGATCGAGTGGTCATCGTGACACCCAGTGTGTATGGGAACAACAATGATGTGACACTATATGCGATCCACATGTTAGGTCAGCAACGTGCGAGGGGGGTTGGTGTTGTAGCTGATGACGCTAGCTCTGATGAATTGGAGCGCTTGAAAAAAGCTGGTATCAGTGGGTTGCGAATCAATTTGGAAGCGGGTGGGGTTAAGGATCCTACTGTAGCTGCCCAGCGTCTGCGGCAGGCCACTCGTCAGGCTGCTGACCATGGGATGCATCTACAGATATATGCAAGCCTGCCATTGATTGCTGCCTTGCAGAAAGAATTGGCGGCGTTACCTGTTCCTGCGGTGTTTGACCATTTTGCGGGAGCGCAGGCTGAGAAGGGCGTGTCACAACCGGGTTTCGATGCTGTGCTGTCACTGGTTAGCGCGGGGAAAGCATATGTGAAATTATCCGCTGCGTATCGTAGTTCCAAGCAGGCCCCCGGTTATGTTGATGTTGAGGTTCTGGCCGCGGCTTTGATCAACGCTAACCCCGAACGTATGTTGTGGGGTACAGACTGGCCACACCCTGGTCAGCCTGGAATAGTAGCCGCTACTGAAATTACACGCCCGTATGAGGTTGATAATGGTCGTATGTTGAATCTGCTGGGGAGATGGGCCCCGTCAGCAGAGTTGCGTAAGCGTATATTGGTGGATAACCCAGAGAAGCTGTATGGGTTTGCCTGAGGAAGGTCGTGAGTGTTGAAAAGATGCTGCTTATCGCACGCCTAGGCTTGTGTCGCGCTCGCATCTCAAACAGATCACTCAGTTCGTATGGCGCAATGAAGAGCTCATGGACACTGATTCGCATGCATCGTCCGCTGCTTGGATATGTCAGGTGAGCGCAACGGGGTCCAGGAATGGATAGTCTGTATGTCCCTCTGTACGGCCGCCATAGAAGGTGGCACGCACATGTGCAGCTACTGCTCCCAGCCCCCACCCAATGCCATAAAAATGTGTACCCGGTCTTTGGCCAGCGTGGCTTCCGATGCCGACAAGGCACCTTCCGCCTGGGCCAGCGTGCGTTCGGCATCCAGGACGTCCAAGGGCGACACCGTTCCACCTAGACCCAGCTTGCGTTGCAAAGTCACTGTTTGCCTGGCGGAATTTCTGGCCTCAAGCAGGCGGTTGGTTTCCTCAAGATGCCGTGCGTATATCGTCAGCGCGGTCTGTGCTTCGCGCAATGCGGTGAGTACGCTCGCATCGAAAGCGGCCAGGGCTGCCCTGGCCGATGCCCCTGCCTGATCGATGCGTGCACGCGCGACCGAGCGATTGGGCATGGTCCAGGATATCAAGGGGCCAATGCTGTAATGAAACGCTGATTGACTGAAAGGACTACTGCCATCCAGCGCGGAAGTGCCCAGGCTCGCCCCAAGTGTGACAGACGGATAAAGGCCCGCCACCTCAACACCGATTCGGGCGGTGGCTGCGGACAACGCCCGCTCTGCTTCGCGGATATCGGGCCGTCTGCGTATCAGCGCGGCGCCATCACCAACGGGGATTGGCTGCCTCAATTGCGGTATGGTGTTGCAATGGTCCGCGTGCGCAGGAATGTCTGTCGGAGCATGGCCCGTCAACGTGGACAGCAGGTATAACGCTGTCTTGCGTTCGGCTTCCAATGGTGGCAGGGCGGCTTGCAACTGTGCCAGGAGCGTGCGCGAACGCGTCACTTCCATGGGGCCGACCAAGCCTGCCTCTGCGCTTCGGCGCGTGAGTGCGAGGCTTTGTCGCTGCAATGTGACGGAATGATCCGCTACCAGCAGCTGTGCGCCGGCGGCGCATGCTTCGGTATAGGCGGCGACCACATTGCCCGCCACCGCGGCACGGGCCAAGTCATAGGCAGCGGCTTGGCCTTGAGCATCTGCTTGTGCGGCTTCTATGCTGCGCCTGATGCGGCCGGCAACATCCAAGTCATAAGAAATTCCCAAACCAACATTGACAAGTCCGTGCGTGCCCTGCGAGGGCAAAATACCTTGTGCAGATTCTTGCCCGCGGCTGTAGCCTGCCGACAGCGTTGTTTGGACGCCGTGAGCCGCACCTGCTTCGCGTAACACCGCTGCTGCCTTGTCCAAGTTGGCAGCTGCAACGCGTAGGTCAGCGTTGATTTGCAACGCCTGGTGTACCAATTCGTTCAGACGCGGATCATCATATAGCTGCCACCAGTGATCAGGTGGCGTGTTCGCGGAGATGCCTGCCTCTGTTACCGAATCGAAGGGCAGTGAAGCCTTTTCTTCCAGTCCGGCCGGTAGAGACGGAGGAGAGTAATCAGGCCCGACTTGCGCACAGCCTGTCAGCATGGCGAGTGTTGTCATCATGAGCACTCGGAATGGATACAGCCGTCCGGTCATGGCCGAGTCCAAGGTGCGTTAAGCAAGTCGGCACCGTCCAGTGTAACCGTGGCAGTCCTACCGGCAATCAACGTTACGTTGTCTGGAACGTGATCCAGCGTGATCCGAACGGGCACGCGTTGCGCCAAGCGCACCCAGCTGAATGTGGGGTTTACATTGGCGAGCAGCGTACTGCCGTCCGCACTGCGCTCCCTGTCTGCTATCCCTGCTGAAAGACCTTCAACGTGTCCCTGCAACTCGCGATCTTCACCCATAAGGTGTACTACCGCGTGAGCGCCTTCATGAATATAGGGCAGTTTGGTTTCCTCGAAATACCCGGCCACGTAATAGCTATCGTTATCGACCAACACCATCACTGGCTGGCCCGCTGTGGCATATTCGCCCGGCCTGAGCGAGAAGTTGGTTATTTTCCCATTGACCGGTGCCCGGACCCGCGCACGCTCCAAGTCGATGCGCGCTTTCTCTTCTTGGGCTTGAGCTTGGGCGAAATTGGCCCGTGCCTCCTCCAGGGCGGAAATCCGAATGTCCAGTTCTTGCGGCGCTATGACGCCTTTAAGTTTGCTGTAACGCTTGAACTCGCGTGCGGCCGCATCCACGCGAGTGCTGGCCGCTCTAAGCTGCGCCTGCGCGTAGTTCAAGTTGTTGCCAAGCCGTACCGTGTCGATGACGAACAGAACCTGACCTTTGTCTACGGTCTGGTTATCATGCACCAGCACCTGTTCTACGCGTCCGGAGACATCGGCCGCCAGCGCAACGACATCGGCACGCAGTTTTCCATCTCGGGTTTGCGGCGCATAAGTATAGTAGGCGTAGAAATGCCAGAGAATGAGCAAGGAGAGCAGACCCAAGGCAGTGGTTAATGCAATTCCTGGCAGCCGTGTAAGGAGTTTTCTAGTGTTCATACGGGATCAAATCGTGGTCAGCAAGCGCAATAACAGGAATGACACCCCCGTCAAAGTAAAGAATAGGGAAATGTCGAATAATGGGCGCCGCCAGATATAGCGGTACCAATTCAGCGCTTCGAGTATCCGGGAGATGAGTGTGCGCATCACGAATGCCGCGAGCAGGCAAAGTAGCAGCGGCGATATGTATATGCCTGCAACATTGAATTCACCGATCATGCTACGGCTCCCAGGCTGGGGCATTGTTAAAGAGCACCAGTCGTAATCCAGTCAAGCCGCGAAGCATAGGGTGCGCCAGATCCTGAGTGGTGTGCCACGCTGCCGTCAAGGTGCGGTCAATGTGTTCCAGTACGGTCGGTGACGCTGTTTCGCGTGATACATCCTCACGCACGGCATCCAGTAGCGCATCAGCTTCGCGTGCCACACCTTCCCCACACTGTCGGGCTGTATAACGGATAGTGGCTACCGCGATCCCGACACGAAGCCATTTGAACAGCAGCGCGCTGTGGCCTGGCTTGCCTGCGGAGGCTTCGCGGCTGTTGACCGCGGCGATTCGATCCAGAGCGAGGTTGCTGTATCTTTCTCGGCTCTGTTCATCCACATGATGGGTCAGGGCAATGACGTCTGCGCGCTGCATGCGTGAAAAACGCTCCACAGCATGAGAGGCACCCAGCCGTCGCACAGCGTGCACGCAGTAGTACCCAACTACGATGCCCAACTCGGTGGCGAAGGCCGAGTCTAGGAAAAAACCGAAATCCGGTGGACTATACTGTGCTTGCAAATTAATCATGCTCAGGGATATCGCCATCAATAGGATTGCCAGTGGGTTGGTGGCGGCCCATGCGCCCAAGGGCAACATGACGAGTGCCATGACGACGACAAAAGAAGGATAGTCTCGTGCCATGGGCAACAGGCCGTAACTCAGGACGCCGCCGATCAATAGGGCAATTGCACTGAAGGTGCCGAATTTCTTGATGAATTTACCTGCCTCGTCCAGGTTGCCGAAAAATGCGAGTGAGCATACGCCCATTAGCACGGCAGTGGCGCCTTGCTGCCAGCCCGTAGCCCACCACAACAAGCAAAGTAAGGTGTAGGCCAGAAAAATTCCACAGGCAACACTCACGGCCAAATTAGTATCGGGGGGCAAGGGAAAGGGACGCGCCTGACGTATCCGGCGCGCTATGCCAGGTTTGGTTGGTATCGTATTGCGAATACTATTGTTTATTTGGTGGATGTCGGACCATATGCGCAGCGCATCCTTGACCTGCGCAATCAAGCTGGCGCGCTGTACTTGCCGCCAGGCAAAGTCTGTGTCACCTTCCTGTGCTTCTTGCCAATCGGGCAGGCCGTTTAAACTGCCCGGTCCAATGCCTTCATGGGCGTAATTGGCCGCTTGTTTTAACCATGAAGCCAGGGCTGTATCCTTGATGATATGCTCGGACACTCCGGTCTCAATCGCCGAAAGCAACGGGATCAGGCGCAGCAGACGTTGCTGGATGGCAAAAGTGCCTTGGCGTTCTTGCTTGCTGACCATCGGGTCGTGTATGAGCTGACGTGCCATGAGCGAGAGCGCGGTGATGTCTGCAATGATTTTCTGACGGTCGCGCTCGGAAGCTTGGGTGTTGCCACACAAGGCGTCGCCGATCCATATGTCAAAATCCGTGAGCCAGGCATTCAGCTTGTCGAGCAGATTGCTCTTCATTGATCGTGGTGCCAGTATGCTGTCTATCACGGTGCAGCAGATGATGCCCACGGTGATCTCGCACACGCGTGCAATCGCCGTGTCGAACATGTTTTCTGGGTGATTCACGCCGGCTACCGCTACCAGAAGCAGCGTAACGCCAAACAGCTGAAAGCCATAGGCGCGAGGTGTTCGATCCAGTAATGCAATGCCAAAGGCCAGCGTGGCTAATAAGCCAGTGCTGATGATGATGAACACCGACGCATTGGCGAAGACGGCGGCCAGCGCAATGGAGCAGATACCAGCGGTCACTGTGCCAACCAGCCGATACAGGCCTTTGGAACGGATGACACCTGTCGCCGGGTTCATGACGACGCAGCATGTCACGATAGACCAATAACTTTGCGGCAAACCCATACGCACCGAAATGGCATAGGCGATCATGGCGGTAATAAACAGCTTCAACGAAAAAAGCCATTGCCCCGGCCCAAACCATTTCATTTTTGCCGTTCGTCCTGCATGTAGGCCAATGAACGTGCCTCGAGTGTGCGCAGCACACGCATGCCAGTTTCGATCTCGTGTGCGGGAATGTCGGATAGCAGTTCGCGCCGAAGCGTAGCCAAGGCAGCTTCCAGTTGGTGCGCCAGCTTTTCGCCCTTGGGTAGCAGGCGTATCACTTTGCCGCGTCGATTGCCGGGAGCTTCATGCCGGCGTAGCAGACCGGCTTCTTCGGCTTGATCCAGTGTTCGCACCATCGCTGCAGGATTGACACCCGCCTCCTGCGCGATGGTGGCTTGCAGCGCGTCTTCCCCTAATCGGAATGCGAGTATGACGGTAACGCCCACGGACATGGAAACCCCACTGCTGGCAACCACTGTGCCCGCAGCCTGATTCCAGGCGCGGCGAGCGGGTTGTATGGAGACCGTAAAGTCAAAGAGCGTAATATCGAAAGCATTCATGATCGCGCGAAAAACGATTCCCTAACTGCTCACCATGACTGTGTGAGGCAGGCTTAAATTGACTTATATATTATTGCTTTGTGAACTAATTGTAGTGTAAATAAGTCAGCTGCTGCAAGAGGCGTTCGCACTTCTTCGGGCGGCTCCTAGGTCTGGGGAAAGATGTCGACAATGCCCATGCCTGGCCCGGTAATGGCCGCGAGCTGGAAAACATGGCCCAGCGCATTGCCATGGCCTGCGTAGAGAAAGGCGGCGACCATCAGGCCGCCGCGCGCGAGCTAGGCATCAGCCGCAGCACCTTGTGGCGCAAATTGCGTACCTGACTCATCGAATCCAGGCAACCCGCGCCTTGACGCTCAATGCTATTTCACTGCCGCGAGAGCAAGCGCTTCATCCCATTTCGGGCAACTGCGGCTTTCCAGCGGCACATCAAAGTCAGCATAGTTCGACTTGTCTATGATCGTTGCCTTGAATACGATCTCAGAAGGCACAGGCTGATTGCGCGTTGTGCGGATGGCCGCCATGGTGCCTACGCAGCCTTGCAGGAAACCATTGTAATCGCCAGACGCAAGCAGCTTGCCACTCTTGATTGCACTAATCGCTTCTTCGGTGCCATTGATGCCTACGACAAGTGCCTCTCTGTTGGCCCCTTCCAGGGCTTCAATCGCTCCACTGGCCATCGCATCGTTGGCAGCCATGATGCCGTCCACCTTTTGATATGTCTGCAACAGGTTTTCTGTCACCTGCAGGGCCGTCAATCTCAGGAAATTTCCTGGCTGGCTTGCCAGCAGCTTGACGTCTGGGAACTCCTTGAGCGCATCCTTAAACCCACGTACACGGTCGGAGCTTGTGAGCGATCCCTTCACGCCTTCAATAATGATGACGCTACCTTTGCCATGCATGGCTTTCAGAAGGTATCTCCCAGTGACGACGCCAAGGTCATAGTCGCTTGAACCCACGAAGGCGGCGACTTTGCCTGACTCCGTTCGGTCTGTCACCGTGACCACTGGAATGTTCGCGGCATTGAGTTTTTCCACGCCCGCGGAGATCGCTTTGTAGTTGACGGGAATAAGCATGACGGCATCCGGTTTTTTCACGACCATATCGTCGATCTGACTCATCTGCTCTGGAATGCTGTCCGGTTTGGTAGGAACGTATTGAATTACTTTTGCATTCATCTGCTTGGCAGCCACCTCAGCCGCTGTGCGGACAACCTGAAAATACGGATTGGTCTGATTCTTGGTGAAGACCGCAATCGTTTCACCGGTCTGGGCAACTGCCTGCATTGGTATCGCGGCGCTAATAGTCAGGATCGCTATTGAAGCGAAGGTAGCTCTAAACATGGTTGTCTCCTTTAAGTATTGTAGAAACCGGCCAGGAAGGATCATCGATTGCGACGGCCAATCGCATCGAAAAGCACCGATGCGATCACAATCGCACCTGTAACGATCGGCTGCCAGCTGGCGCTGATCGACAGCAGATTCATCCCGTTAAGCACGACGGTAAGGACGAGGCAGCCAAGCAAGGTACCGGCAAGCGTGCCCGTGCCGCCAAAGAGGGAGGTTCCTCCAATGAGAACAGCCGCAACTGCCTGCAGCATGAGCGAATCACCAAGATCGGCCTCTGCTGAATTCAGGCGCGCCAGGAACACTAAGGCGGCCAACCCGGACATAGCGCCGCTTATGACATAGACAAGCGCCACGCGATGATTCACAGGTATGCCGGATAGGCTGGCGGCTGTTGGATTGGCTCCGATCGCATAGATTTGCCTGCCCCATGTGGTGCGCTGAGTAAACAGAGTTCCCAGCAGAAGGAAGGCAAGCATGATGTAGACAGGAATGGGAATTCCCGCCGTGAATCCGATGCCGATATATCTGACTTCACTTGGAAAGCCGTGGATAATGGTGCCGCTCATGTACCAGTATGCAATGCCTTGGACGATCCATAGCATGCCGTAGGTTGCTATGAAAGCTGGCACGCGCAACACGCAGATCACCAGAGCATTCATCGCGCCAATCGCCAAGCCGCTGGCCAATGCTGTTGCCGCGCCCGCCAGCAAGGAGCCGGAAGACTGGATGACCGTCGCCGCCAGACATGCAGACAACGAAACATTGGCGCCAATCGACAGATCCAGCCCGCCGGCAATGATGACAATGGTCAGCCCCGATGCGATGAGAAACAGCAGGCTGGCCTGACGCAGAATGTTCAGCAGGTTTCCGGCATTCGTGAATGGTTCGGCCACGCTGCCTATGATGAGCCCGATTACCCCCAGCGCAAACAGGCGCAAGGCAATCGTGCGGGCCTCGGGAGAACCGATAACAAGAATGTTGTTCATCGACGAGACTCCATGGCAAGGGCAGCGATTACAAGGATGCCGATTGCAGCTACCTGGATTGATGCGGTCAAGCCAAGCAGATTAAGGCCGTTGCGCAGAACCGTGATGAGGATCACTCCCAGCAATGTGCCAAAGAGCGTTCCGCGGCCTTTCACGAAATGCGTCCCACCGACCACGACGGCTGCGATCGCGTCAAACTCCATACCCTGCGCCGCAGTTGGATTACCACCATTGATGCGTCCCGCCAGTAAGACACCCGCAATGGCAGCGTAAACACCAGCGAGCACATACACGAGCGTGAGGCGGGGAACCACCCGTTTGCCTGCCAGACGTAACGCCTCGGAATTACCACCCAGGGCGATCACCGAAACACCGAAGCGCGTATGTTTCAACAGAAAGTGAAACAAGCCATACGAAACGGCGGCAATCCACACAGGAAGAGGGATGCCCATCCAGATACCGCTCCATGCGGCTTGCGCGGTAGCGCCAAGTTCGATCAGTTCCCGCTCTTCAGACAGGAGCAGCGCCAGGCCGGTAGCAATGCCCATCGTTCCAAGCGTCGCCACAAAGGGTGGAATTCCCAGCATGCTGATCAGCGACCCATTGAGCGCGCCGATCAGCACCCCGATCATGACGCAGGCTAGAATGCCGGCACTTACTGAACCCGAGCTTTTCACCACGATGGCAAAGATCACCGTACATAGCGACAGCAGAGCGCCCAGCGATAGATCAAGCCCTTCGGTCATGATGACGAAAGTCATGGGCAGCGCCAACAGCAACAGCAGTGTTGCCTGACTTGCGATATTGAGCAGATTTCCCGTCGTCAGAAAATTCGACGCGGTTGCCGCAAACAGAACGAGCAGTAACAGCAGCGCCCATGCGCAACCAGGAAGCTCGCGAACCCTGGGAGAAAAGCCAAACGAAGTTTGTAATACCGGCATGTTATTTGCCTCCCATCGCCAAACGTACGAGATTGTCTTCCGACAACTGCTCGTGACTCACCTCGCCCACAATTCGCATATCCTTCATGACGTATGCGCGGTCGCAGACACGGACGATCTCGTTCATTTCGGAACTGATCATCAGCACTGAGCGTCCTTGCCTGACCAGACCATCCATAAGGGCGAAGATCTGCTCCTTGGCGCCCACGTCAATACCGCGCGTAGGCTCATCAAAGATGAACAGCTCGGCATCATCCAGAAGCCACTTCCCAATGACGATCTTCTGCTGGTTGCCGCCCGACAGCTTGCCTGCCGACTTGCGGGGCCTTGCTGGGGCAATCGAGAGCTGCTCGATCTTGGACTTTGCCAGTCGATCCGCTCGCGCAGGAGAGAACCAGCTCGAGGGAAAATGACGCGGCAACGAAGCAGAGACCAGGTTGTCGCCGACGGTTTGTTCGAGCGCCAATCCCTGGCGCTTGCGGTCTTCCGGGATCAGCGCAAGGCCTTTACGGCGCGCATCCGCCGGCCCTCCCTTGAATGGTTCGCCGCGAATGACGATCGTGCCTGAGGTGGCCGGATCCGCGCCGAAGATCGTGCGCACAAGCTCCGTGCGCCCAGAGCCGACCAGGCCTGCTATGCCTACGATTTCACGAGACCGTACCTGAAGCGAAGCCTGCGCCAGACCGTTTGTGCCGGCCAGGTCCTTCACCTCAAGCACAACGTCTCCAGGCATGGGGCGTTCTCCACGCGAGTAGTTCATATTTACCTTGCGTCCGACCATCAGCGACACCAACTCATCGGGCGTTGCCTGGTTCGCCGCAAGCGTCGTGACCATTTTGCCGTCACGCATCACGGAGACACGATCGCCTAGCTCAAACACCTCATCCATGCGGTGGGAGATATAGGCCATGGCGACACCCTGCTCACGCAAGTCAGCCACCAGTTTGAACAGCTTCTCTGCTTCGCGAACTGACAACGCGGCTGTTGGTTCGTCAAGCACCAGCACCTTGGCGTCCTGGGACAGCGCCTTGGCTATTTCTATGACCTGATGCTGAGCGACGCTGAGATTCTCCACTATCGCCCTGGTATCGATATCACTGCCAAGACGCTGCAGCAGCGCAGCGGCTTCGCGGTGTGTGCGAGAATGATCAATAAGGCCGGGAATGCGGCGCATTGGTTCGCGGCCCAGGAAGATGTTCTGTGCGACGTCAAGATAGGGCACCAGAGAATACTCCTGGAAAATGACTGCCACGCCAAGCCGGCGGGCGTCCGCCGCTCCGCGCACTGCCACCTTCCTTCCCTGGTATTCAAAATGGCCTTCGTCCGCCTTGTAGGCACCGCACATGACCTTCATCAGCGTCGACTTGCCGGCGCCGTTTTCACCCATGATCATGTGGACCTCTCCAGGCCATAGTGACAGCGAGACATCCTGCAATGCGCGCACCCCTGGAAAGGATTTTCCAATGCCGCACAGCTTGATCAGTGGCGGCGCCTTTACGGACTCGGTCTCGATGCTGTTGACCGGCTGCTGTGGCGTGATGCCGATTGTCTCCTCCGACGGTGCTTGAGCATGCTTCAAGACAGACCGGTCCTGGATAATGGCAAGACTCATTGTTTGTCTCCTTGGTTCACCCACGTGCGCAAGCGTTTTTTATCCAGCTTGCCCACGCTGGTTGTGGGCAAGGCGTCCACAAACTCGATGCGCTCCGGGATCGCGAACCGTGGAAGCCTTCCTTGCGCCACATAGGCGTTGAGCAGTTCTCGCAGTGCCGTAGCGACCTCTGTGACCAACATGGGTGCCGAAGCAGAAATTTTTACGAAGGCGCATGGCCGCTCACCCCATTTCGTATCGGGAATGCCGATCACTGCAGCCTCCTCGACAGCGGAATGTTCGCGCAGCATGGCTTCCAGTCCCAGACTGGAAACCCATTCTCCGCCGGACTTAATGACATCCTTGAGCCGGTCAACAATGCGCACGGCACCATCCGGATCGATGGTTGCCACATCGCCAGTATGCAGATACCCGCCATCCCACAGGCGTTCGCTGCCGACCGGATCCTCGAAATAGGCTTGTGTCAGCCACGAAGCGCGCGCGACCAGTTCCCCTTCCGCCGCGTTGAGCTGACGATCCGCGCCTTCGATCTGGAGCTGAACCAGTGGTACCGGATGGCCGACGCGACATAGGCGCTCCGGATGTTCCGGTGCTTCCTGGGCACTCGTCCGTGCGAAGCACAGGACCGGGCAAGTCTCCGACATGCCATAGCCTGCGAAGGGCTGCAAACCGTTCTTTATCGCGCGCCGAGCCAATGCCGGCGCCATTGCCGAACCACCCACCATCACTTTCCAGCCATGCAGGCTCTTGCCCTGCCGTTCTGTCTCGTCCAGTATCATCTGCAGAACGGTTGGAACACAGTGAGAAAAGGTGATCCCCTCCTTCACGATGAGGCCTGGAAGTGCTTTAGGGTCATAACGACCGGGATACACCTGCTTCAATCCGAGTAGAGTGGCGATATACGGCATTCCCCAAGCATGCACGTGGAACATGGGGGTCAAGGGCATGTATACATCTCCTCGCCGCAGACTCTGATAGCTATCGGCGGCAGCCAGATCCAGCCCTACTGCCAGCGTGTGTTCGACGAGTTGCCGATGTGTGTAGGTAACGCCCTTGGGAAGGCCCGTCGTGCCCGTTGTGTAGAAGTGTGTGGCAACGCTTTCCTCATCCACATAGGGAAACTCGAAGGAGGCGTCGGCGTTATCAATCAATGCTTCATACGTGCCATCCTCATCCAGCACTACCAGCTGAGGGAATGTGGCTTCATCCGGGAATGCTTGCCTCAGCAAGGGAACAAACTCGGCCGCCGCCAGCACCAGTCTTGTGCCGCTATGTTCCAGCGTATAGCGCAGTTGTTCCGCCGATAAGCGAATATTTGCCGTCATCAGGACGGCACCCAGCATGGGGACCGCGAAGTAGGCTTCCAGATAACGGTGCGTATCACGGTCCAGCATCGCCACGCGCGTGCCTGTAGAGACGCCGAGTGTTGTAAGAACCGCCCCCAGACGCCGCACACGTTCTGCCAACTCCGGGTAACCAAAACGCATACCGCCATGCGTAATAATCTGCCGGTCGCCGCCCGCCGCGATGCCGCTGGCCAGTACAGCGCCCAAGGTCAGGCCGCAGTTGCGGCTTTCTTTGGAAAGACGACTTACATCCATGTCAGCACCTGCCCACCGTCAACCGGCAACACAGCGCCTGTGATGTAGCTGCCAGCCTCCGAAGCAAACAAAAGCGCGGCGCCATCAAGTTGCTGTGGTTGCCCGAAACTGCGCATCGGAATTTTCCGACGGATCACATCAGCAAAGCCCTTTTCTTCAAACTGGGCGTGCATGTCTGTTTCAAAGTTACCGGGACACAGCGCATTGACTCGGACATTGCCGTTGGCAAGTTCCAGCGCCATGATCTTGGTAAGATGAATCAACCCGGCCTTGGCAGCGCCATAGCTCGACAATGACCCGCCCGCGCGCAGGCCGGATGTCGAGGCGACATTGATGATGCAACCGCCTCCGTTAACTACCATGCTTCGCGCGGCCTGTTGCGCCATCAGGAATGCTCCTCGAAGATCTGTGTCGAATACGGCGTCTATTCGGTCGATCTCCTGCTCCACGAACCGTTCGGTGTAAAGCACACCAGCGTTGTTGAACAGAATGTCGATGGGTTGATCAAGTTTTTGTTCTGCCGCCGCCCATGCACTGGCAATCGATTCGGGGCGGGTTACATCCATGGCAACTGCGTGAGCCGTCATACCCTCGGCGCACAGCGCGTTGGCCGCGTCCTCAATGCGGGCAAGCCTGCGTGCGCACAGCACGACTTTGGCGCCGGCTTGCGCAAAGGTCCTTGCCATATGCAAACCAATGCCGCTGGAGGCGCCGGAAATAATGGCAGCACGCCCATCGAGGCTGAAGAGTTGTTCTGCCTTCATGGAATCACCTCGAAAAGCCCCGCTGCTCCCATGCCGCCACCCACGCACATCGTGACCACTACAAGTTTCGAGCCGCGACGACGCCCTTCCAGCAGGGCATGACCTACCAGGCGCGAACCACTCATTCCATAAGGATGGCCGATCGCTATCGCACCGCCATTGACATTGAATTTTTCCGGATCGATGCCAAGGCGATCACGACAGTAAAGCGCTTGGCATGCGAACGCCTCGTTGAGTTCCCAAAGGTCGATGTCATCCACCGACAGCCCGTGCTGACGCAACAGTTTGGGTACAGCGAACACAGGACCGATGCCCATCTCTTCGGGCGCAAGTCCAGTAACGGCCATTCCCCTATAGAGGCCGATGGGCTTCAGGCCACGACGAGCCGCCGCTGAACCTTCCATCAGAACGCAAGCCGATGCGCCGTCAGACAATTGGCTCGCATTGCCAGCGGTAATAGTGCCGCCCTCAATCACGGGCCTCAGTTTGAAAAGGCCTTCAAGGGTGGTGTCGGGGCGCGCGCCTTCATCTCGGTCGAGCGTCACTTCCTTGATCGTCGTCGCCCCCGTTTCCTTGTCTTGCAGACGCATATGCGCGGTGACCGGAACAATCTCTTCGTTGAACAAACCTTCACGCTGTGCCTTGCCGATGCGCTGCTGAGACAGCAGCGCAAATGCATCTTGCTCGGCACGGGTGATTCCATACTTGTCTGCGACAAATTCTGCCGTTTTCAGCATAGGCATATATGCATGTGGAACCTGTGCCGTCACACCAGGGTCTGCGGCCATCGAGACGGCGTCAAAGTAGGTCTTCTGTTCAGCGCTGATATTCTCCTGGCCGCCGGCGAGGACAACGTCCATGCCATCAACAATGATCTGTTTGGCCGCAGTCGCAATCGCCATCAGGCCCGATGCGCATTGCCGGTCCATTGTCTGGCCTGGAACAGCGACGCCGAAGCCCGCTGCAAATGCGGCAAACCGGGCCAGGTTCATCCCTGCCGTGCCACTGCTCAACACAGTACCAATGATCACATCCTCGATCTCGTCTGTGTGGACATGCGAGCGCTCGAGCGCTGCACGGAGAGCGTGTGCCATGAGCGTTGGCGACTTGATATCGTTGAAAGCCCCTTTATAGGCACGCGCAATTGGCGTGCGAGCGGTGGATACAATCACTGCTTCTCTCATGAGTTGCCTCCGGCGCGCGCCGCCAGAAGAGGCGCAGGCGACCAATAGTTCCAAGAATTTCCATGCGTGGCGGCGTAATGTGACAAACGCTTCAGCAAGTGGGCTGGCCCAAGGCGCTCTCCGTGGTACATCGGTCCCCCGAGCGCTTCTGGAAAGCCATAGCCGGTCAGCCAGACGATGTCGATATCTGATGATCGGGAGGCGATCCCTTCTTCCAGGATGCGGTATCCCTCATTGATGAGCGGCAACATGCAGCGTTCGACGATTTCCTCTGATGAGATCGCCTGCCTCGGCTGGACGCCATGGCGAGCAGCTATGGATTGCACGAGTGAACATGCGTCCATATCGTCGATGGCGGAACGGCCTTCATACCGATAGAAGCCTTCCCCGGATTTCTGTCCGTGCCGCTCCATCGATGCAAGATAACGCGATACGATACGGTACTGAGGGTCTGCGGGAAGGCGCCCCTCCTTTGCCTGCTCCTCCACCACTTTTGCCACAACGTCGACACCGGCCAGATCCATCATTCGACAAGGGCCCATGGCCATGCCGAATCCTTCGATAGCCCGGTCGATTTGCGATGGCGATGCGCCCTCCAGTAGTAGTGACTCTACTTCGCGGAGATAGGGCTCGAGCATTCGGTTGCCGATGAATCCCCAGCACATCCCCGTAATGACAGGCACCTTGCCGATGCGCCGCGCCACCGCTACAGCGGTCGCCAGCGTACGTTCGGATGTAGCCTGGCCACGCACCACCTCCACCAGTCTCATGATGTTTGCCGGGCTGAAAAAGTGCAGCCCGACAAAATCGGCCGGCCGGCCACTCGCCTGCGCCAGACGATCGATATCCAGAGTCGAAGTGTTGCTGGCGATAATCGCACCTTCCCGGCAGATTCTGCCCAGGCGCTGCGCCATGTCCAGCTTGATCTGCATGTCCTCGAAAACCGCCTCCACCACCAGATCACAGCGACTGACCTCGCTCTCGTCACCAACAGCCCGGATCAATGCGCCGCGTTCTGCCGCTTCGTCGGCCGTGAGCCTGCCTCTATCAACCTGCCGCTGATACTCAAGGTTTATGGCATCCACTGCTGACTTTGCCTTCTGCTCCGTCAATTCAAGCAGACACACTGGGATTCCGGCATTGGCAAAGCTCATTGCAATGCCACGCCCCATGGTTCCGCCACCAACGACACCAACCCTTGACACGCTTGCAGCGCTCGAAGCGCTGCCTATATCCAGCTTGCCTGCGGCACGCTTTGCAAAAAACACATGCCGCAAAGCGGCCGACTCTGGAGACACCACACATTCGGAAAATGCGGCTCGCTCCAACATCATCCCTTCGTCAAATGGCTTATCCAAAGAGGCGCCAACACAATCGACGATCTTCAGGGCGGCACTGCTCCTGACGCCCATCGAAACTGCCCGGCTCCTGGCCGCATCGATAGCCGCCAGATTGTCACTGACAGCACCCGGTACCCGCATGAAGCGGGTGATGCGGCATGCGCCATCACCCGCCTTGTAGTTCTTGATAAAGCGGATCGCGCAGGCCAGCAGATCGTCCTTATCGGCCAGCTCAACCAAGCCGCTTGATGCCGCATCTTTGCCGTTAATGGGCTTGCCCGAAAGCATCATCTCCAGCGCTTTGCTCACGCCCACCAAACGCGGCAGACGCTGAGTGCCGCCAGCGCCTGGAATGACGCCAAGCGATATCTCGGGCAAACCAAGCTGCGCGTCCGGCGAGGCCATCCGAGCGTGGCAGCCCAGCGCCAATTCAAATCCCCCGCCGAGGGCAAATCCGTGAATGGCTGCGACAACCGGCTTTTCGATTTTCTCAATCAGATCAATGATGTGTGCCGGGTCCCGCCCATCCTGAAACATCCCGTCGGAGCCGCTGAACTCCGTGATATCCGCCCCGCCACTGAACCCTCGGCCAGCCCCGGTCAGGACGATGCCGGCAACCGCCTGATCTTCGGATAAAGACTCGAGAGCGTTGTAAAGACTGCTGCGAACCTGTGCCGACAGTGCATTGACCGGAGGGTTCTCGAAGCGGACAATCACGACACCGTCGCACCTCTCGATGTGACGCAAATTTGTCATAGAAAAAACTCGTCTCTCATTTCAAGCGTGGTGTCTGTCAGTGCTGCCAGGTATTCAAACTGCACATGTACCAAGGGCAGCTCGGATTCAAAGTAGTGGCGTGCTGCCTGCAGCTTTCCGTGGTAATAGTCCCCCGAGGCATCGGAGCCTTCTCCTGTTCTGCTTAGCGCCTGATGCGCCGCCCGTGCCTGTTTCAGCCAGACCCACCCCAAGGTCACCCTGCCGAATGCCTCCATATATTGAGTCGCATGGGCGAGCGCAAGCTCCGGCTCGGAAGACTGGACGGCCACCAGTCTTTCCGTGACGATCTCCAGGCCATCCGCGGCTTTCCGAAGCGCCTGTGTCAAAGAGCGGAAGGGCGAATCTGTATCCCCGGATTCCTGGCGAATAAGTTCCAGGAAGGCACGAAACCCCGCCCCTCCCGCCTGACGCACTTTGCGGCTGAGTAGATCGAGACCGTGAATCGCCTCAGTACCTTCATGGATCGGATTCAGCCGCTGATCGCGATAGAGCTGCTCCAGCGGGTAATCACGCGTATAGCCCGCACCGCCCAGCACCTGAATTGCCATATCGTTGGAAAGGCATCCGTAACGGGACGGCCATGACTTCACGACCGGAGTGAGAAGATCCAATAACTGCCCTGCAAGCTCGCGTTGCGCAGCATCGGGATGACTGTGCTGATCCTCGAACCAAGCGCTCGCCTGCAGACACAGCGCCAGTGCGCCTTCGGCATACATCTTCTGGGTCAAAAGCAGGCGCTTGACGTCCGCGTGTTCAATAATCCGAACCTGAGGAGACAGCGGATCCTTGGACGATGGCAGACGTCCCTGAGGGCGCTCCCGCGCATACGCCAGGGATTCAGTGAACCCGCGGTAGGCGATACATGCGGCAATCAGTCCGACGCCGATACGAGCCTCATTCATCAACTGAAACATGTGGGCGAGACCACGGTTCGGTTCACCCAGCAACCATCCAGTGGCCCCGCCGTTCTCGCCGAACGACAGTACCGTGGACGTGGTATTGCGCCAGCCCATCTTGTGCAACAAGCCAGCCAGAGCGACATCATTGCGTTCGCCTATGCTCCCATCCGCGCGCGGAATGAACTTTGGCACAAGAAACAGAGAAATTCCCTTTACCCCCGCCGGCGCACCTTTAATGCGTGCCAGCACCATATGCGCGATGTTGTCGGTAAAATCCTGCTCGCCACCAGAAATGAACATCTTTTGCCCGGTGATGCGATAGCTTCCATCATCAGCCTGCTCGGCCACCGTCTTGATGTCTCCAAGCGCGGAGCCTTGTCCGGGTTCGGTCAGCGCCATCGTGCCTGCACAAGTACCGTTGGCCATGGACGGAAGGTAAAGACGCTTGAGCGCGTCGCTGCCGAAAGTGCGCAGCAGATTGGCGGCGCCGATGCTCAGAAAGGGGTAGCCCATCGTGGCAACATTGGCCATAAAGAAATGGGCCATCGCCGCGCGGAGTATTGGCTCCGGCAACTGAATTCCGCCTTCCTCGGCATCCCAGTGCGCATTCAGGAGCCCTGCTTCGGAAAACGCGCGCCAAGCCTCACCTGTTTCAGGAATGGTATGAACAGCACTATTCACAAACTGCGGCTCGTTGGCATCGCCCTTGGCGTAATGAGGCGCGAAAAAGTCTTTGGCAAGGCGCTCGGCCGCCGAGAGTATGCATGCATAGTCCTCTTTCGACTGGCCGTGATATCGATCACGGTTTATCAGCGAGTCGGCTTGCAGGCATTCATAAAGCTGGAACTCCAGCTCACGTGAAAGGACATTCATCGGGCTACCCGGTTGAAATCAGCATTCCTTTGGAGCACGCGCCCCAAAGGCCATGGGACACTTCTTTTAACGGGCTTTGGCGCCAAGATGCTCCGCAGCATAGTCAGCCGCCAGGCTGCCGGCGATTGCCAGGTCGCTCTGCTGAGAATAGAGACTCATGTGCGACACCTTAGGCAGTACCGCAAGTTTCTTGTTGGGAGAAGGAATGCTGTTGAACACGCCGATCTCCAGGTCCCACAGCGTGATTTCGTCGCCCTCGGCTATAACCATCAACGTTGGCGTGTTGTACAGCCGCTTGGCAAAAGGGCTTACATCGTAAGAAAGCAGCAACTCCGTCGATTCGATTGTGCTCCAGTGTTCGTGAAGCGGGGCCTCGCGCTCTTTGATATCGTGGAAAATGGTGTGGATGGAGGGAAATGGCCACGTGCTCAGCTCCGTGAAAGGTGTGAGCGAAGACATCGGCATGCGTCCGCCAGCCGAACCGGATGTCCGTTCACGGCGATCAGCCAGCATCAGTCCGGTCAGCTCATGAAAGCGCTGCGAACCGTGTACGCGACGCATGTTTTCATAGCCATCGACCACCGGGATATTGGAGATCACGCACTTCACGCGCGGGTCCGTCGCACCCACGATCAGCACGTGACCGCCCGCGTAAGAAATGCCCCATACGCCAATACGGTCGGGATCGATCTCCGGTAGCGTTTCGCCAAAGGTGATGGCGCTCTTGTAATCCTCCACCTGTGCCGCAGGGTCAATATGCTGGCGAGGCTGACCTTCGCTGGCCCCCATGCAACGGTAATCGAACATCAACACTGCAATGCCTTTCTCGACGATCGCCTTTGCATAGTGCGGCATCACGATTTCTTTTACGTAACACCAACCGCCCCCCATCACGAGTAGGGGAAACGGCCCTTCGCCATCAGGAAGGACCAGATCGGCTCGAACCTTCACTCCCTTGCTCAAAAACTCAACTTGTTGCTGCGTAGCCATATTGCTCAATCTCCAGAATGTTTGTAATCCCTGCTTCTGACGCAAAGCATGTTTGAGTATTATCTGTACGACTGACCAATTAAATATATAAGTAAAAACCCTATTAACTATTTTGTTAATATGGAAAAATACAATTTTGAAAGAATGATGAATTATAAAAAATTGGTCATTTGTACTGTAAAAAATGCGTATTGCGGCCGCCACTGATAGGCAGCCGCCTGTTTCATGCGAAGATCAATAAATGGAAGGTGTGCGCTGAAACCGGGCCCGTAAGAAAAAGCCCGGTAAGCTGGCTGCTGGTCGAGGAGCTCGACACTGTTTCATCGTCCTGCGGGAGAAGGACGGGAAGGAGCGTCGCAAAGCCATCGCTGGCATATGCGGAACGTTTTCCATCACCTCGGAAAACGGTGGTGAAATGGAACTACCTCTTGACTAAGGCTTCAAACCCTCCCACCAGAAAGGGAAGCATGGTGTCAAAAACGTGCTCAAGATTATCAGACTTGTACTTTCCGAAAGACAGGTTCTCGACCCGTCCCGGCTCCGCAACAAGCGCCAGCATCGCGCCTACCATGAAACTGAAGGCATGATAGACATTTTCGTCGCTCACAGTCGGTAACGCCCGCCCAAACTCAAGCAGATACTGGCGGGCCACGGCATCATAATGATCGCTGATCACCTTGGTCCAATCGGGTGAATTGGCCAGTCTGGCCACCAGCATCGCATAGTTCTTCCAGCCTTGGCCTCCGTTGGAGCTGCGCTCCACGAAAGGCCAGACATAACCCGCCACAAGATCACGCAACGCGATGGGGGCACCGGAAACCTGCGCACGCGCCGCATCCAGCGCAAGGATACGTTGATGAGCCATATATGAGGCACGTCGCTCTACAACCTTGTCGAAGAGAATGTCCTTGGTGCCAAAGTGATAGGTAACCAGGGCGATACGGCTTTCTGCGGCATCGGCAACATCTCTCATCGAAGCGCCGTGATAGCCATCTTTCGCGAACAATGCTTCCGCAGCATCAAGCATGCGTTCACGCGTAGCCTCACCGGATTTTCTTGGACTGGATCTACGTACACCGGGGACACTAGCTGAGGTCGATCTGTTGCGTTCAGCCGCAGAGGCAGAAACTGTCTTCTTCATCTTTTTACAATAGGCGCATACAACAACGCCTTCAAAATAGTCAACTGGACAAGTGTACGATGATCAACAGCCTACGGTCCATTAACCGCCTTCTTCCTGGGCGAACAGATTCATGGCTAAACGGTGCGCACAGGCCACGTCGAGTTTAACGAATCGGACGCGGCCAAGCGTTCTCACGACCTTCCTTTGTTTGCCTTTGGTTATGAAACAGTCACCAGATGATCCGCAATCCAGTCGGCCATGAAATCCGTGCATAAGGTCATGTTACCTATGCTGCAATGTTGCTCGCCTCCTTCTTCCGCGGAGAATATCTTCAAAACCCGGTCAGGACTGTTGGTGGCTTCTTCATATGTGAGATGCGCGTCGCCCACTGGAACCTGTCGGTCTTGCTCTCCATGAACAATGAGGATAGGGACACGGATACGGTCCAATACCCCGCTCAGGCTGAAGGCGTCGGCTATTTTGGCCGCAGCTTCAATATTGTCTTGTCCGAGCACCCACTGTATATGTTCAAGATATTGCGGAACAGATTTTTCCCCGGCCGAACCAGCAAGCCGCTTGCGAAGCCGTTTCCCCCAGTCGTAATTTGCTCCCCACGCCACACATATGGCAAAACGCGATTCAAAAGCCGCCGCTCGCGGAGCATGATACCCGCCCAGACTGAGGGCTATCATTCCTATAGCATCGCCGCGCACATCCGAGCGGGTCAGTAGGTAGTCGAAGCATGCGCCGGCTGGTTTTTCCGCATCGGGTCCATTATGCAGTCCCAGCTTTCGCAGAGACTCCCCAACGCCAGGGTTATCGACAAGCAGGATCGAAACGCCTCGTTTTCTTAATGCTTCTGGAAAACCTGACAGGAAGAGAAACTCCTTGAGTCCGTCAAGGCCATTGAAGTGCACCATGCAGGGCGCACTCTGCCCCGGCTGCGCAGCGTTGCAAAAGAGGGCAGGCAGCGATGTATCACCGTATGGCACTGAAACGCGCTCACACGCCACACCCGATAACTCTACATACTTGGCGAATGTATCCAGCACACGATCATAGACTTCATCTCTGTTTGGGTCCGTGTGGCTCGGGATACGTTCCGCCGTCATAAACATGATTGAAGCTCGACGATATTTTTCGGCGGCAGTCAACCCATAACCGCGAGCCTGATCCTGCCGCGCCGCTTCCTCAAGCTTCCGGCCTTCCGCCACCCAACCGCGAAAGAAAGCCTGGCTGGCATCCTGGCCATCGCTTGCCAGATCAGCGGCATCGCGCGTGGCTCGATATACCTCATCCATGCACGCGCCCATATCAAGCGCCATGGATAATGACAGGTTTAAAGGATAATTATCCTTGATGTACTCAAACATTACTGCTCCAAATTCTGAATAGAGACAAAGGCTGTGTGGTGACGTGACGGGCGCGGAGAACTCTCCGGTCTGTGAATATCTAATCCAGTTTGATCCCCAACTCGGGAAGCAGCTTCTTGTATAGCGCCACCTCTTTCTCCACGTAAGGCCCGAATTCCTCGGGAGTGCTAACGACGACATCGGATCCCGTCACCTTCAATAGGTTCTGGTACGCCTCTCCCGTAACGGCAATTTTGATCGCCGCATGGATTTGCGCCACGGTTTTTTCCGGTATGCCGGCTGGCGCGTAGAGCCCGGTATATGCCGCCACTTCGGCCTCTTCAAGGCCGTTCTCGCGGAAGGTTGGCATATCTGGCCAACTGTCCAGGCGACGCTCCGACGACACCGCCAGGCCGCGTACACGGCCCGATTCAATGAGAGGCCGCGCCGACGACGTGCCGATAAAAATCATGTCGACATGGCCGCCGAGAAAATCGTTGACCGGATTCGCGTAGGGCACATGCAGAAGTTGCACATCCGCATGCTTTGCAAACAGCGCACCCACAATATGCGTCGTATTTCCAGTGCCAAAAGATCCATACGTCAGTGATTCAGGCTCCTTGCGTGCCGCATCGAGCAGCTCCTGCAGTGTCTTGAAGGGGCTGTCCTTGTGCACCAGCAATACAAATCCCTGAGAGCGGCTGAGCAATGAGATCGGTTTGAAATCAGCAACGGTGTCATAAGGCAGGTTTCTATAGAGCCCAGGGTTTGTTGTATGTCCGCCAGATGTGATCAACAGCACCGAACCATCAGCAGGACCACGGGCCGCCTCCGCAGTGCCGATCGTGCCACCAGCTCCTGGCTTGTTAATAACGATAAATGACTTGCCTGTCTCTTCGGCCAAGCCCACCGCCAACGCTCTCGCCGCGCCATCGACGGGATTCCCCGCTGCCAGGGGCACAATAATCTGCACTTTCTGGGGAATGTCCGGATATAGCCCTTCGTTTGCTGAAAAGGCTTGCTGGCCGCCCAATAGCGCCATGGAAATAAAAAATATTCTGAGAATTCGCACGGCCATGTCTCCTTGATTGTGTCGAACATCACAACTTCTGAACCCGGAGAGATCATAGTTTATAACTGTACGATCGTACAAATAAGGAAAACCCTAAGCGTTGGCGCCCAGGCTTGCCGGTCTGCCCGACACAAGCCTGGCGTGCGTCAATCGGCAGTGCTTGCTGTGCATTGTCGAAGGCCGGAGCATCACCTCGAACATCTCATCAGTCGTTGTAACGGCGATGATAGTTTCCCCGGACCAAAAAGCCGGAGCGGGCCAGATATATCAGGGGTGGTTATGCGCCATTCTTGCGCCTTGCCATTCTTTGGCTCCGGGCGTGTACGGCCAGAGCAAGCGCTGCCAGAAAAGCGCCGAATGCGCACACAGCAATCCAGCCTGAAGCCTCCCACGCCAGGCTGGCACCAGCCGAGCCCAGGGCGCCACCGATGAACATGCCACTCATCATGATGGCGTTCAGGCGGTTGCGAGCTTCGGGGCGCAGCCCCTGAATGACATGCTGGTTGGAAACTTGTGCGCCTTGCGCACCGAAGTCGATCAGCACTACGCCCGCTATTAGCCCAGCCACCATGCCCCATATTCCAAATACCGCCCAGGACGCGAGTATGGCAATACTGGCCATGCCGATGACGACATGAGGGCCCCGGCGATCCGAGATTCTTCCAGCCAAGGGAGCAAACAAAACGCCCACCGCGCCAATGATGCCGAACAGGCCCGCGACATCCGCACCCAATTGGTAACGGTCTTCCAGGTGCAGGGCCAGGGTGGTCCAGAGCACGCTGAAGGAGCCGAATACACAGGCCTGTATCAGGGTTGCCTGGCGTAGCCGGGGTTCTTCGCGCCAGAGGGTGCCAAGCGATTTAAGCAACTCGATGTAGCGTTCTTGCGTTTTGGGATGGCTTTTGGGCAGTTTGAAAGCCAGCACGATGCCGATGGCGACGGCCATCAGCAGGCCCAGCCAGAACATGGCGCGCCAGCCGAAATGCACGGCAACTGCGCCAGCCAGCGCCCGGCCGAACAGAATGCCACATAGCAGGCCGCTCATGACGACGCCGATTGTGGCGCCACGTCGATGCGGGGCCGCCAGTTCCGCGGCGAACGGCAGGATTTGCTGCGCCACGCTGGAGGCAATTCCCACCAGGGCCGAGGCAAACACCAGAGACCATGCGTCTGGCGCAAGTGCGACGGCAGCAAGAGACACCACCAGTGCGGCGAACTGCGTGAGTATCAGACGCTTGCGTTCGATGCGGTCGCCCAGGGGCACCAGCAGCAGCAAGCCAAGCGCGTAGCCCAGTTGAGTGGTCATGGGCACAAAGCCAGTGACAGTGCGATGCTCAGGGAAGCTGTTGCCGATGACGCCCAGCAAGGGTTGGTTGTAGTAGATATTGGCGACCGCCATGCCACAGGCAATCGCCATGATCAGCGTTAGTCCCCGGCTGATCGATGTGGTGGGGGCGTGAGGCGCTATTTTTGGTTCCGATTGGCCCATCGAGGTTTCCACGGTAGAAGTCGTATCCAATGTGTTCTCCATATTCCTGCTGTTCGGAACAACGGGCGCCTCCGTACCCGCTGATACCGCTTATCAATCGACAGTGAAGCCGATGGCCTTGATGGGCGCCGCCCAGCGTTCAAGTTCCTGCGCCTGTATGCCAACGACGGCTTCCGGTGTTGCATAAGCAGGGCGGTAGGCGAATTGGGTAATGCGTTCTTGCAGCGCGGTTGAGCGCATGGCGGTTTCCAGGGCATTGGTGATGCGCCGTACGGTTTCCGTCGGGATGTTTGCCGGGCCGTACAGACCGATGTAGGCATCTACGACAACATCGATCCCTGACTCCTTGAGTGTTGGCACTTCAGGCGTGAGTGCCGTGCGGGTGGCGCCAGAGGTTGCGAGGATGCGCACTTTTCCGGCTTTTGCCATTTCCAGGGATTCAAGTATGGTGTCGGCCACAACGGGAATCTGGCCGCCCAGCAGGTCATTCATGGCAGGCGCTCCGCCTCGGTAGGCGACATGTTGCAGGTGAGCGCCGGTGGCTCTGCTGACCATTTCTCCTACGAAATGGCCTGGTGTCCCTGCGCCCGATGTGCCGTAATCCGCCTTGCCCGGATTTGCCTTTGCCCATGCCAGAAAATCGTTGATGCCTCCTTCGGGTGCTGCCGGTCCGGCGGTGATGCCCAGATCAAAGGTGGCTACACGTCCCAGCGGGGTAAAGTCTTTGACGGGGTCGAAATCGAGCTTCTTGTAGATATGCGGATAGACGGTAAAGGGCATGCTGTTTGCCAGAATCAGCGTCAGGCCGTCGGGCTTGGACCTTCTGATTTCGTTCAGCGCCAATTGCTGCCCGGCGCCTGGCTTGTTCTCTACGATGACAGGCTGATTCAATTCTGCCCGCAGGCCATCCGCCAGCGCTCGCCCCACGGCATCGAGAGCACCGCCCGGCGCGAAGCCGACCAGGAGCCGGATAGGAGCTGAAGCCTGCTGCGCCTGCGCGGTGCCACCTGCAGCCATGCAGGTTCCTGCCAATACAGCAATAAGAATCGATCGACGCACGGTTTTCTCCTTTGGAATAGTTGGGTGTGTCTGGTCATCAAGGGCTACAGATTGCTATCGGTACGTTCAGACCGAGCCGGTAAGGGTTTCGGGATGTTCCTGGACGCGGCTGGCTGCGCCGACGACGCCTGGAACCTCGAACAGATTGCCGGTGTCGCCGGTATGCAGGAAGACGACATTGCTGCCGGGGGCGATCTTGCCGCTGCGGATATGGTTCAGCAACCCCGCGAAGCCCTTGCCGGTATAGACGGGGCCCAGGAAGATACCTTCGGCCTTTGCCAATTCTTGAATGGCGGCGCTGCTGTCGGCGGATGGTACGGCGTAGTTCTCGCCGATAAAGCGGTTATCGACCTCGATCTCACTGAGAATGTCCGGAAGTGACGGGGCGGCCATATCGAAAGTGCGGAAGATATGCTGGACGCGCTCGGCAATGATGGCTTCGTTGATCCAGAAATCCGGCTGGTAATGCGAAATGGAGATGGAGCGGAACTTGACCGGATGACCAGTCATCAGCTTGGCGGCCAGCATGCCGGGCAGGGCGGTACCGGTGCCGGTGGTGTGGTAGATGTAATCCAGCGCCACGCCGGCAGCTTGCGCTTGCTCGATGATTTCCAGGAAAGTGGGCACATGCGCGGCAAAGCCGGAGGGGTAGGCACCACCGGTTGGCACAATCAGCACCTTGCGGCCCTGGGCCTCAAGTTCGGCTTTGCGAACGTTCATGGCGTCCAGCACCCGTTGCTTGTCGTCAGGCCTGTTTACATAGGCGCTGCCGGGAGCCGACAGGTAATGGGTCTCCACATCCATCAGTTTATTGAGCAGCAGATTCCCACGGTATTCATCCAGCGCGCCATGGTTGCCTTCGTCCCGAGTCAAGAATAGTATGGGCGTCAGGCCTGCCGCGCGGGCGGCCGTGGCGAATTGCATCCCGGAATTGGTGAAATAGGCTCCTTGCGTGATGATGGTGTCTATGCCGTCCTTTAATGCCTGACCAATCACCAGTTCGGCCACCCGCATCTTGCTGCCGCTGATGGAGCCTGGCCCAGCCATATCCTCCCGTTTCAAGAAGAGATTGATGCCGCACAGGTGCGACATGTTCTCCAGTTTGTGAAAGGGGGTGGGATAGAAGCCAATACGTTTGCGTGGCAATTGGCTGAAGCGTTGGCGCAGTTCGGTGATTTCCATGCGGTATCCGATGAGCTGGTGATGAACTGGGCTCCATGCTAGAAACGTCGGGTGATGCTGTCTATTGCTGATTTTTGACTGACCTGTTGCTAAAATTGCAACGCGATGAGGGGCGCCTTGCCTTTCATAGCCAGAGCGGCAAAGGCAAGGAGGGAGCATGCGGCATCTTCAGATCTATCGCTTCATATCGGAAATCGCGCGGCGTGGTTCCATACGCGGAACCGCCGAGCAACTGCACATCACGCCATCAGCCCTGACCAGAAAAATCCAGGATTTTGAAGAGGAGCTAGGTACGACTATTTTTGAGCGCCTGCCACAAGGCATGCGTTTGAATGAGGCCGGCGAGTTGCTGTTGCGGCACATCAGAAATCAGAATGCCGATTTTGAGCTTCTGCGCACGCAGCTTTCCGAACTTGCCGGTGTGCGTCGAGGCCATGTGTCCCTCGCTTGCTCGCAAGCGTTTATTGACAGTGTGCTGCCGGATGAAATCGCCGCATATCGCGCACGCTATCCCAAGGTTTCGTTCTCGGTGGAGGTGCGTGACAACCTGCTTGGCATACGTGCTCTGGCCAGCTATGAAGCGGATCTTGCCTTGCTGATCGATCCACCGCCTTCGCCCGATATCCAGGAATTGCTTGTGAAGAAACAGCCTCTATGCGTCGTGGCAAGCAAATCACACCCGCTCGCTGCCATGGAGACCGTGCGTTTGAAGGACTGCCTTGAGTACGCTGTTGCCATGCCCAACGAATTGTTGGCGATTCGTGAACTGCTCAACGAGGCCATGTATCAGCAGCAGCTTGAAGCGGTGATCGCTGTCGAGTCGGGTTCGCTGGAGTTCCTGCGCAGTTTTGTCTTGCGAGAATCCGCAGTGACTTTCCAGCCGCTTAGCGGCATACCGCGTGCGGATGAGCGCATAAGGGCAATACCCATTAGCACCGAAGATATTGATCCCATCCGTGTCGTATTGGCACAGCTCAAGGGAAGGGTATTGTCGGTGGCGGCAGATAAGTTCGTCGAACAGCTAGGTAATCATTTATCCGATTTGACTTAGTAGCGTTGTGCGTGGACACCGTTGCGTCAGGAAGGTTTTTTGCCAGGTCTGCGATGAGGAATAGAGCGCAGGTCTTCTGGAGATTCGTTTTTAATACGACTACCCTGCGGCGCGCGCGTTGATAGCGCGTGGCCACAGTCCAGTCGCAGTGACCATACTCAAACCAATACCCTCCAGTACGAACTGCGCAGCGAACCTGCACAATTGCTACACAGCACGTCGTTCGAGTTAATGCAAGAGGTCTACCGGCCCTGAAACACAGGCTTGCGCTTTTCCGAGAACGCCACTATCGCTTCTGCGTGATCCTGAGTCAGATTGCTCAGACACTCGTAGGCAATACCTGCATCCATATGACCGTGAGCAAGCTGGCGGAGCGGAATCGTGTAGCCAGCTTTGGTCCAGCGTATGGCCTTTGTAGCGCCGTGCCGCATCTTCTTCACGAATTCTTCAACCTTTGAGTCGAGTTCAGTCTCTGGTACGGCATGACCGATAGCGCCGAGTTGCACAGCTTCCTTGGCTCGTAGCAGGTCGCCTGTAAGCAACAACTCACGAGCGCGACCGAAGCCAATCATTTGGGGCCACAGGAAACCGCCACCATCTGCGGCATTAAGGCCAACTTTGACGTGAGGGTCGCCAATACGAGCGGTGTCTGCCATCACAGTGATATCGCAGAGCAACGCCAGCGTGGCGCCGAGGCCGACAGCATCGCCGTTGATACGGCCTATTATGGGGATTTCACAATCCAACATCGAGTAAACGATGCGCTTTGCTTCCCAGGTTACGATCTCAAACTGCTCCGGCTCTCGCGCGGCTGCCTTCATCCATTCAATATCACCACCCGCGCAAAATGCACGCCCAGCCCCTGTCAGGACAATAGCCTTGAGATCGCGACGAGCAGCCAGATCGAGAAATACTTGTGATAAGGCAGTATGTAATTCACCATTTACAGCATTGAGTTCAGCCGGACGATTGATTGTGAGCGTGGCGATCTGATCGGTGATTTCGAGCTTTAATGTATTGTTGGACATATTGATTTCCGTTTTAGCGCTAAGTAAAGTGGTTTTTGATAATGTTTTGGCGAAGATCGCGTTTTAGAATCTTGCCCATGGTGTTCTTAGGGAGCTCATTGAGCAGGAACCAGTGCCGAGGCACCTGATAATCCGCCAGCAGTTGAGTACAGTGCTCGCGCAACTCTTGTTCAGTCAGGCTCACCCCTGGCAACGCCACGACACAAGCTGCAGCTTCTTCACCCAAGCCTTGGTGGGGCACGGAAATGACTGCTGCTTCCAGCACGCCTGGATAGCGGTAGATCACGTCTTCAACCGCTGCCGATGAGATTTTGAGACCGCCCCGGTTAATAATGTCTTTCTTGCGATCCAGGAAATGCAGATGGCCCTCCGAATCGATTACGCCGATATCGCCGGTCCGGACCCAACCGTCCACGAAGGTTTCCTGGGTGGCCTGGGCATTCTGGAAATACCCAAGAGCCGCGGCGGGGCCTGAGAACAGAATTTCGCCTGCGTGGCCTTGGGGTGTGTCATCACCCTGTTCGTCGACCACTCTGAGGCTGCAGGCGGGTTGCGGTATACCAATACAGCCTGCCTTTCGGGGGAGGAACCACGGAGGCAGATACGCGCCAGCCGGTCCGGTTTCAGTCATGCCCCAAATGTGGACTTGATCGGCCCAGGGAAGGTGGCGGGAAAATTTGGCAATGATTTCTGCAGGCATAACGGCACCGCCGTACGCAATGCGTCTGACTCGCGAGAGGTCGTAGGAGCCGCGAGCAAACTCGTCGATTGTAAAATTCAAGATTGAGGTCACTCCGTGATAGACCGTTGTGGCCTCTGTTTCTATCAGCCGCAGGCGCCCGGCATTAGTGAGGCCTGACTCCTCCAGCACTACGCCTGCGCCACTCACCCATGCTGCCATGCAGGCCAGGTTTAGCACCGAACTGGTATAGATTGGCCAGGCGCCCTGGTACAGGTCGTTGGATGTCAATCCGATGGCGCCTCCTATAGCGTAACCGCAGAACAGCTGGCTTCTGTGGCAATGCACGACTGCCTTTGCCTTCGCAGTGGTACCGGAAGTAAACAGCATGACACTAGGGTTTTCGGGGTCAGGAAGTTCGGGCAATGGCGAGCACGAAAACGTATATGTTGGATCTGGCCAGGCATCGTCTGCTTCAACTGACGCGTCAAGGAATAGCAGCCGTTGTCCGGCCCCAGCTTCCCGCAGGAGCGCTGATTGAGCACGCATACTCACCAGCCAATCAGGCTCCACCAACCGTAAGGCGTTCGCCAATTCCTCGGTCGCACTACGCGTGTTCAACGGTACGACAACTGCGCCAAGGCGGTAGCATCCAAGTGCCGTGAGTACCGCTTCACGCATTTCCCGATTCGACAGGTACACGCCGACGTGGTCACCCGGTCGCACACCGAGGTCTGCAAGCCCTCGGGCCATCGCGTCCATGCGCGCTGCCAATTGTGAGTAACTCAGCCGGTCACGATCGCCACGATAGCCAGGTGCCGACAATGAAAGTGAATTTGGATGTTCCTGGGCTTGGCGATAGATAAGCTCCGGAACTGTGATGCCGTGCAGGCGGTTGTAGGAATTGAGATCGCAAGTCATATCAGGCATCCGATTCAATCTGCAACATCAGAGCATGCATCACCGGCCGCACCCCAAGCCATGTAGCCTCCGTCTACAGGAAGCGTCACACCGGTAATAAACGCTGCTTGATCCGAAGCAAGAAACAGCATTGCGTCCGCAATATTCTGGGCTGTACCGAAACGGCCCATCGGTGTACGTTTGAGGATCTTGTCTCCATCGAGCTTTCCCTGCGCCAATAGCCCTTCGGCGAACGGCGTCATCATGTAGCCTGGTGCTATCGCATTGACCCGCACCCCACGGGCAGCCCATTCACAAGCCAATGTGCGGGTCATCATACCGATGCCGGCCTTGGCAGCACTGTATGCGTTTCGCGGCGAGAGTCCGAGAACCCCAGCCACCGAACTGAGATTCAGAATCACACCGCTTTTCTGATTGAGCATCCGCACCGCAGCGGTCTTACTGACGATATACGTACCAGTCAGGTGTATATCGACAAGTCGACGAAACTCTGCCACATCTTGTTCTACCGTCGGCTTGAAAGAGTCGGGAATTCCAGCGCAGTTTATGACGACATCGATACTTCCATGACGCTGCATGCTTACCTGAATCGCCTGAACGATGTCGTCCTCGTTTGTAACGTCGGCATTGATGCCCAGGCTCTGTCCACCCACTTCTTCTGCAGCAAGACGCGCAGCACCTTCATGCAGGTCAATGATGACCACTTTCGCGCCATGCATATGAAACGCGCGGGCAGCTGCGAGCCCCAAGCCACTGGCCCCACCCGTGATAATCGCAACTTTGCCTTGCAGTTCTGTGTACATTGACATTGGATTTACTTCCCTTCACTGCTTAAAGTGACGCCGGCTTTCCGTATGATTTTCCCCCATTGTTCTCCCTGCGACCTCACATGAGATGTGAACTCTTCGCCGGAAAGTAAGAACCCCTCGACACCTAAATCGAAAAGTTTGCGCTGGACGGCTGGGGTGGCGAGAGCATCCTTCAGTTCTTTGCTCAGCTGTGCAATTACGGTGTTCGGCGTTCCCGCCGGCGCAGCCAGGCCTTGCCACGCATATGCTTCGAAGCCCGGCAGGCCTGACTCAGAAAAGGTGGGAGTGTCCGGCAATGCCTTGCTGCGCTCAGCCATTGCAATGGCAATGGCGCGAACTTTTCCAGACCGGATATACGGGAGGCTCGCCGCTGTATTGACCAAATACATGTCGACCTGCCCTCCGATGACGTCCTGAAGTGCGGGAGCGTCACCACGGTAAGGAACATGAACTAGCTTCAAACCAGCTTGCTGCTGAAACAGTTCCATTCCCAGATGGTTTGGCCCACCTGCGCCAGGCGTGGCATAGGTGAGTTTTCCAGGGGACTTGCGAGCCAACGCTATCAACTCGTCTAAATTCTGGATCTGCACATCGAGGTTGACGACAAGCACAAACGGGAATTTCGTGGTGCCGCCAATGTATCGGAAGTCATTAAGCGGGTCATAACGCACTTCGGAGTAAAGGCTTGGGTTTAAGGCGACCGTAGATACATCCACAATTCCGACCGTATAGCCATCGGCACGAGCACGCTTTATCGCTTCGGCACCAATCATCGTTCCTGCGCCAGGCCGATTCTCGACGACAATGGACTCATCTAGGCGCTCGCCCATTGTTTGAGCGAGAAGTCGCGATACGATATCAGTACCCCCGCCTGCTGGAAAAGGTACTATCCACCGTATTGGCTTATCCGGGTATGCCGCCATTGCCGACATACACCCGGCCCACAGCATCAGCCCGGCCAGTATGACTTTGACCAATTTCATTCCTGTTCCCTTATAAAGCACCAGTACATGCTGTTTCGGTCCGCAGTCATTCGAGTGAAATGCTTGCGCGCGTGATTACCTCTCCCCACATGGCATCCTGCTGCTTTACGAAATCTTTGAATTCACTAGGTGTGGTGGGTGTCGCCTGAACGCCCATTGCAGAGAGGGTTTCCTGAACGCGCGGATTTTCCAGCGCTTTATTCAACTCTTTGTTTAGCCGTGCGACGATTCCTGGTGGAGTTCCCTTGGGCGCTATCAGTCCTTGCCAGGAAAATGCAATGAAGTCCTCGACTCCGGCTTCTCCGAAGGTTGGAATATCTGGCAAACTGCTGAGCCGATTTTCAGTGGATACGGCAATGGGCCGCACGCGCTTAGACTGAATGTATGGCATGCTTGAGGCCGTATCAATGAGCGAAAACTGTATCTGCCCCGCTACCAGATCTTGCATGACGGGCGCAGCGCCGCGATAAGCCACATGCAAGAACTTGACCTGGGTGCGTTGCTGAAGTTGCTCCATTGCCACATGGTTCGGCCCCCCCATGCCGGGCGATCCATAGGAAATCGTGCCTGGTTTCTGTCTAGCCAACTCAAGCAACTCGGCTACCGTTCGAGCTGGAACGTCAGGATGCACGACAAGCACATAAGGAAAGCGCGCAAGACCGCCTATAAAGGAAAAATCAGTGGCTGGCTTATAGGTCAGCTTGGAGAACAAATGCTGATTCAGCGCCAATGTGGCATTATCGGCGCTGGCAACGGTATAACCGTCTGCTGCGGCTCTGGCTACATGGCTGGCCCCGATGGCTGTATTGGCTCCCGGCTTGTTTTCGACCACGATCGATTGTCCCAACAAGCCACTCATTTGATTGGCTACTGCGCGGGCTACTACATCAGTACCTCCGCCAGCTGAATAAGGCACCACCCATGATACGGTACGTTGGGGAAAGTCAGTTGCTTGAACAGATATAGGCAAGATGGCAACCGCTAGCCAGCTCAGCGTACATGCAAGTTTCTTCATTGTTGTCTCCATAAAATGGCCTGTTGTCTGGTTATCGCTTATGGCCTAATGCATGATCAACTGCGAAATCTACCGACTACTGTGCTGGCCGTACGCCGCCAAACGTCGACCACGAACCAGATACAAGCCAACCGGCATCGACGGGCAAGTTGATGCCGGTAATTAAGGCCGCATCGTCGGAAAGCAGGAACACGATCGGGCCGGCAATATCCTCTGGCATGATCAACGTTCCAAGCGCACTGTTCTGCTCAAGCTTCTTGGGGTCCCGCAAACCCTGGTCTATCTGATGCTGTAAAGCAGCCGTCACTGTGTAGCCCGGAGATACTGCATTGACGCGAACTCCAGAGCGTCCCCACTCAGCGGCGAGGCATTCTGTAAGGTTGATCACTGCCGCTTTTGCCGGCGAGTAGGCGTGTAGAGGCATGGATCGCATGCCTGCGACGGAGGCAATATTCACGATCGCACCGCGACCTCGGCGGGCCATGACAGAGCCGAATACCGCACAGCAGTGGTAGGTACCTTCAAGATCAACACTCATGACCTGACGATACGTAGCTACGTCTAACTTATGCGGCGATAGCGGTGACTGGACGATGCCAGCGCAATTGACCAGATACTCGATATCCAGTCCATTGTCTTCGAGCTTCAGCGCTAATTGCTCCACTTCGTCCCGCTGCGAAACATCAAGACGGAAAGCCAAATCAGGTGTCTCTGCGACAGCCAGCGCCTTCTTGATGTTCAGGTCCGCCACGACCACCGTGGCACCGTGTTCACGCAGCAGCGCAACACACGCCGCCCCAATACCGCTTGCGCCTCCGGTGACTAGCACTGGCTTCCCGGTAAAACATTCCTGACGATTTAGTATCGTGTGTTGACGACTCATCAATTTCCTCTTATTGATATTTCCTGTTCAACGACGACATATCGCTGCGACAGGCAATACCTCTCCACGGTGCTGGAGCGAAGCCGCCCACACCTTTTTTCCTGCTCAACGATCACACTATTGCAAGGGTGAGAATGATGTAGGACGCAACAGTCGTGACTCCATGCGCAAAATCCACGGTGTGACCTTCGCTGCGTAGTGAACCCAAGCCGGATCCGCCCACAATGCTTCGCGTCTTTTCAGACGATCCTCGAAGCTGCTGTATGCCCAGATATGCACTGCAGTGTTGAGCTCTCCTGTTTCGGTTATGAAATAGGCGACCAACTTACCTAGATGCGAATGCATGATCGGCAGGCCTTCTTGCTCGAAAAGTCCAAGAAACTCGCTGAAGTGTGCTACTTGGAACAGATAGTTGCGCTCTTCATAGATCATGACTGTTGCGCGCCTCTGTCGACGTGGCATCATTATCGTGATTCCTCGCCTTATTCAAAATTGCGGGCCAATGCGCTTTAAGCACCTGCCCCGATTCGTATACATGTTCGCGCATCAGCATTTCTGCCCTGGTGCCCTGGCCTCTGACGATCGCATCGAAAATGCGAGTGTGACTGTCATGCGATCGACGCACGATTGCTAGGGAAGACCACACTACGATACGTTCGGATGCCAACGGTATCTCGTTCGCGCGACGTACAAAATCACCCAGTTGATGGTTGCGCGACGCCTGAAGTATGGCGTTATGAAACTCGACGTTCATTTGCCTGTAGGCGCTGTGGTCCTGGGTGGCCAGCTCATCACCGCCAACAATCCGTTCCCCAATGTCGATACATTGCGAGAGCAGTTCAGATGCCGGCTGCGGGACACCGTGTTCAGCCGCTAATCGACAAGCCATACCTTCCAGCGTGGCGCGGATATCGTAGGCCTCGAGGACCTCGTCAATGGTGAACTCGCGTACCCAATATCCACGGTTGCTGGCATAACGAACCAAACCCTGCTCCGTGAGTGCTTTAAGCGCGGCAATGACTGGAGTGCGCGAGGTTTGCATGTCTTCGGCCAAGCCAAGCTCAGTCAGCCGGCTACCTGGGAGGTATTCTCCGGCCAGAATGGCACTGCGTAGACGACTGACTACAGTTTGCGTCAACGTGAAAGAAGATGGTGTAAGAGGCATACGCTAATCCAAATTGAATTCAATTTATCTATTGATTGCCATGTTGAGCTACTAAATAGCTTATTTACATAGGTATTTACCCTTATTTTTCATTGATTTTCAATATCATTGAATTCAATTGGTCGGTCGAAGCCCGAGTAAATATCATTGCCCGATGTCGCACTGGAGGGTCGGTAGCAGCAATCGACAATATGTGTTCCGTGCCTGAGGGGATTATGAGCATCGCCTTTCAAACTATTCGCAGTCCAAGGGTAGGTCGGCTAGATGTGTCCTCGCACCCTGCCGTCTCGCTGCGGGCAACCCTCCAATTTTTAGCGATCGCCAGAAGCAGAAATGCTATGTAGCCCCGGCTCGCGGTAGCTGCCCCTACCAAACAATAAAGATTCGCAGCATCTCTGTTTCGACAGGCTTTGTCTCTCTTTTTCAGTGATCACCAGATATTCTGAGTGTCTTGATCAACAATTTATCTTGCCTTGCTGATTGATCCACCGCTTTCACCGGATATCCAGGAATTGCTTGTGAAGAAACAGCCTCTATGCGTCGTGGCAAGCAAATCACACCCGCTCGCTGCCATGGAGACCGTGCGTTTGAAGGACTGCCTGGAGTACGCTGTTGCCATGCCCAACGAATTGTTGGCGATTCGTGAACTGCTCAACGAGGCCATGTATCAGCAGCAGCTTGAAGCGGTGATCGCTGTCGAGTCGGGTTCGCTGGAGTTTCTGCGCAGTTTTGTCTTGCGGGAATCCGCAGTGACTTTCCAGCCGCTTAGCGGCATACCGCGTGCGGATGAGCGCATAAGGGCAATACCCATTAGCACTGAAGATATTGATCCCATCCGTGTCGTATTGGCACAGCTCAAGGGAAGGGTATTGTCGGTGGCGGCAGATAAGTTCGTCGAACAGCTAGGTAATCATTTATCCGATTTGACTTAGCGGCTTGGGCATTCGGCGAACGCATCTTGAAGCAGGGCTGCTATGCGACATTGGATGGTGGCCAATGTGTCGTCGGGGCGACTTTATTGTTGTTGTAAGTTATTGATATAACGTGATTTCCAAAGTAAAATTAGAAATTATAGATTTACTTGGGAAAGTTTGTGGACATCACGCCACTGGACGACGACCTACTGCGCCAGAGCACTGATGCATTCAGTGCATATCGGGCGCTCCAACGCGCGAAGTTGGATGCCCAGCAAGTGCGGGGAGGAATGTTGTGGCGGCAAAAAGGGGGGCGGGATTATCTCATACGCACCTCTCCCACAGGTTTACAAAAAGGCTTGGGCGCGCGCAGCCCCGAGGCAGAAGCGATTTATGAAAATTTCATCGAACGCAAGTTGCGTGCGGAAACAACACTTCAACGGCGCAAAGCGGCGGTCGTTCAACATGAACGCATGAATCGTGCTTTGCGTATTGGTCGAATGCCCAGCGTCGTGGTGGAGCTGCTGCGTCGGCTGGAGCAGTCTAATCTGAGTGAGTTTTTCAGGGTTGTAGGCACCTTTGCAATTTATGCATATGAGCATGCCGCCGGGGTCAGGCTTGCCAACAGCGTATTGCAAACCAACGATGTTGATTTGCTCTGGGATGTGCAGCGGCGGATTCAATTCGTTGATGTCTTGGGCAAAGCGGATGAAGCCTCGCTGATTCGAGTCTTGAAGAAGGTAGACAAGACATTTGTGGTTCGTAACGATCAGCCCTATACGGCCATCAATGATGACGGTTTTGAAGTGGATATCCTGCGGCGCATCCCGAAAGGGGATGATCCTCACCCCTTCAGAATGTCGGAAGACGTGCAGGATTTTTGGGCTGTTCCTGCCACCACTGCCGAGACCATGACGAGTGCGGCACCATTTTCCCAGGTGGTTGTGGCCACCACCGGCAAGATGGCTATCATGCATACGGTGCATCCGCTCACATTCGTAAGTATCAAAGAGAGGCTCGCTGCATTGAAGGAGCGAGATCCGTTGAAGCGTAGGCGTGACCTGGCCCAAGCGCAGGCAGTGGCGGAGATAGTTGATAACTACTTGCCTCACCTGGCGGAAGATTTTAGAAATGGTCGCCCAAAGCCTTTCGGTTAGACATCGACGAGTGGCGCGTTGGGACGAATTTGCATGCGCCATATTCATTAATGCGCACCGCGAAAAATTCCCTCAACCCACAGCGGACGTCCTCAAAGAACCCGAGCAGCGCAGTATCTCTTCGAGAAAGGCTTTGATGGCAGGGTGATTTCTTTCGCCGATTCGATAGGCAACCGAGATGTTGCGTCGAACCATTGGCTGCAGTGGTACTGTTTTAGTGCCCTTGATTTTGCTGGTTAGCAACAGCCCTGGCGCCACGGAAACAGAGCATCCATATGCAACCATTGCCGAGGCCATTTGAAAGCCGGCGCAGGCAGCGTTCAGTTTGGGCTCAAAGCCGCTTTGCCGGCACAGATTCAATACAAATTCGCCATATGCGCTGGAGGTCGCGTCCAGCGCCCACTGCTCGTCACGCAGATCGGATAAGGAAATATGGCGCTTACCCGCCAAAGCATGTTCAGTGGGCAATAAAGCATACAGAACGTCCTCGGTGAGTGGAATGCTTTCCACACCGGTTTGTTCCTTGTCATGCCCTGAAGATAAATTGTCTATAAGAGCCGCATCCACTCGCCAGGACCGGAGCGCGGCCAGGCCGTCTGTTGGCTCCATTTCTTCCAGCCTGATATGCAGGCGGGGAAATTTGCGCTTGAGTTCCTTCAGCGTCGGTGGCAGTACCACGCATGCTATGGAGGGAAACGCTGCGACTCTCAGCTCCCCGGCAATTTCTTTGCGAAGCTGAGCCATTTCGGATTTCGCTTCCTCCAGCACAACCATGACTCGTTCCGCATATTCGACCAGAGCCTGACCTGCCGGGGTGAGCACAACGCCCCGGCCACGGCGCTCGGTAAGCGAGACACCAGCCTCGATCTCCAGCTGGGAGATCTGCTGAGAGACGGCTGACGGCGACAGAAACAGCGCGTCGGCGGTGGCTGCCATCGTTCCGCATCTCGATAGTTCAAGCAGAACTTTCAAACGACTCAGATCCATGGGGTTTGCTCCGTGGTATGGCAAATCAACCAGATAATCTAATGTATTAATTCAGAAAACATTAGTAGACATGATGATACAGATATTCTTAAATTTCCCGATCACATTCTTAAAAGAGGCTTGGAGCCTGCATGGTGAGGGCATCCATTCAGGAAGTCTCATTTTGTTCGCCGAGCGGGGAGATATCAATGGCAGTCAGCGTCTTCGACCTTTTCAAGGTGGGTATCGGACCCTCAAGCTCGCACACAGTGGGCCCTATGCGCGCAGCGGCATTGTTTATCAGAGCCCTGGAGGCCACAGGGGAAATAGACTTTGTGTCTATGGTAAGCGTGGAGCTGTACGGATCGCTGGGAGCCACTGGAAAGGGGCATGGCAGTGATACCGCTGTGATGCTAGGCTTGAGCGGCTACGAACCGGACACGGTTGATGTCGATCAAGTGCCGGAAATCATTCAAGGTATCCGTACGCTCAAGAGGCTGAATCTCGCGGGAAAACGAGGCATCGCATTCGACGATAGA
>Ga0182738_1000543_pt1 | contig 52121 bp, 37 predicted proteins | sample eDN5th30CBELigMG_FD_128876 | JGI IMG/M metagenome (GOLD analysis project Ga0182738, IMG submission 128876) | Enriched Miracle-Growth compost microbial communities from Emeryville, California, USA - eDNA 5th pass 30_C BE-Lig MG (version 2)... ... | reverse complement strand
GCGGAGCATTCCCAAAATCCGTCAGCGTGGGCGAAATATCCACCAGCGATGTAACCGCATCGATGGTCACATTCGCCGGGAAATGTCCGGGCCAGCTCCACAGCATCGGCACTTTCGCGGCGCCATCATAAAAAGTACTTTTCCACCACATGCCATGTTCGCCGCACATATCGCCATGATCGGACATATAAATGACGATGGTATTTTCTGCGAAATGCGTTTGCTGCAATGCCTCCAACACTTCTCCGATGCGCCTGTCCAAATAAGTAGTCAATCCATAATAAGCAGCGCGAGCGCGGCGGTGTTCTTCTTTTGTCAGGGTATCTTCACCACGCATTTTGCGGGTGTATTTAATCACAGGGTGCAAACCGGCTTGCTCTTCCGCGCTCATTTCCGGCACGGAAACTTTGTCCATGTATTCCTCAAATAATTCGCGCGGACAAATATAGGGGTTATGCGGCAATAAAAATCCCGCCACCATGCAAAACGGATTTTCGTTTTCGCTTTGATCGCGCTCTTGCAGATAACGCACCGCGCCGCGCGCCACATCATCATCGATAGCCATATACGTTTGATACCCCGCGCCCGCGCCGCGCACGACTGGCGCATTTTGCCCTGTGTGTTGCGGAATGCCATTGTCGAACAACGGGCCTTTCATGCCGCCGCTGACATCGCCCACCAATCGTTTGACAAAACCATGATGCACATCATGCCCGCCAAAATGCATCCGCCCGCATAGCACCGTTTCATAATCGGCCAGATTCAGCGCGTGCGCGAATGTCGGCGTGTAACTATCCAAAATTCCCTCATTGCACAAAATGCCGAGGTCGCTGGGCAACTGCCCGGTCATAAATGACATGCGCGAGGGCACGCAAATTGGCGCGTTGCAATAGGTATTACGAAAATTGACACCACTCGCGGCCAGCGCATCCAGATGCGGCGTGCGCACCACAGCATCGCCGTTGCAGCCCAAGACATGTGGGCTGTGTTGATCGCTCATGATAAGGAGAATGTTGGGTTTCGATTTCATAAATGTCCTTAAAAGTACTTTTACCACTTATTTCGGATTCAATCGGTAGTGGCTAGGCGGCTGTTTGTAATGCCGCCGGAAGCGTGTGGAAAAATGGTAGGTATTAACGAAACCACTTTCAAAGGCAATTTGCTCGATGGACTGGTTGGATGATAACAACTTTTCGGCAGCACGTTCCAGGCGGTATCGTTCCACATATTGCATCGGCGCGGCGTTCATCTGCGAACGAAAAAGATGCGCAAATCTCGATGGCGAAAGACACACCTCCCTTGCCAGAATATCCACATTCAAATTCATCTTATAATGAGCCGCGATATATTCCAACGCCTGACGCACACGAGAATCCAACTGCTGATAACCCCGCAATGGATTGATCTCGTCCAATATCAGCAACACCCGCTCTATCATATTGAACCCCAATTCCATCCGGCACGAACGCGCCGAACGCAACAATTGAACAGCATTTTTGAGAGCTTCCTCCACTTCATACTTTACCCTGGCATCGTTTATCGACAAAACGCCCAGGCCATGATTTTGCAGAGGCCACGAAAGCAAATGATTCCAAAACGGTAGTGGCGAGAAGACAGCATATTGTTCGTACCAAATCCCCTGGCCACCACCCCATTCCAGCGAATAGGCGGTGTGTGGCGGTATCAGGGAAATGCTGCCTTCCGCACGATCATAACGCCCCTCGGCAGTGCGCGTCGTGATGCGGCCGGATTGCAGATAGCCCATCGTCCAGTATTCCAATTCCGTGCCCCGCTCAAAGTGATAATTTAACGGATGTTCGGCCGTTCCCACGATTAACATTCCACCCAGGTCTCCAAAAGTACTTTCCTATCTATCATAGCAGAATCAGAAAGGTTTTTAGCTGCATTAGGTATGGTAACAACGGTAAAATCAGATAAAATGCTCCATAGGACTATTTACTTATTAGTGGTATTGCATAAAAGTACTTTTGCGCAATGCCGCAATCTCAAGGAGAAATGATGACAGATAAACTTGCAGTCAACGGCGGCACGCCGCACATCGCCGCAGGCACTATTTTGCCTTCACCGCCCACCACGGCGCTGGATGAGCAATATGTATTGGCGTCCCTGCGCGGACCCAAACATGCATGGGGCGAAAACTGCTCTTTATTAGAAAAAGAATGGGCGGCCTGGAACGGCAATACATATTGTTCCGCGCTGACTTCGGGAACGTCTGCATTGCACATGGCGCTGGTGGCCTGCGGCATGCGCGCTGGCGATGAGATTCTCACACCGGCCTATTCGTGGACAAGTTCCGCCAGCTGCATTTTGCACGGCAACGGCATTCCGGTGTTCGTGGATATCGATCCGGTGTGGGCCAACATCGATCCGGCCAAAATCGAAGCCGCCATCACGCCCAAAACTAAAGGTATTGTGGTGGTACATCTGCACGGCGTTCCGGCTGATCTCGATCCCATTTTCGCGATTGCCAAGAAACATAATTTGTTTGTGGTGGAAGATGCCTGCCAGGCGCATGGCGCGAAATATAAAGGCAAAAAAGTGGGCACGATGGGACACGCTTCCGCCTTCAGTCTCAATCAAAACAAAATGCTTTCCGCCGGTGAAGGTGGATTGTTTGTGGCCGATGACGAAAGTACTTTTCAACGCGGACGTTCCTTAGCTCTGTTTGGCGATTTCGCTATTCGCGGCGAAGAGCAGGATGAAGACCGCGCGCATGGCCTCGGTCTGATGTGCCGTTATAATGATTTGTGCGCCGCTTATGCCCGCGCGCAATTAACGCAATTGGACGACGGCATCGCGCACGCACGCGCCATGTTTGCAATTTTGCGCGAAGAGCTGGCCGATTTACCGGGATTGATTTTGCCGGTCGAGCCGGAATGGGCAGATGAAAATGCCTATAATTTCGTGTGCCATGTCGATCCCAAACCATTGGGGTATGACGGCCCGGTCAATTATTTGCGCGAAGCAGTGGTCGCCGCGCTGAAAGCCGAAGGCGCGCCTGTCGGTGTGTGGCAACGCCGCATTCTGCCGGAAATTGCTGCTATCAAATCACGCAATGCATACGGCAACGGCAGTCCGTGGCGCGAAAGCGGCAGCACCGTCAGTTACGATCCGGCGCAGTTCCCCAATGCCTTGTATCACTCGGCGAGCTATTTTATTTTCAGCGGCCTGCGCCGTCCCAATCCGTTGTCGCTGGCCAATGATATCGCCGCGGCGGTGCGCAAAGTGTGGGATAATTTCGATCAATTAGATATTGACAAATTAGCCGCCGGCGCAGATGTCAGCATCTACGAACGTGGCTGGGAACCGCACGAGGGCGAAATGGAAACCGCGCCGGAGACTGTGACGGCATAAATCATAGTTGCGTCATTCCCGCGAAGGCGGGAATCCATATAGTAGCTCCGGCGTCTCGCCGGAGAACAAGCGGCAAGATGCCGCTTCCACTGGATTCCCGCCTTCGCGGGAATGACGAAGAACGCACTTCATTGCAATGACACAAACACAAACTAATCATGCAACAACATAATCAACCCGGACTTAAATACGCCCTCTGCATCGAATCCATTTTCCCCGGAATGGATTTTAGCGAACGCATCCAGCACACCATCGACACCGGCTACAACGCGGTGGAAGTTTGGGGCGTGGACGACGCTAAGAAAAAAGTACTTTTAGACGCCAAAGCACGCGGCGTGCGCACGGCTTTTCTGGTGGGCGCGCGCGGTTTCGTTACCCAAGATAAAAATAAGATACACGAAGAATTAGAAAATCTCAAACGCAATATCGATCTGGCACATGAATTGGATTGTCCCAATGTCTGCCTATTCGTCGGCGATCGCGATCCGAATCTCATTTACGATCAGAGCCGCGCCGCGGTAATTGACTTCTTGGGACAAGCCGCAAAAGTACTTTCCGGCAGCGGCGCTACCGGTGTGGTGGAATCGCTCAGCCCGGTGCATCACGCAAAAGGTTTCGCCAGCAGCATGCGCGATGTTATTGCCTGGGTGCGCGAGATCAATCAGCCGGAAATTCAATTGCAGTTTGATATCTATCACACCGCCATGACCGATCCCGATGTGGAATCGCTGGTGCGCGATAACATTGATATCACCGCCTATTATCAGGCTGCCGACGCGCCCGGACGCGGCCAGCCGGGAACGGGGATTCTGAACTTTGATCGTATTTTGAATACTATCAAGGAAAGTACTTTTGATGGCTATTTCTCCTGGGAATACGCGCCGCAGGGCGATGTGATTGAATCTATTGAGCAAACAAAAAGGATACAAATATAAAATCAACAAGAACCAGTGGGGGCAGGCCTCCGTGCCTGCTTAAATAGAATTTATTCCTTATTGCCTTTTTGAAAAATAAGGAATCAGCAAAGCTGACATTTTATAAGCAGGCACGGAGGCCTGCCCCCACTGGAATTAAAGGGTACCATAATGACTACAAACACTTTTAAAATCGGCTGGGCGGAAGCAGACATAACACCTGCAGAGCCGGTATTCGTTTCAGGACAATTTCCTGCACGCGTCTCGGAGGAAGTTCTCGATCCGCTCAAAGCCATCGCGCTCGCCATGGAAAATGGAGAGGACTATGCCGTGATGGTATGTTGCGATTTGGTTTGTATTTCCAATGATCTGCGCGATCTGGTGAGACAAAAAGCGCAGACGGCAGTTGCGGAAATTGATCCCTTAAAGATAATTCTCAACGCCACGCACACCCACACCGCGCCTGAAACTCGCCCGACCGATCCCAATAAAGGCGGCATGGCATCCGCCGGAGCCGGGGTGGAATTATCCGCCATGCCGGTAATTGAATATCTGGAATTTGCCTCCACGCGCATTGTGGAAGCCATCGCTGCCGCCTGGGAATCACGCACTCCGGGCGGCATTTCTTATGGTTCCGGCTTCGCGGTTTTGGGACGCAATCGCCGCTGGGTTGATCGCGACGGCGTGGCGATGATGTATGGATTGAACGAGCAAAGCGCGGAACGCTTTGCGCATATCGAAGGTTATGAAGATCACAGCGTGAATTTACTGGCGACGTATGACGCCGCTAATAATCTGACCGGAATCATTTTCAACGCGCCCATGACGGCGCAGGAAACCGGCGGGCTGTTCGCCATCAGCGCCGATATCTGGTGCGAAGCGCGGGAGGAATTGCGCAAGCGTTTTGGAGAAAAGTTATATATCTTCACCCAGGTCAGCGCGGCAGGCGAATTAACGCCAAAATTGCTTTACGATAAAGCCACGCACGAACGCATGTTGCAATTAAAAGGCATCACCGCGCGGCAGGAATTCGCCAATCGCATCGCTAATTCAGTGGGAGAAATTTTGCCCTATTTGCCGCAGGCTATTGATCAGAATCCCACATTTACACATCTGGTGAATACCGTGGATTTGCCGGTGAATGCGCTCAGCGAAAAGGACGTGGAAGAAGCCGAAACGGAAATGGCGAAACTCAAAAAGACATACGAAGCAGAGTTACAAAAAATTGAAGATAATCCTTCACTTAAAGATGAAAAACGCTGGTATGTGCCGGTTTCACAGGCATATCGGCGGATGAACTGGTATCGCGGTGTAATCCTTCGATACGAACAACAAAAGACACACCCCACCTTGCCCGCGGAGTTACACACGCTTCGTTTAGGCGATATTGTTTTCGCTACTAATCCGTTTGAATATTACATTGATTTTGGCGTGCAAATCAAATTGCGCAGCCCGGCCTTACAAACTTTCCTGGTAGAATTAGCCGGTTCCGGCACCTATGTTCCGAGTCCCCGTTCCACGAAGGGCGGCGGCTATGGATCGATGCCCGCCAGCAATCCCATCGGGCCGGAAGGCGGGCAAGTATTAGCGGAAAAGATAATTGAATTAATTCGGTCGTTGTGGGAAAAAGATATAAAATAGGTGCGAGGTTCCAGGTTCCGGGTGCGAGGTAAAAGTACTTTTCACCCGGGACCTGGAACCACGCACCAGGGACCTCAAAACATCATGACTACACAAAACAACACCTTGCACATTGGATGGGCGGAAGTTGACATCACGCCTAAAGAACTGCCGGTTTTCATTGCCGGGCAATTTCACGCGCGCATTTCGGAGGGAATTCAGAATCCCTTGAAGGCAACGATATTGGTTATCGAATCCGCCGGCGAACAGGTGGTTTTTGTGGGAATGGACACGGTCAGCATTTCCGAGCCACTGCGCGAAGCCATCCGCGCCGGAATTAGTGAGCCGGGATTGGATCCGCAAAAAGTCATTATCAATGCCACGCACACGCACACTGCGCCGCTTAATCGGATCAAGGCGCACGGCGCATTCCGGCCCTGGCAGGATGATGAAGGCGGATTCACGCTGGACGTGGTTCCGGCAGAACGCTATATCGAATTCGCGGCGGCACAAATTGCTTCCGGCATTTCCGAAGCCTGGAAAAACCGCGCTCCGGGCGGTGTGGCATTTGGGCAGGATTACGCCGTCATCGGGCGCAATCGACGCTGGGTGGATCATGATGGAATTTCCACCATGTATAATTTGAACGAAAAAACCGCCGATCGATTTGATCATATCGAAGGTTACGAAGATCACAGCCTTAATCTGTTGGCGACGTATGACGTGGATAAAAACCTGACAGGTGTGATTGTTAATGTTCCCAGCCCATCGCAGGAAACCGAACATCTTTTTGAAATCAGCGCTGATTACTGGCATGAAACGCGCGGCGAATTACGCGCGCGTTTGGGCGAGAAATTATATATCTTGCCGCAATGCAGCTCGGCGGGCGATTTGACGCCACATCTGATTTTTGAGAAAGCGCCACACGAACGCATGTTGCAATTGCGTGGGCGCACCGGACGCCAGGAAGTGGCCGCGCGCATCGCGGAATGCGTCGAGCGTATTTTACCGTATATTACTTCCACCATCGCCACCGATCTGGAATTGAAACACGCGTACGAAACATTGCAATTACCCATGAATGCCTTGACTGAGGAACACGTGGAAGACGCGCGCAAAAATCAGGCGGAATGGCAACAGAAATACCAAGCGGAGAAGCAAAAACTCAAAGATAATCCCGCGCTGAAAGACGATCCACACTGGTATGTTCCAGTGACCCAGGCCTTTTCGCGCGCCGGCTGGTATGGCGGTGTGATTGCGCGCTATGAAAAGCAACAAACCGATCCAAACCAACCGGCGGAAGTGCATATCGTGCGTTTGGGTGAAATTGCTTTCGCTACCAATCCGTTTGAATACTATTTGGATTTTGGTATTCAGATCAAAGTGAAAAGCCCGGCGTTACAAACTTTTATTGTGCAGCTTGCCGGAAACGGCACTTACGTTCCCAGCCCGCGCGCCGCCGCTGGCGGCGGTTATGGCGCGGTGGCCGCCAGCAATCCCATCGGACCGGAAGGCGGCAAAGTGCTGGCGGAATATACGTTGAGAAAATTGGAAGAATTGATGGGAAGTTAGAACAACGAGTGGGGGCAGGCCTCCGTGCCTGCTCATAAAATGTCAGCTTTGCTGACTCCTTATTCTCAAAAACGGCAATAAGGAATAAATTCTATTTAAGCAGGCACGGAGGCCTGCCCCCACTCAACATTATCAAATTTTTTCTCTAAACAATCATGCAGAAAAGTACTTTTGAAGCCGGTTTCGCCAGCGTGGAATATACGCCCACGCCGGGATTGAAATTGCAGGGGCAAATTAGGCTGTGTTCCCACCGCAAAAGTCATTGCCGGCGGCAGTTACGAAACCTGGCCCACAGCAAATCCAATAACTGATAAAATAGCCGTATCATGCCAACAATCAATTGGGAAACAGGCTCCTATACGGTGCCTGGAAAAGAGAACGACAAAAGTACTTTTCGCGTCACCGTCGGATCGGACTGGGGCGCGTTGTGGGGATATGCGGAACCGATGCAGCGCGATGCGTTGGCGGTTTATGGCGACCTGCTGCCGATTTTGCAGGAGAGCGATTTTAACATTGTCAATGTGGAGTGCGCCCTGGGCGATAAAGGCGCACCGGTTAAAAAAGCCGGGCCCAATCTGCGCGGCGCAGCTGGCACCGAGCGCTGTCTCACCGCGGTGCCGTTTCATCTGGGCACGTTATCCAATAATCACATCATGGATTTTGGCCCCGACAGCCTCGAGGAAACCATTGGCGTCTTGCACAATAATGGCATCAAAACAGTGGGCGCGGGGATGAGCCTGGAAGAGGCTGCGCAACCCGCCATCGTGCAAATCAAGAACGCCACGCTCGGTATTATTAACTGCGGCGAGGGCGAAGCATGTGCTTCCATCGATGGGCGCGCCGGCGCTAATCCGTTTCATGTGCCGGCGATTGTGCAGCAAATCCACACCTTGAAAACGCAGGTGGATGCCGTGGTGGTGATCTTTCACGGCGGACGCGAATATGCGCCCTGCCCGCCTCCCTATGTTGTGGATGGTTTGCGTCAGTTTGCGGAAGCGGGCGCTGATGCAGTGATCGGTCATCATCCGCATGTGCCGCAGGGAATCGAAATTCACCAGGGCACCCCCATCGCTTATAGCCAGGGAAATTTTGTTTTCCTGCAAGATGCGCCCAACGGCGCGCTCTATTTTAAGCGCAGCGGATATCTAATCCATCTTGATTTTGCGGGCAAGGAACTCCGCGAATTTTCTATCACGCCTTATCGACTTAAGCCGGAAGGGGTTTTCGCATTGCAGGGCGATGAAAAAACGCAATTACTGGATGAATTAAAAACCGTCTCCGCATATCTGGATGATCCGCGTGCGATTCGTTATTTATGGGATGCGTTTGTGGATAACGTGGGCCAGAAAGGAATGTTAGGAACGATACATAACATGCAATCTCTTTTTGAAGAAGATGCCGAAACCGGCGCCGCCCGCCTGCACAATTTGTTCTTCTGCCCTGCTCACCGCGAGCTCTATCTGAACGGCCTCAAACGTCTCTCGCGCGGCGAACTGGGAAATTCACCGCAATGGGCCAAAGACCTGGTCGCGGATTGGGGAAAGCGGTTGTTATAAAACTGGCGGAAAGCCATTTGTGTTGCATTATTTTACATCGATGAACAGGATGGGCAGGAAGAGATTTTATTATGTTCGTTCTGTTTATCGATGTGAGGTAAAAGTACTTTTTGTCTAACTCCGTTTAACCCACAATTCTTTGCCATGCCCATATGACCTGGCCAATCGATAATGGCTGACCACCCACTCGTGGAAATCTTCTGTATTCTTCAAATTAAAACGTCCCGAATAAAAGAGAATAGCTCCCACCTGAGGATTATTTGCTTCCTTAATCAATTGTTCTGTCGTAACAAATCCAGTCATAACTCGCACCATGGATGTGTCAACCAGTGTCGCCGGCAATTGCCTGTTTGCCAGTGCTGCCAGAAATGGCGCGTCGGTTATTATTTGTTGATTAGCCGAAGTATGGTCTTTCAAATCGAAGACAACAGAAGTAATTACCACATTCTGTTTCATCGCATGTGATCTTTGGTCTTGGTAATAACGCAATATCTGCACACCATCGACTAACACAATAATACCAACAATCGCATATGGAATGATTTTATTAACAGATATTTTGGACACATTACTCTTACCAGCAATGCCCACAATACCAAGAACGACAAGTGCAATTAATGGCGGTATTAACGACAACAAATGATGATCAAAAAGAGGAACTTTGCTCCATAACATCCAGAGTGTTACAACAAGCCATCCTATCAGCGGAAATATGCGATTATCACGTAGCTTAATCGTAAATATTGTTCCGCATAATGCGGCAATTCCGAGAGGAGCGAAAAGTACTTTTTGGAGTAGTGATATGTTATCTGATTGTGAGTTATGGAAAACGACCTGCGCGGTGGTATACATTCTTACAGCGCTATGCCAAAACTCATCCCATAGTTTTATGAGTGGGATGCAAAACATAAAACAGACGAACAAAAAGGCAACCAAGCCTGCCAGAAGAGAATAATCGTCCCCCACCTCTTCATCATTTTTCTTTTGCCTTGTTTTCTGTAGGACCAATATGGCAATCGGGACAATCGCGCAGACGCCGACAAGTTTCACAAAAATACTACATGACAAAGCCATTCCAGAAAAAATAGCAAAGTAATATCCGGCTTTTTTATCAGCCGATTTCCACCATTGATAAGCCAAACCCACGGATAATAAGGAAAGCGCGATTGACGGCGCTTCGCCCTGCAATGTTTGAGACTGCATCAAATAGGCCGGACTTGCAAGTAATAACAAAAGCCCCGCGACGGCACCTCTGCGCCCGGCCAGCGCATCTCCTAAAATAGCTGCTCCAACTAAACCTATAATTGAGATGCAAGCTATTCCCAGACGAGCTGACCAAATAGATTTACCCAAAAGTAGGAACACAGGATAGATGCTCAACAAAAAGGCAGGCGGCTGCGAACAAAAGATATCCTGATAAAGATGTTTGCCATGAGCAATAGCCATCAACGTTTGCCAGTAGACACCTTCATCATACCCATCCCGATCAAAAGGCAAGCCCAGTTGATGCAGGCGCATCAACACACCAACGATCAGAAGCGCCGCAATAATAACCCCAAACGCGAGAGGGCGCCAATCGCGTTTGGGGTGAAATGTGGGTTCTGTCATAAAAGTACTTTTACTGCAAATGTTCCGGCGGCACTTCCAGCACCTGGCCATCTTTGAGCAAGAGTGGTTGAATCTCGCTGTAGGGCACATCCTGCACCGCGGTGGAATTCTGGATGGCGAGGGCGGCGATGGTGGCGGCGCTTTGGCCCAGGATCATGAAAACCGGTTCCATGCGCAGCGAGCCATAAGCAATATGCGACGCGGCAGTGCAATAGACCACAAACAGGTTTTCGCATTCGGCCTTGCGCGGCACGATGGAGCGGCGCGAGATTTTATAGGGCGGCGTGGAAACCTGCACATCGCCTTCGTTGCGCACCTGAGCCTGGCCATTCACATAATCCACAAAGCGGCGGCAGTTGTGCGAATCGAGTGTGTAGCTGCCCATGCCCACCGCATCATCGCAGCTGCGATCGCCGCGGCAATCGGCTTCGGTTACGATGTAATCGGAAATCATGCGGCGCGATTCGCGGATATAAAGCTGATGCGGCCAGCCGCCACAATCGGGAAATTCATCGGCGGGCAGCAGCCACTGGCTCCAGCCTTCGCGCATTGCTTCGGGCACGCTGGGCTCATTGCAGCGATACCACATCAGGCCTTTCTGGAACGTGACATGTTCCTGAAAAATGCGTTCGCGCGTGGCGTAATCGCCTTCGGGATACGCGAAATTACGGCCGATGAAATCGCTGGATAACGCGCCATAATTATTCATGTCGCATTTGTTGCCGCGAATTTCATCGTATTTGCGCATATAATTTTCCCAGCCATTGCCGTTTTTGATATAGCGCGTCAGCAATTCATATTCCTGCGGATTGTATCCGGCGGGCTTTTCAAAGGGAATCTGGTTGTTGGGATCTTTGGAAAGGCAGAGCCGGAAATTATAGGCCTGCACGCGGGAATCGCCTTTGCCCTGCACATAATCGCTGGATTCGATGCCCGGCAACAATCCGCTGGACGCATCGTTTTCGATCACATAGGGCGACACCGGAATATCGAATTGGTGATATTCGCGCACATGCGCGCCGTTGAGCGTTTCTCCATAGACATTATTATCTTCGCGGCCCACATGATATTTCACGCCGGCCCGCGCCATCAGATCGCCCTCATGCGAGCAATCCACGAAATATTGGGCGCGCACTTTGAGGCCACCTTCCAGCTCAATGCCGGTGATGCGATTGCCTTCTTTATGCACTTTGGAAAGAAAGCGCCGAAAAAGTACTTCCGCGCCCACTTCATCGAGCCAGTCCAAAAGTACTTTTTCAGCGACTTTCGGCTCGAAATACCATTCTTCTTCCACGCCATAATGCGCCCCACAGCGCCGATAGAACTCGCGTGATAATCCGCCGATCACATATTTGCGGCCATGGTCGGTGCGTGAAAGTCCGCCCGCTGTCAGCCCGCCGACGTGCGCACCGGATTCGAGCACAATCACCTTCAAGCCCATCTTGCGGGCCTGGATGGCCGTGGTGCATCCCGCGGCGTTGCCGCCATAAATACATAAATCCGTCTCAATCAACCGCTCATCGGCAGGAATCAGTGCCGGGTTATAATAGCACAATGCTTCAGGAGAATTCATATATGCCATTATAGCTGATTCCCCGTCATTGCAAAATCGTTTTCGCCAGGTGGTATATCCGGTATAATCTGTTAGTGGTTTTGAACGGTGCCCTTAAAAGTACTTTTCCCTTCGGCTCCGCTCAGGGAACGGCCGCTAAAATATCGAGGAACGGTCGCTGAGCGGAGCCGAAGCGATAGATTCCGGCCTGCGCCGGAATGACGAACGAGAAGTTCATCATTCTACCAGTGCAAAATCTACCAGTGCAAAATGCACAGCAAAGTACTTTTGCAACATATTAAACCATCATCCGGGAAGACCGCCTTCAAATATGGTTAACTGAGTGGTTGAAAAATACACGAGGAATTAAGAATTCATGTCAACAGAAAAAAGAAAGTTAGTGGAACAATTAGCCGCGCAATTGCGCATTGACAGCATTCGCTGCACCACAGCCGCCGGATCGGGCCATCCCACCTCGGCCATGTCGGCAGCCGATTTGATGGCGGTTTTATTGACGGATTATCTTCATTACGACTGGGACAATCCGGATCACCCCAACAACGACAGTCTCATCTTCAGCAAGGGCCACGCCTGTCCCCTGCTCTATGCCGCCTATAAAGCCGCCGGCGTGGTCAGCGATGAAGAATTGCTGACGTTGCGCAAATTCGGCAGCCGCCTCGAAGGCCATCCCACGCCGGATATTCCATGGGTGGAAGCCGCCACCGGTTCGCTGGGCCAAGGCCTGCCCATCGGCGTGGGCGATGCTATTTCCGGTAAATATCTGGATCGCCTGCCCTTCAAAACCTGGGTCATTCTGGGCGATTCCGAAATGGCCGAAGGCTCGGTCTGGGAAGCCTTTGAACTGGCCTCTCATTATGAATTAAATAATCTGGTTGCCATCGTCGATGTTAACCGCCTGGGCCAGCGCGGCGAAACCATGCTGGGCTGGGAAACCGATGTGTATAAAGCACGCATCGAAGCCTTTGGCTGGGATGCCATCGTCGTCGACGGGCATAACATCGATGAAATCGAAAGCGCCTTCGCCAAAGCCAACGATAACGACAAACCCACTGCGATTGTCGCCCGCACCGAAAAAGGCCACGGCTATAAGAAAGTGGCCAATCAAAATGGCTATCACGGCAAAGCGCTCAGCCAGGAAGAAGCAATTCAAGCCATCGACGAGATTTCTCTCGCCGTCGGTGAGCGTCCCGATGTGCACGTCAATGTGCAGAAACCCGAAGACCTGCAACCCGCCACGCCCAAAGCTGATGGCGACGGCAAATTGCCGGTATATGAATTGGGCGATGAAGTGGCCACGCGCCAGGCTTATGGCGACGCCCTCAAAGCGATCGGCCTGGGCGATTCATCCGTGGTGGCGCTGGATGGCGAAGTGGGCAATTCGACCTATTCAGAGTTCTTTGGCAAAGCCTGTCCCGAGCGGTTCTTTGAAGTCTATATCGCCGAACAGCAACTCATCTCCACCGCAGTCGGTCTGCAAAATCGCCGTAAAAAGGTGTTTTGCTCCACTTTCTCCGCCTTCTTCGCGCGTGCCTTCGACCAGATTCGCATGGCCGCCATTTCGCAGGCCAACTTCAAATTGTGCGGCAGCCACGCCGGCGTTTCCATCGGCGAAGATGGCCCCTCGCAGATGGCGCTGGAAGACCTCGCCATGATGCGCGCCATTCACGGCTCCACCGTGCTCTATCCTTCCGACGCCACATCGACGGCTTCCCTGTTGAAACAGATGAACGATCTGGGTGGCATTTCCTTCCTGCGCAGCACGCGCGAGAAAACGCCGGTGTTATATGACGCCAACGAAGAATTTCCACTTGGTGGCAGCAAAACATTGCAAAGCAGCGATGCCGACAAGGCCACTCTGATCGGCGCTGGAATCACCCTGCACGAATCCAACAAAGCTGCCAAAGCGCTGAAGGCGGATGGCATCAACGTGCGCGTCATCGATCTCTATTCGGTGAAACCCATCGATAAAAGTACGTTGGAAAAGGCCGCCCGCGAAACCGGCCATCTGGTGGTTGCGGAAGATCACTGGGAACAGGGCGGTCTGGGCGAAGCCGTTCTGGCCGCGCTGGCCAACAGTGGCATCGATTTCAAGTTCAGCCATCTGGCGGTGCGCGATATGCCCAAATCCGGCAAACCCGCAGAATTGCTGGACGCTGCCGGCATCGACGCCAAACACATCGCGGACGCCGTTCGCAACGCCTAAACGCCACACGCCAATTGCAGGAAATTATTCCAATGCGCGGTATAAAGAGGAGATGCCACCTTTTCTCGTTTTTATGCCGCGCATTGTTTTTTGCCGCAACAATTATTATCCTGTGCGTCGGCAATGCCCGCGCCGCTGACGTCAAAAGTACTTTTAACGTTGAATCGCAAATCGATGCATTAGACCAACAAGTGCGGCGTGCGCGCATATTGATGGATATCGGCAACACACCGCAAGCGCTGCTTTCGCTGCGTGCGGCTTCGGCTAATTCATGGAAAATTCTCTATGATGTGAGCGGTAAAAACTACGCCTCCAATACAAATTCCCTTCCGCCATCCGGCACGCTGGGGCGCGCCGCCCGGGCCGCCGCGCAGGCACATTATTGGTGGGGCATGGCAGCGCGAAAATCAAATTCCAACGATGAATCCATCACCGCCTTTGCTCGCGCGGTGCGCTTGAATCCGCCTGCAAACAATTCCGACATTTCATTGAATTTTACAGCAGAACTCAAGCGTTCTCTCGACGCCGGTTTTCCCCATTCCGCCGCGCCTGACGTTTTGGGTGACATCGCGCAATATGCTTATTCCGACGTGCAGATAAAAAGTACTTTGAGCGATACATCTTCTCCCAAAAGTACTTTTTTATATACGCAGGGAATAGTGCAAGCGCCCTCGCAAATGCCAGAAGTGGCGCCTCTATATAGAAATATTCCTGCAGATGAATTACCGGAGGAATTACGTTCTTTCAAAATTTTATATATCTACAGCCAGCCATCAAACAGTGCTCTTGCAACTCTGCAAGTCATGGTGAGATACAACGATTCCCGGCATTCTGCATTAGCCGCGCAGCTCGCGCAAATCATGGCAAAAATCAAATTAGTAAACGATCGTTTGCTAAAACGCCCTTTGCCGCCCATCACTTTATGGCTAGAAACGGTTTCGGCAAACTGGCCCAATGCACCTGGAGAAAATGCCCCCTGGGAAGCCGCAGCAAAAATTGATTCATCGCCACACGATATCATGGTTTTCCGCATCGATCAGCATCGCTCGGAGATGGAATGGATGAGAGAATTACAACACGAATACGGTCATGTAGCATGGCCCAATTTCGCCCATTTCGCACCGCCCTTAGAACCAAACGCCAATGGATTGATCGCGGAAACAATGGGAATGTTATGGCAGGACATATCTCCTTTTGCAAATAAAGATATATCACTCGATGCAAATCAACATGTACAACACAATGCCATTCCTGCCTTACAACAATGGCTGAGAGAAGGTCCACAGTCTCAAATACTGCAAGGGCAAAACGAGGAATCGTTGCATTATCTCCAGGGATTATGTGTCTATATTGAACGAGTTTACGGGAGAGGTATTTTCTGTAATGCGATTGGTAAATTATATACAGGAAATAATGACGCAAACACTTTGCTTTCTCAATTCACACAGTTAATGAACGCACAAGAAAACATCTCGAATAACATTTATCTCCCCGCGGCTTGCACTACTCTGCCAACGGATATTCGTGTATTTGTTCAAAAATCTGCCGTGACTTATGAATCCGGTATTACGCGCGAATTCTTACTTTACATACCTTCCGGAACGCAGCAACTCATCATTCCCTGGCAAGGCACTGGACGAATTCAGAGCAAAAGTACTTTTGGTGATGCCAACGTAAATGCGCAACAGTTGACGATAAAGCTTCATGGCACATCGGGTTGGCAAAAGGTGATCTTACACTTTAATGGTGAAGTTTCGCTATGCATGGCCCGCATGCAATAGCGGCGGCCCGTTTGCGCAAAGTGATGTAAAATAACCTGCATGGATGGCAAAACAGCACAGATTTTAGATGGTAAAACAGTAGCATTGAAGTTGCGGGAAGATGTCGCCCGCGGCGTTGCGGCCTTGAAGGCAAAGGGCATCACGACCGGGCTCGGCGTGGTGCTGGTCGGTGATGATCCGGCCAGCCACGTATATGTGGGAATGAAAGAACGCGCCTGCGCCAAAGCCGGCATCGCCAGCATTTCGCGGCGTTTACCGGCAACCGCATCCCTGCAACAGGTGCTGGATACCGTGCATGATTTAAATAACGATCCCGAGGTGCAGGGCATTTTGGTGCAACATCCACTTCCCGCCGGAATGGACGAAGACGCCGTTTTTAATGCCATTGCGCCGGAGAAAGATGTGGACGGCGTGGGCGTGGTCAGCATGGGAAAAGTACTTTCCAATCAGCCCGGATATGCCGCCTGCACCGCGGCGGGAATTATCAATTTATTGGATGCCTATCAGATCGATATCAAAGGCAAACATTGCGTAGTGGTCGGCCGCAGTTTGATCGTGGGCAAACCCGCCGCCATGCTGTTACTCAATCGCCACGGCACTGTCACTATCTGCCATTCGCGCACCCAGGATCTGGCGAATGTGGTGCGTCAGGCCGAAATCCTGATTGCCGCTGTTGGCAAGCCGGAATTCATCACTGGCGACATGATCAAACCGGGAGCAATCGTCGTGGATGCGGGCTATAATCGCGTGGAAGGCCGCAAAGGCGATGTGGGCGATGTGGCATATGAATCCGCCGCCAACGCCGCATCTTATATCACCCCCGTGCCAGGCGGCGTCGGCCCCATGACCATTGCCACGCTTTTGCAACACACGCTGCAAGCGGCGGAATTATTGGCGTCCTAATCGTTCCCTGAGCGGAGTCGAAGGGATTAATCCAATTTTTAGTTACGCTCAAACACAAACACCCTGGCATCTCCCGGCGCGAGTTTTACTTGCACCGTTTGGCCATCCTGCACTGTTTCACCGCTGTAATATTCTTTGCCCGCGCCTAAACCTGCTGGCATCGGAACCGTAAAAGTACTTTCCTTGGAGTGGGAAAAATTCATCACGCACAATAACGTTTTCCCTGCGCCTTTTACAAGTTGCACGGAAGTTGCATCTTGACCGGGAATTGTTTGCAGCGTTTTATTTAAAAATACATTTTCATAATCCGCTGTCAGGCCCGTCACATCTGCCACCGCCTGCCAGGAGCGCCCGTCCATGGAGTGGCGCGTGTAAATTAATACTCCAGCCGTGGCATCCAGCGCGCGGCGTAATAAAGTGGATTTTTGCAGCGGCGCGACCGGCTGACGCGAATACACATCATAGGGCACCAGCAATTCACCGAACTTTACCGGAATTCCTTTCAGCGCTTTAACGCTATCAGCAACTCCAGGCACCGGACGGCCATATCCCATGCCCGCCTGATCAACCGATTGCATCTCGCCCACTAAACTCCAATCAATGCCATAGCGCGATTTGGTGGTATTGTTTTCGGCATTGTAATAGCCGCTATACACCGTAAAAAGTACTTTTGGATCGGCCTGATGAACCGCCGCCTTAACTTTCTTCAACAAAGTCGCAGTGCGATAAGCCATGAAATCAATCCATTGATCCTTATACTCTTTTTGCACAATCGCCGGCGTTAATTTGGTGCTGACATTGATATTCGAAAATGCTCGAAATGCAGTTAGACAGCGATCGCAAAAACACGCGTGCGGCGGATTAAATGGTGGATATTCATAATCATATTCAATAGCCGACGCGCCCGATTTTTTCACCACATCCTCAATCGACTTTTCAAATAACGGCCAGCGTGGCCCCAGCAGTTGCGTGGTGCACATATACCTTTTACTGGTTTTGCCATCTTTATCAACGAGTGCATCTTCGGGATGCGACTTAAAATCCTCCTGATTCAATGCTATGGTGCGGCTGTCTTTGAACTCGATCAAAGTAAACGGCTTCATGCCATAAGTTTTTACCTGCTCATTAAACTGTTTATCATTCGCCGATTGATATTTGTTAAATCCAGCCTCTTGCGCGGTTTTTAAAATTGTGGGCAGGATGGCCTCGTTATCAAATTGCGGCAAACGCGCCTGGCTGGTCCACAATTCCCACACAAATTTCTTTGGCTGCTTGCCGTTTAATGGCGGCAGCGCGCGCACGGCGATTGCATGAGGCGCTTCGCTGACGGCATTACTATTCGCGCTCGTCCAATAATAAAACATGAATTTTTGAGACGTATTCAACTTCGCCGTTTCGGGCAAGCGGAATAACACTTCAAGGCTAATCAACGTTTTATTGGGTTGAGGGTTGTGGATGATCGGATGGTCCGCAACAACATGATAGAGCGTCATCGTTTTGCCGTCTATTACAATGTTACCGATTTTGCCGGCATTAAATCGGGGCTTATTTTTAATGAGATCTCCATAAAAACCGCTGCTACCCAATACCTCATATTCCGGCGGCACGGCAATCGACATTTGCCAGGTATCAAAACGAATGCCTTTGACGCCGTTCGCCAGAAACGTGATTGGCTGCGCCGTGCCTTGCGCGATATATAATGCGGGGCTTGCAACGGGATAATCTAACGTGCTTTTATATAACAAAGTGTGCTGCAAATAGGCCGGCGCTCCCGCTGTTCCGATCATGCCATTTTGATCCGGCGCGAGTTTCCAGGCGCGGCGATCTTGCATTAAAAGTACTTTTGCATCGACCTCATGCGCGCGCCAGGCCACCTTTTCCTGCGGCGCAAATCCGGGCGGCTGCAATTGCAATTTTGCCTGGCCGCTTTGCGCTTCCACCACAATATCATTGACGCCATCGGCCAGCGGAAATGCCACATCCTGATTTTCGGCGGAATTGCCGGCATTTATTTGATCGCCATTAATATATAATTTCCACGCTTGCGCTGTGCTGATGGTGAGATGCGCCATGGAACTTTGCGCCGATATGGTTAATTGCGGTGAACGGTAAAAGTACTTTTGACCTGCCAGCGCACTCCATTGCAAAAGTACTTTTGGCTCGGTTGATGCCAACGGAACAGAAACTTCCTTTTCGCCTTGAGCGCTGAAATGCCGCGTCTTATTATCGCTGGTCAAATCAACACCAATCTCTGATGGCACAGAAGTCTGCACACTAAAAGTACTTTTACCCGCTTCGAAAGCTGGTAATGGCTGCGGTATGATTGCGGGAACCTGATGATCAAAAACCAATTCGCCCCAATTGTGCATTAAATGAATCGCAGCGGAATCATTCTGATTCCAGGATGAACTTTCACCGCGACCAGCGGCATGGCGAGCCAATCCCAACGCCCATAAACCGCCATTCGCCGGCGCGGCATTTAAACCAAATGCCTTCCAGGGAATTGCTATTTCCGCCGTCCAATAGCCGTCTTGCTGGATCGCCGCAACTTTGGCATTCGAATTCCAACTGGCATCACGCGTTTTCCACAAATCATTTTTGTCGCTTTGCGCATCGAACAAGGTGCCGATGGAATTGATATCGAACTCGCGCATTTTTGCATTGTCGCCGGGCTGCAGAAATAATACAACGCTGTCGTCGCTCAATACATCATCATCCAATTTTTTGGCGTTGGTTTTTACTTCATGCATCCGCTGCTGCGCCACAATCAACAGCGATTCCTCACAACGCCACGAGGCATACAAATTTTGGTTGTCATACACAAACCGCACCTGCGTGGATTGCGCCGCCAGAGTTTTGCTGCCGGTGATAGAAAAATCTCCAACGACAATGCTTTGTTTCCAGGCAGCATCATCCAATTTGCCATCAATAATCGGCGCGACGGATATTTTGCCGATACGCACTAACGGTGTTGCAGTCGGCTGCGATTGAGCACAACTGGACAATAAATTTAATGCACAAAGTAAAACCAAACAACCAAAAGTACTTTTGAGAGACATAATAGAATTATCCTAAATTAGTTACCTTATTCTAACGTAGAACGACACAAAACACAGTGTGAATCGGAATGCTGAGCTCATGGAATATATGGATTCCACCGCGGATCGCAATATGACGAATTAGTGGGGTTAGCGGGATCGCAGGGATCATTGCCGGAATATACGTGGTATATCTTCTGCTTGGGTAGCCATTTCACATGGCCATCCACATAAGCACGATTGCCACCTTCCAAATGCGGTGTAACGCGAGTATGGGTGGTGCTCATGGCTTCATTCATATTATTCGCATGGGTGCGCGGAGAATATATACGATTATTATCCATTAGCATGATAATCTCAGAGGGCCTCGTCACTTCCGATTCAATCATGGGTTTTAAATAATGCGCCGTATCATGCCGGTAATACCAACTGTCACTCCCCAAACTCCCCAACACTGCATTGTAACCATAGGAGGGAGCGCTATCATCTGACCTTGCAGAAGGGCAAATAAAGATTGGGGTATTTTTGATATATGGATACAGTAAATCCATCCAGGTACGATAATGATTCCTTCCGGTAATATCATGATATCCCTCCGTCACAAACACACCAGATGGACGGGATTTGTCTGTATCAATAAAGGGATTGCGATCCGCTCCTACGTCATAGCCTTTCGGATAATGTGCATCATAATCTTGCATATACATTTTCATGCTTAACACAATTTGCTTTAGGTTACTCAAACAACTGGCGCGCCGCGCACTTTCCCTTGCTCTGGCAAAAACCGGAAATAGGATGGCTGCAAGAATTGAAATAATGGCAATTACAACCAATAGTTCTATGAGTGTGAATGCTTGCTGTTTGCGTCTCATCACTAAATACCCCCAACTTCAAAAGTACTTTTATTCTACCACCCATGACGCATTATTAAACTTCAGTATCAACCACTAAGCATCATTATCCAACCAATTTTAAAAGGGCTGTTTCAGCAGTTACAAAAGTACTTTTAACATGACATTTCCTGCAAAACCCGCAGCAATGCCTGGTAATGCCGGTCTTGATATTCTGCCATCAGCTCATGTGTCACATTATCGGTATGAGATATTTTTGATTTCTCCTCGCCTTCCCATTCCAAATCGAAACCGGGAATGCTGTATTGCTGATAAAGCCAACTGGTCAAGCTGCCGGCAGTGCAGGCAAATTTGAGGTTCGTTTCGTTTTCGCTATTTCCATAAAATCCTCGCTGAAATGCTGTTGCGAATTGATGGCATTGTTCCTTAAATGCCATGTCGTCGAATGCGGATTTTGATGTCAGAAATGACGGCCCGCAAATCCCCGCCAGGCAATGATACGAAAAAACGCAGATCGGTTTTGTGTCTTCGATAAAACGAATCACGGCGCGCGTTTCCGGTTCGGAGCATGGCGCGGGGCCGCGATATGTGGAAGCGTCAGGATCGGAAGTGATCAATCCGTAGGTGTATTCGACGTTTTCCCATTCCGCCGGAAAATTGCGATTTAAATCGACCTGATTATAATTCTTCCGCAAATACCACGGATTGCCCTGCACCATTTTTTCGCGCTGGTCAATGCAAACTGATGGCAAAATGGCAACGCCAACCTGATCTATTATTTCCGGATGTTCGCGCAAAATCCGTTCAATCGCGGGCACGATTAATTCCGGCCCGGATTCTCCCGGATGAATCGCGCCGATAAACGCGATCAATTTTTGCGGGTTGCCAACAACTAATCCTTGAATGGAACGTCCGCGGATTGTTTTGCCAAACTCGCGCATTTGCACTTGCCGCGGATACGTTTCCGCAAGTGTCTGCTTGCGCCGTTCAATCTTTTCATTAGGCCACCAAAGTTCTTCATCGCGAACCCGCACTGCAACCGGCCCCGTTGGCGCTCCGCCGGGAAGAGACACCCAGTAAACATACGTTGCGCCATTTTTCACGGCACGGTCTGTGTAGGCAATCTTGCGATGATTGAGCAATTCCACTTTGCCCTCAAAAATCACTCCAGCGCCATCTGCATTTAGGCCATCGAAATATTCGGCGTAATCCTGATTAAAGGTAAACCCCTTTTCTTCGCGCCGCAAAATACGGATGGGCAACGGATTATCGCTCGTTGATTGCGCCGTAAAAATAGAGTTGCTTAAGTAGCACGAAAGCTTGACGGTGGAACTGACAACTTGTGCTTTCAAATTTAAGAGGTCTTTTTTGGACATGATGTAAAAGTACTTTTATTAATTCTTTTTGTTCGTCTTCTTTTTAGCACGTAATTCTCCAGGCGTACAATGATATTCTTTTAAAATTAAAACACGCAACTGGCCATATTTCAAACCGACTTTTTCACTGATGATGGAAACAGGATAATTTGTTTCCCGCAATAATTCAGCGGCTATTTGAAGGCGTTGCTCATTGAGATATTGCACGAACGTCTGGCCGGTGCGCTCGCGAAAATAGCGCGTTAAGGTAGAAGGAGAAACCAACACATGACGCGCCACATTTTGAATTGTCATAGGTCGCCAGATGTTTGCCGTGATATATCTTTTTGCTTCTTCGATGGGATCATACGCTGCTCCGGAACCAGCTAATCCTTGAATTCCTCCAAAGAGGGTATTGCCTTCTGCTATTTCGGTTCGCATTAACAGTAAGGCACCTCGCAGAAGTTGAGTCACAATTTCCGATGAATTCCTTGCCAGGACTTCATCACAAATCCCATTGAAAAGCTGTGCCAGAAATTGGCTCCCTATACTACAATTTTCCTCCTTATTCTTAAAATGCTCCAGCCCAGTGGAGTGACAAATATAACATTGCACTCCCTGCGCTTTGTCCGTTCCCATATAAAACGGATTTATCCATAATACATCACACTGCCGTCCGGTGGAGTCGCTTTCAAAATGTGGCATGCTGCCGTCCTGTTTGGGGACGCCACCTGGAACGCAAACCCAATCGCCCACTTTGCAATGCAACACATAATTGCCAATACGAAAATCAGCCTGGCCGGAAATCACACAAAGGATAAACGGTTTCACATTTTCATTCATGGCATCATTAGGCCAATTCGCCAATCGCATGTGCATTTCATGATAATGCCGCCGTCCACGAACCGGCTGACGCGGGCCGTGTAATTTTCTGGGTGTGGCACTCAATGGATCGTGTGGATTGCGGCGGCGTAATTCCTGCAACGTCGGCGTTGCCAGAATAATGCGCGAAGCGCCTTCACGCTCCAGCCAAAATACCGCGCGTTGCAACACTTCGATTAACGGCGTATTCTTGGGAGTATTTTTTCGCATGAAAAGTACTTTTACTCAGTTTCCCATTTCAACCAACAAAGATTGATCGCCTGTTTCAACCTTTCCCCACTTCGCCGAATGGCTGCCCGGAGAAAATAAGAGACGCGTGGTTGCCAATTGCAAGCGTTGCTTCTCGCCATCCCACGCCGCAGTTTTCACAGCGTCATCAATCCAGAATCCGCTGACAAAAGTGGCGGCGTCCGGCGAATGATTTGCCGCATGCAACATACATTTTTGAAGTGGCGCGGAGGTGAATGGATAGTGATTGCCGGTCAGCTCGTCATACCACGAAACGCTGGCGTTAAAACCCCATTGGGGATTCGCCGTGCCAAAATGATCGAAGTGAAGTTGCACGCCTTTTTGATCGCTGAGCGCGCCAAATGGCGTTTGCTGAATCTCACCCAGGATATTCCAATCCAGCGAAAATGTCTCCGGCAGAATCTTGCCTTTTCGCGCGGTGATTCTATCGATGGCAATCAGGCCAACATTGGCGAGAATAAAAAGATGGCGCGTCCAATCGCATCCCGCGTAATCCTCCAACAGCGTCACGGAAAAAGGCAGCGGCGCTTCGCCGTAATCGCGTAAAACGGCGTTCATGGGAGTGAGCAATTGTTCGCCTACCGCATCGCGCATCACCAGCATGTTGTGATCCACCGGCCCCAGCTCACGCGAATCAAAGGCATCCCGCGCGCCGATGATATTTCTCTTTTTGCCGTAGCCATTTCCCACCAGCCAGATGCGCCCGCCGAAGTTGGCGCGAATCACTGAGTTCGCCGCGTTGTGGGCATGCGAAACGGTTTTGTTGCCAAAGCCCTCAATCGCCACATACGCGCCGTCATCCGCCCATGCCGATTTCCAGGCCAGCTTGTCGAATCGCTCTTCCGGCCTTCCCAACAATGCATAGGAATCACCCAGTTTCGGCTCTAATGCCAATCGCGACCAGCCGATTGTTATGGCGTCCATCTCCGCATTTTCCGGCGCGTTGGCGGTTCCAATAAATCCGGCGATGGCAGGCAAAATCTGCGGCGGAAACTGCGCCGCCGTGGCCGCTTCCAGCGCGCGGATTTGTTGGAATAAAGGATTGCCGCCTTGCAGCCACAGCGCCACTTGAAACGGCGCAGTCCTGGCGAAAGTCACCGCGCAATCGCCATATTCCACGCGGTTCAAAAAGTTATCGCGCATCACCCATTCGCGCATCGCAAAACTCGCCAGCGTGCGTTGAAAAATTTCGCTAACTTTGCGTCCCGTCAGTTCATGCCAGTCCAGCGCGTGATGCGGAACCATCGATTCATAACTGGATGCGTTCTCCATATATTTAGTGCGCGATTGATCCAATTTCTCAAAAAGCGCATCGGCATCGTTCTTCCAATCTTGCGCGGAGGCAATTCCCAACTGGCTAAAATAGCGCCAGCCATAACACAATGTCCGCGCCGGAAAGGTCTGATGATTGTGCAATGCCCCATTATTATTCATATCGCGATACGACCATAATTGCATGTAATAGTCATAGGTCATACGCATCATGCCCAGCATCAATTGCGAAAACTCGCGGCGTTCCTGCGCTTTCACCTGGGGATTTTTTTCGATCCAACTCCAGTAAGCGCAAATTTGCCCCAGGCGAAAATCCAGATCCGAAATAAACACATTGGCGCCTTCGGTGGTGTGATATTCCAGGCAGCCGCGCATCATTTCCAGAAATAATTCCAGCCCGCGCGCGTTGCCCGTCAGTTGATAATAGCGGATGGCGGCCAGGCCGATGTCCAAAAGCGCGGCATTATAAATCAGCGGCTCGGTGATTTGCGGCGAAAGTACTTTTAAGAATAATTCATGATACGGCTGCGCGTGATCCGAATCCAGCCAGGCATTGGTGACAGGTTCCTGCGTGCGCCTGTAGCGCCGCAGCCATAAATCGAAATCGTGATATTCCGCCGGAAGCGCCGGATCAAGCTGCACCTGATGCAGCCAGTTCAGGCGATTCTCATCAACGGCATGCCGCGCGAAATAATCGATGGCAGCATCGCGGTTTTGCACGTTGCAGGCGATCACATATCGCGGCCCGGCGTCATGCAAAATCCCCTGAAACGTCGTAACGCCCCAGCCGTTATCGCCCGGAAAATGCCGGTCAAAACCGCTCATCTGCAAGGTTTTGTGCAGTTCCAATGTATGCGCATTTTGATGCGACGCGCCGATGAGAATCTGCGGTTTGCGATCCCTGATATCGCCGGAATCCTGGATGGGAATTTCGATACCGGATTGTTGCAGAAGCGATTGCTGAAGGCGCCGCGCTGTTTCGTGCGTTTGCGAATCTTCGCCGCTAATAATGGCGGCATCCTGCAAAAAGTACTTTTGCGGCGGAGGCGGCTGGAAGAAGGGATCAGGAAAAAGCTGTGTTGTGGGAAATGTATTTCCAAATTCCTCAGGGCTTTTTTCCAGAACGGCGCTTTCCTGCGCCGTCAAATTGGCGAAGATGGGATAGCGCGTTGTGAAGCTTTTGTAGTTTTCCCGCGGGATGTGTTTTCGGAGTTTCATAAAAGTACTTTTAGCATACTACACCAAAACCCTGCGAAGATTGTTCAATTGTGCAAAAGTACTTTTATGGACTTCGATCCCTCGCTGGAATGGCTGGAGACTAATGGCATTGGCGGATTCGCATCCGGCACGGTTGCGGGATGCAACACGCGGCGTTATCACGCCTTGCTGTGCGCGGCGGTGGCGCCGCCGCGCGGGCGCATGGTGCTGGTAAATAAAGTGGATGAAACGTTGCAAATAGGCGATCAAAAATGGCCTCTCAGCTGTAATTATTTTCCTGGCGCGCTTACTCCCAATGGCTATCAACATTTACAATTATTTTCATTATCGCCTTTGCCGCAATGGACATATCGTGTTGGGGATTGTTTGCTGGAGAAATCACTGTGGATGTCGAATGGCCAAAACCGCACCGTGCTGCGGTATCATTTGCGCAGCGGGCCCGATCTGCAATTGCGGGTACGGCCTTTTGTGACGGGCCGTTTTTATCATTCCTTAATGCGCAAAAATGATGCATATAACACGGCCATAAAAAACGGCAGGGAGGCAGAAATTTGCCTGCACCCCAACGCGGAATGCCCTCCCATTATTTTTAATTTCGATGGTCATTTTCAGCAAAGCGCCGATTGGTATTACAATTTTGAATACCCCGTGGAACGCGAGCGCGGATTGGATTTTCAGGAAGATGCCTTTTCGCCGGGTGAGTTTGTGTGGAATTTGAAATCCGGCCAGAGCGCGTTGCTGATTCTTTCTTCCACGCCGTTACAACTATCCAAAACCGTGCCCAAATCGGGCCGATCGCTGTGGCGCGATGGCGAAATCAAACGCCGGGAGGTGCTTAAAAGTACTTTTAAAACACCGGAATTGAAACGCCTGGCGCTGGCGGCGGATCAATTTCTGGTGCGCCGCGAAGACGACCGCCGCCACACCATGATCGCGGGCTATCCATGGTTTACCGATTGGGGACGCGATTCGATGATCGCGTTGCCGGGGCTGTGTTTGTGCACCAAACGTTATTATCAGGCGGCCGCCATTTTGTTGCATTTCGCGGAATTCGTTTCCGGCGGTATGATTCCCAATCGTTTTCCCGACGCCAGCGAGTTGCCCGAATATAACACGGCCGATGCCACGCTGTGGTTTTTTCATGCCACCGATCAATATTTCCGACACAGCGGCGATCACAAAACGGTTTTCCGGAAATTATATCCGGCGCTGCTGGAATGCGTGAAATGCCATATCGAAGGCACACGTTACGGCATCAAAGCGGACACCGAAGACGGCCTGCTGGCCTGTGGCGAAAGCGACACCCAATTAACCTGGATGGACGCCCGCATCAACGGCGTTCCGGTGACGCCACGCAGCGGCAAACCGGTGGAAATTCAGGCGCTGTGGTATAACGCGTTGCAGATCATGACGCGGCTGGCGCGCATCAATGAAGATCCCGACACCATGCGGTTGTGCGCACCATGGATCGAAAATATCCAACAGCATTTTCAGGCGAAATTCTGGAATGAAGAAACGCAATGTCTGTTTGATGTGATCGATATTACCGATACCGATCACCAGAAGGATGCAGCGGTGCGCCCCAACCAGGTATTTGCGCTGTCGCTGCAATCAGATATGGTGGATGCGGCAACGGCGCAAAAAGTACTTTTAACGGTGCGGCGGCAGTTATTGACACCGTATGGACTGCGTTCTCTCTCGCCGGAAGACCCTCAATATCAGGGAATTTATCGCGGCGATGTGCCTCGCCGTGATGGCGCCTATCATCAGGGCACGGTTTGGGCCTGGCTGATGGGGCCTTTTCTCTCTGCCTATTTAAAAATTCACCAGCACAGCGAGACGGCTAAAACGCAGGCGCGCCAATGGCTGCGACCGCTGTTAGATCATCTCGATGAAGGTTGTCAGGGCACCATCAGCGAGATTTTTGACGGCAACGCGCCGCACACGCCGCGCGGTTGCCCGGCGCAAGCATGGAGCGTAGCGGAAGTCATCAGGGTGTTAAATAGTGAGTTATAAGTACTGAGAAATATCTATGAGCTCCCCGGCTTAGCACTCAGCACGCAAAAATCAGCACATTTTTGATTGACCAATACGTCTCATGCAGGTATAATCCTGTCAGTTTATTGTCATATTATTACCATGTTCAAAAGCCGCCCTGTCCAATATCTTGGATTAATCGTGTTAGTTTTGGTTGCCCTCGCGTTCATCTTTTTCCCGCTGGGCTCTGCCCCTCAAGAACAAGATTACACCGTCTATTTCACCGCTTCCAAACCGTGGAATGAATTGGCTAAAGACGGGAAAACCGTGCCTGATATGGCCGATGCCGCTTTGCTGAAGTCATTCGGCACCAGCGAGCCGCTACCGCGTGGCCGTCTGACTATCGAGGCTGCCAGCGGTGCCAGTAACACCAGCAGCACTCTGGCCAGCATTGCCGATCGCGCCAGCACTCGCAAAGAAGCCCAAAAACGGGTTGATCTGATGCTGGGCGCACTTAAAAGTACTTTTGGCAATGTCGAAATTGCCGAGAAGACAGCGCAATCGCTGGCCATTTTGCCAGAGAAACCCGTTCTCAATCTGGGCAAATACGCCGTTTATCCCGTGAAGGAAGTCAATGGCTCCCCGGCGCCAGCCGTGAAATTGGGACTGGACTTGCAGGGCGGGGTTAACCTGGTTTTGCAAGTGCGCCGCGCACTATTTACTTATTCCTTTGACAAAGATATTGCCGACACCACGGATGCCCATTACGAATTTACCAGCCAGATCCTGGCCAAACTGAAACAGACTGACCTGTCATTGGGGCTGGATGAGGCCAATGTGAATATCGCTCCCGACCAGCAAAATGTGCTGGAAATTCGCACTCAGGCCAAAGATAAAGCCACCTTCGATAAACAGAAAGCGGCCATCGACAAGATATTGAAAACGGCAGTGCCCGGTGTTACTTTCACGCAGGCGCATGATCCACAGTTCTTTCTTCCCCAAAATGAGAAAACCGGGCAAAACGATTTTTCCGCGGATGCGCTTCTCACCAACATGGTGTCGATTGTGCGTTCACGCGTGGACAAACTGGGCGTAAGTGAACCGTTGATCCAGAAGCAGCCGCCGGACCGTATTGTGGTGCAGCTGCCGGGAATCAACGACCCTCAACGCGCCATTGATGTAATCGGCAAAACAGCGCAGATGGAAATCCGTCTTTTGCCTGAAAACATCCAACCGCTGCCCGATCCTAACGATTCCACCAATACGCTTTTCCGGGACACCAATGGAAACCTGATTCCTCCGGCAGAAGTGCGCAAACAATCGATGCTGGTGGTCAGCGGCAACGACCTCAAACCCACCTCGCAGGCGACCTTTGATCAGAGTGGGAGTCCTGCAGTTACCTTTGAATTAAAAAGTAACGCCGCCAAAAAATTCGGCCAGTTCACCGCACAGTATACACATCGTTACATGCCAATCTTCATGGATAACAAGTGCATCAGCGCGCCGACCATCAATGAACCCATTTTGGGTGGCAACGGACAAATTTCAGGCGGTTACGCCAATATGGATGAAGCGCGCGACATGGCATTGCTGCTCAATTCCGGCGCTTTGCCCGCCCCCATTGACGTGGTAGAAAACCGCACGGTTTCCGCGACTCTCGGCGCGGACTCGCTGGCACAGAGCTTGCGCGCAGGCTTAATTGGTCTGATTCTGGTTTGTATTTTCATGATCATTTTCTATCGTCTGCCAGGATTGCTGGCCGACTTTGCGCTGGCCATCTATTGCGTGCTCAACCTGGCAGCTTTCATTTTGATAGGCGGGACATTGACATTGCCCGGCATAGCCGGCTTCCTGCTGGCACTGGCGATGTCGCTTGATACAAACATCCTGATCTTTGAACGATTACGCGAGGAAATGGAGATCCAGCCGAATTTCCTCGCGGCCGCTCATGCGGGATTTGATCGCGCCTGGACAGCCATTCTGGATAGCCATGTCACCACACTTATCGCCGCGGTGGTGCTGTTCTTCCTGGGGACCGGCCCCGTGAAAGGCTTCGCGTTGACGCTGGGCGTGGGAGTTCTGCTCAGTCTGTTCAGCGCCATCAGCGTGACGCGCCTCTTCTTGTGGAGTTTGGTGCATCTCGGCGATTCGCATCATGAATTATTTGCAGCCGGCGTCAAACGGGCGCCCTCTGCAGATCGCAAATAACCTTATTGATCTAAAAGTACTTTTATGGATTTTCGCAATCGACATATTGATTTAGTTGGCAAGCAATACCTCTGGTTTGGCATTTCCGCAGTGGTCATTCTGATCGGCCTTTTCTCGTGGGGCTTTTTCGGCCTCAACGAAGGCGTTGATTTCAAAGGTGGCGGACAGTTGAAGTATCTGATTCCCACCGCGCAACGCCCCAAAAATGGCAACGATATCGAAGTTTTGGATAAGGCACGCAAGGCACTCGAATCCACCGGACTGGAAGGGTTGCGCCTGCAAATAACCGGCGGCGACACTCTGCTCATTTCCACAGATGCCAACACCACGCAGGGACTGGATCAGCAGCAGAAGCTGATCGACCAATCATTGACGCCCCAATTCTCTGTGCCCGGCAAGGACGGCAAGCCCGGCGAAGTCAAGCTACTGGGACGTGACATGGTGGGGCCGGTGGTAGGAAAAGAATTGCGCTCCAACGCCATCAAGGGCGTATTACTGGGTATTCTGCTCATTGCCGCCTGGGTTTTCATGCGCTATAACTTCGGCGGTAACGGTTTTCGCTATGCCACCGCTGGATTGTTGTCATTGATCCACGATATCTTTGTGCTGGTGGGATTATTTGCGCTCATTGGCCATTTCTATCCCAGCGTCGAAATAGACGGGTCTTTTATCGCGGCGCTTTTGACCGTTGTGGGATATTCGCTCAACGACAGCGTGGTAATTTTTGACCGCATCCGCGAAAACTTGCGTGAGCGGCGGCACGACCCATTCAAGAAGATCGTCAACGATTCGCTGCTTGAAACGATGAGCCGTTCCATCAATACCGGTCTCACCGTGATTATCATGCTGGTAGTGATGTATTTCTACGGTGGCGAGAGTATCCATAACTTCATTCTGGCGATGTTGATAGGTATTGGAACCGGATTGTATTCATCCATCTTCAACGCCTCGATGGTGCTCACCGTGTGGCATGATTGGGATGAACGTAAACTGGCGCGTGCCGCTGCCGGACGAGCGTCCAGCCGCGAAATTCCCGCCTCGTCCACTCTCCCAACAACTGCCACCAAAACGCCTTCCAGCGAGCGTTCTGTGAACAAGGCTCCCAGCAAATCGCGCAACAGAAAGCGTTTTTAGTCTTTCCGCAAAAGTACTTTTATGGAATTTCTCCGTGCCTACACTCTGGAAATTGTTTTCGGATTAGCCCTTTTGGTGATCCTGCAATTCATTATGCTGGCCAATCAGGGAGGCCGGATCAATCGTTTGCACAAACTGTTGCGTTCGCTGTTAACCGGGCCAGAAGGCGAAGATCTGGCCGAGCAATTAAAACGCTCAATGCAGGAAAGCACCAAAGCTCAGGAGCAAAGTAAAACATTGGAAGCGCAGATGCAGGCACTGCGAGCCGCTCTGCAAAGTTGCACTCAGTTATGCGCCATGGTGCGTTATGATGCCTATGGCGATGTCAGCGGTCAGCAATCCTTTTCGCTGGCCCTACTGGATGGAAACCGCAATGGCGTGGTTTTAACTGCACTTTATGGCCGTCATGATACACGCTGTTTCGCGAAACCCGTCGACAGCGGCATTTCCAGTCAAACTCTTTCTGACGAAGAAAACGAAGCTCTCGCCCAAGCCCTGGGCGGCGGCTTTACTCATGCCGCTTCAGCATCTGCGGAAAGCCGCAAACGGCGATTCCTAAAGCGTCCCTCTTCCGAATAATATCATGTCTACTATCACCCTGCGCTTCATGCGCCTGCCTGGCTTTCCACAAGTTGAATTGCCCGCGTTTCAATCCGAACATGCCGCCGGCATGGATGTGCGCGCCGCTGAAGAACGCACGCTACAACCCGGCGAAACCGCCCTTATTCCCACCGGATTCGCCATGGCAATTCCGCCCGGATATGAAGCGCAATTGCGCCCACGCAGCGGACTGGCGCTGAAAAACGGCATTACCCTGCTCAATTCGCCAGGCACCATTGATGCCGATTATCGCGGCCCGGTGCAAGTCATTCTCACCAACCTGGGACACGAACCCTTTTTCATCAACCCCGGAGATCGCATCGCCCAGATGGTCATCGCCAAAGTGGAACAACCCGAAATCATTGAAGTGCAGGAACTGGACGACACCACGCGCGGCGAAGGTGGATTCGGCTCTTCCGGCGTGGCGTAACGTGCTATAAAAGTACTTTTCCGCTACCGCTGCGCGTAATTCTGCTGGTAATATTCGCCGAATGAGCGGCTTTCTTTGATGACGCGCCACCAGGTTTGATTGGCCAGATACCAATCCACGGTAGATTTCAAAGCATCCTCAAAAGTACTTTTGGGATGCCAGCCCAACGCATTTAATTTCGTGCAATCCAGCGCGTAGCGGCGATCATGGCCGGGGCGGTCCGCCACCTGTTCAATCAGTGTTTCCGGCTTTTCCAATAACTCCAGTATCCGCGCCGTGATGGTGCGATTGGTCATCTGATTGCCGCCGCCGACATTATAAAATTCGCCCGGCGCACCCTGCTCCGCAGCAACCAGAATGGCCGCTGCATGATCCTCCGCGTAAATCCAATCCCGCTGCTGCATGCCATCGCCATACAGCGGCAACGGTTTGTCATCCAGCGCGTTGGTGATGAAAAGCGGAATCAGTTTTTCGGGAAATTGATGTGCCCCAAAAGTATTGGAACCGCGCGTGATAATTACCGGCAGATCGTGCGAAATGAAATAGGAATGCGCAATTAACTCGCCGCCTGCCTTGGCCGCGGAATAGGGCGAGCGCGGCGCCAGGACATCTGTCTCCACGCTGAATCCTTCATTCACTTCGCCATAAACCTCGTCTGTGGAAACCTGCAAGAATCGCTGCACGCCCACCTTGCGAGCAGCCTCCAGCAACGTATGCACGCCCTGCACATTGGTTTGCACGAAATTCGTGCCATCCTGTAAGGAACGATCCACATGCGTTTCGGCGGCGAAATTAAAAACCATCTCGCAATTTTGCATGGCTTTGGCCACGGCTTTTTCATTGCAAATGTCGCCTTTGATGAATTCCACCTGGCCGTCACATAAGACATCCGCCAGATTTTCCTTGCGGCCGGAATAGGTCAATTTATCCAGCACCACGATCTTCCAATCCGGCCGTTGCTTGCGAATCAAATGGACAAAATTGCTCCCGATAAATCCGGCCCCGCCGGTGACTAAGATGGTTTTCATTGCTCTATCCTAAAAGTACTTTTGCGGCAGCTGTGGCCTTGCGCACATCGCCATTATTTTCCGCCAACGCGCGTTGTGCCGTTTCGGCATCGGCATTGGCGAGTTGCATCACAATGCGCACCGCGCGGTCTTCCAGTTTGCCACACCATTGTTGCACGTCGCTCATCAGGTTGCCTTCCACCCTGCCCAACCGCAACATGACGCCGGTGGAAATCATATTTAAAACCAGCTTTTGCGCGGTGCCGGCTTTCATGCGCGTGGAACCGGTGACGGCTTCGGGGCCGACTACAGGCGCGATGAAATAATCGCAATAGGCTTTCATGGACGCGTCAGGATTGACGGTGATGCCGCCGGTGAGCGCATTGATCGAACGCGCATACTCCAACGCGCCAATCACATACGGCGTGCGGCCCGAGGCGGCGATGCCGATGACGCAATCATTATTATTTAAATTGCGTTCGCGCAATTCCTGTGCGCCGGCGGCGGGATCATCTTCGGCGCCTTCCATCGAACGGAACACCGCTTCCGGCCCGCCGGCGATAATGCCCTGCACCCATTCCGGCGGCGTGCCGAACGTGGGCGGACATTCGCTGGCGTCCACCACGCCGAGACGGCCCGACGTTCCCGCGCCGATATAAAATAAACGTCCGCCGTTTTGCATTCTGGCCGCGATAGCATCCACGGCTTCGGCGATGGTATCCGTCACCAGACGCACGGAGGGAGCGACTTTGTGATCTTCGTCGTTGATGAGCAGCAAGGCGTCGCGCGTGGAAACGCGCGATAAATCCGCCGTCGCGGGATTGGCGGCTTCGGTGGGGAGATTCGCGAGGTTTTCCATAATATAAAAGTACTTTTATAGCGATAAAGTTTAGTGGGGGCAGGCCTCCGTGCCTGCTCATATAATTGTCAGCTCTGCTGACTCCTTATTTTCAAAAACGGCAATAAAGAATAAATTCTATTCAAGCAGGCTCGGAGGCCTGCCCCCACTGGATTTATACTAAATTACATTTGTTCGACGGTTTCTATTCCCAATAGCCCCAACCCGCGCTGCAAAATATCCGCGGTTAATTGGCATAACTGTAAACGCGAGTGGCGCAAAGCTTCTTCACTATTGCGCACCGGACAGGCATCATAAAACGCGGTGAATTTCTGCGCCAGATGAAACAGATATTCGCACAACGCATTGGGGCGATAATCCGCCAGCGCGGTTTCGATGGCTTCGCCGAATCGCAAGGCATGTTTGGCCAATTCAAATTCGGCGTTCTCTTCCAGTAAAAGTACTTTTGAGGCGTCAAAAGTACTTTCCGCCTGGCGCATAATCGAGCGGATACGCACATAGGCATACAGCAAATACGGCGCGGTGTTGCCCTGCATGGCCAGCATCTTTTGCCAGGAAAAGACATAGTCGGTGGCGCGGTTCTGGCTTAAATCCATATATTTGACAGCGCCGATTCCCACCGCTTGCGCGACTTGCTTTTGCAACGCTTCGTCTAAGGACGGGTTCTTTTCGCGCACCACTTCCAACGCGCGCGATTCCGCTTCATCCAACAAATCGCGCAGCTTAATCGACTCGCCGCTGCGGGTTTTGATGGGCGTGCCGTCGTCGCCTAAAATGGAACCAAAAGATATATGTCTTAATATGGCATTTGTATATTCCGCGCGTTTGGCGGTTTCGAAAACCTGTTGAAAATGCAGACTCTGACGCGCATCCACCACATATAAAATTTCGCCGGGATGCCATTCATTTTCGCGATATTGAATAGTCGCCAAATCCGTCGTTCCATATAATGACGAGCCATCGCTTTTTTGGATCAATAACGGCTTATCGGCCAGCGCGGGAATATCATCAAAAGGAACAATCACCGCGCCGTCGCTGGATTTTGCCAGGCCACGTTTTTGCAAATCTTCGACAACGCCGGCTAATTCATCGTTATAAAAACTTTCGCCCAGCGTGTGATCGAAATGCACATGTAAGCGCCCGTAAATTTCATCGAATTGATCCTGCGAATACTCGCGCAGCTTGTTCCATATTTCCAAATTTTCCGCATCACCGTTTTGCAATTTGGCGGTTTCGGCGCGCGCCGCATCCGCAATTGTTTCATCAGTTTCGCTTTGCGCGTTGACGGTTTTATAGAGCCGCTCCATTTCGGCGATGGGATCGTTTTGCAGATTTTCCTGATTCAGATCATGCTTCCAGCCATAAATAATTTTGCCGAATTGCGTGCCCCAATCGCCCAGGTGATTATCGGTGATGACGTTGTGGCCCGCGCTTTTGAGCAAACGCGCTAAGGCGTCGCCCAGAACCGTGGAACGAATATGGCCGACGTGCATTGGCTTGGCCACGTTGGGCGAGGAAAAATCGATGACGACGGTACGCGGCTTTTCGGCCTGCGCGATTCCCAGATGCGCGTCCTGCAATTGCTTCGCGGCGAACTCCGCCACGCTCTCGCGCTTTAAGCGGAAATTGATAAAACCCGGCCCGGCGATTTCGAGCGGTTCGCACCAATCGGCAACATCCAACTTCTCCACTAATTGCGTGGCGATCTGACGCGGATTGGCTTTGAGAGGTTTCGCGAGCGCCAACGCGCCGTTAAATTGATAATCGCCAAACTGCGGATTGGTGGCCGGAACCACTTTCAAAACATCCGGCTCCACCGCGCTAAAAGTACTTTTATCCGCCACTTCCGCCAACGCGGAATCAACAGCGGCTTGCAACAAACTCAGAATCATAGGAAAGGTATTATATCAATGCCCGACCATCAAAGTACTTTTGGCGCAACACTCATAAGTGATGCAATTGCAATTATTTGTTGTGAAGATGTGTGAGAAGGCTATACTCTCATAGTAGATTGCATTCAAGGAGTAACTGACATGTTCGGATTAGGCGGAAATGAGCTGTTAATAGTGCTGGTCATTGTGCTGGTGCTTTTTGGTGGGGCCAAGGTGCCGCAATTGATGCGTGGATTGGGCGAAGGCATGCGTGAGTTTCGCAAGGCCACGCACGATGGCGATCCCGAAAACAACAAAGACAACGAAACCGTATCAACCTCACACAAGGCATAATTTTCGATGGGCCTCAATTCCCTCTCTTTCCCGGCTACTTCTGCCTGGGACGAATGGCGTCGCATCAACTTTCCCGTCTTCGATCATAAAATATTCCTGACTCACGCCTCCGTGTCTCCCTTGCCGCGCAATGTGGCGGCGGCCATCAGCTATTACGCGGAGCGCGTCAGTGAACTCGGCCAATATGATGCCTGGCACGATGAAGTCTATTTCCGTTGCAAAGAACGCATCGCCCGTTTGCTGGGCGCGCCGGCGAAGCCATCCGAAATCGCCTATGCCAGTTCCACTTCCCATGCCATCGGCCTGGTCGCCACCAGTTTGCCCTGGCAACCCGGCGATAACTGTGTGGTGGCGGATGGCGATTTTCCCGCCAATGTGATTCCCTGGAAAAACCTCCAGCATACCCACGGCGTCGAAGTCCGTCTCATTCCCGGCAAACCCGAAAAGCCCATCACCATTGAAGATATTGCGCCGCTGGTCGATGAGAAAACGCGCATCGTCAGTCTCGCTTCCGCCAATTTTTTGAGCGGCATTCCACTGGATATCAATGCCATCGGCAGCTGGCTGCATCAGCGAAAAGTACTTTTTTGCGTTGATGGCATTCAAACGCTGGGCGCGGTACGCTTTGATGCCACGCATGTCGATTTCGTGTGTGCCGACGCGCATAAATGGCTACTGGGACCTAACGGAATTGCCTTTATGTGGGCCAGAGAGACAGCATTGCAAACCATGCGTCCGGCCATTTTGGGCTGGCTCGCTGTCGAAGATCGCGATCACTGGCTGGCCTATGACATCACTCCCATCACCTCTGCCGAACGCTTTGAACCGGGCAGCCGCAATTACATCGGCATTGTAGCTCTCGACGCAGCGCTGGAAATGTTTGAATCGTTGGGAATGGAAGAGATCGAACGGCGCGTGGTTCATTTGCGTCAGCATGCGGCGGAGCAATTATCGCAAAAGGGCTGCCGTCTGCTGTGGCATCCGGACGCAGAACGCGCCGCGGGCATTGTTACCTTTCAACCGCCTCATGGCAACGCCGCTGCGTTTTTCAAAGACACCGAAGCCGATTTCTTCCTGTCCCTGCGCGATGACAAAAGCGGCCAGCAATGGATTCGCCTCTCGCCTCATTTCATGAATTGCGAAACGGATATCGATCAATTGGTGGCACGCATCGATTCGTAAATGCCCTTTTTCCTGCCACCAGGTCATTCCGTCCATGTCTTCCTCCAAACGAAAATCAGGGAAAAGTACTTTGAAGCGTTTTCTCCGACACTGAGTTCCCGCGTATGCAGGATTGACGGAGCAGTTCATTTCTCTTAACTTGAGACATCGATAACATTCACGCTAAAACTTCATCCACGGTATCTTCTTTTTGCGTTTCACCCGCGGCTTCGAGAGGTTGATTGCTTACCTCATCATTCGAACGTTTTTTTCCTGCGCAGAAATCCGGCGCAACGGTAACTTGATCGCGCCCGCCATCTTTGGATTGATAGAGGGCCTGATCGATGCGCCGCAGGATTTCTTCGGTAAGTTCCTGGCAGGAACTCCAGTTCATGGTGGTTCCCGATTCGATGCGGCAGGTTAAAACGCCCAGACTTGCCGTCACGCCGCGCTTGAACCAGGACACATCACGGATTTCCTGAAGGCACTTATGGGCGACGGCTTTGGCTTCGCGGGGGCTTGTATCCACCAGCACGATGATAAATTCATCGCCGCCATAGCGCGCCACGATATCGACATTGCGTAAAGTGTTGCGCAACAGCACCACTACATGCCGCAACACTTCGTCACCGGCCAGATGGCCATAGGTGTCGTTGTAGGTTTTGAAGTTATCCAGATCCAGCATCATTACCGAGAATGGCATGCCAGAATGTCCCGAACGGCGAATTTCGCGGCTCAGAATACGATGCAGGGCGCGGCGCGTGTAGGCGCCAGTCAGGCTATCCAGCGTGGCGAGAGTGCGCCAGCGTTCTTTGGAAAGTGTTAGATTCTTATTGGTTTCCTGCCAGCTCTGTTCCATCTGTTTGCGTTGGGTGATATCGCGGCCGACGGTGAGGCGCATTTGCCGTCCATTGGGCTGACGCAATACGCGCGGCGAAATCTCCGCCGGAAAAGTACTTTTATCCTTTCTCACGCAAACCAATTCATAGGTTTCTTCGCTGTTTTTATAAATGGATTCTTTAGCGCGGTCATGATGTTGCGGATGCACGAAATCGATGAGATTGCGACCGATAATTTCGGCCACATCATAACCCAGTAGCTTGGCAAATTGCGAATTGGCATCTTTGATAACACCGCGTTCGCTGAGCGCGATGCCTTCAAAGGTCGCTTCCGACAAAATGGCAAAACGCCGCTCGCTATTGCGCAGGGCGCCCTCGGCACGGCGCAATTCCCGGGTGAGGATAAAACCGCGCACCAGCAATAAGAGAAAACTCAACGCGCCATAAAATAACATCCAATAGCCGTTTCGCGCCTCGGCGTCGGCGCGCTGGCTGATGATGCGGGAAAATTGGTCGGACGTGTTAGCCATATACTGGGCTGCCTTCCAGGTAACGGCATGGTGATTGGCTTGCTGATAAAACACCCGCCAGGCGTCGATCAAATCGCCGCTGCGTTGCGGATAGCGGTCTTGAAGCGTTAATATTTGCTGGCGCATCTGGGCCAGGGTGGATTCTTTTTTGAGGAAATCCGCATCACTGTTTTGGGCAATATAAACCAGAAGCGCCGAAGCTCGCAAGCGCCCCACATAGTTCACATCCTGATTGAACTGCGCTGATTGAAGACCTCGATATAATGCCAACGCCAACACACCCAACGAAAATAATCCCAAAATAGTGAGATGAAAAACGACTTGTTGGGTTGGGCGCAAAGGACGGTTCATGTTTCGTTTCCAGGGTCTTCAGGAGATCGACAATTAATCCGGTTTCACAAGAAAAACGCGACACCTATTGCCATGTATCAAGCATTGGATTCATGAAAAGTGGTCGTGGTTAGATCGAATTTATCACAAAAGTACTTTTTGCCGGGGATAATTGAAACAAGAGACGCTTTCGGAAGAAAGTCTTCCAAAGGATCATTTTCTTCGCGTTCAACTGGCACAACGACTAAAAGTACTTTTACCGGTAGCAATACAGAACTAAATAGAAAGAAAACAAGACGCTGCAATCATCGCGAACCATTGCAGCAGAAGCACTGCAGACACTTTGGCCTTATTTAAATACCAGGCCGGAAAGAAGATGCCGCTCGATTAAAATGAGTAATGATGAACCTCCCCTGTAGATTTGGAACTTTAATCGCCGCTTTGCATTTTGGAGAGAGTGCTACGCAGGGTTTCTAACTCTTTTCCTGCTTCGCTATATTTGCCCTCCGCCGTTAATCGCTGGTAGGCGTCCAATGCTTTTGCGGCTTTCTCAATTTCCTCAGAAGACACAGACGGTGCAGCTTTTCCTGAAGTTCCCGTTTTTCCCTTAACTGAAGACGTTGTGACTACCTGCTCCATTCTGCCCTTCATCAGTTTTGACAATGCACCCTGGTACGTAGTGTCATACACAATGCTATCTTGTGTCACCAGCACCACCAGGCGCAATTCGGGAATACGGCTCTGGTCAGCCTGCAGGAAAATGGGTTCCACATAAAGCAAACCTGTCCCCATCGGAATCACCAGCAAATTACCTCGCAAAATGCTGGAATTGGAACTGTTCCACAGCGTGAATTGCTGGGAGAGATACTGGTTTTGGTTGACCCGCGCTTTCACCTGCGCCGGTCCGTCCACTAGTTTGGACTTTGGAAAATTATACCCTACTAATTTACCATAATTTTCGCCATCACTGCGCCCGGCCAGCCAGCCAATCATGTTATCGCGGTTCGCCGGCGTGAATGGCAGGATCGGCACAAACTCCTGTCCGGCATCGATGCCCGGCAAACGGATTAAGACATAATAGGGATCGATGGAACGCGTTCCCGGCAAAATCTGCGACGTTTGTCCCAACGATAGATTGGAAGACGGTCCGCCCAGCGGGTTAAATTCCGGCTGCGGCATCTGCATCGCATCGGTGCCCTGGGTAGAAACCCGCGCGATTTGCCATGCGTCCTCGCGGCCGAAAAACACCTTAACATCGGTCATATGATAGAGGCTGTAAACCTGCGCCTGGGTGCGGAAAAGCGTTTCCGGATAGCGCACATGTTCCTGCAGATTAGTGGGCATTTCGGCAGCATCGCGAAACAACGAAGGAAAGACACGCCGGTAAGCCGCCACCAGCGGATCAGACGTGTCATACACATAAAAATGGGTCGTGCCGTCATAGGCGTCCACCACCACTTTGACACTGTTGCGGATGTAATTCACCCATTTATTCTGCACCTGATAATGGGTGGAAAAAGGGTAATAGGACGAAGTAGTGTAGGCATCCATAATCCAATACAACCGGCCGTCCTTGCCCAGCACAATGTAGGGATCATCGTCATACGTTAAAAAGGGCGCAATGCGGTAAGCGCGTTCCTGAATTTGCCGATACAGCAAAACGCGGCTTTGCGGCGTGATGGCGCTGGAAAAGGGAACTTTGGTGATATCGCCCATAGCCCACGACAGCAAAGTTTTGCGGAAGAAATTCCCCAGCACAATGCCACCTTTTCCGTCATAGGTGGTATAGACATTTTCCACGCCCTTGGCGCCTTCGCCTTCACGCGGATAATCGAATTCTTTCTGCGTGGTTTTCACATAAACCGGCGTGGTCGTTTGCTGACCGAAATAAATTTCCGGCCGTTTCACTTCCAGGCCTGGCACCGTCGATTTTACCGGCATATCCGAGAGCAGGAATTTGGGCCGACCTTCCGAGGTTATATCGCTGGCGGTGTTCATCACCACGCCATACCCATGCGTGTAAATCAATCGTTCGTTGACCCAGTTGCGCGAATTCGCCGGTAGGCGATTCAAATCCAGCTCGCGCGCCGAAATCATCACTTCCTGTTTCTCATCGCCAATTTTATAGCGATCGATATCGACATCAGGAATATTGTAATAGGGCCGCAACGCCTGCACCTGCATCAAAGTGGCCTGCAACGCATTCCAATCCCACAATCGCACGTTCTTAAAAGTACTTTTATTGGATTCAAATTCCAGAGCCTTAGCGCTGGAATTGGCCGGAAAGCTGCGTTCTTCCAATTTATCCAGATTGAAACCGGCGCGCGTGCCTTTGATATTATGCGTCAAATACGGCGTTTCTTTTTGCAGTTCATTGGGCTTAACCACGAAATTGGAAACATAGGCCGCGCCCAATCCCATGCCCACATACATCACCATCGGCAATAACAATGACACCAGCAGCCAGCGCAAACGCCGCCACCACAGCGCATTCGCCACGGCAAACAACGCGCAAATCAGCAGCACCACGGAAATAATCGCCAGTCCCGGCAAAATGACGTGCGCCTGGGTGTAATTGATGCCGGCGAATAAATCATGTTCATGCCAGATTTCGGAATATCGCTTCAGCCAGGCCCGCCACGCGAAAACCACCAGCACCAGACTCAGCGAAAGCGACGCCATCAAATACGAGGTGCGCCGCGCCACGTCCCGCCGCGCCTGCGGCATGCGCGACACATAGGCCACAAAGGCATATAAGGCCGCCATCAAAAACAAGATGACCAAAACGCCCGAAAGCCAGGAAGCAATGATTTGATACAATGGCCAGCTGAAGAAATAAAATCCTTCGGGCTTGCCGAAAATGGGATCGGGATTTCCCGTGGATGGCTGATTAAAGAATAACGCAAAAACCATCCAGCGCACGCTCATGGCGGCTGCGATGAGAAAACTCCAGAACAACGCCACGCCCCATTCCAGCGGGCGCATAAACTTTTTGGGAAAGAAGTTAAGCATGCGGCCTTCCCAGTAAAACGTGGTGCCACCCAGCGGAAACGGCTCAAATACTTTGGCCAGCAATTTGAATCCGCCCCACAACATGGCAAAAGTCAGCGCCAGAAATCCCACGAACAACCCGACGCGCATGGCCAACTCAAACCAGTAAACCTGAGAATAGCCAAGCTCCCCAAACCACAGGATATTGACAAACGTGCCCGCGAGCCGAGGCGCCAGTGACCACACAAACAACAACAACAAAAACCACCGCGTCACACCCATCCGCTGCCAAAATTCACGAACACTCACGTAATAACCTCTTTATGAACATAAAAGTACATGATACAGCTTAACTCAAATCGCACAAAACGGCCGGTTGTCAATATTTTTGCCCCAAAACGCTTATTTTACAAGGACTTATCACTGTTATCCTTAGATTTATCCCTATAAATATGGCTTTTCAGTGGTTTATCCCTAAAAACACCTTGGGAAATAAGGGGCAAAAGTACTTTGCAGGACAACCAAAAGTACTTTTGCCGTCATATTTTCCTGCATTGCGGTAAAATAGCACCTGGTTTCATGCTTACATTGCACCATACTTTAAAAGATTGTATTTCGGCGTTGCGGGAGCAATTTCCGCAAACGCCTTTTCTTACCTTAGGCCAAACCGTATTCTGGGACGAGCCGCTCAAAGCCGCCTTTTGCCGCGCCCTGGAACAGCTTGCGCCGCAGGCCGCCATGATCGCCGCCATTCATAACACCGATTATTTCGCCAAACTGCCCGGCGGCGGCAGCGGCCCTGATCCATTTTTATTATTGCCGCATAACGACGGTTCCACCCGCGAATTGTGGAGCGCCGCCGGTGAAATCAGTTGTCTCTTCGGCAGCGAAACTGTACCCACGCGGCAAAAACTAACCGCCAACGGCGTGGCGTTTGATCGCCTGGCGCGACGCGCAAATGAAGACGCGGCGGCGTTTCTGGATGAACATACCACCGCCTGGGGCTGGCGCGCCTTGGTGCAAACCGATAGCAAATCGCGCGTGGCCAATGATATTTTGCTGCGCGATATTTATCCAGCGCTGCGGCGGCAGTTGGAATGGGCCTTTGATGAAAGCCTGCAAATCCTGGGACAAACGGAAAACGCCGTCACGACGCAAATGCTGGATTGGCTGGATGCATTTTACGCGGAACATCCCGATGCCAGTCTCACGGCATGTTATCAATTTTTCACACCCAAATTATGGGCGCTGGTGCGCGGCGAAGCGGCCTGCCCGCTGGAAACAGGCAGCACCACGGAACTGTTGCGCTTCAATAAAAGTACTTTTGCGCTGCCGCGTTTCGGCCTGGTGGAATTATTTTTAAATCCCGCCACGCGCGAAACGGCGCGGCGCTGTTACAACGAAGCCGTGCAAAACAGCGGCATTTATCAACTGGAACAATTCGGCGCGGGCGCGCTGCCATTCGATGTGGTCATTCCCGGACAAGGGCGCGGCACTTTGCGCTTACACCAAAATAACATCATCATCGAAACCGAAAAACCACAGGTTTTATGTAGCGATTGCAATCCCGAAACGCTGGAACAACTGGCAAATATCCTCGAAAGTACTTTTGGCCCGGATGTCACTTTGGTGGGCAAAGCGGTCACGTTGATTTCCATGCTGGGCGCGGAATTTATTTTTGTGTTCCATGAAAAAGCGTCGTCCTACACCGCGTTCACGCAAAAGATGAATCAAAGTCTGCGCGCCGCCGGAATGGAATTGGCGTTGCATCCAATGCTGCGTTTGCGTTATTCGACCTGGGATTCTTTGAGCGCGGCGGGGGCCAATTTCACGTTGCCGCCACATCTGGCCGATGCTTTTGAAACGCCGCAAATATCCGCCGCGCAATTGGCCCATCAGTGGCAAAATGTGTGCGACGCGCAAGATGACATTCTGCAACAACTGGCCAGCCGCCGCGCGCCGCGCGATTTGCTGGCATGGCTTGCCGTCAAAGATCACGATTGGGATCAGAAGCTCAGTGAATATGATGCGCGGCGGCAGCAAATGAATACGCTGCGCGGCTGCATCGAAGAACACAAAAAGAATGCCGGAGACGCGCGCGCCCAGGCACAGCAAGCAAGCCGGCAATCAGTGGAATTGGAAACCGCGCAAGGCAAACATTGGCGCGCGGAGCTATTGCCAATCAAACGGCAAATCGAAGACATCCGCGAAGCCGCGTTCCACCGCCAGCAACAACAGGCCACACAAAAACTATCTAAAACCGAACGCGCCGCCGAGCAGGAATTGCGCGCGCGGGAAGAAGCACAAATCGCCGCGCTTAAAAGTACTTTTGCGGAACATCAAATCCACCGGCAGGAATTATCGGATCAAATCGATGCTCTGCGCGCCACCGCCCGCACCCACCGCACCGCAGCTTCCGCCTCCATCGCCAAACAGGCCGCGCTGGAGAAATCCCCCGAAATGCAACACCTGCGCCAGACCTTGCGCGCGCTGGAAGACGAAGCCGAAACCGAGCGCCTGCGCCGCGTGCAAAACGCCATTTTAACCAGCGAAGGTTTGCGCTACACCAACTATCGCCCCACCGCCTGGTGGCTGCCGCTGGTCTCGCCGGATCATAAATGGTTTGAAGAATTAGTTTCGTCAGCGCAGGCGAGAGTGGAAGAGTTGTGATGGGATAAAAGTACTTTTGTATTGCTCGCGTTGGATATACAAATTAATTTAACATCGATGCACAGGATATTCAGGATTTTTTTTGTGACAACTTATCCTGTTCATCCTGTCTATCGATGTAAGATAAAAGAGGTACGTCTGGATTACGCTATATAATAAACCTCATGATGAAAACCAACCTTCATCACCGGCGCTGGATTCTTCCTTGTTGCATTGTTCTATGTGCAATTGTTGTTGGCGCAGTTATCTGGATTAATTGGACGTTTCGTCAATCCATCGATTTAAGCAACAAAACGCCAAATCAAGCATTTCACTTCATCTTCAAAATGCCTGTTCCCAGCGAAGTCTATAATGTGAAAGTAGCAGGTGAAGCCGGTCTCAGCGGCAATATGTGGATGCGTTTCCAAACACATGATATCAACAAAACCATCCACACCTTCCAGCAAAATCATCAACTTTCCATCACCGGCCCCACAGATCAACCGGATGGCGTAAATGGTCTGCAATCTCTATTTGACGGTCAACGGTATGCTACAGATGTTGGCTGGAATAAAGCGCTCGCCATTAAAAAACCGGAGTATTATAAATTCATGACAACACCCGAAGGCACCGGCTGGTGGGGAGTTTTTATTGTTGATCGTAAACATAATATGATTTATGCATGGGGCGAATTGTTATGAAGCAAAAGACAATCAACTATATCCTTGCTTTTCTGTGTTTGCTGGCTCCCATCCTACTTTTCTTTTGGGCAAATGTAGGATATGGATGTTGCTTTGCCGTCGGGAGTTATATCCTGTCCTCGCAACATTTTGTGAAACCCATTGGTTCCATCGTTCTCGCATTACTACAACCGGTTTCTGCCTTTTTGCTTATTTGTGCCATGGTCCTCTTGTGGTGTTTGGTAGGATTGATTTTTTTTAGCTTCAGCATTTCAAGCATATTTATCAAGAGCTGGCCTTATCGTAAAAGGCTCCTCGCGTGCTGTGGGTTGGCGGGATATTTGCTTACAGGTGCATGGATCGTATTCAATCCACCTCAACATCAAATCACATATGCATTGCATCACAATATTCCTGACGGAGTAAGCTCAACGCAAGTCATAAAAGTACTTTCATCCAAAAATATTTGCCACGATGATGCCGCTGTTAATGGCAACCTCAATGCATATGTGGAAACTCACTGGGAAAGTGATACTTCATATATAATTAGCTTCCATTTCATCAATGACAAACTTCGCAATTTCACTATTGACCAAAAAGGATGGTATGACTATAAAAAATAAATCTAATCCAACCATCCATTTTAGATTAAAGCATATTTTATACTGGATTCCAGCAATTGCCCTCCTTCTCTTCGCCCTACTCGCCGCCGATTATTTCCTCTATCCGCGCTTCTCTAAAATTGGCGGGCGCTCTTTTAATACAGGCCAAAATGCTTCGTGGCTCGATGATTCCTGGTATCGTGGCAATGCAACAGAAAATCCCAAACAACTCATCAAACAATTAAAACAACATCAAATCCGCGACGCCTATTTTCATGTGCGTTACATCAAAAAAGACGGAACATTGCGATTTCGTAACGCAGCAAGTGCCCGTCATTTGACGGACGCCATGCACCGCGGCGCGCCTGGCATCAACAATATCGCCTGGATATATATCGGCAATGAACGTGGATTGACAGGCGTTGATATTGGCAATGTTCAAGTGCGTAAAACAATCGTTCAGCAAATTATTTGGCTAACCGACAAATGCGGTTTCGATGGCGTTCAGTTGGATTATGAAATCTGCCAGGATGGCGACGCCAATTTTCTGGCGCTATTAACGGAAACGCGCAAGGCTCTTCCCAAAGGCAAACTGCTTTCGGTGGCAACGCCGATGTGCCTGCTTCCGCCGTTCCGGAAATTCGGCTGGAGCGAAAAGTACTTTTCCCAGGTGGCGGCAAACTGCGATCAGATGGCGGTGATGTGTTACGATTCCGGCGTTTATTGGCCGCGGCTTTATGTGTGGCTGGTGCGCCAGCAGGCGATCCGCGTGACACAGGCCACAGCGAAAGGCAATCCGCAATGCCGCGTAGTTTTGGGAATTCCCACTTATGAAAAAGGCGGCCTGTCGCATCATCCCTATGCAGAGAATATTCGCATGGCACTTAAAGGCGTGCGCGAAGGACTCAATGATCCCAACGCGCAATTATCAGCATTTGACGGCGTAGCGATATTTGGAGATTACACCACCGACGCAAACGAGTGGCAAATCTATCGCAAGCTGTGGCTAAATCAAACTCCGTAGAGGCTCTTTAAAAAGTACTTTTCACGTGTCATTTTGAGGCATTGAGGCCAGCGAGCTGCCCAAGTAATAAAAATGAACGTCATCCTGAGAGAGCGAAGCGACCAAAGGATCCCCCGTAATTTCAACTTACTCCGCCTAAACTTCGGGGGATTCTTCAGTCGCTTCGCTCTCTCAGAATGACGGCGAAAAAAAAGAAGTTCATTAGTAGGCACTGAGGCCAGCGAGCTTGCCAAGTAGTAGAAATGAACCGCAAGTCCCCTTTTTTAAAGGAGGAAACAGGGGGGATTTAATGAGGCTAACAAGTTCTACAAAAGTACTTTTTTACGCGATACTTTGTAAAATCCCCCTTTAAAAAGGGGGACTTTCAAACGCCATTTCGTTGCTTAAACACCGATCTTAGTTCATTATCCCAAACAGCTGCTTAAACTCTCTCGCGCGCCACCACCATTGACATATACACTCCGAGATTCTCGCGGAATTCTTCAATGGTGAAATAGGTTTCTACTTCGTCGCGCAGTTCCTGCTCGGTGAAACGGAAGAATGGAATGCCGCCGTCGTGTTCGCCTTCTTTCTCGAAATATTTGGTCAGGCCGTTATAGCGATAGGCCGAAAGCAGCAATGTGCCATCCTGGCCCAGCACACGTTTGGCGTGTTCCAAAAATTGCAGGCGCAGATCGCGCGATGGGATGTGCTCATACACGCCCACATGCGCAATAGCGCCAAAGATGTCATCTTTAAGCGGCAGGTGGGTGAGATCGGCTTGAATCCAATGCACCGTGCTGGCGGTCTTTCCCACATGGCGGGCGCGGTTGCGCAGCAGCGAATCGCGCGACATATCCACCGAAATCAGCTCGCCCGCGGATTCTGCGAAAAGCGAGGTAAACCGGCCCGTGCCGCAGCCCGCTTCCAGCACCAGCATGTTGGGAACGGCGCTCATGACGCGGCGATAAACCGGACGCTCAAACCAATCCAGCACTTTGATGGATAACAGGCGATCATAATCCTCGGCCTGATCATCGCGCGCGGCACGCTCGCGTTCGATGCGTTGCAGATCAGCGGTTTCTTCGGCATCCTGCTGCGCGTGCTCCACTTTGGCGCAACCTTCTTCCTGCAAAGCCGCGTTTAATGGCGTGCCAAAACGGGCAATAAATTCTGCATCGCCTTCGCGCAAAGCATCCACGAAAAGAGTTGGGATGGCATCGCGAATGGGATACCAGCGCCCGCTCTGCGGATTAATCAACGCGCCAGCCCGCACCAATTCTTCATCGCCCTCAAAGATATGTAACTTTAACTCGCTGCCGTCATGCGGATCAGCCAGGAAATCCACTAATCGTCCGTTCATAAGATAAGGTTCCTCACGCTTTCAAGACATCTCCACACCCGCCATCAGATGCTGCGGATAAAAGTACTTTTGTAAAAGTACTTTTCAAAGAGATGCATTAAAGCATAGCGCACCGGCACGTTCCTTGCATCACATCCTGTGTCAGGCGGAATTCACGTAAACTTATTTGATCTCCAATCGTCACCATTTATTATGAACTGGAATCATTGGCGCCGTATATGTTGCGCACTTCTTTTAGGTATCTTCTTTTTTTCCGTCGCCGCCATGGCAGCGCCACCCGTTGTCGCCACTGCCACCGATGACATCGAAAACACCGCTCCCCAGCACAGCGAAACCGCCTGGGGCCGGTTGGTCAGCGATGCCCTGCGCACGCTGGCCAAAAGCGATGTTGCCCTGGTGAACGCCGGCAGCCTCAAACCCGGCACACTCCCATCCGGCGCTTTTACGCAAGCTCAAATTGACGCCCTCTTAAATTTTCCCGCCGATGACATTGTGGTGTTGCCGTTGCAGGGCGCGGCTTTGCGCTCGGCCCTGGAATTATCACTGCGCGCCTATCCCACCGGTTCCCCGGCTTATCTGCAAGGTTCCGGCTGGACAGGCACCTTCAACCCCCAGGCGCCCGCCGGCAAACGCGTCACCGCGCTGCGCATCAACGGCAAAGAAATTTCCAACAACACCACCTATCAAGTCGCCATGCCGGTCAGTCTGGCACAAGGCGCCAACGGCTATTTCGCCTACTGGAACGATGCAGCAGCTCGCAGCCTCAAAACCACCATCTCCGCCGCCATCGCCGATTACTGCCACAACAAACACACCCTTTCGCCGCCAAAAGAAGAGCGGATTAAAGGGCAATGACGCAGATACATCTTCGTAACACTTCCTTTTGATGCCATAGATATTTATCCGTTTTTTTTGTGTTATCACTGGAAGCCTGATCCGGATATTACCGGCGGAGTGATGATTAAGCCACAAAATCAAACTCAGAATCCAGCTGTTCCCAAGCGTGTTTTAGTGGGATATCGCAGTGACGCCAATGACAGAGCGCAACAATGCGAGGTCACAGAAGCGATCGATGTTGACACCTGGGACTATGATGGTGAACCATGCACTGATGACACATGCACCGAGAATGATGAGGTAACGTACGAATGGAAAACAGGTGGGGGTGCAACATTTCAAAATCCCACAGACCCCGGTAAGCCCTATATTGTCAAAACCCGCACTGCTACCTGGCTTGCTCCCTTATATGCAGTAGGGAATTTTACTCTCACCTGCACTATTAACGACAAACCCAAAGACATCAAAAACCCGCCTGAATCGGGGCGGCGCGATGATCCCAAAATAGAACGCCAAGTTGTTATCACCATGGTGTCAATCGACCTTGACCCCAATCGCCCCGTCGTGAGAGAGGGTGACACAGTGGAATATCATGTTACAATCCAACCTGCGGATGTAGCCTGGCAAGACATTACATTCGAAGTCGCCTCAGGTGGTGATAATGTTCAAATCGTCAAATGGGATGACTCCACCCTTACAATCAAGGGGTTAGACGAAGGACCTATCCGGATTGTAGCGAAAAGCGGAGAGACAGATTCTGTGCTAGGTTCGTTTAGTGGTAAAGTGCTTGGAGCGAATGCAACTGATGAGGAAATATTCCAAAATCAATGGGGAGATCCTTCCAAAGATGATCCCCCCTGGTCCCTCTCGCAACAAAAATGTGGAAGCCCGAGCCCCTTGTGCAAGGCGGCGACATTGTTTCCCCGGAAGGCGGCGAAAAAACAGTGCGGCCAGGTGAATCCGTAGCATTAGAGGTTACTTCGACAACAGAAAAAGATACATGGGTTAAGTATGAGGGAAATCTCTTAACTTCGGATACAGACTATGAAGATGCATTCTATTTTTGGACAGACGAAGACGGCAAGACAGCCCAGAATGAAGATGACCGAAATGGTACTCCCGGGGATAGCGATAGCCTATCTGTAAACCCCAACGATCATACCAAAGCCAGCTGGACAGCCCCAACGGAAGAAGGCACATACACCCTCACATGCACGTTGGTGGATGCAAATACACAGGTCAGTTCCGGCTCTCGTGATGATAAAGACGTGGTTCGCACTTTCACCATCAAAGTCGAGGAAAAAGAACCCGATATCGACACAGGTGACGACATCCGCGCCTGCGCGGGACATATTGATGACGGCGTGCATAAAGCAACCATCCATCTCATTGCTAAGGATAAAGATACTGGCAATTTTATAGCTGCCAAGCTTCACCTTTCATTCGAAGGCAACAAAGGCAGTGAAGACGCTAAACGCGCCAAGTTTATTGTGGATGGTGAAGAAGTGGAAGAAGCTACAGTCACCACGAACGCCGATACAGGCAAAGCCGATATCACTGTCATCAGCAGCGATGTGATTTCCAACAGCATCAAGGTGAAAGTGGAATGGAAGGATTCGCAGGATAATTGTAAAGATGTGGGAAGTGTGACTTGTGATTTTGGCGCGGTTGAGAGTAAACGGCGCTACGGAATTATCCTCACGCCAAACTTAAAAGAAGGATACAATGAAGATAACGGCTGGGATTTTAAAAGAAGTGGCTCAGATTCAATTTTCTTGCAAAACGAAGGAAGCTTCGGAGCTGCAACAATTTACCTGAAATTTAGAAAAAATCTATCTGAACCGATTGATGAAGTCTATTTCGATGAAAATGGCAATAAGCGCACCTCGTTAAGCGACGATACAAACTGGCTCGCTGTCAACGGGCACAAATTAAGAATTAGCATCGATAAAACATCCGGGAATACACAAAATTACAACCCTGATAAAAGATTTGTGTATTTTTCAGATTCGACCGGGCAAAAATTAGCGACATTAAGTGAAGACGGAAAATCAATTGTTTTTGTTGATAAAACTGTTGCCAATTGGGTTAATTATCAATTACCACCCTATTTGCCTATAACAACGATTGGGAATGGAGCCGCGACCGTTTATTTACGGGCAGGCGAAGAGATAAACAAAATTTCAACGATAGAATTAAAAGCTGTTGAGTTAACACAAAAAGCACAATAAATTGTAGGAGGATTTATGATGAATGTAGGTGTCTCAAAAATAGGTCTCTTGTTTATAGGTGTTGTATGCACATCAAATTTGTGCCTTGCGGAAGGAGGACAAAAATTTGGGACTGAAGCGCATGGAGTAAACAGAGTAATACGTTTGGATAGTGGATATGTGGGTATTCAAGGAAACACAAATATCAGCTATTCAATTCCTGCTGCCCATCTCATGCCAGACCAGCCCACATCACCAGAGCAATTGGTTTCTGAAACTCCAAAATTTATCAGGCATGCTACAAACCCCTTTGATAACAAACCCTCTGCATATTTTGGCGGAAGTTTAAAATTAGGTGATTTCAAATATGAAACGGATGCAGGTTTACAATTAGAAACGGCGTTGTTGCATGAATAGAGTCACGAATGCGTTGATTAGGTTAATCTTAAGTCAGCAAACAATAAGGACCTAAAGGATGCTCAATGAAGAAATCATCACAGCAACGCATCCGCAACT
>Ga0182738_1000542_pt1 | contig 52123 bp, 59 predicted proteins | sample eDN5th30CBELigMG_FD_128876 | JGI IMG/M metagenome (GOLD analysis project Ga0182738, IMG submission 128876) | Enriched Miracle-Growth compost microbial communities from Emeryville, California, USA - eDNA 5th pass 30_C BE-Lig MG (version 2)... ... | reverse complement strand
GCTCCTTCAGCTGCCGATATTCGACCCTAGACAAGCCGAATTATCCCAGCTCAGAGCACCTTTCCTCATTCACGACACACGGCCACCGTGAAAGCCCGAGGCTAGACGCCCGCGTCCGCCGTCCAGCTCCGCAACCACCTGACCCGCTGTCGGCGCGCTGTCCGGGTCGATGAGCGAACGGATCGTCAAACCGAACACCACCGCCAGGGCAACGGAGCCGCCCATGTCGATTTCCCAACTGCTGCGTTGGCTTCAGACCGCGGTGACCATCCGGTGTGTACGGAAGCAGCGTGCGCCTACACCCGCTTGCAATTCAGTGTCGCGGAGTACTACTTGACGCTGCGGAAAATCGTGCCCGCGTTCGCGACCCTTGGGACACCGGCGGGCCGTTGCCGTTGGTGATGGTCTCCGCTGCACAGGCCATGGCAGCGTCACTTTCCAGTGTCGGACTTGACCCATCGACTCCCCTCGGGGCGGCGTGCGTGTGGTGGATGGCCTTACTCGACAAGTGATAGCGGCTTGCGAACAAGGGAGTCTTTCGAGTCCGATTTGACTGTGGCTCTGTCAAATCCACCCGTCGAGGACTACCGTGACAGAACCCGAGAAATCTGGGGGTTGGCTCGCAAGGAGGGCCCGCCGATGGCTCGCCAACACAACATCTGTAATCGTCGGGCGCGTAACGCGAACCGCCGCCGCTGTCTGGCCGGCGTGGGGTCGGCCGCCGGGGCGGTCGTGGCGCTCGGGCTGGCCCCGTTGGCCGCCGCCCCACCCGCCCAGGCCGATGACTTCGATGTGATCATCGATCCCATCGTCAACGCTATCGCCGGTGGAGATGACCTCGCCGGGGGTTGATCCTTCCGCCGCTCTTGCGGATGCCGCGTGGGGATCGGTCGGTACGTATTCCTTTACCTCGCTGTATGACACGTTCGTCTACGAGCCGATGCACGCGGTTGAACAGGCGTGGATCACCAGCTCGTTCGGTGAGTTTGTTGATGGTCAGCTCAACACACTGTGGACCGATGTCGGGGGCGGCGGCATCCTGATCGGCAATGGTGATTCCGGAACGGCGGCCGACCCGAGCGGCGGTGCCGGCGGGTTGTGGTTCGGCGATGGCGGAGCCGGCTACGACAGCACGACCCCCGGCGAGGCCGGCGGTGCTGGCGGAATCGCCTACAACGGCAACGGTGGTGCAGGCGGGATGGGCGGCGCCGGAGCTGACGGCGGGGCCGGTGGTGATACCGCCTACGGCATTGCGGGTTCCGGTGGGACAGCCGGTGCCGGCGGGTCGGGTGTCGACGGCGGCGCGGGCGGAGCCGGCGGTAACGCGACCGGGTTCTTCTTCGGCAACGGCGGTGACGGGGGCGTCGGCGGGGCCGGCGGCACAGGCGAGGATGGTGCTGACGCAACAGCCGCCAATAACGGTGGTGCCGGCACGACCGGTGGCAATGGTGGTGACGGCGGCGACGGCGGCAACGCCGCGACGCTGCTCGGCAATGGCGGCAACGGCGGGCTTGCCGGCAATGGCGGTGACGGCGGCAACGGCGGCGCAGGCCCCGGGGCCAGCGGCGTCTCGGACAACCTCGGCGGCCAAGGCGGCTACGGCGGCAACGGTGGCAAGGGCGGTGCCGGCGGCAACTCCGACACCGGAGCCAACGGCAACGGCGGGGGTGGCGGGTTCGGCGGCAACGGCGGCGATGCCCGTGGTTTCATCGGCGGTGTCCTAGCCGGCAGCGGCGGCAGCGGCGGCGCGGCGGGCTCCGGTACCGGCGGTGGCGGTGGAGGCGGCGGACTTGCCTCCGCCGTCGGCACCGGCGACGGTAGCGGTGGTGCCGATGGTGGGGCCGGCGGGGCAGGCGGAGCCGGGGGCGTTGGGGATGTCGTCGGAAACAGTGGAGGCGACGGCGGTGCTGCCGGGACGGGCGGGGGCGGCGGATTGTTGGCGTCCGCGGGCGGCAGTCCCGGGCGGGCGCCTTAGCATTGCCCCTGAGGTTGCCCGATCCGATCATCAGCGCACAGCGCCGCGTACGTGGACCGGATCGCCATGCTGCCGGCACCAGTCCACGTCCCAAGTCAGACAACCAGATAACCCAAACGCCGTGCGGCGGCAGCGATCCGCAGTGCGAGCCCGGGGTGCGTCGACGGCAGCGGTAGCACCGGTCGAGGCGGCATCGCCGCAACGGCGGGGCCGAAGAGCGCCATGAGGGATTGGATCATCAGGCCAAGTACGACGGCCAGAGCGACCGATCCACCCCGTCGCCACCGATCTGTCGTCGCCGCCGCGGACTGACCGTCCCCGTGGCGGAATTCCGCGGTGGCGCGTTGTCGCCGTAGCCGATAAGCGGTAGCATTACCGGTAGCAAAACCGGAAGTAGGGAAGGAGTCATCGTGGCGGATACATTGGACCGGGCCGTCGAGGCCAGTGAGATTGTGGCCGCTTTGAAGCCCTTCGGCATCACTCAGGTCGATGTCGCGTCGGTGACTCATGTCTCGGACCGTGCGGTGCGTGCATGGCGGACGGGGGACATCGGGTCTGACCGGTATGACCGGTTGGCGCAGCTTCGCGACCTTGTCCTTCTGCTCTCAGACTCACTGACCCCGCGTGGCGTCGGGCAATGGCTACATGCCAAGAATCGCATTCTCGACGGTGAGCGCCCTGTCGATTTGCTTGCCGAAGACCGGCACGACGAGGTCCGCGGCGCGGCCGAAGCCTTCGTCGACGGTTCGTACATTTGAGCCTTGAAAAGGCGGTCGCCACAGCGCCGTGGCGAAAGCTGACCGGCACCTACTGGCATCAAGGCGCGACGAAGCGTCCGTTGATCGCGTGCGCAGATCCCGCTCTCGGCCCCGGGCGTTACCACCGCCTCGGGGAGTCTGGCGTTTGGTATGCGTCTAACCGAGAGCAGGGTGCCTGGGCGGAGCTGTTCCGCCACTTCCTCGATGAGGGCGTTGATCCCTTCGAGGTGTGTCGCCGTGTTGGTCGGGTATCGGTCAACCTCCAGATACTTGACCTCACCGACGGCAAGACGCGATCGCTTCTCGGGGTGGGCGAGCCGGACCTTATTTCCGACGACTGTGTCACCACCCAGAACATCGCCGCCGCCGCGCGCGATGCGGGATTCGACGGTTTGCTTGCACCGGCAGCAGCGTTGCCCGGCTGCGAGACTCTCGCCGTGTTCGCCCATGCGCTGCCCGGCGTTCGGCCTGAGAGATCCGAGGTTCGTCAACCACCGCCGCGTCTTGCGGATCTCCTCCCGCTGATCAAACCACACGAAGACGTTCCGGAAGCGGTACGCCGGCTGTTAATAACGCTGGGACAGCTTGGTGCCCAAGAGATTAGGCGGCGACGGTGACTGTGATAACGCATGCGCCATCGTTTTCGAACTCGTATCACTCTGGGTTCTCTCGTTGGCGCTTCTCGTTGGCGAGCGCGTGAATCTCGGCGACCGCCTGCGTGGCCGTCGGCGCACTCTCGGGATCGATCAGTGACTGAATCATCAAACCGAGGACGATCGCCAGCGCGACTGGGCCGCCCAACTCGTCGCGTGCTCGCCGCTGGCCTTCGGCCAGGCGGGCGCGCAGTTCGTCGTTGCGTTGAGCTTGCGCGATCGCTTCCAGATGCGATGTCCACAGCGCCTTGTCGGTGATGAAGGACTCGATGACCGGGCGCCACTGGTCCACGGCCGCCGCTGACTGGCGGTCGGGTGCCATGCGGGTGTCGAGTTCGTCGAGCTCTTCCAGCAGGGCCTGCACCAGCAGGCGTTCGCGGCTGCCGAAGTGATAGCCGATGGCGGCATGGCTGACACCCGCCGCTGCGGCGATGTCGCGCACCGTGGTGTTCGCCCAGCCTCGTTCGACGAGGCAGCGCTTGGCGCCCTCCAGCAGATCCTCACGGTTGCCCATGAAGGCAGGTTAGCCAGGGCGAGAGCAGTTGCACAAATGGATTGACCATATGGATTGACCATTTGGACAAATCGGGGGTACGGTACTGACACCAACGGATCCCGCCGGGGGTTCCGCAGAACAGGAGGTGCCGGCTATGGCGCACGAAGTCATCGAGCGCGTCGAGAAGATCGCCGCCCAGCTGGCCGATACCGCCGACGACAGCGAACGGCTCGGCAAGCTCTCGCAGCAGTCGGTGGCGTTGATTCGCGAAGCCGGCGTGATGCGGATGCTGCAGCCGACGGACTTCGGCGGCTACGCCGCGCACCCGCGCGACTTCGCCGAGGCGGTCATGGCGGTGGCCAAGCACTGCGGCTCCACCGGCTGGGTGTGCGGCGTCGGGGGAGTGCACCCCTGGGAGATGGCGCTGATGGACCGCCGGCTGCAAGCCGAGATCTGGGCCGAGAACCCCGACACCTGGATCGCGTCCCCCTATGCCGCCCAAGGTGTTGCGACCCCGGTCGAGGGCGGTTATCGGTTGAGCGGGCGGTGGAACTTCTCCTCGGGCACCGATCACTGCGACTGGATCTTCCTCGGCGCGCGCGTGGCGGAGACCATGCCGCCCAAGGTCTTACACGTCGTTTTGCCGCGCGCCGACTACACCATCGTCGAGGACTCCTGGGACGTCATCGGCCTGTCGGGCACCGGCAGCAAGGACATCATCGTCGACGGCGCCTTCATCCCCGACTATCGCACCATCGACTTCGAGCACGTCGCCTCCGGCGCCAGCGCCGCCGAAGCGGCCGGTCGCCATGAGACGGTCTACAAACTGCCGTTCTGGACGATGTTCCCGCTCGGAATCACCGCCGCGCTCATCGGGATCACCGAAGGCGCACTGGCGGCGCACCTGGACTATCAGCGCGACCGGGTGGCCGCCACCGGCACCAAGATCAAAGACGACCCGTACGTGCTCTACGCCATCTCCGAAGCCGCCGCAGAGATCGCCGCCTCACGCGTGCAACTCCTGGACGGCATCAGCAGGATGTACGACCTCGCCGACACCGGTAAGGAGATCAGCTTCGAGGATCGCTCGCTGGTGCGGCGCAACCAGATTCGCTGCGCCTGGCGGGCCGTTGCCGCCGCCGACGCGATCTTCGCCCGCTCCGGTGGCAATGCCGCACGCCGTAACAACCCGCTGCAGCGGTTCTGGCGCGACGCCCACGTCGGGCTGGGGCACGCCATCCAGACCCCGGGGACCATTTATCACTCGAGCGCGCTGACGGCTATGGGGGTGGAACCGGCGCCGGCGTTGCGGGCGATGATCTGAGGGGAGAGTGATCGCCACCGCAGCTCTACCTACGCTCGGACCGCTGGCCGCGACACCCCAGTGGGCGTAGCATCTATGCTACGGATTTACACCATGGAGGGCTTGCGCCATGTCGGAGACGTTCAACGCTCTACTCGCGGAGCGGCTCGATGACCCTGAGTTCGCCCGTCGCTATGCCGCCGAGTCGGCACGCATCGCTGCGATCGATGGCGTGGTCAACCAACTCGATGAAGCGCGGGCGGCGTTGAACCTCACGAAGGCGCAGCTTGCTCGGGCAATCGGTGCTGAACCCAGCGTGGTGCGCCGGCTACTGTCGGCGCAGACCGTCAACCCGACCCTGGCCACCGTGGCCGAACTCGCGGCGGCGCTCGGGCTGAAAATCTCGCTGACTCGCATGTCTGCTGAGGAACGTGAACGGATCACCGAGCCGATGCTTGCAGGGACCGTTTAGCTCGACTTCAGCGAACGCGGATTCCGGCTGAAGTACTCGTTGCCCAGTTCTCGCGCCGTGAGGTAGTCCGATTCGCTGAACGTCGTCCGGACAGCCTTACTCATCCCCGTGATCACAGTGATCATCGGGCGATCCACCTCCAGCGCCTCGGTGTCGAGGCTGCAGAACAGGCGGTAGTGCCTGCGCGGCTTCGACCCGTCGACGCGGACCTCGTGCCACCCGGTCATCGAACCGTGCATGGCTTCCCAGTGCCCGCCCCCGGCGAAGCGCTTCGGCGGAGCTTCGGCGACGGCCTTGAGTACCGCGAGCATCGTCGCTTGCACCTTGGGCGGGCACGTCGTCAAGAACTCGAATCCGGGGGCGTTCCGCTCGGGGTCGTCGTCGGGGTGGCGTTGGAAGAACTCGACGCTGTGCGGCGCGTCTGACGACAGGCCATGACCAGGCGCCTTCTTCGCCTTGCCCATGGGCCACGAGGGTGCGGGAACTCTGCCGATTCAGATTGCGGATGTTGTCTCAGTTGGGGAGGACGGTCATGGGGGTGGAAACGGCGCCGGCGTTGCGAGTGATGATCTGACGCCGCGGCCGGAAAGCTACGATCACTACGTATAGTGCACAGTTCGTAGTGAGCGTAGTATCGGCTGAAGGTCGCGTGGAGGAGGCGGTCGTGGAGTCGGTTTCCGGTGCAGCCCGCAGCCCGGGCGGTGGGCTGCACAGAGTCAGTCATCAGGAGTGGCGGATCGTGTTCGGTCCGGCGGCTCGGCTCGATGCCGCGGTCCCTGAGCAGGCCGGCGAAGCCGTGCTGCGGCTGGAACTGCCGCCCGGGTTCGATGAGGCGAAAGATGTGGCTGTCGAGATGGAGGACGGCGCCCTGGTGGTTCGGCTCCGGGGCCTGGCCGTCGAGCAGCCCGCTCCGGAGCGGGAAGAGGCGGAACAGGCCGCACCGGTACCGGTCGAGCTCCTTACCCAGCTCGCTGCCGTCGTCGAGGAGCAGCGCGACATCCTCCGCAAAATCGAAGCAGCAACAGCGGTTTCACCGCGGGAGCGGGTGACCCTGACCACGGCCACCGGGGAGATGGAATACACGCTGCCATTCGCGCCGGATGAGACCTACGGTCCGGGGGCGGTCAGCGCCATCTTGTCGCCCAGCGGTAAGCCGCATCGGTCGATCGCGCAGGACCGACGCCGCGCACACGAGCTGCTGGGCGTCAAGATCGGCAATCAATATCGATATCCCAAGTTCCAGATCGACCCGGCGCGCCAGCAGATCCGTCCCGTCGTGGCCTACGCGAACCGTCAACTGGATTGCGACGAGGACCCGTGGGGAACGCTGGACTGGTGGTACAGCCCAGATGAGAGCCTCGACGATCGGCGCCCGATCGACATGCTCGAAAGCGGTGAACTGACCGAGGAGCTGGTCGATCTCGCGATCCAGCTCGGTCAACAGGGCATGGAGTGACCGATGCCGTCCAACCGGTACAACGGACGCCCGGCTGATGTCGAAATCGTGCCTAAAGGACCGAGTTGTACCGGATCATGGCGGCCGATGCGTCCTACGCGGCCAACTCTTTCAACATGAAGCCACGGCCGTTGGGCCATCCCAAGCAAGGTCGCTTCGAGCCCACCGACGCCGGGCGGGCGGATACATCTACGTCGCCGACACGTTGGCCGGCGCGGTCGCCGAGGGTGTCTTGCGCAACCAGACGATCTCCAAGGCGGGTGTGGTGCGTCGACCCCGGCTGGTCAACAAGAAGCTCGTTCGGTTGCGTCTCGGCAGCGATGTCACGGCGGCATCGGTGTACGGCGCTGGTACCGCTGTCGCAACCATGACAACCTGACGTCGCTGATGCTCATCACGCGAACGGAGCCCGCGCTGTCGCTGCCCCTCGTCGACGAGGTCGACATCTTTTTCGACAAGCGGGGCAGAGATTTGATCTTCGATGTCCTCCACACGGAGTTCCAGCTGCAGTACACCGGGCTGCTACCGAACTGACGGTGGCGGCGGGAAATCCGCAGCGTTATCGCGGCACGCAGAAGTCCACCAGTGCGGCCGATCCCAGCTGTACGTCCGCCCAGCCGCAGGGGACATGCAGGACGGCGATCCCCGACGTCGGATACTTCTCCGAGATCTGTTGGGCCACGGCTGCATCGGTGCCGTGGCCGGCCAGTCCCAGGGCGACGCTCGACATCGCCGGCTCGTGACCGATCACCAGCAGCGTGTCGACGTCGGCGGCCACGGTATTGATCGTCTCGATCACGTTTCCGGGCATCGCGTCGTAGAGATCGTCGACGTAGCGCACCGGGGCGGTCAGCGCGGTTTGCGCGTAGGTCTGCCGGGTCCGGGTGGCGGTCGAACACAGCACCTGGTCAATCCCAGGCGCGTGGGCGCGCAGCCAGTCGCCGGCCAACCCGGCCTCCCGGATTCCGCGCGGCGCCAACGGACGCTCGTGGTCGGCCGCCCCGGGCGGGTAGTCCGACTTGGCGTGCCGCAGCAGAATCAGGGTGCGATAAGTGCTCACCCGCTCCAGAGTAGGGGTGCAGATATCGCCCGTGCTATCCGATTCGGAACCATCTCACTGAGCCTCTGGCGGTGCTGAAGTGCCGGATGTGACGCACGGGAACGGCACGCGATCCTGGCTTGCGGACCTGCCGACCGAGGTCCACGGGCTTGTCGGTGACCGGCCATACACTCGCCCTGCCCGGCCGCCGGCCCGGCGGAAAGGGACAGGACCGACATGCGATTCGTGCACACCGCCGATTGGCAGCTCGGCATGACCCGGCACTTCCTGGCCGGCGACGCCCAACCGCGCTACTCAGCGGCCCGGCGCGACGCAGTGGCCGCGCTGGGGGCGTTGGCGAAGGAGACCGGCGCGGAGTTCGTCGTCGTCGCCGGGGATGTGTTCGAAGACAACCAGCTCGCCCCCGAGGTCATCAGCCAGTCCCTGGAGGCCATGCGCACCATCGGGGTCCCGGTCTACCTGCTACCGGGAAACCACGATCCGCTCGACGCCGCATCCGTCTACACCAGCGCGTTATTTACCGCCGAATGCACCGACAACGTGGTCGTGCTCGACACCGCGGGCGTGCACCAGGTGCGCCCCGGCCTGGAGATCGTCGCCGCGCCGTGGCGGTCCAAGCGCCCCACCACCGACCTGGCGGCGGCCGCGCTCAAGGAGCTGCCGGCCGATGGCACCATCCGGATCCTGGTTGCCCATGGCGGCGTCGACGCACTGGATCCCGACCCCGGCAACCCGGCGCTGATTCGGCTGGCCGGCCTGCAGGACGCCCTGTCCCGCGGCGCGATCCACTACGTCGCCCTGGGGGACAAGCACTCTCGCACGCAGGTGGGGGACACCGACCGTATCTGGTACTCCGGCTCGCCGGAAGTCACCAACTTCGACGACATCGAATCCGACCCCGGCCACGTGCTGGTGGTCGACATCGATGAGGCTGACGGCGCGGTGAGTGTGGACTCCCGCCACATCGGCCGATGGCGTTTCCTGACGCTGCACCGCCAGCTCGACACCGGCCGTGACGTCACCGACCTGGACATCAACCTCGACCAACTGCCGGATAAGGAACGCACGGTGGTGCAGCTGGCCCTGACGGGGTCGCTCAGCGTCACCGACCGGGCTGCCCTGGATGTCTGCCTGGACCGGTATTCGCGACTGTTCGCCTGGGTGGGCACCTGGAAACGCCATACCCACCTGGTGGTGGTTCCCGCCGACGGCGAATTCTCCGACCTCGGAATCGGCGGTTTCGCCGCCGACGCGGTCGAGGAACTGGTCGCCGCCGCGCGCGGCGGCGACACCGGTGCCGCCGACGACGCCCACGCCGCGCTGGCGCTGCTGCTGCGCCTGGTCGACCGGGGCGTGGCATGAGACTGCACCGGCTGGTTCTGACCAACTACCGCGGTGTGGCGCACCGCGAGATCGACTTTCCCGACCACGGCGTGGTGGTGGTGTCCGGCGCCAACGAGATTGGCAAGTCTTCGATGATCGAGGCGCTGGACCTGTTGCTGGAGTCCAAGGACCGCTCCGCCAAGAAGGACGTCAAACAGGTCAAGCCCACCTACGCAGATGTCGGCGCTGAGGTCACCGCGGAAATCAGCACCGGCCCTTACCGTTTCGTCTATCACAAGCGCTTCCACAAGGCGCCCCGGACACAATTGACCATCGTAGAGCCGCGCCGTGAGCAGCTCACCGGCGACGAGGCGCACGAGCGGGTCCGCGCCATGCTGGAGCAGACCATGGACACCGGCCTCTGGCGGGCCCAGCGGGTGCTGCAGGCGTCGTCGACGGCGGCGGTGGACTTGTCCGGTTGCGATGCACTGTCGCGGGCGCTGGACGTCGCCGCCGGTGACACCGCCACCCTTAGCGGAACCGAGCCCGTCCTCATCGAGCGCATCGATGCCGAGTACGCGCGCTACTTCACCGGGACCGGGCGTCCCACCGGGGAGTGGGCCGCTGCCATCGCCGCACTGGCCGCCGCCGACGCCGAGGTAGCGCGCTGCGCCGAGCTGCTCGCGGAAGTCGACGACCGCGTGCACCGGCACGCCGAGCTGTCCGAACAGTTGGCGCACTTGACCGACGAGCAGGCCGCCGCGGACGCCCGCCGCAGCGCGGCGCAGGCCGCCGGAGCCGCGATCGCCGAGTTGCGCGGCCAGCTTCGCGATGCACAGTTAGTGGCCACCGCGGCCAAAGCCACCAGTGCCGCGACCGACAGCGCCCAAGCCGAACGGCACCGGCAGCGCGACGAACTCGACTCCCGGGCGGCTGCGATCGCCCTGCTGGACAACGAAATCGACGCTGCTGCCCAGGCGCAGGCCACCGCTGATACCGAAGCCACTGTGGCAGAGGCCACCGCGGCCGACGCCGCCCAAGCCGTGGATGCCGCCGCCGACCGCACCGCATCCGCCCGCCGCGTCGTCGATCAACTCGCCGCTCGCGAGGAGGCAGATCGGCTCGCTGACCGGCTCGCCCGGCTTGACGCCACTGAAAGCCAGCTCGCCGAGGTGGCGGCCGAGCTGGCGCAGATCATCGTGACGGAGCCGATCCTGCGCCGAATCGAAGAGGCGTCGGCAGCATGCGACCGGAGCGAGGCGTCGCTGGCCGCGATCTCGGCGACCCTGGAACTCACCGCAGCCGCCGACATCGATCTGATGATCGCCGGCGAACCCACGTCACTGCCCGGCGGCCAGAGTTGGTCGGCCACCGTCACTGACGGCCTCGAGGTCGACGTGCCCGGCCTGCTGCGTGTGCTTGTGCGCCCGGGCGACAGCGCACGTGAGGCCGGCGTCAAACATGCTGCGGCACAGGCCGAACTCGCCGATGCCCTGGCGGCGGCCGGCGTGCCTGATCTGACGCAGGCGCGCCACGCCGCCCAGCGGCGCCGCGAACTGCAGGGCAGCCGCGACCAATTGGCCGCCACGCTGACCGCGCTGCGCGGTGCCGAGGAGATCGAGGCGTTGCGGGCGCGGCTGAGCCGACTGCGCGACGAACATGGCGAGATCCCCACCGAGACCACACCGGAGCAGGCTCGCGCCGACCGTGACGAGGCCGAGGCACTGCGGGCGCAGGCCGCCACCGACTGCGAAGCCTTGCGCCGTGCCGCTCAGGAGGCCACAGCCCGTCGCACCGAAGCGGCTACGCGGCTGACGCTGCTGCGCGAGAAGGTTGCGGCGCAGCGCGGTGAGTTGGAGGCGGTTAACCAGCGTCTCGCCGCGCAGCGGGCGACGGTCGGCGATGACGAGCTGGCGGCTACCGCCGACGCCAACGCGCAGGCTTTGCGCACCGCCGAGCAGCGGGTGGCCGAGCTGTCTGAACAGCTGGGCGCCGCCGCCCCTGAGGCGATCGACGCTGAACTCGCCGCAGCGCAGACCGCGACGCAGGAATTGCGGGCCCGGCATGCCGAGACCTCCCGTGCGCTGCACGAGGTGGAGGTCGAGCTCGCCGTGTTCGGCACCCAGGGGCGGCGGGGTCAGCTCGATGCCGCACAGACCGCGCGGGAACACACTGCGGCCGAACACGATCGGATCGGGCGCCGGGCACGCGCCGCGGCGTTACTGCGGTCGACGATGATCCGCCACCGCGACGACACCCGCCGGCGCTATGTCGAGCCGTTCCGTGCCGAGATCCAGCGGCTGGGCGCGCACGTCTTCGGTGCCGACTTCGAAGTCGACGTCGACACCGACCTGAAGATCTGCGCCCGCACCCTCGGGGGCCGCACCGTGCCCTACGAGTCGCTGTCCGGCGGCGCCAAGGAACAGCTGGGCATCCTGACCCGGCTGGCCGGGGCGGCGCTGGTGGCCAAGGAGGACAGTGTTCCGGTCGTGATCGACGACGCGCTCGGCTTCACCGACCCGAACCGGCTGGAGAAGATGGGCGCGGTGTTCGACGCGGTCGGCTCGCACGGCCAGGTGATCGTGTTGACCTGCGACCCGGATCGCTACCGCAGCGTCACCGATGCCCACCGCATCGACCTGACCGCCTAATTTCGGTGCCCCAGCGAGCGAAGGCGCTTCCCTAAGACCTAGTCGCGGGAGTGTTGTGATAACGAGGCACGGCGGGCGGCCTCCAGCAGTGCTTCTGCGGCGCGTCTGGCGTTCTTTCGTTCGTCTGCTGTGGGCGTTTCGTGCGTGTAGGCCACTTTTGTTTTCACGCCGAGCAGTGTGCGCAGATGCTTCTCCACACTGGGATCCGCTTTCTTGAGTAATGCGGCCGCATCGTTGTGATTCTCGCCGGCCGCGTATTGGCCCAGCCGCGCACAGCAGATGACGTCGGCTGCCGCGATGCCGCCGAGAACGAACAGATTGGCCGCGGCGTCCGGAGCCTCGTCTTCAACACGCAGCGCCGTATCGAGGAATTCCGTGGCCTTCTTCAACCGGCCTCGGCGGATCGCTGTCGAACAGGGGCGTGTCCGTCCCGTCATCACCTAGTCCCGCTTCGTCGACGTGGGCCGCACCAGTTTGAGGAGCCATGCTCTCGACCCGGCGATCGTCAGACCGTTGTCGAGAACTTCACCTACCATCGGCTCAGCGACAGCCTTGCGCAATTCAGTGATGGTGTACTCGACGATGCGAGCGTCGTTGCCGGTCCAGCGAGTGACGCTCGCGGAGAGTTCATTCACGTCGCGGGTCCACTCAGCTGGAGGGGTGCCGTGGCTCCGGACTAGAAACAGATCGATGTCGCTGCGAACGGTCATGGTGCCCCGAAGTGCCGATCCGAAAACCGCTGCGTATTTCGGTTGATACTCCCATCGCTCAAGTTCGTGCTCCAGCTTGGACAGGAACGCACGAGGTATGCCGGCTAGCGCCAAGATGGGCTCTGCAGCGAGATGGTCTCTATTGAGGCGATAGGCAAAGGCATTTCCCACTCGATCGGCGGTGACTATGCCCTGTAGCACGAGGCGGGCCAGGACTTTGCGTATGCCTTCCTCGGAAAACCTGTTCAAAATCCGATGGATCTGCCCTGTCGTGAAGGCGATGTTGTCGGCAGCTAGAACGGCCAGGACGTCGCCGTCCAGTGTCGGGGTGACGGTTGCGAACGGACGTTGCAGTTCCATCAGGTGATCCTCCAACTATAGTTGGTTAACCCGTACTATAGTCGGTAATGTGCTCAGCGGGCGCCGCGACCGTCGCGCAGCAGTGTGAAGGTCTGCACGGTGCCCGCCAGCATCAAACCCGTCGGACCGGCCTCGACGACCACCACCTGATGCTGCGTCATCAGTCCTTCATGAACCCGATCACGGTGTAGTCCAGATCCGCCAACCCCGGCGCACCGAAGTTCGCCAGCGAACTGCGCACCGCCACATTGCCGACGTCGACACCGGCCTGAAGATCTGCGCCCGCACCCTCGGTGGTCGCACCGTGCCCTACGAGTCGCTGTCCGGCGGCGCCAAGGAACAGCTCGGCATCCTGACCCGGCTGGCCGGGGCGGCGCTGGTGGCCAAGGAGGACAGTGTTCCGGTCGTGATCGACGACGCGCTCGGCTTCACCACCCCGACCGGCTGGAGAAGATGGGCGCAGTGTTCGGCGCGGTCGGATCGCACGGTCAGGTGATCGTGTTGACCTGCGACCCGGATCGCTATCGCAGCGTCATCGATGCCCACCGCATCGACCTGACCGCCTAGCTAATCTGGAGCATTACTGGCTGTCCCACGGGTTGATCAACTCGACGCCAAGGTCTCGGAAATGTCGGATATTGCGGGTGGCAAGCGTCGCCTTTCTGGCGACGGCGATTCCAGCGATCTGGACATCACGCACCTCGACGGGGCGGCCCTCGCGACTGCCCCGTGCAGCGAGGCCGGCAGCGGCCACCGCGGCCGACTGATCGAATGTCTGCACGCGACTGTCGAGGTCCTCGGCGAGCAGTTGCGTGAACGCCAACTCGAGCCGCCGCCGACGCTGGCTTGTCTCGAGTAGTTCCAGTCCGGTCCACACCTCGAAAACGGTGACGGATGTCGTCCAGATCGACTCGGCGGGCAGGCCGTCGAGCCACCGCACCACCGCGTCGTCTGGCCGCTGCTGCATCAGCGCGGAGATCACGTTGGTGTCGAGCAGGATCACTGGTCGCCGAACTCCGCCGGGCGCACAGGATGTCCGCGCAGCTCACCGATCTCCTCGTCGAGACCGACTTTGGCGAATCGAGCCGAGATTCGTGAGCCGAGTCGAGCTGGCGGCTCGTCGGCGTCGCGGACCGCGTTGCGCAAGATCTCGCGCACTTCCTCCTCAGTACTGCGGCCGTGGCGGCGGGCGCGCTGGACCAGCTTCTGCTTGACGTCGTCATCAAGCTGACGGATCAGTATCTGGGCCATGCCAAAATGATATCGTGCTATCAATTCTTGTGAAGGTAATCGCCGTGTAGTCCAGACCAGCCGACGCCCGTGGTCTGCCTCACACGTCGCGGAATCGCTGCTGCACCGCCTGCCGCGACACTCCCAACACCATGCCAATGGTGCCCCAGCTCTCGCCGTTCGCGCGCGCTTCTGCCACTGCCCGACGCAGAGCGTCAGTCGCAGCGTCGGCGGCCTCGGCCGTCTCACGGACATGCCGCAGATACCGCCCGTCGCGCACCTTCACCGACGGGTCCGCGGGATCCAGCTGGTCGATCCACTGTTCGGCGGCGGTGGTCTCATTGATCTTGGTTGCCATAGTCATCACCTCACAGGTAGTCGTAGTTCTTCGGTTGCAGCACGTTCACGTGGATGGTCCGTTGGGGCTCGTCGGCGGGAACCACCACCACCTCCAGCAGCCGTACACCTGGGTCGACGCCGATGATCAGCAGATGGCCCTCGTAGTCCCCCTCCTGCTCGACAAGCCTGACGGGATTGCGAATGACGTGCAAGGCATCCGCATCGGAGATTCCGTGTTCGGCGTAGTGCTTGCGAGCCGATTCGACGAACTCAATAGCGTCAACGATACCTTGACAACTTCTGGTGCGTCAACGCTACCTTGACGCTTGTTCGAGCTCAGTCCTTCATGAACCCGATCACCGTATAGTCCAGATCCGCCAGCCCCGGGGCCCCGAAGTTCGCCAGCGAACTGCGCACCGCCACATTGCCGGTGGTCTGGATCAGCGGCAGGCTGAATCCCTCGGCCCACAGCAGCGAGTCGACTTCGTTGGCCCGCGCCCGAGCCACCGCCGGATCGAGGGCCTCCAGTGTCTCCTCGATCTTGGCGTCGATGGCCGGGCTGCCGATCTTGCCGAAGTTGGCCTCTCCGTAGGACGCGGAGATCTGATTCAGCCCGGCCAACGGGAACGCGTCACCGACCCAACTGAATTGGGCGATGTCGAAGTCGCCGACGTTGACGTAGTCGGTGAAGAAGCCGCCACCGGCCTTGGCGTCCAACTGCAGCTTGACCCCGATCTGAGCCAGATTGTGCTGCGCCACTTGGGCGAATTGGCGGGTGCTCGACGCGTCATAGAACAGGTGACGGATCACCAAGGGACGACCGTTCTTCTCCCGGAACTTCCCGTGCAGCGTCCAGCCGAGCTCGTCGAGTTCGCGTGCGGCGCGCTCGGGGTCGTAGGCCACCACCGCGCTGTTGTCCTGGTAGCCCTCCTGGCCGGCGACGTAGATGTGGTTGTTCAGCGGCACCGGGTCGGCGGTCAGCCCGCGCTGGGTGACCTTGGCGATGGTGGACCGGTCGATGCCGCGCATGACCGCCAGCCGCAGCGCCTTGTCGGACAAGATGGCGCCCGGCGCCCCGTTGAAGGTGAAGTGGTTCCAGGCCGGGGTCGGCGCCCGCCGGATCGCGATGCCCTCGGTGCGGCGCGCGATCGTCAACTGATCCAGGGTGGCCACCCCGGTGGCGTCGATCGTGTGGTTCTGCAGCGCCGGCATCCGGGCGGCCTCGTCGAGCACCAGGTAGGTGATGGTGTCCAGCTTCGGAGTCCGGCCCCACCAGGCGGGGTTGCGGGTCAAGGTGATTCGCTGACTGGTGCGATCCAGGGTCGACAGCACGAACGGCCCCGCCGAGGGGCCCGGCTTGCTCAGCTGAGCCTTGTTGAAGGTCTGCGGGTCGGAAGTCATGCTGGCCGGCAACAGCATCGAGTTGCCGGCGAACATGCCCCGCCACTCCGCGTAGGGCTTGGCGAAGCGCATCACAGCTTGCCGGTCGTCGACGCCGCGGGTCACCGAGGCGACCCGCTCAGCGCCGTTGGTGGTCGCGATCGCATACCCGCTGTCGGCGCCGCTGGTGGCGTGGATCTGGCTGGCGATGTCTTTCCAGGTGAGCGGTGTTCCGTCGCTCCACACCGCTTTGGGGTTGATGGTGTAGGTGACCACCTGGGGGTTGGTGCCGGTCAACTCCACACTGGTGAAGTAGTCGGTGTCCACCGTGGCCGAGCCATCGGGGCCGATGGTGAACGCCCGCGGCATGGTGGCCTTGAGCATGGCGGCGTTCTCGGCCAGGTTCCCGTCGATGTGCAGTGGGTTGAAGTTCGGCGGGAACTGCGTCATCGACAGCCGCAGGTTGCCGCCGTCGCGCACTTTCGCGGGGTCCTGCGGGTTGATGTCACTGGCAGTGCCGACCGTGGCGGTGCCCTCCGGTGCGGTGATATCGACTGCCGCGCACCCGCTCAGCACCAGGCCGATGGCCCACAGTGCGGCCACCACCCCGTTGACTCTGCGTCCACCAGGCACTCTTCTCGTAAAACTGCGTGGTGAGCGCAGAGTCAACGTCATAGTCATAAGTGTGGCACCGCGGCCAACAGACGCCGGGTGTAGTCGTGTTGGGGATCGCGGAACACCTGATCGGCCTCACCCTGTTCGACGATCGCCCCGGCGAACATCACCGCGACCCGGTGCGCCAGATGTTTGACTACCGAAAGGTCATGCGACACAAACAGGTAGGACAGTCCGAGTTGCTCCTGCAGATCCAGCAGCAGGTTGATGATGCCGGCCTGAATCGACACATCGAGCGCGGACACCGGCTCATCTAGCGCGAGGATCTTCGGCTGCAACGCCAGAGCCCGGGCGATGCCGATCCGCTGCTTCTGGCCGCCGGAGAACTCCGAAGGATACCGCAGCGCGTCGCCGCGGCGCAGCCCCACCAGCTCCAGCAGCTCGGCAACCCGGGCATGGATGGCGGCTTTGTCGGAGCCATTGGCGCGCAACGGTTCTGCCAGCAGTTCGAAGACCGGCAGGCGTGGATCGAGTGACGCGACCGGATCCTGGAACACCACCTGCAGGTCACGCCTCAGGGCGCGACGGCCATCACGCTTCAACGCGGCGACGTCGGTACCCAGCACTTCGATCGACCCGGACTGCGGCGCGGTCAGGTCCAGGATCTGGTGCAACGTGGTGGATTTGCCCGAGCCGGATTCGCCGACGATCCCCAGCGTGCGGCCCTGCTGCAACTCGAAGCTCACCCCATCGACGGCGCGCACCTCACCGGCGCGCCGGCGCAGCACGCCCTTGGTCAGCGGATAAGTCTTGACCAGGTCGCGGATCCGCAGCACGGTGGGGGACTCTCCAGAAGCCGCAGCCGCCACGTCGGTGCGCACGCCGTAGATGTCGGCGGCGCTGCGGCCCTCCACCTCGTCGGTGTGGATGCAGGCGGCGGAATGTCCGGCACCGAGATCCAGCAGCTCCGGCTCAGCGGCCAGGCAGTCGTCGGCGGCCAATGGGCAGCGCGGCGCGAAGGGACACCCGGCATCGACCCCGGCCGTCAATGACGGTGGTGCGCCCGGAATCGGCACCAGCCGGGTGCCCTGCGGGGCGTCCAGGCGGGGAACCGAACCCAACAGGCCGACCGTGTAGGGCATTCGCCGGTCGGCGTACAAGACCTCGACGGGTGCGGCTTCGACCACCCGGCCGGCGTACATCACCAGTGCCCGGTCGGCGAATTCGGCGACCACCCCGAGGTCGTGGGTGATGATCAACACCCCGGCGCCGGTCACGTCCCGCGCGGTCTTGAGGACTTCCAGGATCTGGGCCTGCACGGTGACGTCCAGCGCGGTGGTGGGCTCGTCGCAGATCAGCAGGTCCGGGTCGCAGGCGATCGCGATGGCGATCACCACCCGTTGCTGCTCTCCGCCGGAGAGCTCGTGCGGAAACGCCCGGGCCCGCTGCTCGGGCCGGTTGATCCCGACCAGCTCCAGCAGCTCGACCGCCCGTCGGCGCGCCGCGGCGCGGCCCACCTTCGGCTGGTGCACCTCGATGGCCTCGGCGATTTGATCGCCCACGGTGTACACCGGTGTCAGCGCCGACATCGGATCCTGGAACACCATCCCGATCGAGGCGCCGCGGAACTTCGACATCGCGGTGTCGCCCAGCCCGATCAGCTGCGTGCCCTGCAGTCGTACCGAACCGGACACCTGCGCATGCTGGGGCAGCAGCCCCATCACGGCCATCGCCGCCGCGGATTTCCCGGAGCCCGATTCGCCGACCATGGCCACCACTTCGCCGGCGTCGACGTGGTAGCTGATGCCGCGCACCGCGCGCACCGCGTCGGGGCCGGTGCCGAATGTCACGGCCAGGTCGGCGACTTCCAGCAGGGTGCTCATCCGCGACTCCGCAGTGTGGCGGCGTCGGGGTCTAGGGCGTCACGCAAACCGTCGCCGGCGAGGTTGGCGCAGACCAGGATGGTGATCAGCACTCCGGCCGGGAACAGGAAGACCCACGGGAAGGTGATGGCCGAGGCGGTGCCGTCGGCGATCAGGGTGCCCAGTGAGACGTCGGGCGGCTGGATGCCGAAACCCAGGTAGCTCAAACCGGTTTCGGCCAGGATCGCCACCGCGACGTTGAGTGCGGTGTCGATGATCAAGATGGACGCCACGTTGGGTACTACGTGGTCGATGATGATGCGTCGGCTGGAGACGCCCATATACCGTGCGGCCCGGATGAATTCACGTTCCCGCAGGCTCATGGTCAGCCCGCGCACCATGCGGGCGCTGATCATCCAGCTGAACCCGGCCAGCAGCAGCACCAGCAGCGCGATGTTGCCGCTGTTCTTGGTGCGTGGGGTGATGATCGCGATCAGGATGAAGGCCGGCACCACCAGCAGCAGGTCGACCAGCCACATCAGCACCCGGTCACGCCAGCCGCCGAAGTACCCCGAGATCGCTCCGACGGTGGCGGCGATCACCGTGGAGATCAGCGCCACGCACACCCCGATCAGCATCGACTTCTGCATGCCGCGCAGGATCTGGGCCAGCAGATCCTGACCTAAAGCGTTGGTGCCCAACCAGTGTCGCGCGCCCGGCGGAACCAGCAGCGCGTCGTAGTCGAGGTCGGTGTAGGAGTAGGGCAGCAGGCCCGGCAGTGCGTAGCAGCCGACGAACATCACCGCCAGCAATGCCAGTGCGGCGACTGCGCCGCGGCTGCGCAGGAATCGGCGCAGCACCAGGGTGCGCCGTGAGGCGAACTCGATCTCGGCGGCGGCGGTCACGACACTCGCACCCGCGGGTCGAGCATCGCGTAGATGACGTCGGAGAGCAGACCGGCCAGCAGCACCACCGCGCCGGAGAACACCGTGATGGCCGCGACGATATTGGTGTCCTGAGTGGCCACGCCCTGGACCACCCATTCGCCCATGCCGTGCCAGCCGAAGATCTTCTCGACGAACACCGCGCCGGTGACCAGTCCGGCCACCCCGTAGGCGAACAGCGTCGCCATCGGGATCAGCGCGGTGCGCAGGCCGTGTTTGAACAGGGCGCGCCGGCGGGTCAGGCCCTTGGCGCGTGCGGTCCGGATGAAGTCCTGGCCGAGCACGTCGAGCATCGCATTGCGCTGGTAGCGGCTGAAGCTGGCGGCCGCGCCCAGTGCCAGGGTCAGCGACGGCAGCACCAGGTGTTGCAGCCGATCGGCCAGCCCGGGCCAGAAGCCGGTGACCAACCCGGGGGAGGTCTCGCCGGTGTAGTCGAACAGTTGGGCGCCCAGCGCCCAGTTCACCCGCAGCGCGCTGAGGATCACCAGGTTGGCCAGCACGAAGGTCGGTACCGACAGCACCAGCAGCGCCGCCATGGTGATGACCCGGTCGGAGAGCCGGTACTGGCGCACCGCCCCCCACGCGCCGGCCACCACGCCGATCGCGGTGCCGGCCAGCGAACCGACGACCAGCAGGCGCAGGCTCACCCCGACGCGTCGGCCCAGTTCCCCGGAGACCGGCTGGCCGGTGACGGTGACGCCGAAGTCGCCGCGCACCGCGTGCGAGGCCCAGTGCGCGTAGCGCAGCGGAATCGGCTTGTCCAAGCCCAGTTCGGCGGCCTTGGCGTCGATCACCGCCTGCGGCGGACGCGGATTGCGCTGCATGAGGCTGTCCAGCGGGGCGAAGGCCAACGAGGTCAGGCAGAACGTCAGAAACGAAGCGAGGCCCAGCAGCACCAGGTAGTTCAGCGCCCGGCCGGCCAGAAACCGCGTCATGGCCAAAAGGGTAGAGGGTGCTGTGGTTCCCTACCCGCGTTCCCCACCCGCAGCGGGTCAGGCGCCGTCGTCGGCGGATTTTTGCGTGATTTTTACCCGTGAAATCCGGGGGCTCCTTCACTAGGCTCCGCTGCACCGCGACAGAGGAGAAGACCTGTGACCGTCACCGATGACTACCTGGCGAACAACGCCGAATACGCGAAGACCTTCACCGGTCCGCTGCCCATGCCGCCGAGCAAGCACGTCGCGATCGTCGCCTGCATGGACGCCCGCCTCGACGTCTATCGGGTGTTGGGCCTCAAGGAGGGCGAGGCGCATGCCATCCGCAACGCCGGCGGTGTGATCTCCGACGACGCGGTCCGCTCCCTGGCCATCAGCCAACGGCTGTTGGGCACCCGCGAGATCATCCTGATCCACCACACCGACTGCGGGATGCTCACCTTCACCGACGACGACTTCAAGCGCTCCATCCTGGAAGAGACCGGCATTCGCCCGACCTGGTCGGCCGAGGCGTTCCCGGACCCGGTCGAGGATGTTCGCCAGTCGCTGCGGCGGGTCAAGGCCAGCCCGTTCATCACGGCGACCACGTCGCTGCGCGGGTTCGTCTTCGACGTCGCCACCGGCAAGCTCGACGAGGTCACGCTGTAGCTGTAGCCCTCCGTGCCGAGCAGTCGCGAAAGCCCCCTCCAGGGCGGGCCAGAGGGGGCTTTCGCGACTGCTCGCGGGCGAGGGGACACGGAGATCACATTGACAGCAACACAGTGCGGCTGGTTGCATAGCCAGCCATAACCAACAAATATGGTAAGTCTCACCAAGATTATCGGGTATACCTGGCAAGGAAGTCATGACCAGTAACGTCACCGCGCCCCCCGAGGCCTCCACGGCTGGGCACTATCAGCTCACACATCTGCGCACCCTGGAGGCCGAGGCCATCCACATCATCCGGGAGGTGGCGGCGGAGTTCGAGCGTCCGGTGCTGTTGTTCTCCGGCGGCAAGGACTCCATCGTCATGCTGCACCTGGCCGTCAAGGCGTTCGCGCCGGGCCGGCTGCCATTCCCGGTGATGCACGTCGACACCGGCCACAACTTCGACGAGGTCATCGCCGCGCGCGACGAGCTGGTCGCGGCGACCGGGGTGCGACTGGTGGTCGCGTCGGTGCAAGACGACATCGACGCCGGGCGGGTGGTCGACGACGGTCCGTCCCGTAACCCGCTGCAGACCGTCACCCTGCTGCGGGCGATCCGCGAGAACAAGTTCGACGCCGCGTTCGGCGGTGCCCGCCGCGACGAGGAGAAGGCTCGCGCCAAGGAGCGGGTGTTCAGCTTCCGTGACGAGTTCGGCCAGTGGGACCCCAAGGCCCAACGGCCCGAGCTGTGGAATCTCTACAACGGCCGGCATCGGGCCGGCGAGCACATCCGGGCGTTCCCGCTGTCGAACTGGACCGAGTTCGACATCTGGTCCTACATCGGCGCCGAGGAAATCGCGCTGCCGTCCATCTATTTCGCGCACCAGCGCAAGGTGTTCCGGCGTGACGGCATGCTGCTGGCCGACCACGAGTTCCTGCGCCCGGTCGACGGCGAAGAGGTCTTCGAGACCTCGGTCCGGTTCCGCACCGTCGGCGACGTCACCTGCACCGGCTGCGTGGAGTCCACGGCGGCCACCGTCGACGAGGTGATCGACGAGACTGCGGTGTCACGGCTGACCGAGCGCGGGGCGACTCGCGCCGACGACCGGATCTCCGAAGCAGGCATGGAAGACCGCAAGAGGCAGGGGTATTTCTGATGGGTGCGGCAACCACGCTGCTTCGAATCGCCACGGCCGGATCGGTCGACGACGGCAAGTCCACGCTGATCGGACGGTTGCTGTTCGACTCCAAGGCCGTCATGGAGGACCAGCTGGCCTCGGTCGAGCGCACCTCCCGGGAGCGCGGCAACGACTACACCGACCTGGCCCTGGTGACCGACGGGCTGCGCGCCGAGCGCGAGCAGGGCATCACCATCGATGTCGCCTACCGCTACTTCGCAACGCCCAAGCGGAAATTCATCATCGCCGACACCCCGGGGCACATCCAGTACACCCGCAACATGGTGACCGGCGCCTCGACCGCCCAGCTGGCGATCGTGCTCGTCGACGCGCGGCACGGCCTGCAGGAGCAGTCCCGCCGGCACACCTTCCTGGCGTCGTTGTTGGGGATCCGCCACATTGTGCTGGCCGTCAACAAGATGGACCTGATCGACTGGGATGCCGAGAAGTTCGAGGCGATCCGCGACGACTTCCACTCGTTCGCCACCCGCCTGGACGTGCACGACGTGACGACCATCCCGATCTCGGCGCTGCTCGGCGACAACGTGGTGACCAAGTCCGACAAGGCCCCCTACTACGACGGACCCGCGTTGTTGTCGCACCTCGAAGAGGTCTACATCGCCGGTGACCGCAACCTGGTCGACGTCCGGTTCCCAGTGCAGTACGTGATCCGCCCGCAGACCCACGAGCACGCCGATCACCGCAGCTATGCCGGCACGGTGGCCAGTGGTGTGCTGCGTCCCGGCGACGACGTCGTGGTGCTGCCGTCGGGCAAGCCGAGCCGGATCGCCGCGATCGAAGGGCCGAACGGCACAGTGGCCGAAGCGTTTCCGCCGATGGCGGTCTCGGTGAGCCTCACCGATGACATCGACATCTCCCGCGGCGACATGATCGCCCGCACCAACAACCAGCCGCGGGTGGTCCAAGACTTCGACGCCACGGTGTGTTGGATGGCCGACGGCGCGACGCTGCAGCCGGGCAACGACTACATCATCAAGCACACCACCCGGACTACCCGGGTGAAGGTGATGGCGCTGGACTACCGCCTCGACGTCAACACCTTGCACCGCGACAAAGACGCGAACACGTTGAAGCTCAACGAGCTCGGCCGAGTCTCGCTGCGCTCGCAGGTGCCGCTGATGCTCGACGAGTTCACCCGCAACGACTCCACCGGCTCGTTCATCCTGATCGACCAGGCCACTAACGGGACCGTGGCCGCCGGCATGGTGCTGCGCGACGTGTCGCCGCGGACCGCGAGCCCCAACACCGTGCGGCACGAGTCGCTGGTCACCGCGACGGACCGGTTGTCCAAGGGCCGCACCGTCTGGCTGACCGGGCTGTCCGGCGCGGGCAAGTCGTCGGTGGCGATGCGCGTCGAACAGCTGCTGCTCGAAAGGGGAACGCCGGCTTACGTTCTCGACGGCGACAACCTGCGGCACGGTCTCAATGCCGACCTGGGTTTCTCGATGGCCGACCGTGCCGAGAACCTGCGCCGGCTGGCGCACGTGGCCACCTTGCTGGCCGACTCCGGCCAGATCGTGCTGGTGCCGGCGATCAGCCCGCTGATCGAGCACCGCCAGCTGGCACGCCAGGTGCACACCGACGCCGGGTTCGACTTCGTCGAGGTGTTCTGCGACACCTCGCTGGAGGAGTGCGAGCAGCGTGACCCCAAGGGGCTCTACGCGAAAGCACGCGCGGGCCTGATCACACACTTCACCGGGATCGACAGCCCCTATCAGCGGCCGCGGAATCCCGACGTGCGACTCAGCTCGCAGGACAGCATCGACGAGCAGGCCCGCCAGGTCATCGCGGCGATCGACTCCCGCAAGTGAACGATCACCAGCTCGCCGCGCACCTGGCCGCCGAGGCGGGACGGCTGCTGCTGCGCGTCCGCGAGGAACTGGCCGACGCGACCGAGGCGGAGCGCAAAGCCGCCGGCGACCAGCGTTCGCACGACTTCCTGATGGCCGCACTGGCCAGCGAGCGGCCCGACGACGCGGTGCTGTCCGAGGAGGGCGCCGACGACCCGGTCCGCCTGGCCGCCGAGCGGGTGTGGATCGTTGACCCGCTGGACGGCACCCGGGAGTTCAGCGAACTCGGCCGCGACGACTGGGCCGTGCACGTGGCGCTGTGGCAATCCGGCGAGTTGTCCGCCGGGGCGGTGGCCCTGCCCGCGCGAGGCAGCACGCTGGCCACCCCGACTGTTGCGGCCCCGCCCGCATACGCCGGCGCGCCCCGCATCGCGGTGTCGCGCAGCCGTCCGCCCGCGATCGCCGAAGCGGTTCGCGAGCAACTGGACGGCGTGCTGGTGCCGATGGGCTCCGCCGGAGTGAAGGTGGCTTCGGTGGTGGCGGGAACCACCGATGTCTACGTGCACGCCGGCGGACAGTACGAGTGGGACTCGGCTGCCCCGGTGGCAGTGGCCCGGGCCGCGGGCCTGCACACCTCGCGCATCGACGGTTCACCGCTGGTCTACAACCGGGCGAACCCGTTGCTTCCCGACCTGGTGGTGTGTCGCCCCGAATACGCGCAAGCGGTGCTCGCAGCAATCGGTTGAGCCGCCAGATGGAAGAATGCTCGCAATGCGCATGTCGGCCAAGGCGGAGTACGCGGTGCGAGCGATGGTCCAACTGGCCACCGCCGAGCCCGGCGCCCTGGTCAAGACCGACGAGATAGCGGCCGCGCAGGGCATTCCCGCGCAGTTCCTCGTCGACATCCTGTCCGATCTGCGCACCGACCGTTTGGTGCGTAGCCAGCGCGGTCGCGACGGCGGCTACGAATTGGCTCGGGCGGCCACGGCGATCAGCGTCGCCGACGTGTTGCGCTGCATCGACGGCCCGCTGGCCAGTGTGCGTGACATCGGCCTGGGCGATCTGCCCTATTCCGGCCCGACCGCCGCGTTGACCGATGTGTGGCGGGCGTTGCGGGCCAGCATGCGCTCGGTGCTCGAGCAGACCAGCCTGGCCGACGTGGCGTCGGGCGATCTGCCCGCACACGTCGCCGATCTGGCCGCCGACTATCGCACCCAGGAGCGCCAGCGGGGGCATTCGGCGGGCTAGCCGGGCTAGCCGCCGGGTTGATGCGGCGGTCCAGCTTCGGCTCTCCTCCGTCGAGCCTTGCTAACCGCCTGTCCCGTACGGCCGGGTGAGGATCTCCAGGTAGTGACCACCGGGATCGCGGAAATAGACTCCGCGCCCGCCGTCGTTGCGGTTGATCTCGCCCGGGCGTTCACCGCGCGGATCTGCCCAGTGCTCCAGCCCGCGCCCGGAGATCTTGGCGTAGATCGCATCGAAGTCGGACTCGGAGACCAAAAACGCGTAGTGCTGCGGCCGAATCGGCTCGTCGGCCGGCACGTCGGCGTAATCGACGCTGGCCTGGTGATCGAGTGCGACGACCGCGAAATGACCGAACGGCTGCGGCGCGGGCAGACCGAAAAGCTCGGCCAGGAAAGCTGCCGACGCCTGCTTGTCGTGCGCGGCCACGATCGTGTGGTTGAACGAAATGCCCATTCCTCAAGTGTCGGCCGCCTATGCCGCTCGTGCCACAATCGCGGTCATGCAGGTGGGAATGACCATGCCCGTGATGGAACCGGACCTGGACGCAACGCTGCTGCGGGACTGGGCGCGCGCGATTGACGACGGGCCGTTCTCGTCGTTGTGTTGGGGCGAGCGGATCGCGTTCACCAACCCCGACAGCCTGACCCTGCTGGGGGCGCTGTCGGCCTGGACCGAGCGGGTGCGGCTGGTGACCACGGTCATCGTCCCGCAACTACACGACCCCGTCATGCTCGCCAAAGCGCTGGCCACCGCAGACCTACTCAGCGGCGGCCGGCTGACCGTCGGGCTCGGCATCGGCGGCCGGGACGAGGACTACCGTGCGGTCGGCGCCGATCCGGCGACGCAGAAGAGGGGCGAGATGGCTGCCGCGGTGGCGATCATGCGGCGCGTCTGGGCGGGGGAGAAGCTCACCGAGTCGGTGCTGCCGGTCGGGCCGGCGCCCACCCAACCCGGCGGGCCGCCGCTGCTGGTCGGCACGATCGGCCCCAAGACCTTGCGCAGCGCAGCGAGCTGGGCCGAAGGTCTGGCCGGCATCACCATGGACCTCGACGTCGCCAAACAGAACGACCTGTTCGACGTCGCCCGTGACGCCTGGCAGCGGGCGGGCCGGGCCACGCCGCATCTGGCGACGTCGTTCTGGTTCGCGTTGGGGGATCGTGACGAGGCCCGCGATCAGCTGCGCCGGCACTTGCTGCGCTACATGAACTGGATTCCCGCCGAGTACGTCGAGGCGATGGCCCCGACCACCGGCTGGGCCGGCAGCGAGGACGAGTTGGCCGAGGTGCTGCGCCGGTTTGCGGCGGTGGGCACCGACGAGGTCCATCTGATCCCGACCAGCTCTGACCTGGGCCAACTGCGCTGTGTGGCCGACGTGGTGGCCGAGGTCAACCGGACCGGCTGAGCGGGCAATCCGCTGATTGCGACACCGTCACGGAAGCGTCTCTATCGTCCTCCGGCAGCCACACAAGCCCCAGAAATCACTATCGTCACAGTGGTGCGAGGCCCGGGAGCGGGTCCTGGGAAAGGTGTGACATGTCGGCGACACGTCGAATCGTCTCGGCGGCAATGGTGCCAGTCGTGGTGCTGGGGATGGTTGCCGCCAGCGAGTTCGCGCCGGCGAGCGCGGCCACCTGCAACGCCCCCGAAGCCAACATCGACCCGCCGCCGGGCTCCCCGACCACCGGAACCGGCCAGCTGCCCACCGGGCGTCGGCCCCGCGGCACCAATGATCAAGCGCCGCTGCCCAAGCTCGGCCCGTTGATCGCCGCCCTGATCAACCCGAACGGCACCATTCACCAGCAGGCCGCGGTGGTACCGCCGGCCCCAGTTCCCGGTGGCGAAGCCGTGCCGAACGCCGCCCAACCGGTCCAGCCCGTACCGAACGCCGGCGCAGATCCGGGCTTGTCGACCGACGATGCTGCCGGCGCCATCGCCGGATCCCAGACATCGCTGGTGGAGTGGATGACCGGACCCAACAGTCCCAACCAAACGCTGCAGCGCTTCGGCGTCTCCGGCACGGACCTTGGAATTCCTTGGGACAACGGCGATCCCGCCAACCGTCAGGTCCTCTACGCGTTCGGCGACACCTTCGGCTACTGCCGCATCCAGGGCAAGCAGTGGCGACAGAATGTGCTGTTCCGCAGCAATGACAACAACCTGGCCGACGGGATCACGGTGGGTCCCGGCGCCGTGGGCAACAAGTACTCGGGTTCGCCGCTGCGGCAGGCGAATTTCTCCAAGCAGGTTCTGCCCGCGGTGCAACTGGCACCGCAGCAGGAGGGCATGATCCCCACCGCGGCCATCGGGATCGCCGGTAACCAGTACATGAACTTCATGTCCATCAAGCAGTGGGGGCGCGACGGGGAGTGGTCCACCAACTACTCGGCGATCGCGGTCTCCAACGACAACGGCGAGACGTGGGGCGTCTATCCCGGGACGGTGCGCTCGACGTCGCAGGAGAACGTCCCGCGGGCGCACTTCGTCCCCGGTAACGAGAAGTTCCAGATGGGTGCGTTCCTGCGCGGCAACGACGGCTACCTGTACTCCTACGGAACCCCGTCCGGCCGCGGCGGCTCGGCGTATCTGTCGCGGGTGCCCGAGCGCGCCATTCCCGACCTCACCAAGTACCAGTACTGGAATGGCGACAGCGGATCCTGGGTGCCGAGCAACCCGGCGGCGGCCACGCCGGTGATCCCCGGCCCGGTGGGTGAGATGTCGGTGCAGTACAACACCTACCTGCGCCAATACCTGGCGCTGTACGGCAACGGCGGCAATGACGTGGTGGCCCGCACCGCGCCCACGCCGCAGGGGCCGTGGAGCGCCGAGCAGACGCTGATCCCCACCGGCCAGATTCCCGGCGGCATCTACGCGCCCTACGTGCATCCCTGGTCGACGGGCAAGGACGTGTATTTCACGCTGTCGCTGTGGAATGCCTACGACGTGATGCTGATGCACACGGTGTTGGGGTAGCGGCTCAAAGGATCGTCAGGTGTCGATCTTCGGCGCCGGGAACCGTTGTCAGAGCGATCGATTGGTCGAAGGTGACGAACCTGCCGTCGTTGGCGACGGCGAGTGCCAGCAAGTAGGCGTCGGTGACCTGTCTGGAGCTGTGCACCCGGGCGGGATCGACAACATCGGCATCGAGAACGCTCACCGTGCAGGTCCAGAACTGGTGGTAGCGGGTCCCAGTGGCCTGGGCCAGCATGCCGATTGCGTAGTTGGGCGTGACAGGATTCGGATATCGGGGTTGGCTGATGATGCGCACGAAGCCGTTCTGGGTGATCGCGCAAGATGCCCAGCCGTAGTCGATCTCGGTGTCCAGCCACGACCGTGCCCGTTCGTGGTCGACGTGATCGCGGTCGAGCAGCGCCAAGAGCACATTGACGTCCAGCAATGACCGCATCTGATTCAGACGCCCTCTTCGTCGCGAAGTCGGTCGATGAGGGCATTGGAGACCGCGGTGCCGCGGTGAGGTAGCGGAGCAAAGCCGTGGAAGGACTCGGACTCTTCCGTCGGGGTGTCGTGCCTGGTCAACGCCTGCCGAGCCAACTCGGAGAGCACTTCGCCCACGGGGCGCCGCTCTCGGTGCGCCCGCTCCTTGACCGCCAACAGCACGTCATCATCGATCGACAATGTGGTGCGCATACATCTGATGCTAGTGCATCACGGAGGGCCAACTATCCCGGCGGATGATCTATGTGAAGTTAACCGGCCTGGTTGACTTCACTTCCCGCTCAGGCGTCGAGCATCGCCCGCAGCGCCGCACCCACCTTGGTGATGACCCCGGGGCTGTAACCGGGGATGTTCATGGTCACCCCGCCGACGCCGGCATCGAGCACTTTGGTCTTGATCTGCTCGGCGATCGATTCGGGGCTGCCGGCCACCGCCCGCTGAGCGATCTGGGCGGGAATCTGATCGGCGGTCAGGTTCTCGCCGGCCAGCGCGGTGAGCAGCATGGTGGTCTCCAGGGTCGCCGGGTCGCGGCCGACCTCGTCGCAGCTGCGCCGGATCGCGTTCACCTTCTGAGGCAGTTCGTCGAAACTGGTGATGAGGTTGAGGTGATCGAAGTGACGTGCCGCCAACGGGATCGTCTTCTTCTCGCCACTGCCGCCGATCAGCAGCGGAATGTGGTCGCGGAAGCGGGGTTCGGCCATCGCCTCGCGGGTGCGGTACCACTTGCCTTCGAAGGTCGGCCGCTCGCCTTTGAGCATCGGCAAGATGATCTGCAGCGCCTCGTCGAGCCGGTTGAACCGGTCGGTGAAGGTGCCGAATTCGAAACCCAGCTGGTCGTGTTCGAGCTCGAACCACCCGGTACCGATGCCCAGGATGGCTCGGCCGGCGCTGACCACATCGAGGGTGGTGATGATCTTGGCCAGCAGGGCCGGGTTGCGGTAGGTGTTTCCGGTGACCAGCGTGCCCAGCTGCACCCGCTGCGTCGCGGTCGCCAACGCACCCAGGGCGGTGTAGGCCTCGAGCATCGGCTGATCGGGTGAGCCCAGCATGGGCAGTTGATAGAAGTGGTCCATCACAAAGACCGCGTCGAAACCGGCCGCTTCGGCCTCGCGGGCCTGCGCGATGACGGTGGGGAACAGCTCCGAAACGTCGGTGCCGTAGGAGAAGTTGGGGATCTGGAAGCCAAGGCGAATCGTCACTTAGCCGACCTTAGTTTCGGAAGGCGTCTCCCGGGCTGATTTGCGCTGTGCGCGAACTGGGAATCCCGCGACCGACCAGCTAATCGGTCAGCTTGCCGAACCGTTGCTGCGCGGCCTGCCGAGTGGTGCCCAGTGCAACGGCGATGGCCGTCCAGGAGTCTCCGCGCTTGCGGGCTTCGCGGACGGCGGCGGTCAGCTCGGCATCTGCGTTTCGGACCGATTCCACCGCTGCGACGATCCGGCGGAATGCCTTGGCATCCCGTGCCGGGTGGGTGGCCGGACTGAGTTGATCGAGTCCGGTGTTGTCGTGAATTGCAGTCATGGGACTCACCTCATTTCAGATATTCATAGTGCGCGGGGTACAGGTCGTCGGCGTGGATGATGCGATCAGGGTCTTCCGCGGGGACGGCGACGAGCCCGAGCATCGTGCCGTCGCGGGCAGGTCCGATGATCAAAAGTCGATCTTCGCCCAGGCATTCGTACTCCACGAGCCGGAGCGCGTTGCGGAAGGCATGTTCGATGTCTTCCTTGGACTTCCCATGCTTATACGCGCTGCGCCGCACCTCCATTGGCTGGACCCGTCTGTCAAGTGTCTTTGCGCCGCATCCGACTGTCAAGGGTCCTTGCGACAACTGTGCTGTGACTTCCGATCCGTGTCACGGGGTGGAGTATTGCAAGCGGCGCCGACAGGCAAGAACATGCAATTCAGAGTGGGTGCCCCCGGCAGGATTCGAACCTGCGGCCTTCTGCTCCGGAGGCAGACGCTCTATCCCCTGAGCTACGGGGGCGCACGTACAAACGGGCGCCATGTGGGCTTTGACAGACTAGCGCATGATTGGCCGGACCCGAGAACCGGACGGATTCGGGGCCTGACCACGTAAGACCATAGGATGGGGCCTCGTGACCCCCGCCGATCTGGCCGAATTGCTCAAGACCACCGCCGCCGCGGTGCTGGCCGAGCACGACCTGGACACCGCCGCGCTGCCCGCGACGGTGACAGTCGAGCGGCCGCGCAACCCCGAACACGGTGACTACGCCACCAACCTGGCCTTGCAGCTGGGCAAGAAGGTGGGCGCCAACCCGCGCGAGCTGGCCGGCTGGCTGGCCGCAGCCTTGGCGAAAGCTGACGGCATCGCCTCGGCTGAAACAGCCGGACCCGGTTTCGTCAACATCCGCCTGGACGCATCGGCGCAGGGGGTAGTGGTCGCCAACATCATCGGTGCGGGCACAAGCTACGGCCACACCGACACCCTCGGCACACTCAACGTCAACCTCGAGTTCGTCTCGGCCAACCCCACCGGCCCCATCCACATCGGTGGCACCCGTTGGGCCGCGGTCGGCGATGCGCTGGGCCGGCTGCTGAGCACCCAGGGTGCCGCGGTCACCCGCGAGTACTACTTCAACGACCACGGCGCCCAGATCGACCGGTTCGCCAACTCGCTGATCGCCGCCGCCAAGGGCGAGCCGGCTCCCGAGGACGGCTACGCCGGCGCCTACATCAGCGACATCGCGGCCCAGATCCAGGCCAAGGCCCCCGACGCCCTGAACAGTCCCGGTGCCCAGGAGACGTTCCGCGAGATCGGCGTCGACCTGATGTTCACCCACATCAAAAAGTCACTGCACGAGTTCGGCACCGACTTCGACGTCTTCACCCACGAAGACTCGATGCACACCTCCGGCCGCGTCGAGCAGGCCATCGAGCGGTTGCGCGCCAACGACAACATCTACGAGAAAGACGGCGCCACCTGGCTGCGCACCAGCGCCTACGGCGACGACAAGGACCGCGTCGTCATCAAGAGTGACGGCAAGCCCGCCTATATCGCCGGCGACTTGGCCTACTACTTGGACAAGCGCGAGCGCGGCTTCAACCTGTGCATCTACATGCTTGGCGCCGACCACCACGGCTACATCGCCCGGCTCAAGGCTGCCGCGGCGGCCTTCGGTGACGACCCGGCAGGAGTCGAGGTGCTGATCGGCCAGATGGTCAACCTGGTCCGCGATGGCCAGCCGGTCAAGATGAGCAAGCGCGCCGGCACCGTCATCACCCTCGACGACCTGGTCGAGGCCATCGGCGTGGACGCCGCCCGCTACAGCCTGACCCGTTCCTCGGTGGACACCCCGATCGACATCGACTTGGCGCTGTGGTCCTCGGCGAGCAACGAAAACCCGGTCTACTACGTGCAATACGCGCACGCACGCCTGTCCGCGCTGGCCCGCAACGCGGCCGAACTGGGCCTGGCCCCCGACACCGCCAACCTCGGGCTGCTCAGCCACGACAAGGAAGGTGCGCTGATCCGCAACCTGGGAGAGTTCCCGCGGGTGCTGGAAACCGCTGCCGCACTGCGGGAACCGCACCGGGTCTGCCGCTACCTGGAAGACCTCGCCGGGGACTACCACCGGTTCTACGACAGCTGCCGGGTGCTGCCCCAAGGCGACGAGGAGCCCGGCGACCTGCACGCGGCGCGCCTGGCGCTGTGTCAGGCCACCCGCCAGGTGATCGCCAACGGGCTGAGCATCCTCGGCGTGAGCGCACCGGAGCGGATGTGAACGTCCACCCCGCGGGCCCCCGCCACGCCGAAGAGCTCCACCACGACGGACTGCCGCCGCGGCCGCAGACCCCGCAGCAGCTGCTGCAGCTGGCGCCGAACGTCTGGCCGCGCAACACCGTTCGCGAGGCCGACGGCGTCACGAGCATCGCCGGGGTGAAGGTGACCGACCTGGCCGCCGAATTCGGCACCCCTTTGTTCGTCATCGACGAGGACGACTTCCGGGGCCGCTGCCGCGAGATCGCCGAGGCGTTCGGCGGGGGCGACAACGTGCACTACGCCGCCAAAGCCTTCCTGTGCAGCGAGATCGCGCGCTGGATCGACCAGGAGGGCCTGTGCCTGGACGTCGCCACCGGAGGTGAGCTGGCTGTGGCCCTGCACGCCGGCTTCCCCGCGCAGCGAATCACCCTGCACGGCAACAACAAGTCGGTCAAAGAACTGGAGACCGCGGTCAACGCCGGAGTCGGCCACATCGTGGTCGACTCGCTGATCGAGATCGATCGCCTCGAAGCGGTCGCCAAGGCGGCCGGGGCAATTCAGGACGTGCTGGTGCGCGTGACGGTTGGTGTGGAGGCCCACACTCACGAGTTCATCTCGACCGCCCACGAAGACCAGAAGTTCGGGCTGTCACTGGCCAGCGGTGCGGCGATGGACGCCATCCGGAGGGTGTTCGCCACCGAGCATCTGCGGCTGATCGGCCTGCACAGCCACATCGGTTCGCAGATCTTCGACGTGGCCGGCTTCGAGGTGGCCGCCCACCGCGTCATCGGGCTGCTGCGCGACGTGGTCGCCGAGTTCGGTGTTGACAAGACCGCCCAACTCTCGGTGATCGACCTGGGTGGGGGACTGGGCATCTCTTATCAGCCGCAGGACGACCCGCCGCCGATGGCCGAGCTGGCCGCCAAGCTGACCGCGATCGTGCGCGAGGAGTCCGCGGCGGTAGGCCTGCCTACGCCGCAACTGGTGGTCGAACCCGGCCGGGCCATCGCCGGGCCGGGCACCGTCACGCTCTATGAGGTCGGCACCGTCAAGGACGTCGCCGTCAGCGCCACCGGACATCGCCGCTACGTCAGCGTCGACGGCGGCATGAGCGACAACATCCGCCCCGCCCTGTACGACGCGCACTACGACGTGCGGCTGGTTTCGCGCACTCTGGACGGTGCAGACGCTCTGCCTGAGCTGGCGCGCATCGTCGGCAAGCACTGCGAGAGCGGCGACATCATCGTCCGTGACACCTGGGTGCCCGAAGGCATGGTTCCCGGCGACCTGATCGCGGTGGCCGCCACCGGCGCCTACTGTTACTCGATGTCGAGCCGGTACAACCTGCTCACCCGCCCGGCGGTGGTGGCGGTACGTGACGGGAAAGCCCGCCTTATGCTGCGCCGGGAGACCGTCGAAGACCTGATCAGCCTGGAGGTGGGGTAAAAGGTGTCCGGTTCGAACGTGTCCGGGGCCCCGGTAGGGGTGGCAGTCCTCGGCTTGGGCAACGTCGGCAGCGAAGTCGTCCGCATTCTCGAGGCCAGCGCTGATGATCTGGCCGCCCGCATCGGCGCACCGCTGGTGCTGCGCGGGGTCGGAGTGCGCCGGGTGGCGGCCGACCGCGGCGTGCCGGAGGACTTGCTCACCGACGACATCGACAGCCTGGTGTCGCGCAGCGACGTCGACATCGTCGTGGAGCTGATGGGCCCGGTCGAGCCGGCCCGCAAGGCGATCCTGACGGCCATCGCCCACGGCAAATCCGTGGTCACCGCCAACAAGGCCCTGCTGTCGCGGTCCACCGGGGAGCTGGCCGAGGCCGCCGAGAACGCCCGGGTGGACCTGTACTTCGAGGCGAGCGTCGCCGGCGCCATTCCGGTCATCCGGCCGCTGATCCAGTCGCTGGCCGGTGACACCGTCCTGCGGGTGGCGGGCATCGTCAATGGCACCACCAACTACATCCTGTCCGAAATGGACTCCACCGGCGCCGACTACACCACCGCGCTGGCCGACGCGAGTGCACTGGGCTACGCCGAGGCCGACCCGACCGCAGACGTGGAGGGCTACGACGCCGCCGCCAAGGCTGCGATCCTGGCATCGATCGCCTTCCACACCAGGGTCACCGCCGACGACGTCTACCGCGAGGGCATCACCAGCATCAGCCCAGCGGACATCACCACGGCCCGGGAGTTGGGCTGCACGATCAAACTGCTGGCGATCTGCGAGCGCATCACCACCAGCGATGGGCAGCAGCGGGTTTCGGCCCGGGTGTACCCGGCGCTGGTGCCGCTGACCCACCCGCTGGCTACGGTCAACGGCGCCTTCAACGCGGTGGTGGTCGAAGCCGAGACAGCCGGCCGGCTGATGTTCTACGGCCAGGGTGCCGGCGGCGCGCCGACCGCATCCGCGGTCACCGGCGATCTGGTGATGGCCGCGCGCAACCGCGTGCAGGGCGGGCGTGGGCCGCGCGAGTCCAAGTACGCCCAGCTGGCCATCGCCCCGATCGGCGACGTGCAGACCCGCTATTACGTGAGCATGGACGTCGCCGACAAGCCGGGTGTGTTGTCCACGGTGGCCGCCGAATTCGCCGCCCACGGCGTCAGCATCGCCGAGGTACGCCAGGAGGGCGTGGCTGACGACGACGGCCAACTGATCGGCGCTCGGATCGTGGTGGTCACCCACCGAGCTGCCGACGCAGCATTGTCGAAAACCGTTGCGGCGCTGGCAGACCTGGACGCAGTCCAGCGGATCGCCAGCGTGCTACGACTGGAAGGAACAGACCAGTGAGCTCCACCCGGACACCGATCCACCGCCCCTGGCCCGGCCTGATCGGCGCCTACCGCGATCGGCTGCCCATCGGCGACGATTGGACGGCCATCACCCTGCACGAGGGCGGCACCCCGCTGATCCACGCCAAGCGGATCTCCGAGCAGACCGGCTGCACGGTGCACCTGAAGGTCGAGGGGCTCAACCCCACCGGCTCGTTCAAGGACCGCGGCATGACGATGGCGGTCACCGACGCGGTCGCCCGCGGCCAAAAGGCGGTGCTGTGCGCCTCGACCGGCAACACCTCGGCATCGGCGGCGGCCTACGCCGCCCGCGCCGGCATCACCTGTGCGGTGCTGATCCCGCAGGGCAAGATCGCGATGGGCAAGCTCGCGCAGGCCGTCATGCACGGCGCCAAGATCATTCAGATCGACGGCAACTTCGACGACTGCCTGGAACTGGCCCGCAAGATGGCCACCGACTTCCCGACCATCTCGCTGGTGAACTCGGTGAACCCGGTGCGCATCGAAGGCCAGAAGACCGCGGCCTTCGAGATCGTCGACGCACTGGGCACCGCGCCCGACATCCACTCGCTGCCGGTCGGCAACGCCGGCAACATCACCGCGTACTGGAAGGGCTACCGCGAGTATTACGCCGACGGCCTGACCGAGAAGCTGCCGAAGATGTTGGGCACCCAGGCTGCGGGGGCCGCACCGCTGGTGCTCGGTGCGCCGGTCAAGAACCCGGAGACCATCGCCACCGCGATCCGCATCGGCTCGCCGGCCTCCTGGACGCAGGCCGTCGAAGCGCAGGTGGATTCGGGTGGCGGGTTCCTGGCCGCCACCGACGACGAGATCCTGGCCGCCTACCACCTGGTGGCGCAGTCCGAAGGGGTGTTCGTCGAACCGGCCTCGGCGGCCAGCATCGCCGGGCTGCTCAAGTCGGTGGAGGACGGCTGGGTGCCGCGCGGTTCGACCGTGGTGTGCACCGTGACCGGCAACGGACTCAAGGACCCCGACACCGCGCTCAAGGACATGCCCGAGGTGACCGCGGTTCCTGTCGACGCGGCCACCGTGGTCGCCGAATTGGGGCTGGCCTAGTGGTTCAGTTGTTGCCGACCGGGTTGACGTCCAGCGTCGCGGTTGCGGCGTCGAGCGCCAACCTGGGGCCCGGCTTCGACAGCCTGGGTCTGGCGCTGGGCCTCTACGACGAGGTGATCGTCGAGACGGTCGAGTCCGGTCTGGTGGTGCAGGTCGAGGGGGAGGGCGCCGGTCAGGTTCCGCTCACCTCGGAACACCTTGTGGTGCAAGGCATCCTGCGCGGCATGCGCGAGGCCGGTGTCGAAGCACCCGGCATGGTGGTGCGCTGCCGCAACGCGATCCCGCACCAGCGCGGCCTGGGCTCGTCGGCGGCCGCCGTGGTCGGCGGGCTGGCCGTGGTCAACGGCCTTGTCGCGCAACTTGATCGGCCCGGCCTGTCCGAATCCCAACTGATCCAACTGGCCTCGGAGTTCGAAGGCCACCCCGACAATGCCGCCGCCGCCGTACTGGGCGGCGCGGTGGTTTCCTGGACTGCCAACGCCACCGACGGCAACGTCGATTACGCGGCGGCGCCGCTGCGGCTGCACCCCGACATCCATCTGTTCCCGGCGATCCCGCAACTGCGCTCGTCGACTGCCGAGACGCGGGCTTTGTTGCCCGAGCAGGTCAGCCACCGCGATGCGCGGTTCAACGTCAGCCGGGCGGCGCTGCTGGTGGTGGCGCTGACCGAGCGGCCCGATCTGCTGCTGGCTGCCACCGAGGATGTGCTGCACCAGCCGCAGCGTGGCGCCGCGCAGCCGGAGTCGGCAGCATTCCTGGAGTTGCTGCGACGGCATGGCATCGCGGCCGTGCTTTCCGGTGCCGGACCTGCGGTGATCGCGCTAACGACAGCGGCCCAACTGCCCGCTGCGGTGCTGGAGTCTCCGGAGGCGCGTGTGTTCAACGTCACCGAGATGCCGGTCGGCGACGCGGTCAGGTGGAACTCCGGGGTGGCGGTACCGGGTTGAGGCGCGCCGCACAGCATCTATTGCGTCGAGCACAGAAGCGGGCTATCCTCGGTCCCGTCCCGCATTCGCGGCATCAGCACCTGTTTTCAGAATGTGATGTCAACCGGGATGCCACCAATTCTTCCCGTAGCTGACGGTTTGCGTTACGACGCCGTCGATACGGGCTACACCGTTAAACAGTCGACGGTGACACGCACTCGGCGAGTCCGCTGAATGCAACCAAGCCCCTCGCGTGAGAAAACCGACGAGGGAAGAAAGGAAATCCGTGACCGAAACGGACCTCTTCACGGCTGAAGGCAGCACCGATCAGGAATCGCTGTCGGCGGCGACCTCCCCGAGCACTTCCGAGACCAGCCAGGACGCAGCCGCCGGCGGTAGTGACGTCGCGCCGTCCGCCCCGGAAGCTGCCCCGGAAACCGTCGCTGCGCCGGCCACCAGCGAGTCCGCTCCCGCTTCGGCGCCCGACAACGGTGCCGCAACCGCCCCCTCCGACAGCTCGCTGTCAGCGATGGTGCTGCCGGAACTGCGGGCGCTGGCCAACCGCGTCGGTGTCAAGGGCTCCTCTGGGATGCGCAAGAGCGAACTGATTGCCGCAATCCGCGAGGTCTCCGCCAACGGGGGCAACGGCGGTAGTGGCGCCGAAGCGCCGAAGGCCCAGACCAGCGAGCAACCCGCTAACGGTGCGGAGCCCGCCGCGGCCAACGAGGCGGATTCTTCCGCGGCACCGCCGCGCCGCGAACGCCGTGGCGCCAACCGCGCGACCGGTTCGCCGGCCGCCAATGGCGGAGAGTCCGAGAAGCCGGCAGAGCAGGACAAGCCTGCCGAGGCCGAGCGCCAGGGCGAGTCGCGCAAGCAGGGCCGCAACGACGACAAGGCCGAGCAATCCGGTGGACGCCGTGAGCGCGAGGGCGCCAAGAGCGAGCCCAAGGCCGACGCCAAAACCGACGAAGCCGCGCAGTCCAAGAACGACGACCAGGGCGGCGACCAGTCCAACCGTGGCGGTGGCGACGACGACGAAGGACGCGGTGGCCGGCGCGGTCGCCGCTTCCGGGACCGGCGCCGCCGTGGCGAGCGTGGCGGCGAAGGCGGCGGCGGCGAACGCAGCGATGCCGAGCTGCGTGAAGACGACGTCGTCCAGCCGGTCGCCGGCATCCTCGACGTGCTGGACAACTACGCGTTCGTGCGCACCTCGGGCTACCTGGCCGGACCCAACGACGTCTACGTCTCGATGAACATGGTCCGCAAGAACGGGCTGCGCCGCGGCGACGCGGTGACCGGTGCCGTGCGGGTGCCCCGCGACGGTGACCAGCCCAACCAGCGGCAGAAGTTCAACCCGCTGGTGCGGCTGGACTCGGTCAACGGCGGCCCCGTCGAGGACGCCCGCAAGCGTCCCGAGTTCTCCAAGCTGACCCCGCTGTACCCGAACCAGCGGCTGCGGTTGGAGACCTCGGGGGAGAAGCTGACCACCCGCGTCATCGACCTGATCATGCCGATCGGTAAGGGGCAGCGGGCCCTGATCGTGTCGCCGCCCAAGGCCGGTAAGACCACGATCATGCAGGACATCGCCAACGCGATCACCCGCAACAACCCGGAGTGCCACCTGATGGTGGTGCTGGTCGACGAGCGTCCCGAAGAAGTCACCGATATGCAGCGCTCGGTCAAGGGTGAGGTCATCGCCTCGACCTTCGACCGGCCGCCGTCAGACCACACCCAGGCCGCCGAGCTGGCCATCGAGCGGGCCAAGCGCCTGGTCGAGCAGGGCAAGGACGTCGTCGTGCTGCTGGACTCGATCACCCGGCTGGGTCGTGCCTACAACAACGCCTCCCCGGCGTCGGGCCGCATCCTGTCCGGTGGTGTGGACTCCACCGCGCTCTACCCGCCCAAGCGGTTCCTGGGCGCGGCCCGCAACATCGAGGACGGCGGTTCGCTGACCATCATCGCCACCGCGATGGTGGAGACCGGCTCCACCGGTGACACGGTGATCTTCGAAGAGTTCAAGGGCACCGGTAACGCCGAGCTCAAGCTGGACCGCAAGATCGCCGAGCGCCGGGTGTTCCCGGCCGTCGACGTCAACCCGTCGGGCACCCGCAAGGACGAGCTGCTGCTCTCGCCGGACGAGTTCGCGATCGTGCACAAGCTGCGTCGACTGCTGTCCGGCCTGGACTCGCATCAGGCCATTGACCTGCTGATGAGCCAGCTGCGCAAGACCAAGAACAACTACGAGTTCCTGGTGCAGGTGTCCAAGACCACGCCGGGAATGGACAACGACTGACCTTGCCCGCGGAATGCGTGAGCCGCTCCCGGCGTTTTGGGGGGCGACAGCGTAGCTGGCATAATCGAAAACCTCAGGTTCCGGTTCACGTCTGCCCCACACGAGGCAGGCGACCCGGCGGCCCACGATTGAAGAGGACATCATGAAAACTGGCATTCACCCCGCCTACGGCGAGACCACCGTGGTCTGCGGTTGTGGCAACACCTTCACCACCCGTAGCACCAAGGAGAGCGGCCACATCGTGGTCGAGGTCTGCTCGCAGTGCCACCCGTTCTACACCGGCAAGCAGAAGATCCTGGACAGCGGCGGCCGCGTCGCGCGCTTCGAGAAGCGCTACGGCAAGCGCAACGCCGGTGCCGCAGCAGCTGCAGCAGCCGACGACAAGTAGCTCCCTCACCGACGCCCGGAACGTGCCAGCACGTCATCCGGGCGTCGGTTTGCGTTCGGGGATGGAGGTGAGATGACCCAAAGCATTCAGGGGATCGACGCCCTGCTGGCCGAGCACGCCGCCCTGGAAACGCAGCTGTCGGATCCCGAACTGCACAACGACCCGGCCGAGGCACGGCGGGCCGGGCGGCGCTTCGCCCAACTGGCTCCCATCATCGCCACCCACCGCAAGCTCGAGTCGGCCCGCGGCGACCTCGAGGCCGCCCGGGAACTGGCCGCCGACGACGCGTCATTCGCCGCCGAGATCCCCGAGCTGGAGGCGCGTGTCGCCGAGCTGGACACCGCGCTCACCGACATGCTGGCGCCCCGCGACCCGCACGACGCCGACGACATCGTGCTCGAGGTCAAATCCGGCGAAGGCGGCGAGGAATCGGCGCTGTTCGCCGCCGACCTGGCCCGGATGTACATCCGCTACGCCGAACGCCAGGGCTGGAAGGTGACCGTCCTCGACGAGACCACCTCCGATCTCGGCGGCTACAAGGACGCCACGCTCACCATCGCGAGCAAGGGCGACAGCGCCGACGGCGTGTGGTCGCGGATGAAGTTCGAGGGCGGCGTGCACCGCGTGCAGCGGGTGCCGGTGACCGAGTCGCAGGGCCGCGTCCACACCTCGGCGGCCGGCGTGCTGGTCTATCCCGAGCCCGAAGAAGTCGGCGAAGTCGCCATCGACGAGTCGGACCTGCGCATCGACGTCTACCGGTCCTCCGGCAAGGGCGGCCAGGGCGTCAACACCACCGACTCTGCGGTGCGTATCACTCACCTGCCGACCGGGATTGTCGTCACCTGCCAGAACGAGCGGTCGCAGCTGCAGAACAAGGCCCGTGCACTGCAGGTTTTGGCGGCCCGGCTGCAGGCGGTTGCCGAGGAGCAGGCCCAGGCGGATGCCTCGGCCGATCGGGCCAGCCAGATCCGCACCGTGGACCGCAGCGAGCGCATCCGCACCTACAACTTCCCGGAAAACCGGATCACCGACCACCGCATCGGCTACAAGGCGCACAACCTCGACCAGGTCCTCGACGGGGACCTCGATCCGATGTTCGACGCGTTGGCCGCCGCCGACAGGGAAACCCGGTTACAGGGGACGGCGTGATCCTCCGGGAAGCGATCGACTCCGCTGCAGCGCTTTTCGCTGATGCCGGGATTGATTCCGCCCGCTACGACGCCGAAGAGCTCGCCGCTCATGTGGCCGGTACCGATCGCGGCCGGCTGGCACTGCTGGATCCACCCGACGACGAGTTCTTCGGGCGTTACCGGGAATTGGTCGCCGCACGCCGCTCTCGCATCCCGTTGCAGCACCTGATCGGCACCGCGGCGTTCGGCCCGGTGCTGTTGCAGGTCGGTCCGGGGGTGTTCATCCCGCGGCCGGAGACCGAAGCCCTGCTCGACTGGGTGCTGAAACAGGCTGCGGCCCAACCGCTCGCCGAGCACCCGGTGATCGTCGACGCCTGCACCGGTTCCGGTGCGCTGGCGATCGCGTTGGCCCGCAGTTTTCCCAACGCCCGCGTCCTGGCGATCGAGGACTCCGAACCGGCATTGGACTACGCGCAGCGCAACTGTGCCGGAACGTCGGTGGAGCTGATCCACGCCGACGTGACCACGCCGGGGCTGCTGTCGGAGCTCGACGGTCAAGTCGACCTGATGGTCAGCAACCCGCCCTATATTCCCGACGGAGCGGAGCTAGACCCCGAAGTGGCCCAACATGATCCGGAGCACGCGCTGTTCGGCGGCCCCGACGGAATGTCGGTGATCACCCCGCTGGCCCACCTCGCCGCGCGACTGCTGCGGCCCGGCGGATGTTTTGCCGTTGAGCACGACGACACTACGCCGACGGTCACCGTCCAAACCGTGTGCGGCACTGGATTTTTCGATGAGGTAGTGTCCCGGCCCGACCTGGCTGGGCGGCTCCGGTTCGTGACGGCGATCAGGAACGATCAACCATGACAGAGGTTTTCGACTGTGCCGACGCCGACCAGCGTGCGGCCGGAATCGCGGCGGCCATCGATGCGGTGCGTGGTGGACGCCTGGTGGTGCTGCCGACCGACACGGTCTACGGCATCGGTGCCGACGCCTTCAACGCCGCCGGGGTGACCGCGCTGCTGGCGGCCAAGCGGCGTGGTCGGGACATGCCGGTGGGCGTGCTGGTCGGGTCATGGAACTCCATCGACGGTCTGGCCCTGATCGTGCCGCAGACCGCCCGGGAACTGATCCGTGCCTTCTGGCCGGGTGCGCTCAGTCTGATCGTCACCCAGGCCCCGTCGCTGCAGTGGGATCTCGGCGAGGCGCGCGGCACCGTCATGGTGCGCATGCCGCTGCATCCGGTGGCCCTGGAGGTCCTCAAGGCGGTGGGCCCGATGGCGGTGTCCAGCGCCAACGTCTCCGGTGGGTCGCCCGCCGTCGAGGCCGCCGACGCGCAGAGTCAGCTGGGGGAGTCCGTCGACGTCTACCTCGACGGCGGGCCGGCCGAACAGGGCGCGGCTTCGACGATCGTGGATCTGACCGGTCCCGCGCCGCGGATCGTCCGGACCGGGCCGGTCTCCGCCGAACAGATCGGCGCCGTGCTGGGGATGGATCCGGACTCGCTGACGGGGACACCGTGACCAGCCTGCTGGCGCTGGCTGATCGCGGTGCCGGCGTGCCGCTGCGCGAGCTGGCACTGGTAGGCCTGACCGCCGCGATCATCACCTACTTCACCACCGGACCCGTTCGCTGGATGGCCACTCGGATCGGCGCGGTCGCCTACCCGCGCGAACGCGACGTCCATGTGCAGCCCACCCCGCGGATGGGCGGGCTGGCGATGTACGTCGGCATCGTCGCCGGGATCTTCCTGGCCTCGCAGCTGCCGGCACTGACGCGCGGCTTCGTCTATTCCACCGGGATGCCGGCGGTGGTGCTGGCCGGCGGCGTCATCATGGGTATCGGTCTGCTCGACGACAAATGGGGCCTGGACGCCCTGACCAAGTTCGCCGGCCAGATCACCGCTGCCAGCGTGCTCGTCACCATGGGTGTGGCCTGGAGCGTGCTCTACATCCCGATCGGTGGCGTCGGCACCGTGGTGCTCGATCAGGTGTCGTCGATCCTGCTGACGCTGGCGTTGACGGTCTCGATCGTCAACGCGATGAACTTCGTCGACGGCCTCGACGGGCTGGCCGCCGGCCTGGGACTGATCACCGCACTGGCGATCTGCATGTTCTCGGTCGGCGTGCTGCAGGACCACGGCGGCGACGTGCTGTTCTACCCGCCGGCGCTGATCTCGGTGGTCTTGGCCGGGGCCTGTTTGGGTTTCCTGCCACACAATTTCAGTCCCGCGAAGATCTTCATGGGCGACTCCGGTTCGATGCTGATCGGGCTGATGCTGGCCGCGGCGTCCACCACCGCGGCCGGGCCGATCTCGCAAACCGCCTACGGCGCGCGCGACGTCTTCGCGCTGTTGTCGCCGTTCCTGTTGGTGGCGGCGGTGATGTGTGTGCCGGCGCTGGACGTGCTGCTGGCGATCATCCGTCGTACGCGCGCCGGGCTCAGTCCCTTCAGCCCGGACAAGATGCACCTGCACCATCGGTTGCTGCAGATCGGCCACTCCGACCGTCGGGTGGTGCTGCTGATCTACTTGTGGACGGCGATCGTCGCCTTCGGGGCGGCCGGCACCATCTTCTTCGACCCGCGTTACACCGGGGCGGTGATGTTGGGTGCGATGCTCATCGCGATTGTCGTTACGCTCATCCCGTTGCTACGCCGGGGCGGGGCCTCGGAAGACGACCCCTACGACACGCGGTAGTAGCACCGTCTAAGATGGTGTTGTAGGTGGTTCCACAGTGCGTTCGGGCATCCGATACGCTCGGCGGGCGACTGCACGATCACGACGCAGGGCAGATTCAGATTGGGGTGAGGCGGTGACGACACCAGCGCAGGATGCGCCGTTGGTGTTGCCGTCGGTGGTATTCCAGCCGATTCGGCTGTCACTGATCTGTGTCGCTCTGACCGCCGCCGCAATTGCCGCGGCCGCTCAATTCGGCCGACCGCTCTTCGGTGTGTTCTTCGGGCTGGGCCTGGCGCTCGGCCTGGGCAACGCACTCCTGATTCGCCGGTCGGCGCTGAAGATCACCGCCTCCGACCATCCGCTGAAGAAGAAGATGGCGCTGAACTCGGCGTCTCGTCTGCTGGTCATCAGCGCGATCGGCTTGGCAATCGCCTACCAGTTCCGTCCAGAGGGCCTCGGGGCGCTGTTCGGATTGGCCTTGTTCGAGGTAGTGCTGGTGCTGACCACCATGCTGCCAGTGGTAAAAAAGCTCCGCGCGCAAGCGTCAGAGTCCGGCGCTGAAGGGACGGAAAATGACTGAGTCGATCCTGGCTGAGGGAGCCATCGAGGTCGGCCACCACGAGACCGCGGTATGGCCGCTGGTCGGTGAGGTCAACATCGACACCATCACCTCCACCGCGATCGCCGCGGTGATCGTGATCGCCCTGGCGCTCTTCCTGCGCGCCAAGGTCACCTCGACCGGTGTCCCCGGCGGGGTGCAGCTGTTCTTCGAGGCGATCACCATTCAGATGCGCAACCAGATCGAGGGTGCCATCGGGATGAAGATCGCCCCGTTCGTGCTGCCGCTGGCGGTGACGATCTTCGTCTTCATCCTGGTCTGCAACTGGCTGTCGGTGCTGCCCGTGCAGTACGCCGACGAGCACGGCGTCCACGAGTTGATCTCCTCTGCCGCCGCCGACATCAATTTCGTGCTGGCGCTGGCCCTGCTGGTGTTCTGCGGCTACCACCTGGCCGGCTTCTGGCGCCGCGGCTTCATCGGCCACCCGCTGCGCGTGCTCAAGGGCCACGTTGCGATCCTGGCGCCGATCAACCTGGTCGAAGAAGTGGCCAAGCCGGTCTCGCTGTCTCTGCGTCTGTTCGGCAACATCTTCGCCGGCGGCATCCTGGTCAGCCTGATCGCGTTGCTCGGGCCCTACTTCATGGTCGCGCCGAACGCGATCTGGAAGACCTTCGACCTGTTCGTCGGACTGATCCAGGCGTTCATCTTCGCGCTGCTGACCATCCTGTACTTCAGCCAGGCCATGGAGCTCGAAGAAGACCACCACTAGTACCACCTGCACGACCACATCAGACCTGGTAGAGCACTACCAGCTAGCAAGGAGGAATGAAATGGCAGATCCCAATCTGATCGGACTTGGTGCCCTCATCGGCGGCGGTCTCATCATGGGCGGCGGTGCCATCGGCGCCGGTATCGGTGACGGTATCGCCGGTAACGCTCTGATCGCCGGTATCGCCCGTCAGCCCGAAGCTCAGGGTCGCCTGTTCACCCCGTTCTTCATCACGGTTGGTCTGGTCGAAGCGGCCTACTTCATCAACCTGGCCTTCATGGCGTTGTTCGTCTTCGCCACCCCGATCGCCGCGCAGCAGTAACGCACAAGATGGGTGACATGAGCGTTGCTGTCCTCGCCTTGAGCGAGGCGGCTGAGGAAGGCCCGAAGAAGAGCTTCCTCATTCCCGACGGCACCTTCTTCGTCGTGCTCGCGATCTTCCTGATCGTGCTCGGCGTGATCAGTACCTTCGTGGTGCCGCCGATCATGAAGGTGCTGCGGGAGCGCGAGAACATGGTCACCAAGACTCTCGCCGACAATCGGGAGTCCGCTGAGCAGTTCGCGGCCGCCGATGCCGACTACGAGAAGCAGATGGCGGCGGCGCGCCTTGAGGCCAGCACGGCACGCGACGAAGCTCGTGCCGAGGGTCGCAAGGTGATCGACGAGCAGCGGTCGGCGGCCGAGGCGGAGGTGGCCTCGACATTGCAGGCCGCCACCGACAAGCTCAAGCAAGAAGGCGATGCGGTGAACGAGCAGCTGCAGGCCCGGGTGGAGACGCTGTCTGCCACCCTGGCCAGCCGGATCCTCGGTGTTGAGGCCGAGGCACTTTCCGCGGCGAGTACGGGGCGGTAGCAACAGAGATGTCGATTTTCATCGGGCAGCTGGTCGGCTTTGCCATCATCGTGTGGCTGCTGGTCAAGTTCGTCGTGCCACCGGTACGCAAGCTGATGGCCGACCAGCAGGAGTCGGTGCGCAAGCAGCTGGAGGAGGCGGCCGCGGCCGCCGCTCGCCTGACCGAAGCCGGTCAGGCGCACTCCACGGCATTGGCCAACGCCACGGCCGAGGCGCAGCAGGTCACCGCGGAGGCCCGCTCGGACGCCGAGCGGATCGCCGAGCAGCTGCGCAGCCAGGCCGGTGTCGAAGCCGAGCGCGTCAAGACCACCGGCGGACAGCAGGTCGGTCTGATGCGGGCGCAGCTCATCCGTGAGCTGCGGTCCGGCTTGGGTGCCGAAGCTGTGCAGCGGGCGGGCGAACTGGTTCGCGCGCACGTCGCCGACCCGCAGCGGCAGTCCGCGACTGTGGACCGGTTCCTCGACGAGCTCGACGCCATGGCGCCGAAGTCCGTCGAGGTTGAATCGCCGATCTTGGTCCGGATGCGTTCGGCCAGCCGAGTGGCGCTGGCCGGCCTGCAAGACAAATTCGGCGAGGTGGCCGGTGGCCTGGACCAGCAGGGCTTGACCGCGCTGGCCGGTGACCTGACCGCGGTCGCCGAACTGCTGGAGCGCGAGAGCGTGGTGACCCGGCACCTGACCACGCCGAGCGACGACGTCGCAGCCAAGGTGCGTCTGGTGCAGCGGCTGTTCGCCGACAAGGTCGGTGCCGCCGCCCTGACGCTGGTGACCGAGGCCGCTTCGGCCCGGTGGTCCAACGGCGCGGACCTGGTCACCGCCGTCGAGCACGTCGCCCGGCAGGCACTGCTGCTGTCGGCCGAGACTGCGGGCACCGTCGACGAGGTGGAGGACCAGCTGTTCCGCTTCTCCCGCGTGTTGGACGCCCAGCCCCGTCTGGACATCCTGCTCGGTGACACCGCGACTCCGGCCGCTGGTCGGGTCGGGCTGCTGCGCAACGTCATCGGCAGTGGCAGCGGTGCCAACCCGATCGCGGTGACGCTGCTCGAGCAGACCGTACGGCTGCTGCGTGGCCAGTCCGCACATCAGGCGATCACCGAGCTTGCTCAGATCGCCGTGGCACGTCGCGGCGAGCTGGTGGCAGACGTCGGTGCGGCCGCCGAGCTCAGTGACACTCAGCGCACCCGGCTGAACACCGTGCTGAGCCGGATCTACAGCCACCCGGTCCGCGTGCAGGTCGGCGTCGACCCGGCACTGCTGGGCGGGCTGACGATCTCGGTCGGTGACGAGGTGATCGACGGCACGCTGTCGTCGCGTCTCGCCGCAGCCAAGACGCAATTGCCCGACTGATCAAGACCCACCCGGACCCACCCGGTCTCAGAGCCCAATACCCATTCGAAGGCAGGAAGACGAAAAGCCATGGCAGAGTTGACAATCTCCTCTGACGACATTCAGGGGGCGATCGAGGAGTACGTGACCTCCTTCAGCGCCGACACCGCGCGCGAGGAGGTCGGCACCGTCATCGACGCCGGCGACGGCATCGCACACGTCGAGGGCCTTCCTTCGGTGATGACCCAGGAGCTCCTCGAGTTCCCCGGCGGGGTGCTGGGCGTGGCCCTGAACCTCGACGAGCACAACGTCGGTGCGGTCATCCTGGGAAACTTCGAGAACATCGAAGAGGGCCAGCAGGTCAAGCGCACCGGTGAGGTGCTCTCGGTGCCGGTCGGCGACGGCTTCCTCGGTCGCGTCGTCAACCCGCTGGGACAGCCGATCGACGCTCGCGGCGAGATCGAAGCCGAGACGCGTCGTCCGCTGGAGATGCAGGCCCCCTCGGTGGTTCAGCGTCAGAGCGTCAGCGAGCCGCTGCAGACCGGTATCAAGGCTGTCGACGCCATGACCCCGATCGGCCGCGGCCAGCGTCAGCTCATCATCGGCGACCGCAAGACCGGCAAGACCGCGCTCTGTGTGGACACCATCCTCAACCAGCGCAAGAACTGGGAGACCGGCGACCCGGACCAGCAGGTTCGCTGCGTCTACGTGGCCATCGGTCAGAAGGGCACCACCATCGCCAGCGTGCGCCGCGCGCTGGAAGAGGGCGGCGCCATGGACTACACCACGATCGTCGCCGCGCCCGCTTCGGACTCCGCCGGCTTCAAGTGGCTGGCCCCCTACACCGGCTCGGCGATCGCCCAGCACTGGATGTACTCGGGCAAGCACGTGCTGATCGTGTTCGACGACCTGACCAAGCAGGCCGAGGCCTACCGCGCCATCTCGCTGCTGCTGCGCCGCCCGCCGGGCCGCGAGGCATACCCGGGCGACGTGTTCTACCTGCACTCCCGTCTGCTGGAGCGTTGCGCGAAGCTCTCCGACGAGCTGGGTGGCGGTTCGCTGACCGGTCTGCCGATCATCGAGACCAAGGCCAACGACATCTCGGCCTACATCCCTACCAACGTCATCTCGATCACCGACGGCCAGTGCTTCCTGGAGAGCGACCTGTTCAACCAGGGTGTTCGCCCGGCCATCAACGTCGGTGTGTCGGTGTCGCGTGTCGGTGGCGCCGCGCAGATCAAGGCGATGAAGGAGGTGGCCGGCTCGCTGCGTCTGGACCTGTCGCAGTACCGCGAGCTGGAGGCCTTCGCCGCGTTCGCCTCCGACCTGGACGCCACCTCGAAAGCTCAGCTGGAGCGTGGTGCACGCTTGGTGGAGCTGCTCAAGCAGCCTCAGTACGCACCGCTGCCCGTCGAGGAGCAGGTGGTCTCGATCTTCCTGGGTACCGAAGGCCACCTGGACTCGGTGCCGGTCGAGGACGTGGGCCGCTTCGAATCGGAGCTGCTGGACCACATCCGGGCCTCGGAGAACGACCTCCTGACCGGGATCCGTGAGTCCAAGAAGCTCTCCGACGAGGCCAGCGAGAGGCTGGTTGCGGTGATCAACCAGTTCAAGAAGGGCTTCGCCGCCTCGGACGGCAGCTCGGTGGTTCCCGACGAGCACGTCGAAGCGCTCGACGAGGACAAGCTCGGCAAGGAAGCGGTGCAGGTCCGCAAGGCCGCGCCGGTGAAGAAGAAGTAACGCCGCTATGGCAGCCACACTTCGCGAACTACGCGGGCGAATCCGCTCAGCCGGGTCGATCAAGAAGATCACCAAGGCCCAGGAGCTGATCGCCACCTCGCGTATCGGCCGGGCGCAGAACCGGCTGGAAACGGCACGGCCGTACGCCGACGAGATCACCCGACTGCTCACCACTTTGGCCGCCGAGGCGGCCCTGGACCACCCGCTGCTGGTCGAGCGCAGCGAGCCCAGTCGGGCGGGTGTCCTGGTGGTGTCGTCCGACCGTGGTCTGTGTGGCGGCTACAACGCCAACGTCTTCCGCCGGGCAGAGGAACTGTTCTCTCTGCTTCGCTCGGAGGGCAAGGATCCGGTGCTCTACGTCGTCGGCCGCAAGGCGCTGGCCTACTACTCGTTCCGGCACTGGGCGGTCACCGACTCCTGGACCGGATTCTCCGAGCAGCCGACGTACGAGAACGCCGCCACGATCGCCTCGACCCTGGTTGAGGCATTCCTGGCCGGCGTCGACGACGACGGCGACCACCCGGGCGCCGACGGGGTCTTGGGCGTCGACGAACTGCACATCGTGTCGACCGACTTCCGCTCGATGCTGTCGCAGTCGGCCGAGGCGCGTCGGATCGCCCCGATGCTGGTGGAGTACGTCGGCGAGGAGACCGGTCCGAAGACCCTGTACTCCTTCGAGCCGGACGCCACCACGCTGTTCGACTCGTTGCTGCCGCGGTATCTGACCACCCGCGTGTATGCCGCGCTGCTGGACTCGGCGGCCTCGGAGCTGGCGTCGCGCCAGCGCGCTATGAAGTCGGCGACCGACAACGCCGACGACTTGATCAAGGCGTTGACCCTTGAGGCCAACCGCGAGCGCCAGGCTCAGATCACCCAGGAAATCAGCGAAATCGTCGGTGGTGCGAATGCCCTCGCCGACGCCTCTCGGTAAGCCCCCCGGTAAGTACTAGGAAGCGAAGAAGATAATGACTGTTACCGCTGACAAGACAACCGCCGGCCGCGTGGTGCGCGTAACCGGCCCCGTCGTCGACGTCGAGTTCCCCCGGGGCGCGGTGCCCGAGCTGTTCAACGCTCTGCACGCGGAGATCTCCTTCTCGGAGCTGGCCAAGACGCTGACCCTTGAGGTCGCCCAGCACTTGGGTGACAACCTGGTCCGCACCATTTCGATGCAGCCCACCGACGGCCTGGTGCGTGGCACCGAGGTCACCGACACCGGTGCCGCGATCTCGGTGCCGGTGGGGCACGAGGTCAAGGGCCACGTGTTCAACGCCCTCGGGCACTGCCTCGACAAGCCGGGCTACGGCGAGGACTTCGAGCACTGGGGCATCCACCGCAAGCCCCCGGCCTTCAACGAGCTCGAACCGCGCACCGAGATGCTCGAGACCGGCCTGAAGGTCGTCGACCTGCTCACCCCGTACGTGCGTGGCGGCAAGATCGCCCTGTTCGGTGGTGCCGGCGTGGGCAAGACCGTGCTCATCCAGGAGATGATCAACCGTATCGCCCGCAACTTCGGTGGCACCTCGGTGTTCGCCGGCGTCGGCGAGCGCACCCGTGAGGGCAACGACCTGTGGGTCGAGCTCGAGGACGCCAACGTGCTCAAGGACACCGCCTTGGTGTTCGGCCAGATGGACGAGCCGCCGGGCACGCGTATGCGCGTGGCGCTCTCGGCCCTGACCATGGCCGAGTGGTTCCGCGACGAGGCGGGCCAGGACGTGCTGCTGTTCATCGACAACATCTTCCGGTTCACCCAGGCCGGCTCCGAGGTTTCGACTCTGCTGGGCCGGATGCCTTCGGCCGTGGGTTACCAGCCCACGCTGGCCGATGAGATGGGTGAGCTGCAGGAGCGGATCACCTCGACCCGCGGCCGCTCCATCACCTCGATGCAGGCCGTGTACGTGCCCGCCGACGACTACACCGACCCGGCGCCGGCGACCACGTTCGCGCACTTGGACGCCACCACCGAGCTGAGCCGTGCGGTGTTCTCCAAGGGCATCTTCCCGGCGGTGGACCCGCTGGCCTCCAGCTCGACCATTCTGGACCCGGCCATCGTCGGCGAAGACCACTACCGGGTCGCCCAGGAGGTCATCCGAGTCCTGCAGCGTTACAAGGACCTGCAGGACATCATCGCCATCCTCGGTATCGACGAGCTCTCCGAAGAGGACAAGCAGCTGGTCGGCCGGGCACGGCGTATCGAGCGGTTCCTGAGCCAGAACATGATGGCCGCCGAGCAGTTCACCGGCCAGCCGGGCTCGACGGTGCCGCTGAAGGAGACCATCGAGGCCTTCGACCGGCTGACCAAGGGCGACTTCGACCACCTGCCCGAGCAGGCGTTCTTCCTGATCGGTGGCCTCGACGACCTGGCCAAGAAGGCCGAGAGCCTCGGCGCCAAGCTGTGATCCGGAATCCTTTGATCGCGCGAAAGGCGGTGGGTAATGGCAGAGCTTGACGTCGACATCGTCGCGGTCGATCGCAAGGTGTGGTCGGGCAAGGCCACGTTCATCTTCACCCGGACCACCGTCGGTGAGATCGGCATACTACCGGGACACATCCCGGTAGTTGCCGAGCTCGTCGACGACGCCATGGTGCGGGTGGACCGGGTCGAAGAGGACGAGCTGCGGCTCGCCGTGCACGGCGGCTTCCTGTCGGTGACCGAAGAGGGTGTCAGCATCCTGGCTGAGGCGGTCGACTTCACCTCAGAGATCGACGAGGCGTCCGCACGGCACGAGGCCCAGTCCAGCGACCCCAAGATGGCTGCACGGGGACGGGCCAGGCTGCGCGCCCTAGGTGTGATCGACTAAAAGACGTGAACCGATGAGCACGCCCATGATCTTTATGGTCGTGCTCGTCGCCGTTCTCCTCGGCGCTGTTGTGGCGCTGAGCTATCGGCTGTGGAAGCTGCGTCAAGGCGGCACCGCCGCGATCATGCGCGACCTTCCTGCGGTAGGCGGTCACGGCTGGCGTCATGGCGTGGTCCGCTATCGGGGTGGTGAAGCGGCTTTCTACCGTCTTTCCAGCGTGCGGCTGTGGCCGGATCGT